>OGCL01000254.1_pt1 | contig 61028 bp, 66 predicted proteins | sample 1570041 | NCBI WGS metagenome assembly OGCL01 (sample SAMN06266162, study PRJEB24511) | hot springs metagenome | isolation source: Hot spring water | place: South Africa: Limpopo | collected 2015-06-22
ATTGAGGGGGATTTTAAAATTTGTTTTAAACAGCCTAAAAGGGCTCAACCATCAAGGGAATATTTCAAGGTTATAATCATTTTTCACTCAATTGGGGTATAATACTTGATATCAGCTTCGAATGGAATGAATTTAAGAGTCAATCAAACCGATTCACCCATGGAATTAATTGAAATTTAGAGTAAAGCCACCAATGTAACGCTCTGATAACATTACGTATAGGCAGTATGCATTCTAATTGGACAGGAAAGTGGATGGGGCGAGGCGAACAGGGGACGGTTTGAAAAAGAGGTAGGGATCAATTAAAATGGATTTACATCTAAAACACCGATGGGGAAGGTATATGGGAAAAAAGATGGATTCAAAGTGGGTTGCAGAGAAGGCCAAAGACTATTTTGATCAAGGATTTAATTGAGCAGAGTCTGTCTCCTTGAGTTTTAAGGATTATTTAGGGTTTGAAGATTCTCTGATTCCAAGATTAGCTTCTGGATTCGGCGGAGGTATTGGTCGGAAAGGCTCCCTCTGCGGAGCCTTCACTGGCGCCATCATGGCCATTGGGATGAAGATGGGCAGAATCGATCCAAAGGACCGGAAAACCCTCTTAGGAGTTTATGATAAATGTCAACAATTCTGGGAGAAGTTTGAAAAAGAGTTTGGGGGCAGAAACTGCTACGACCTGATCGGTCTTCATCTGGATGATCCAGAGGAAAATAAGAAGTGGGCTGAGACAGGTGGTCGAGAAAAATGTATGGCGATCGTCGAAAAGACCGCTGGAATGCTCTGCGATGTTTTAGACGATAAAAAATAGGAGCAATACGCTTGGATCTTTTAAAAACATATCATCTCTATAAAAAGATCAGTCAGTATCCAGACCTCCTTGGGCTAATCCGAAGCACATTCATGGAGATCCTGGAGAAGAAGGGGATCATCACACGGACGAAACTTTATGAGGCGGCCATAGAGGAGTTAAAGAGAGACGGACTTCCTGATACAGAGGCCAACCGTCAGGAGTATCTCGAGGCACTCATTGACTACTATTTTGCTACCCATCTCAGCCCGCCTGAAATAGAAAATTATATCAATCTTGCCCGAAAGAAAGATAAGGCCATGACCCTGAGCAAGATTGTAAACCAGGATCAGGCGAGTTCTTTAAGAATCTTTAATGCTCTGCGGGAATTCTGCGAGATTCCAAAAGGAGAAGTTTACATCTCCCGTGAGGAAGCCGAGGGAATTCGTGTTGCCCTGATCACCCGTTTTATCTCAAGCCAGCTTCCCTTCATCAGTCTTGCCAAGAGTCACATCACCATTCGGGATTTTCATACGCTCCTTGAACGAACGCGCTGGAGCCGTAAGCGGCCAGGCAAATTGGGAGGGAAGGCCGCCGGGATGATTCTTGCTCATAAAATTCTTCTCCCCCTGTTAGAGGAGAAGGATCCTGAACTTGAAAAGTATGTTCGGGTGCCAGAGACTTGGTATCTCAATTCAGGCGTTTTTTCAGAGTTTCTGGATCGAAACAACCTCTACCTCTTTCATACTTATAAGTACCGAGACCGGGAGTCAATCGAGGAGGAGTATTCGAGGATCGAGGAAAGGTTCAGGTTTGCAAATTTTGCCCCGGAAGTGGTCGAAGATTTTCGAAAGATTCTTGAAGAGGTCGGGGAGCATCCAATTATCATCCGTTCCTCAAGCATGCTTGAAGATAATTTTGGTCTGGCTTTCTCCGGCAAATATCTCTCCTACTTTCTGACCAACCAAGGAGATATGGAAACTCGCCTAAGCCATTTCATTATGGGGCTAAAAAAGGTTTTTGCCAGCACGTTCGGTCCGGATCCCATCCTGTATCGAAGGGATCATGGACTTTTGGACTATGATGAACGGATGGCGATGGTCGTCCAGAAGGTGGCAGGAAGGCGATTCGGGGATTATTTCTTTCCATTTGCAGGCGGGGTGATGTTTTCCCGAAACGTTCATGCATGGAATCCCAAGATTAAGAAAGAAGAAGGGTTGGTGAGGTTGGTCTTTGGTCTTGGAACTCGAGCCGTTGATCGTGTCGGATCCGATTATCCCAGGATGATTCCATTGAGCCATCCCCAGCTCCGACCCGAGATAACAGGAGATCAGATTAAAAAATATTCTCAAAAGCAGGTGGATGTCCTCAACCTGAAAAAAGGAGTGTTGGAGACGATTGATTTCCGAGCCCTGAAATACCAAATTGACTATCCCGATCTCTATTATGCAGTCTCAATTCAAAAAGACGATCATGTCGCTCCTCCTCTGTTTAAAACCCAGAACCTTAAAGAAGAGGAACTTTGCCTCACCTTTGATAATTTTTTAACCAAGAGCCATTTTGTTCCCCTTGCCAGAAAGATTCTCTCAAAAATTGAAACCGCCTATGGAAGGCCTGTAGATATTGAATTCGCCTGGGATGATGACAAGTTCTATCTGCTTCAGTGCCGCTCCCTATCCATTCGTAAAGAGAGGGAATTGGTGGAATTACCAGAAAAGGTCAATCAGGAAAGGGTTTTGTTTACAACCCAGACAGCCCTCTCCAATAGCATTGTTCCCAACTTGGAGTATATCGTTTATGTAGATCCAAAAGCTTACGACCTGTTACCCACCTATGAACGGAAGATGGAGATTGCTTCTGTCGTTAACCTATTGAACAAAAGTCTCGCAGAAAAACGGTATGCCCTGATGGGCCCAGGGAGGTGGGGAAGCAACGATATCAATCTGGGTGTCAGGGTTACCTATTCTAATATTAATAAGACCAAGTTGTTGGTAGAAATCGCCTTTGCCAGGAACGGGTCAACGCCGGAGGTTTCCTACGGAACCCATTTCTTTCAGGATCTGGTCGAGGCCGATATCGTGATCGTTCCACTTTATCCGGATGATCCCAAAGCAATTTTTAATGAAGAGTTCCTGCTCAAATCTCCCAATCTGTTAAGAGACATCGTGCCAGAAGCGAAGGGAAGCGAAGCGGTGGTTCGAGTCATCCATATCCCTTCTTCATGCAACGACCTTTATCTGCAGGTTTTCCTCAGCACAGAACAGCAGAAGGGCATCGGCCTCTTCGGTCCAGTGATGGAACTCAAATGACCCTGCTCGTTGATTTTTTAGGGGGTTTGAGTTAAATAATCGGCAACATGAGTCTGATGGGAACGGAAGGAATGAATCTGGTCTGGATATGGCGTAGGGGAAATAGAGACGAATATTGCCTCATACCTCTATCTCCATGATCTTGGTCAGAGGGAGTGAATGAGAGGCCATGGGCAATATCCACCCATGGCTTTTTTTATAGCGAAAAAGAGGAATCTAACGAATCGACCAGATGGAGGATGTTAATCATGGATCGGATTTTTAGCGGGATTCAACCTTCAGGTGAAATTCATATTGGCAATTATGTGGGTGCCATTCGGAACTGGGTTCAGTTGGTCAACCGCTATGAATGCATCTACTGTGTGGTGGATTATCATGCCATAACGATCGAATATGAAGTAAGCTCGATGCAACGAAGAATTCTTGAGACCGCCACCATCCTTACGGCCTGTGGGCTGACTCCAGATCGGTGCACCGTCTTTGTTCAATCCCATGTCCCCCAGCATACGGAATTAGCCTGGATCTTTAACTGTGTGACCCCGATTGGCGAATTAGAAAGAATGACCCAATTCAAAGAAAAATCCAAACAGCACCGGTACAATATCAACATGGGCCTTTTAGACTACCCCGTGCTTCAGGCTGCAGATATTTTGATCTATAAAGCAGGTTATGTCCCGGTAGGAGAGGATCAGACCCAACACGTTGAACTTTCAAGGGAAGTTGCCCGAAAGTTTAATGCCCGATTTGGTGAGACCTTTCCGGAACCCCAGGTTTTGCTTTCGACTGCGCCAAGGATTGCAGGGACGGATGGGCAGGCAAAGATGTCCAAATCCATGAACAATGCGATTGGACTTCTCGATTCCCCAGAGGTCATCCGAGAGAAATTGAGAACCGCAGCAACCTGTCCTCACCGGGAACGCCGAAGCGATCCCGGCCATCCAGAACACTGTAATATCTTCACGATGCATACGGCGTTTACAAAAGAGGATCAAAAGGTCTTTGTTGACAACAACTGCCGGTCAGCAGGGATTGGTTGCATCGAGTGCAAAGAGATCCTCTATAAGAATATGGTAGAGGAGTTGAGTCCCATTCAGGACCGCGTCAGGGAAATGAACAAGAAACCGGAATATATTTTTGATGTCTTGAAATCCGGAGCCACGTGCTGTAAGGCCATTGCCGAGAAAGTGATGGACGAAGTTCGAACAAAAATCGGCGTTAAATCGGATTGGTTGTAAACAATCGGGGACCAATTCCTATTTCGGACGATTGAAGTAGACGTTAAATTTAAAATTGTTTTCAGTTCCACCTTCCCAATCCCAAGGGTTGCCCCCTATATTCTTCATGACATAAGAGAAAAGTTGACTAATTTGCACCTAAATTGGGCGATTCTTTTTGAAAACCTCTTTAGCAACAGGCTTCCGCGAATGTTTAAAATCACCCAAAGGGTGATCCGTAGCGCATGGCTTTAGCCTTGCTTGCCTGCCGCAGGCAGGCTTTAGAAGCAACCCTAAAGGGTTGCGCTACAATGAAATTTGAGAAAATCGCTCAATTTAGGTTGCAATCATTTGTATCATTAAAATGACATCAAATCATGCGACCGGAGGACGATTATGAAGAGTATCACCATTCGCGGAATCGATCCTGGACTGGATTGGGTCATCAAATCCAGGGCAAAACAGAACAATTTGAGCGTGAATCAGTGGATTCTGCAGATGTTGAAAAAAGTGACCGGTATGGGGAAAGAACCGGTATTCAGAAAACACTACGATCTGGATACTCTGGCTGGTGGTTGGAGCAAGGAGGAAGTGAAATCTTTTCAAAAAAACACTCAAATCTTTGAAAAGATTGACGAGGACCTCTGAAAATGAGACGGATCGCAATTGATACGAACATTTACACCTCTTTCAAGGTCAATGATCAGCGTGTTGTCGAGACGTTCAGAGACTGTGACCTTATCGGTGTAGACATAACGGCCATCGCCGGGCTCTTTTCAGGGTTTTCTCTCGGTGCCAAGGAAAAGAAAAACCGGCAGGAATTAGAAGCGTTTCTAAACTCTCCCCGAGTTGAAATACTCCTGCATGATCTGGAAACAGCAGATTACCATGCTTAGATTGTAAAAAGATTAAAGACCAAGGGGCGACTCATTCCCACAAATGACATCTGGGTCGCTGCCAATGCGATGAAACATGGTTTGGCACTCTATTCTTTTGATAATCACTTTGAAGAGATCGAAGGTCTGCTGCTATTGTCCACAATAAGAAATGGTTCGGACGATTGAATCAGACCTTTAATTTGAACCTGTCCCCAATTTCTATGGCATTCCTCCAAGATTCAAATTGATTCTGTATTAAAGGCATCGACACTGGAAATCAGCGCTCTGGACCATGAAATCTTTTCGCCCCGTTTTGAAACCTGATCCCTCTGGTTGGGTTTCCCTTAGTGTCGAACCCTCCGGTGCTGTAAAAAGCGGTTTAGATCTCCTTCAAAAGACGATGAATTCCCTTCGAGAATTTGTAACGACCACCAAATCCCTCGTTCATGTGGCTCTGGATGAATTTCAGGAGATTGTCACTTTAAAAGAGGCTTTACAGGTTGAAGGTATCATGAGAACCCAGATCCAGCAACAACAGGCCTCTTACTTCTATATAGGAAGCCGGCGTCGTATTCTTTTGGGTATTTTCAATGAAAGACAGCATCCCTTCTTCCAGAGTGCGATCAATTACCCGCTTAAGCTGCTTTCGCCTGACGAGCTGGCAGAATTTATCGTTGAACAATTTAAAAGAGAGCAAAGAAGATGTACCTTGGCAATGGCAAAAAAGCTTTCTTCCCTCACAGGATTTCATCCCTATTATTCGCAAAAGTTGGCTTTTTTTGTTTATGAACATTCCAAGACAGTCACGGAAGAGACGATTAACATTGGATTGGAGAGACTCATTCTGTCGGAGAAACCGGTTTATGAGGCAATTCTTCAGGGTTTATCTCCCCATCAGCGTCTTCTGTTACAGGCTTTGGCTAAAGAGACAACGTCTAAGCTTCTGGCCAGTGGTTATATTCAAAAACATGGGCTCGGATCTGTAGGAGGAGTTCAGCATTCTTCCAAGCAACTGGAGGAACTGGACCTGATCGAGAAGGATGAAGAAACTGGCAGGTGGCACCTTGTGGACCCAATTTTTTCGATCTGGCTGAGAATGCAGATGGAAGAAAAACTCGCCCGGTAATGCCATCAGTGAAGAATTCTTATTTCGATCTAACGAAGTTGACCTTAAATTTGAACCCGCCCCCGGTTCCTGACTCAAAAATAGGGAAGTGTCCCTAATTAATTGACGGACCATGAATACACCTGAAAGAATATCAAGGGAGTGCCTTACAGTCGGCTCGGATACTCCCAGGGAACGTGCAGGTTCAGCGGCATTCCATATCTGAGCGTGGTAATAGGCCAGCATCGTCCAAAATTCCAGCGATAGAGATGGAGTGTTTCCTCTTTAACCGTATCATATTAAATATTCTTCAGTGGTTTTTAACGAATTACCGTTACTTGATCCTAAATGTTCCAAATAGGGTTTCGGTTAGTTTTCGGTAGAGGGGAGTGTGACCGAAATCTTTTTTTCGGAGGATTCTCTGAGGATAATGATAATGACCTCTTTGCCCCGGCCTTTTGGGGCAATGGCATCGTGGAGGTCTTTTAATTTCTTTATCTCTTTTCCATCAACAGAAAGGATATGGTCCTCGGGAAGAAGGCCAGCCTTTTCCGCCGGGCTTCCGGGAATCACCCGCTCAATCAACACTCCCTTTGCTTCCTCTTTCTCCTTTAGTACAACCCCAATTCGAGGTCGTTTTTTCTCAAAAGGGGAGGGATGGGTGATCCAGAGGAAGTCGGCCAGGGGTTCTGAAGCCCCTGAAAAGGAGAGATCTTCATCGAGGTTTTTCTTGCAGTTTTTTAAAACAATGGTTTGGTAAGGAAGCGGGGTTCTTCGATAAAAACGTTTTGGAATTCCGAAATCAAAGACGATGTGGCCGCTTCCGACAATCACCACCATTGTTTTTCCTTTGCCTTCAGGAGATTTAAGAAATTGCGAAAGTGTATCTGCCATGCCATCATCCCACAGGCATTGGGCTTGATAGAAATGTTTGAACTTTTGAGCGGATCCACCCCGGTGATTTCTATAGATGGTTTTGATATAGGCAAGATGTTCCTTATCTGTCAGATTGATCTCAGGAAGTTTCGCTTTGTCTTCGGGAGAAAGGTTTTCAATTCCGTTCTGGGCCACCTTTCTGACTAAATCCCTCTGGACATTGAGGGCAATTACTTTCAGATGGTGATTCTTTACTTCATCGAGAATGGGCTTATAGAGTTGATAATCCATGCTCCAGGTCTTTTCCCACTGGACCTCCCTAAGAAATTCTTCTTCCGTTAAAAGTCCATTGCTCCACTTATCCAGAATCGGTTGCTGTGACTTTTCGAACATCTCCATCCCAATGGCCACCTCTTTTCCTCTGACCACAAGGTCTTTGATGATCCTCACCTGAATCTGGTGGTGTTCGACCTGGTCGTGAGATTCTCCAACAAAGATCACCCGTGCTCCCATAAGATCATCTAAAAGGTGTTGAAAGGATATTTTTTCACCAGCAGGGAGTTTAAAAATTTCCTCTGCTTCGGGTGCTGGACAGCTTTCAGTGACTTTTGACATCCAGAGGGAAGAGACTCTCTTCATGCAGCCAGATGAGGAAAAAAGAAAAAAAGCAATGATCAGCCAGAGACAATATTTTTTCATAGAAATAATTATAACATTCGACCTTCAGAGTCGAAAGGAGAAGCAGAATCCTTGAAACTTAAAGGAGAACTGTGATATTCATTTATAGAGCGCCATTTTAAAAGAGGGAAGGGACAAATGAAGCATCTGAAAATAGCCATATGTGTCTCATTCATTTCTTTTATTGCTGCGGGTTATGCCATGGGCCAACCCTCCATAAAAGAATTGGAATCAGAAAAGATAGGGGCATTGCTCGAAAGAATCAAAACGCTTGAGGAATCGATTGCTCAACTTCGTTCAGGGCTCGCATCCCTGGAAAAACATCTAAAAAATATTCAGGCTCGCCCGCCTCTTACTTCTTACAAACTTCCGAAGGAGATGACCCTGTGCGGGGAGAGGATTCCGCTTCAGGATAGAAATATCTGGGAGAATCTGGACCGTGAGTTTCTCATCACTCTGGATAATCATGCTCAGATTCTATTATGGATGAAGCGGGCGCACCGTTATTTCCCCCATGTCGAGAAGAGACTGAAGGAGATGAACCTCCCGGATGATCTGAAATATGTCACCATTACGGAAAGCGCTCTCCGGCCTCATGCGGTCTCCTCCTCCGGAGCAGCAGGGCTATGGCAGTTCATCCCTTCCACGGGAGAGAAGTACGGGATGAGGAGAAATAAAGCTCTCGATGAGCGCTTCGATTTCTTTAAGGCAACAGAGGGGGCATTGAGCTATTTGAAAAGTCTCTATGAAGAGTTTGGAAGTTGGTCCCTGGCAATGGCAGCCTATAACGCCGGAGAAAATCGTATCCGGAAGGAGATCGAGCTTCAGAAGACGAGGGATTATTTCTACCTTGACCTCCCCATGGAGACAGAGCGATATGTGTATAAGATTGCGGTAGCGAAGATCATCCTCTCCGAGCCAAAGAAGTACGGATTTTCTCTTGAGGATTCAGAGATCTATGATCCCCTCAAATTAGAAAGGGTCCAGATTGAACTGAAACTGCCCCTTCCCATTATGGAAGTGGCCAGGGCGATTGGTTTCTATTACAAAGAAGTCAAGGAGATGAATCTTCATTTCATAGAAGAGAACATTCCCGCTGGACTTCATTTCATTAACCTTCCTTTTGGGACCTCCGAACGATTCTGGAGCTTTCTGAATCACTGGAAGAGGGAAACCGAGAAAAGATAGCCGGTTAATTTTTGTTGAAATTATTCCGTAAAAGGAATATTCTTCTTTTCAGAAAAAGGGATGGCGAAAGTGGAAAAGGAACGGATTCTCATTGTAGACGACGAGTCTTTAATGCGGGATATGGTTTCCTCTTATGTGAACCATATTGATTTCGAAGCAGTGACCGCCAGAAATGGTATCGAGGCATTGGAGCGATTAAGGAATGAACCCTTCACCATATTACTTACGGATGTCAAGATGCCTGAGATGGATGGATTTGAGTTGATGAAAACGGTCCAATCTGAATTTCCCAATATCCATATCATTGCCATGACCGGCCATGGTGCCTCCTATACATTCACCGATGTGGTGGAATGCGGGGCAACCGATTATATTTCCAAACCCTTTTCGCTCGACGAGTTGAGGGCTAAATTGAACCGGGTGGTTCGAGAGCGAGGACTTCTAAGAGATCTAAGGCAGAAATCTCTGGAACTGGAAAAGGCAAATGAAGATCTGAGAAGGCTCGATAACCTGAAATCCATTTTTGTCTCAAGCGTTTCACATGAACTGCGAACCCCCCTGACCGTCATTAAAGAATTCATCTCCCTGATGCTCGAGGGACATGGAGGAACCCTTACGGAGGATCAGAAAGAGTATTTGGGAATTGCCCACAAAAATATTCTTCGGCTGACCAACCTCATTGACACGCTTCTGGATTTTTCGCGAATCGAGTCCGGGAAAGGCCTGCAGTTGAAATTTGAACCGGCCCGCCTCGTAGAGGTTGTTGAGGATGCGTCCATGACGTTATCTCAGGCGCTTGAAGAAAAGCGAATTACCCTTGAGAATCAGCTCGATCCAGAAATGCCTCCTGTCCTGATTGATCGAAACCGTTTGATTGAAGTTATGATTAACCTCATCAATAACGGAATCAAATTTACTCCTACCGGAGGAAAGATTACGATTGATACGAGAGGCCTCACCGAAAAACGGGACTATCTGAAAGTGGTCGTGAGTGATACGGGGATTGGGATTCCACCGGAAGATTTACCCAAAGTGTTCGACCGATTTTATCAGAGTCATAGCACAGGGATATCCATGGGGTCAGGTCTGGGTCTTGCGATCACCAAAGAGATCGTGGAGGGACACCGGGGAACGATTCAGGTTGAGAGCCGGTTAGGAAACGGCACCCAGTTCATGTTTACCCTTCCTCTCCTCGGAGTGAGTAATATCTTTTCACTCCTCATTGAGCCGATGCTGGAGGAATCTATGAAAGATGGGGTGCCTTTCTCCATGCTCCGTGTTAAGTTCTGGGATCCGAAGATGAAACGAGAGGTGGTGTTAAGCCACGACTCCTGGGGAAGCGTTAAGTATGCACTCCAGAAGATGGTCCGCTCCGTTGATATTATTGTTCCTTTTCCCAACAGCCTGATCTATCTCTTTTCGTTTATTGATCAAAGGCTTGCCCGGGAAATTGGAGAGAGGATTCAGGTGAAACTCACTCAGGGAGGTTACATCCCGAAAGGGACCGAGGTACAGTTTATAACCTACTCCTTCCCTCAGGATTGCGGATCAAAGGAAGAATTTCTAAAGGGATGCCATCAACTGATCAAAATGGAATGAACCTTTGAAAGGTAACGTGCCAGTCTTAAAACTAAAACCCGAATCCATCTTCCCATGTTTAGAGAGGAGAGAGCGGGGTCCGCAAGGGAGTCAAGTTGAGGGTGTGAGGAATGATCCATAAAGACAGAGAAGTTCCTACTTTAAGAATTGGCCATTCGGTTAAGAGGATGTCTATTCTGACCTGTTGCCTTCTGGTCATCATCATGGCCTGCGATGATAAGCCTCCTTCAACCAAAGGCAATCCAGAAGTTTTACCGGTACCGAAAGTGACCATCGAGAAAGAGAAGATTCAGAAAGAGGCCCCTCTTCCTCCTGAGGTTAAAATCAAATTGAAACGCGATGGAAAGGATAGCTATTCCTGGGAACTAAGTGGTTCGGATGTGAATGAGATCCTCAAGATCAATGAAAAATTGAGAAAGCAATTGGGCGGGGAACAGCATAAGTAGAACCCAAAAAGCAGAAGGCAGAGGGCAAAAGACAACAGGGAAGAGGCAGGTAATACTGGAAGGCCAATTCATCAAAGGTAACAAATAAAAGAGATCTACCTCAGTGAAAGGAGGGGTTTAAAAGATATGGAGGCCTATTTTGAGCAGATCTTTAAGGAACTTCCTTTTGGGCTTGGCATTGCGATACTCGTCTTCTTAGGAATCCTTTTAATCATTTGGCTTCTTCTTCCCCTCTGGGTCCTATTTGTCCAATGGAATACTGGCAAGATCAGAGAAGAAGTACGGAGACTCGCCGATGCTATTGAGAACAAAGATGGGAGTGGAAGAGATAAGCCTATTCCGGGTCCGAGGGATTGAGGTAGCCCTTTTTTTCATTCTTTTCCTCCTGACCTCGTTTGCCTATCCGGAAAATCTTCCAAAGATTCCCATTTACATCAAAGAGAGAGAGATATGGGTGGAAGTGGCGAGAACTCCGGCGGAGAGGGCATTAGGATTGATGGATAGAAAACATCTGGGAAAAGAAGAAGGCATGCTTTTTATCTTCGAGGAGGAAGGGTATCACAGTTTTTGGATGAAGAACACGTTGATTCCTCTGAGCATCGCCTTCATTAATAAAGAGGGGAGAATTATAAAGATTACGGATATGAAGCCCCTGACTCTTAACTCCCATTCCCCGCCGCAGCCAGTCCTTTATGCCTTAGAGATGAATCAGGGGTGGTTCACTAAGAATAAGATTAAGGTGGGAGATGTGATGAGGTTTTCAAAATGATAGAATGGCAGATTGCGGAATGCCGCATTGAACTCCGAAAACCGCAATCCGAAATTCGAATTCAAATTCCATAATCTCCAGTCCAGCAGTAGAGACAGAGTTTTTCACGGGGCAGGCCAATGGCTTCCACCATATCTTCAATCGTCTGATATTTTAAAGTGGTTGCGCCCAGCTCTTTACGAATCCAATCAACCATGTGTTTATATTTCTTAGAACGAGGGTTGATATATTCTCTAACATCTTCAACCTCTCTGCCCTCAAGTGCCCGAATTGCCTTCCGGGCGGCCAGTTCCTTTGTAGAACGCGTGGAGAGGGCGAAGCGACAGGGGAACATGAGTGGAGGACAGGCGGGGCGGATGTGAACCTCTTTAGCGCCATATTCTAGGAGTTTTTTAATAGTGTAATTCTTCAATTGTGTCCCCCTGACAATGGAGTCTTCGCAGAGGATAATGCGGTTTCCCTGAATCACTGATCCTACCGGAATGAGTTTCATCGTTGCCACCAGATCTCGAATCTCCTGGGAGGGGGGAGTGTAGCTTCGGCCATAACCTGGTGTATATTTGACCAGTGGTCTCCGATAAGGTAGTCCTGATTCCATAGAATAACCGATGGCGTGGCCAACCCCTGAATCCGGAACTCCTGCCACGAGATCGGCTTTGACGTGGTCGTTCCGTGCAAGTGCCCTTCCGCAGCGCTCCCTCACTAGTTCCACGCTAATGCCCTCATAACTTGAAGCGGGGTAACCTGTATAGATCCACAGGAAGGCACAAATCTGATTTTTGTTTTGACCGGGCGATTGTTCCTGAAGTCCGTTTCTTCCAATCAGAACGATTTCGCCGGGATCGAGGTATTTTTTAATTTTAAACCCGAGATTGAGGAAGGAGCAGGTTTCGGTGGCCACCGCATAATCTTCCTCCTTCTGCCCGATCACCAATGGGGTTCTTCCCAGACGGTCCCTGGCAGCATAGATCCCTTCTTTTTTCAACAGAAGTATGGAGGCGGAGCCTCTTATCCGGTCATAGACGGATTCAATCCCTTCGAGCAGGGTGCGTCCCCGGGTGATGAGTTTTGCCACCAATTCCACAGAATTGATCCCTCCGCTTGACATCTCCCCAAAGGTTTCTCCTTGTCTGAAAAGTTCTGAGGCCAACTCATTTACATTCTCTATTAAGCCGGCTGTGACAATGGTGAAGTTTCCAAATCGTGAGCCGATGATCAGAGGTTGAGGATCTCTATCGCTGATCACCCCAATTCCGAAAGGGCCCTTCATGGTTTTATAATCATCAAAGAATTTGGATTTAAACTGACTCTTGGAGATATCGTGAATGGAGCGATAAAACCGTTTGCCAAGAACAGCCATGCCTCCATATTCGGTTCCCATATGGGAATGGTAATCCGTTCCATAGAGGAGCAGGTCAGCACAATTTTTTTTCGATACGATACCAAAAACTCCGCTCATTTTTCCTCCCTGATGAGGTATTGGTTAATCCCAATAACAGAGCCTTTCTCTCTTGTCAATGTATATTCCGTCACCATTAGGCTTGTGAAACCCATTCAAGAAGGAGTCCATCCTCATCCCCGTAGTAGTTTGGAATCATGCTGTATCTCCTAAATCCCAGACGGGCATAAAAGGCCTGTGCCCCCACATTGCTTTTTCTCACCTCCACCTGTAACCTTTTTATATGAGATATCTCCATTGCCTTCTGGATCAACTCCCTCCCGATCCCTTTTCTTCTCTGTGTGGGAAGGACGGCTATAGAGATCACACGCCCTTCCGGGAGGAAGATGATATAGCCCCAGATCTGCTCCTCTTGATCAACGTCAGTTCCCACATAGACGAGAAAGGTTTCAGGGCAGAAGGCATATAGTTGGAGGAAGGTCCTCGAGTCATAGGGGGACTTCGGAAAGGATTTTTGTTCGATTTTGAGGATGGAGTATAGGTCAGAGGGAGAAAAGGGTCGAATCATTCATCCTTTTTCTTTCCGGTTATAATAGAAGCGATCCCTCCGGTCAGGGGACGGGTGTGCACATCGGTTAATCCAGATTGTCTCATCAACGCTTCATACTCTTCCACAAATCGAAACCTCGAGACAGAATCAGGGAGATAGTCATAAGCACTCTTGTCTCCTGAAATCCATCCACCGATCCATGGAAGAATTTTTTTGAAATAGACCGGATAGATCTTTCTCATCAGTCCATTGCGTGGATAGGTAAATTCTAAAATTACCACTTTTCCTCCAGGTTTAATCACACGAACCATCTCAGAAAGAGCCTGCTCCTTATGGATGATGTTTCTCAAGCCGAAAGCGATCATTGAACCACTAAAGGTGCTGTCACGGCAAGGAAGAGACAGGGCATCGCCAAGGCCAAGAATGACCCTGTGAAACAGATTCCTCTTTAAAATCTTTTCCTGCGCCTTTTCGAGCATCAGTTTTGAAAAGTCGAGACCCAATACCCTTTTTTTAAGGCCGTTCTGGCGAACCAGTTCAATCGCCATATCTCCAGTGCCGGTAGCCACATCAAGCATCCATCCCTCATCTTCCTTGAATTCCCGGACGGCCATCCTCCTCCAGTATATATCTCTCCTCAAACTGAGAAGGTGGTTGAGAAGATCGTAAGTTGGGGCGATATTATTAAAAAGGTGCTGAATGGATTCGGGATGAAGAGAATAAGGTTTCATCAAAATAATTATATCAGATGGGACGAATTACGGCAATTGACAACTCCTTTCACAAAAAGTAAAATGATTTAAGAAGTTATGAGATCGAGAGTGAAAAGCTTTTTTTGTTTTCTTCCATTTCTCTTTCTATGGCTCTCCCCCTGTTACGGAGAGATATACCGTTGGGTGGATGAGAAGGGAACCCTCCATTTTGCGGATGATCTTTCAAAGGTGCCTGAGAAGTATCGCCCTGAGGCTGATTACCGAAAAGTGCCAAAAGAGACGAAAGGAAGTCCTCCGGAGTCCTGGGAAAAACCAAAAACCACTTCCAGCCGTCCTGCTTCTGCAGGCAAGGCCGAATCAGAGGGATATGAGGTCAATCTTTTCAGGCAACATGAACTATGGCTGACGGAAGTTGTGCTGAACGGAAGTACGAAATACTATTTCATTGTGGACACCGGAGCAAGTTTTACCCTCATCAGTCGCCAAATCGCTAATGAGCTCGGAATCCCTATTAATGAAACGACCCCTTTTATTCGTATAGCCAGTGTGAGCGATGTGATGCTCACGCCTCTGGTGACGTTGAGATCCATCCGAGTGGGAAATGCGGAAGTTGAGAATGTCGATACCCTGGTCTACTCCATGCCGTCCTATCCAGGTCTTTTGGGAAATTCCTTCCTGAATAAGTTCAAGGTCGTGATCGATTCCATTCAGGGGAAGATGACCCTTTATTCAATGCAAGGAATACCTTCACCCGATCGGCCCGGTGGATACAGCCGGGATTACTGGATTGGCCAGTTTAGGTTCTATAACCGGAATCTGGAAGAGTTGAGGAGGTTGAAAGCCAACTATGAAACCCGCGGATCCCGAACCGAACTAAATCGAATCAACAATGCGATCCGGTATTTTGAAGGTCAACTGAGTGAATTGGAACGAAAAGCCTCCTTTGCAGGCGTCCCGAGAAACTGGAGAGAATAACCCCATCAGCCCCCGATCCCAAACGCCAATCGCCCAATCATTACCAAAATCCCAATCACCGAAACAAGGCATGATTTAGGCCGATAACCTTTGGGCTATTGGAATTTGATTATTGGTGCTTTTCAGCGAAGCTGGGGTTAGGGTGTATACAACACCACCAGGAGTTTCGCCTCCTCATCCCCAAGGTTGCGAAGCTTATGGGGGATGCCTGAATCGAAGTGGAGAGTCTCCCCTTTCTTAAGGCGGTTTTGATTTTCGCCGACTCTGACCTCCACCACCCCTTTTAAAACATAGATGAATTCTTCTCCCTCATGGCGATAGTCAACCATCCGGTGATCCTGTTTGGGATCAATGGTGACTAAAAAGGCTTTCATATGTTTAGCCTCGGCTTCAGGGGTGAGGGTCTTGTAAGAGTAGGCCTGGGTCCGCTTGTAAAAACTTTCCTTCCTTTTTTGGACTAAAGCTTCCTGTTCCTCAGCAGAAAGAAAAGATCCGGAATCAATGGAGAGGGCTTTTGATATCTGGATTACCGCGGAAACAGGGGGGATGATCTTCCCCTCTTCGATCTCCCTGAGATAACGGTGCGAGAGTCCGGTCTTATTAGCAAGAGCCTCAAACGTAATCTTTCTGAGTTGACGGAGCTGTTTCATCTTTGCCCCAAACGATTTTTCATCCACCTTCTTTGTGGCCATAGGACCTCCCTGCGACAGATTTGGACTGGTTTCATTATAAACCCTCTACTTTTTTTTTCAAATGAATTTTTTCTTTATGTTATGATCTTTTCGGTATATAATGAAAGCCGAAAATAAGGAGGGGACGATGGCGCGATGGGTCAATGCCGGGGTGGTTGAAAACCGGTTTGAAGGAGATCGGATATCCCAAGCGATGAGAGATGCAGGGATACCCCATATGATCAAATCCTTTTTGGATACTGCCTATGATGGATTGTACCTTCCCCAAAAGGGATGGGGAAGGGTGATGGTTCCAGAAGAATGGAGCAATGAAGCAGAAAGGATCGTTCTTGAAGTGAGATCTATTTTCCAAAAGGAGGGAAGGGATGAAACTGAATAGCATTGAAGAGATTTTGAAGTTTGCCGTTCGAAAAGAGGCGGATGCGGCAACGGCTTATCGGATCGCCGCAGACCGGGCGCGTCCCGGAGTTAAGAAATTTTTTGAAGAGTTAGCTGAAGAAGAAGAAAACCATAAGAGGAAACTTGAGAAATTCGATCTGCAAAAAGTGAGTCGGATGAAGGTGAAAGCGGCCAGGGGACTGGGGCTGAGTGAACGGATGGAGGATATTCCCTTCGGCCCACAATTGACCTATGAGGAACTGCTACGGGTGGCGATTAAGAATGAAGAGAGGTCTGAAAAACTTTATACTTCCACTGCGAAATTGGTTGCCGATGCCAATCTGAAGAAATTGTTGCTGATCCTTGCCAAAGAGGAATTTGCCCACAAGGCAAGATTAGAGAAGATTTATGATGAGGAGATTTTGACGGAGTTCTAAATTAAAATATAGGTTAAGGCTAAGGCTGAGGTTAAGGCAATGGCAATGGCTTAATGTATTTGTTGTATTAGACTTGACCTCAACCTTGGCCTCAATCTTTGTTTTAGGGGCTTGAGATGATTCCGGGATTGATGGGAAAGGCCGAGATGGTGGTGAAAGAGGAAGACCTGGTCAGCCATTTAGGAAATATGGAGGTTCATGTCCTTTCAACGCCAAGATTGGTTCAGTTGATGGAAGAAGCAGCCATCAAAGCCATTGAAGGTATGATTCCTACTGGCCAGTTAAGCCTCGGGACACAGGTGAACATCAAACATCGCTCCGCAACGCCACTCGGCATGAGAGTTACAGGCCATGCGATCCTCAAAGAGGTTCAGAAGAACCGGCTCGTCTTTCTCATAGATGCCTATGATGAAAAGGAGAAAGTGGCGGAGGGAGAGCATGAGCGGGTCATTGTTTCACGAGAACAGTTTGAACACAAGTTGAGGCAGAAGAAAGCTTCATGATTAGAAAATCGATCCCCAATCGAAAGGCGACTGTAAAAAAATTTATGTTTCTCGATCACACGGCGGATATGGGGTTGATCGTCTACGGAAAGAACCTCAAGAAGCTTTTTGAAAATGCAGGAGAGGCTTTCTTCCATCTTATTACCGACTTGAAGAAGGTCAGAACGAAGCAAGCCAGAAAGATTGAAGTGAGAAGTGAATGTTTGGACCGTCTGATGGTGGATTGGTTAAATGAACTGCTTTACTTGCACGAGGTGGAATCCCTTCTGTTCAAGAAATTTGTTGTTGAAGAGGTTGGTCAAGAAGGGATCAAGGCAAAGGCGTGGGGTGAGCCGTACCAGGACGGAGTTCATGTGATTAAGACCGGCGTCAAAGCGGCCACGCATCACCAGATTCAGGTGAAAAAAGAGAACAATCATTGGAGGGCACAGGTTATTTTGGATCTCTGATGAATTACGACAGGCCTGACACGAGGGATGAGAGACGATGGACGATGAATAATAACCAATCATCAATTTTCAAAAAAAGATTTGTTTGGGTAATTGGAACTTGGAACTTGGAATTTATTTGGTTATTGGTTGTTTATTGCAGTGAACAGTAAGGGAGAAGCTTCAATGACATCAGAAGATAAGATTAAGATTCAAAAAATAGACGATTACCGATGGAGAATTCCACGTGAAGGGAAGATGAGGACAGATGGTATCATCTATGCAAAGGAAGAGATGTTCGATAAGATCCGGCAGGACCAGAGCCTTCAACAGGTTGCCAATGTCGCATGGCTACCCGGTATTGTCGGACCATCTCTCGCAATGCCTGACATTCACTGGGGATATGGATTCCCCATTGGGGGTGTGGCTGCCTTCGATTTAGGTCAAGGGATCGTATCTCCTGGAGGCGTTGGATACGATATTAACTGAGGCGTCAGGCTGATGCGCTCAGGTCTGAGCCGCAATGAGGTTGCCGGACGAATCAAGGATCTAATCGAAGCCCTCTTTTTCAATATTCCTTCGGGGGTGGGATCCCATCGAAAGGATATGAAGCTCTCAAAAGAGGAACAGAGGCAGGTCTTCCAAAAAGGGGCAAAATGGGCAGTTGAAAGGGGTTTCGGAACAGCAGAGGATATTGAACATATCGAGGAACGAGGCTGTATCGAGGGAGCGGATCCAAACACTGTTTCTGAAAAGGCAATGGAAAGAGGACGAGCCCAATTAGGAACTCTGGGCTCTGGAAACCATTTCGTTGAAGTGGGATATGTGGCTGATATCTTTGATTCTTCGATCGCCCAAACCCTGGGATTATGGAAGGATCAGGTGACCGTATTCGTTCATACTGGTTCCAGGGGACTGGGGCATCAGGTCTGTGACGATTACATACGGGTGATGATGAATGCCGCCCGAAAGTATCAGATTGAACTTCCGGACCCGCAACTCTGCTGTGCTCCAATCGCTTCTCCGGAGGGAGAACAATATTTAGGGGCAATGGCCTCTGCGGCCAATTATGCCTTTACCAACCGGCAGATGATTTCACACTGGGTAAGGGAAACATTCGAGCAGGTTTTTAAGAAGAGTCCAAGGGACCTCAGACTCGATTTGATCTACGATGTCTGTCATAACATTGCCAAGATCGAGATGCATACAATCAATGGAGTGAAAAAGAAACTCTGCGTTCATCGGAAAGGAGCCACCCGGGCCTTTCCTCCCAACCATCGAGATGTTCCTAAAGACTACCAAAGCGTGGGCCAACCTGTGCTCATCCCAGGAGACATGGGAAGATGTTCTTATGTTTTGATCGGGACGGAAAGGGCCATGCAAGAGACCTTTGGTTCCACCTGTCACGGAGCAGGAAGGGTGATGAGCCGAAACCAGGCGATCAAGGCCGCAAAGGGCAGGGCTGTGACAAGAGAGATGGAGGATCGGGGCATTATTGTTAAAGGAGCCAGTCGGGGGACGATTGAGGAAGAGATTCCTGAAGCCTATAAGGATGTCAATGATGTGGTCAATGTGGTTCACCATGCCGGTATCAGTCTGAAAGTGGCGAAACTGGTGCCGCTGGGAGTGGTGAAAGGATAGGGTTTCTATTTAAGATTTTAGATTGCAGATTGCAGATTTAAAATCTTAAATCTAAATCTAAATTCTTAAATCTTAAATCTAAAATGAGATTATGAAAATACTGGCCGTTGATATCGGAGCAGGAACACAGGACATTCTCCTTTTCGATTCAGATAAAAACATTGAGAATTGCACCAGCCTGGTCCTGCCGACACCCTCAAGGGTTCTGGCAGGAAAGATAAGAAAATCAGAAGGAAACCTTTATCTCTATGGAGACACAATCGGAGGGGGATCAATCACGCGGGCGATCTCTGAGCGCCTCAAAAAGGGGTATCGGGTGATCATGGATGAATCTTCGGCCTATTCGATTCGCAATGACTTAGATGAGGTCCGTTCAATGGGAATCGAAATAGGAGAGAAGCCTGCCTCTGACCACTTTCATGAATTGGAGATCCGTGAGATTGATCTCGAATTGCTTGGTCGGTTTCTTACACAGTATGGAGAAACATTTCAGTTTGATGTCATTGCCATTGCAGTTCAGGACCATGGGGTTGCTCCTAAGACAATTTCAGACCGGGTATTTCGGTTTCAACAGATGGAGGCGATGTTGCGGTACGATAACAGACCCGAGTCATTTCACTTTGTAGAAGGCTCAGTGCCAGACTATTTCCTCCGGATGCAATCGGCAGTGAGGGCGGTGAGGAGGTTCTCCACATCTCCTGTCCTGGTAATGGATACTGCTTTTTCTGCAATTCTTGGGTGCATGGACCAGGTAGAAAAACCCTCTCTGGTTGTCAATGTCGGAAACGGGCATACGATTGCCGCTCTGCTCATCAATGGAATGATCGAAGGGCTCTATGAACACCATACCCATAAGTTGACTCCGGAAAAACTTGAAAAGCACCTTCGTCTCTTCTGTCGAGGGGAATTGAGTGGGGGGGAGGTCTTCGAAGATGACGGCCACGGAGTTATCACCCTGACTCCTTATTATGGCGATATTATGGCGAGAGTCACAGGTCCTAACCGTAATCTTTTTCAAAAAACATCATTAAATTTTTCCTATGCCGCCCCTGGCGGCAATACCATGATGACCGGTCCCATGGGATTGATAAAAGCCGCGCAATGCCGATTTGGTGATTCATGCATGTAAATATCTTTTTGGGTAAACTGATTTTTTGCAGGGGTATTCTATCGTAACAAACTGAATAAGGGATGGTTTTTGGAAGGGGTCCCTTTGATTCGTGGAATCAGTTAGGATAGAATTAACCGATTCGATTAGGAGGTGTAAGAAATGTTTGATCGAATTACCTTTGATCCAGAGATCATGGGAGGCCGTGCATGTATCCGAGGGATGCGGATTCCTGTTTCGGTCATTGTGGGTCAGATCGCACATGGGGCAAACTTTGAGGAAATCATGGAGGAATCCCAGAATTTGAGAGAGAGGATATCCAGCAAGCCATTGAATATGCGGCATGGCTGACCCAAGAGCAGGTTTACAACCTTTGAGGTTCAATAATGCAATGCGATTCCTTATCATCATAACCTTTGATCTCGACTTTGGGGAAATCATCGTCCTTTCGAAAGGGAAAAAAACGAGCGTCATTCTCTTCCGGTTACATAATGCCCGAACCTCCCACCTCGTAAGCCGATTATCTGTTGTTCTGGAGGATTCTGCCAATGCATTGGAAGAAGGGGCAGTTGTAGTGATCGAAGAATCACGTCATCGTGTGCGCCATCTTCCGTTAGGGAAAAAGTAGATCGCGAATTAGCTTCTGCCTTTATAGAGGCATCATTGGGTTGGAAAGAGGGGGTTGAAAATGGGAAAGGTTTATTATTCGTCTTTTAACTCAACCTGGCTGAAGAAGGTGTTTGTTGCTTCCACAGATCGAGGGGTTTGCATGGTGGACTACCTCAAACCGGAAAAGGTTTTTTTGAAAGAGTTGCAAAAACAATTTCCAGGGGAGATCGTTAGAAATGACCAAAAAAATAGAGAGGCTCTTTCGCAGTTAAAAAAATATGTGAAGGGAGAGCTGAAGCATTTTCAGTGCCGATTGGATTTGAAAGGAACTCCTTTTCAAAAAAAGGTCTGGTCAGCACTGACCAAGATCCCTTATGGCAAAACCCGTTCTTATAAAGATATTGCCCATGCCATCGGCCATCCAAAGGCTTTCCGAGCTGTCGGAAACGCGAACGGAAGCAACCCCATCCCCCTGATCGTCCCCTGCCACAGGGTGATTGAAAGTAATGGAGGCCTGGGTGGATTTGGCCACGGGCTGAAGGTCAAAAGGCAACTGCTGGCCTTTGAAAAGAAACATGCAATTTGATCAGCTTCTCAAGGAAGTTGCTCCTTGTCTTGGTCTTCAGTGGCGTCTCTTTCAAAGGAGAGGGATTAAGAGAAAGGTTGAGCGCAGACTCACTCAATTGGGTCTCCCCAATTTTGAGGCCTATTTATCAAGAATCAAGAGCGACCCCGCTGAACAGGCATATCTCTCAACCATCCTCGCCGTTACCATCTCGAGATTTTTCAGAGACAAGGAAGTCTTTGACCTTCTTGAGACCTCTGTCCTTCCAACAATCCTCAGAAACAGAGAAAAATCCGATTTGAAGTTCTGGTCAATCGGCTGTGCCAGCGGCGAAGAACCATACAGTCTTTCTCTATTATGGAAAGAAAAATTTGAGAAAGATTTTCCAAAAATCCGTCTTTCCATCTTGGCCACAGATATTGATGAGGGGATGATTGAGAGGGCGAAGGAGGGCCGTTATAAAAAGAGCAGCCTCCGGGAAGTTCCGGACAGCATCATAAAGCGTTATTTCAGAATTGAGAATCAATTTTATATCGTTGAGCAGGCGATCCGGGAAAGTGTGGAATTTAGAAAGCAGAATATCCTTGAGGAAGAACCTGTTTCAGGGATGGATGTTATCTTTTGTCGTAATTTAGCCTTTACCTACTTCTCGAAAGAATCTCAGATCAAGGTTCTTAGAAAGATTGCCATCAGTCTAAATCAGAAAAGCTATTTGGTAATTGGGAAGGACGAAACTCTACCCCTTGTTTACCCGATTCTATTTGTCCCCATCTTCCCAACGCAAAATATTTATCAGAAGTTTAACCCGGATTTTTAGACCAAATAGTTCTGTTTCGTTGGTAATAACTCTGCAAGATCAGCCTCTAATGACGGAGAAGATTTTAGTCAGTTTGATGAGGGTGGGGAAGTGGCGGAGCATCCCTTTGATGATTAGTTGTCGGGTGAGGAGCTTCTTAAGAACTTTAAAACCATTTGCGTCAAAAAAGTATGGAAGGCCAAATTTGACTTTCAGGAGGCATAAGTCAAGTACGGTTTCTGAATCGGCGATAATATGCAGGTTTGACTGAATCAAGGCATTTCCTGAGATTGAAAGCTCTCCTTGTCTGAATTCCAATGCGACAGCGGTTTGAATATCGCGAGCCTCTATCAATACCTTTGCCTTCAAAGAGTTAAATAATTTTGTCTTCTCCGGGTTTTGATCCAGGTTCTGCCGGATCAGGTCAGCGAGCATTACAACCAGGCCGTTGTCGCTTGTTTCTTCAAGTAGGATTATTTCTTTCATAGAGATGGATTCAAAATGCTCTTTGATATACCTTGAGAACCTCATCCGGATCGAAGACCGGTTTCGGATTGTAAACGATGGTTCCATCCATCAGAGCATCATTGGCGCATTGAACCAGTCCAGCTTCTTCCACATTCACTTCCCTTAACGTCTGCGGCAATCCGAGGGCTCTTGTAAACTCCCATATGGCTACGGCAGCCTGTTCTGCGGCTTTCAACGGTTCCATCCCTTTAACTTCTTTTCCCATGGTTTCCGCGATCCTGGCATAAAGATCAGGGCAGGCGTCAAGATTATACAGGATGCAATGCGGCAGGAGAATGCTATTGGCTACCCCATGGGGAACGCCGAATGCTGCCCCGACACAATGAGCAAGGGCATGGACAAGCCCTAACTGGGCATTCGAAAAAGCCGCTCCCCCAAGTGTGGCAGCAATAAGCATCTGGCCTCTTGCGACAATGTCTTCCCCATTTTGTACCGCTTTAGGGAGAAACTCGCTAATCAGCCTTATCCCATGAAACGCCAGTCCATCTGTGATCGGCTCTCTTTGCATGGAGTGAATGGCCTCGATGCAGTGACACAGGGCATCCATTCCCGTGGCAGCCGTGAGGCTTTTGGGCATACCGGTGGTCATGTTCGGGTCAAGGATGGCGACATTCGGGATGAGATAATTGTCGGCAAACAGGAGTTTCCGTTTCTGTTCGTGATCTTTGACCACGGCGGCATAGGTGACCTCGCTTCCGGTTCCGGCCGTGGTCGGGATGACGATATGCGGGAGAAGGGGGCTCCCAAGCATGTTGAGGCCGGCATGATCCTCCAGCCTTCCCCCTTTGGTCAAACAGATCGCTATCCCTTTTGCCGTATCAATGGCGCTTCCTCCTCCGACGCTGACGAGGATATCTGCTCCAAGAGATCTTCCATATTCTGCTCCAGCGTTAATGATGTGAAGACCGGTGTCAGGGGCGACATCCGAAAAGATGCCACTGCATCTGGGCCCCAGGGCTTTATGCACGATGTTGACGAGATCGGTTTTAACGAGATCTCGGTCCGTGACGATGAGCGCTTTCGTTCCCTTTAACTCGTCTACCTCCATTCCAACTTCCTTGGCCGTGCCAGGCCCGAATAGGATTTTGGTGGGGAGCCTGAAAACGAAATTGAGATCGACATCATAAGACATGGTGCCCTCCTCCTCTCTTACAAAGAGAAGAAATATTGTGCAGTGCTTGGTCATTCATCGAGGAATTTTGTCTCAATTCGGGTTGTACATTCAACGAGCTCCTGGGAGGCTTTAACAAAGCGAACGATCGTTGGCAGGTCGCCTTTTAACTTCAATTTCCCCTGCATCATCCCTTTCACCGGTTCTAATTCTTTCTTGATAACCTGTTTCCATCGAGCATAGTCACTGGTGATGCAAAAAGGGGCTTTCTGGGCTTCTTCAGCGGTAACGATTTTTGCCTCCCTGCAAACCCCCTGATGAAGGTCGAGCCATATGCCAATATCCTCCTGAATGCCAATCTCCGGTTTCGCTAATGTAACCAAGGCGACCACTCCTGAGGTCCAGGTGGCTCCGGCCTTTTTGTAACCTTCGCTCAAATTGATCTGCCTTTTATACTCTTCAACCCACTCGACACTTGGAAATGTTAGAGCCATAAGATCCCTCCTTTTTCTATTTACTCATATTATCCATGCAGTCTCTTTGCTAAATCCTCCAGTTTAGCCTTGATCAATCTCTCTTTTTTAGGTTTGCCCTCTTCGTCCAACCCCCTGATCTCATAATACTCCCGGAGTAATTTTTCGACATCTGGCAATGAACCGGCTGCAGAGCCTTCTTTCAACGGAGTGAGGATTCTTTTAGGCAGCCTGTCATCTTTCCCTGTCACTCCCATCATATTCCCGAGACCTCTCTTTAAGAGCCATGTCCTTTCTCCACATGCAAGGAGATCTTTCAGCGAAAAATCGTTTCCTGTAGTGACCCTTACCATCTCCGAGAGATCATTCCCCGAAAGAGTCCAAGCCACAAATTCGCAGATCAGAAGAGAGTTGCAGGGGATGCCAAGGTCTTCGCAAAGCTTTACCATCTCTGCCTTACCTTCGCTCGATTGACCTACATAATTTTCTATGAGTCCTGCTTCCGTGTATGTCGTGATTCCCTGTTCTACGCCCAGACAAAGATGCATGAGATGGCAGGCACCGCGAATGGAGGTCATGTACGCAAGTCCCATTCCGTGGAAACCTCTTGGATCGTGCATGGGAGCTTCCAGCCCTTTTACCTCGACACTAAACTCCTCTGCATCTTTGCCTATTCTCTTAGCTGCTTTCTTTGTTCCCTCGGAAAGAACGGTCCCAATCCCTTCTTTCTTAGCAATCCTGTGGATCAGCTCAATGGCCCCTTGGATATTCCCCCATGTTAGGTCCATTCCATCGGTGTCTTTTTTAGTGATCAGGCCTTTCTCATAGGCTTCCATAGCAAAGGCAATGGTCGCGCCACAACTGATGGTATCCAGGCCGTAGCGATTGCACCACTCATTGGCTTTGATCACGCCTGCAAGATCATCGTTCATGATCAAGGTCCCAAAAGTCGCACAGGTCTCATATTCAGGTCCTGGTCCTTCTTCTGTTTTAAAAGGCCCATCATCAACCTTAACGATTCTTTTGCAGGCCACCGGGCAAAAAGAACAGGCATGATTTCTGGTAAGGTACTTTTCGGTCAAGGAGGGTCCGCCAAGATTTGCAGAGAGCTCAAAGTCTTCTCCGACGCTCCAATTTTTTATGGGCACATCACCTGTCATCATTCCCAGGTCCATGCCAGCATCCGTTCCCATAGACCGAAACGACTGAGCCACGACAGCATCACGGGATTTAGCTATTAAGATTTTTCTCAGCGCCGCATAATCCTCCGGAGAAGAGACTTCCACTTTTTTTGTGCCCTTCACAACGACAGCTTTTAACTTCTTCGAACCCATCAGGGCTCCCATCCCTGTCCTGCCAATAAAATCGCCCTTGTCATTACAGATCGCTGCAAACCGAACCAGATTCTCCCCGGCAGGACCGATGGAAAGTACTTTTGGGATTCTTTCTTTACCGTGTCTTTCTTTCAAGAGATCTGTGACTGCATAATTGTCCATCCCCCACAGGTCCTTCGCATCTCTTATCTCAATCTTGTCGTCTTCGATAACGAGATAAACAGGAATAGATGATGCGCCCTTGAAGATGATCCCATCCCATCCGGCAAATTTCAGCTCTGGTCCAAAATTACCGCCACAGGTTCCTTCGCCCCAGATTCCTGTCAATGGCGATTTCCCACAGACTGCAAACCTTGAGGTGCCGGGTAAGGTAGTTCCTGTAAGAGGTCCATTCATGATGATGAGCGGGTTGTCCGGTGAGAGTGGATCAACCGTTGGATTGAACCGGTCGAGGAAGAGTTTTGCCGCAATCCCACTGCCTCCAATGAATTGTTTTTTGTCTTGGTCGGAGACATCGGTGACATTGATTTGAGACATGAATAGATCCACTTCAAGGATTCTGTTCTTATATCCTCCCATGGGGGTTTTCCTCCGGAATTGGAATTAAGATACCAAAACCATCAGGTTTGTCAATTCATAATTAATACTTTATTCATGGTATCCCAAATTAGAAGTAATTTTGATGAATACGGGGTAGGAGGTGGGGCATCCATGTAACCCATCAGAAACAGGGTTACATGGAGGTTTATTTTCTAATATTGTCGGTAATATCCTTCGACCCAGACTCTTCTTTCTACGTATCTTCCAGGAGTTTGTCTTTCTTCATAGTGGCCCGCGATCCAGCGGCCCCAGCGGTCATAGTGTCCAGGCACCCAGACTTTTTCCCAGGTTCCTGGAACCCATTCGCGCACGATTTCCCAATGACCCGGAACATATTCGGAATATGGCCGTGAACAGTATGGGTCCGGTTGAGGTGGATAGTAAACTACCGGTGGCGGGGTATGGGCGTAAATTTGATGGGCAACGATCCCTCCCAATGCCAGTGCTCCCAGGGCAATGGCCGCTCCTTGCCAGCGGTGGCGGGTTTTTGATCCAGCCTCTGCCGAGGCAACGGTGATCAGGGAGATCAATGTTAAGACCAGAACGATTGCGACTATTTTTTTCATCATAAAGATCCCTCCTTTCGGATCATTTTTTTATCTTTTGTCTATTTTGACGAAGGGAAGTAGAATTTTATTCAGATTGGAGGATGAAAAGATAGGGTTGGAGGAGTAATTTCGAGTTAAAAATTGGCAGAGAGAGCTAAAATGGCTACACCCTGACCATGTTTTGGGCCTCCGATGATTACTGTCCTTCCAGGGGAGAGCCTGACCTGGGTGTTTAGAATTTCGGCCCCATCCCTTCTGATTTTAACCCTCACTTCAGCCATGTTCGGCTGAAGTGAGACCTGAGCGATTTCAATGGTTTTTCCCTCATGAGCCGAAACCGACGCTGGCCTACCAGGAGCCAGACTTAATGTCTCATCTTTCAGAAGACGATAGGAAGTATATCTGAAGAGGGACCCCAATTGGCCATGTAAGTCTCTGATCGAGGGATCAATGTGGCTACCGATATTGGAGGCCTCAATAACCCTTAAGCGGGTTTGAAGTTGAGCAGAAGCAATGGATGGTAACGTGAAAGGGAGAACCAATAAAAAGATTAAAAAAATTGGCCATTGCTTCATGAGGCTGTAGATCCGTTTTGGGGTTCCTCGAAAAGCCATATAACCGTTACCTTCGCCCTTTCCGATTCATAGACCATCACATTATAAACATCACTTTCGACATATTCTACAACAGATCGCTCCAAAAAGGAAGGGGTTTTTTTAAAGAGAGGGGGTAAGGCAACAAGGGTAAGAACGACTGTCATGGCTAATGCAGGAATCCACACCCTCTTCCGGAGAAGAGATGAAAGGTCAAACCATGATCGAATCGATTCCTGCCAGGAAGGTTTCCTTTCCAGCCGGATTTCCCTCTCGATCTTTTCCCACACCCAGGGGAAGGTCTCCTGGTTCAGGGCTTCTTCCACAGGGGTTTTAATCGCTTTTCTCAACCCCGCCAGCAGGCTCAACCTTTCATGGCAGACCGGGCAATCAAGGAGATGGCTTTCGACAAGGGTTCGCTCCTTTTCGGATGCCTGGCGGTCGAAGTATTTTTCTAAAAGTGGTGCCATTAATGAACAAGGGTCTTTCATTCGCCTGCCCTGCCTTTCACTCCGTAATAGTATTCCGCTGCTCTGGAGCAGGAATAGATTTTGAATTCATTCGAGCGTTCCATAAAACCTAAACCCCGCTGGTATTTCTAACGGAAGTCAGTATGTTCCCCAATAGGTCCTGGAGTTTCTTTCGCCCGTAATGGAGACGGGACATAACCGTTCCGACGGAACAATTCATTGCCTCGGCAATCTCTTGATAGGAAAGTTCTTCAATCTCCCTATAGATCAGAGTTGCCTTTTGGTCCGCAGGAAGTTGATCTATCGCCCATCTCACCTTCTGGTCCAGTTCTTTGCATGCCACGATATGATCTGGCCTCTTTTCAGGTCCATCCAAAGGCTGAAACCCCTCTTCTTGGTCCAGGCTGATCAGAGAGGTTTTCTTCTTCCTACGAGAATGGTCAATGGCTGTATTCATGGTTAGACGGTAAAGATAGGTGTAGAAGGCCGATTTCCCTTTGAAGTTTTTAATCGAGTGGAACAGTTTGATAAAAACCTCTTGGACAATATCAAGGGCATCCTCCCTATGCCCTATGACTCCGTAAGCGATCCGGTAGATCTTCTTGTGATATTGCTGGAAGATCTCCTTCAGAGCATCCTGATCACCCTTCTGACAGCGGGAAATCAGTTCTACTTCCCTATTATTCACCGCCCCTTACCTCTTTAGACGAAAAATAAAAGTAAATATTCAAGGAGTTAGAAATCGGCAAATGATCTCCCTCTCTCCTTGAGAGGGCGTCGTAATCCGTTCATGCTTCAAAAACCTTACTGCGACCGGAAGACGGAATCTTAAAAATAAACCCCATTAGCCATTCGTCCTGAGCGCTTTTAAAGGAAGAGAGCTAATGACCAAACCGTCTTCTTGGGAGGGAGAACCTGTTCTATTGACTCAGGCCTCAATTCTTCCCTATCAGAGGGGAGATCGTGTTTGGTGACTTTCATACTTTAAGGGTAATGAACCTTTTAAAACATTGCCTTGATTTTATATAATTATTAGTGTAAGACTTTCGAACAGGTTGGGCAAATGGAAAAATTCAAGCAGATTGGGGTCCTGATCCTTGGATGGACCATTCTCGCACTGGGCGTTTTGGGTCTCTTTCTCCCTTTCCTTCAGGGTATCCTCTTCATTATGATTGGCCTTGCTATCCTTTCCGCACGGAGCGAAATGGTGAAGCGGTTTTTGAAGCATCTTGAAGAACGACACCCCCATTACCATCAGCACATGGAAAAGTGGAGAGGAAGGATCAAACACTGGTTTAAAAAGGAATGAATCCAATTTGAACGTCTTCGAATTTTCGAGAAGAGGATTTAAGGGACTTTCTCATAGCGTGTGCGGAGAAGAAAATGGCTAAAAAGAGTAATCCCAAAAGATTCATCCACCTGAACGGATGGATGGACAAATTAAAACAGATCGAAGAGAGGACTGAAAGACTTTCACTGCTTTCACGGTTGGGTCAAATCCTTAATTCGACATTAGATCATCAAGAAGTCCGCAGAAGGGCAATGGAGGCTGCCACTCAGTTGATGAAAGCAGAGGTTGGTTCTCTTCTCCTCATTGATGAAGAGAAAAGCCATCTCTACTTTGAAGTGGCTCTCGGAGATAAGGAAGAAGCCATCAAGAAAATTACTTTGAATATTGGTGAAGGAATTGCCGGATGGGTGGCCCAGACAGGAGAACCATTGATCGTTAATGCTCCTGATAAGGACCCCCGCTTCCTCAGAGAGGTGGATGAGAAGACAGAGTTTAAGACGAGAAACCTCATCTGCGTTCCTGTCAAAGTGAAAGAAATAACGATCGGTGTTCTTGAGGCAATCAACAAGAGAGAAGGAGAGGCCTTCGACGAGGAAGATCTTGCTCTCTTCACCTCTTTGGCGGATCAGGTTGCCATTGCTTTGGACAATGCCCGTCTCTATCAGGAGCTGGAGGAGATGTTCTTTCAAACGGCAGAATCGCTTGCCGATGCCATTGAAAAAAGAGACCCCTATACGGGCGGACACACCCAGAGGGTGACCACATACAGTCTGATTACGGCAAAATATCTTCCGTTGAAACCTACCGATTTAAAATGGCTTAAAATTTCGGCTGTGCTTCATGATATTGGAAAAATCGGAATCGATGACCAGATTCTCAGAAAGCCGGAGAAATTAAATCCAGAAGAATTTAATGAGATCAAACGACATTCCGATTTAGGAGCGGAGATCGTAGACCATATCAAACAATTGAGGAATATCATTCCGGGGATCAAATACCATCATGAACAGATAGATGGAACCGGTTATCCAGAGGGCTTAAAAGGCGAGAAGATCCCAATGATTGCAAAGATTGTGGCGGTTGCTGATACCTACGATGCCATGACCACGGACCGTCCCTATCGGAAAGGGCTGAGCAAAGAACTGGCGATTAAAGAGTTAAAGAGGTGTTCGGGAACACAATTTGATCAAAAGGTGGTTGAAGCGTTTGTTACGGCGTATGAGAAAGGGGAGTTATAAAATCGCAACTCCTAAACTTTAAATCCGAAATTTTAAATCCAGGAGAAGGTTCCCGAAGGGACCAATTCAAAAATGTAGGGAACGCATATATGCGTTCCCTACAAGAATTTTTGAAAATTTAAATTTGTTTCGAGCTTCGATATTCGGATTTCGAGTTTTTTGAGAGGAAATGGGATGCCCATCGAGGAGATTATCCAATCTTGGAAGCGTTCAAAAACAATTTCGCCCTGCATTACCGACTTGCGAGTTTTTAAGAAAAGAGAGGGGCAATATCGCTCCTTCCCGGATTTTCTCCATCCACTTCTAAAAGAAGCATTAAAACATGGAGGGATCGAATCTCTTTACTCTCATCAGGCTGAAGCCATTGAACAAGTCGAGATGGGGCGAGATATTGTGGTGGTGACGCCCACGGCGTCCGGGAAAACCCTCTGCTACAACCTCCCGGTTTTGAACAAAAAACTTTCCGCCCCATCCTCCAAGGCATTCTATCTTTTTCCAACCAAGGCCCTTTCTCAAGACCAGATGGTCGAATTGCAGAATCTGATTGGACGATTGGAAAAGACGATCAAGACCTTTACTTATGACGGCGACACACCCCAGGATGCTCGGCAGGCCATCCGAACTCAAGGGGATGTAGTCATCACCAATCCTGACATGCTCCATACGGGCATCCTTCCACACCATACGAAGTGGGTAACCTTCTTTCAGAGCTTAAGATTTGTGGTGATTGACGAGATCCATACCTATCGGGGCATTTTCGGATCGCATATGACCAATGTCATCAGACGGCTAAAACGGATTTGCGACTTTTATGGATCGAATCCTCAGTTCATCTGCTGTTCAGCAACCATTGCCAATCCAAAAGATCTGGCTGAGAGGCTTCTGGAAAGAGAGGTTTATCTCATTGATCAAAACGGGGCGCCCTCTTCAGAGAAGATCTTTCTCTTCTATAATCCTCCGGTGGTCAATAAGGAGCTGGGCATCCGTGGAAACCATATCCATGCGGCGAGGCGGTTAGCCTCCCCTTTTCTTAAAGAGGGGGTCCAGACCATTCTCTTTGCCACCAGTCGCCTCAATGTCGAAGTGTTGACCAAATATTTGAAGGACCGTTTTGAAAAAAAGCTTGAAGATAAGGGAAAGGTCAGGGGATATCGCGGAGGCTATCTTCCTGAAGTTCGTCGGGAAATCGAGAAAGGATTGAGAGAGAGGCAAATTCAAGCGGTGGTTTCAACCAATGCTCTCGAACTTGGTATTGATATTGGTGATCTGGATGTCTGCATCATTGCGGGTTACCCTGGAAGCATTGCCAGTACTTATCAACAAGCCGGAAGGGTGGGGAGACGAACAGAGAAATCCTTAGCCATTCTCATTGCCCGTAGCCAGCCTCTGGATCAGTTCATCGTCGAAAATCCGGATTATTTCTTTGGAAGGGCGCCTGAGTTCGGTCTCATCAATCCGGACAACCTTCTCATCCTCCTCAATCACATTCAGTGTGCCGCCTTTGAGCTTCCCTTTCGGGACGGAGACCGCTTTGGCAAAGAAGACCTCCGTGAGATTTTGCGATATCTTGAGGAGAAGGGAACGCTTCATTATGTTGACCAGCACTGGTACTGGACCAAAGATGCCTATCCTGCGGAAAAGGTTAGCCTCCGTACAGCCTCTGAGGAGAATTTCGTAGTGGTTGATACGACGAAGAAAAAAGAGGAGGTCATTGCGGAAGTAGACTTTACCGCTGCCCATACCACCCTCTACGAGGGAGCGGTCTATCTCTGTCAATCGGAACTTTACAGCGTTGAGCGGCTTGATTATCAGAACCGAAGAGCCTATGTGAAAAAGACATCTGGAGAATACTATACCGATGCCATTGATTATACCGATGTTTCTATCCTGGAAGGGTTTGAAAGCAAACCGGAAGCAGGAATTCTCTACGAACACGGCGAGGTCAGGGTGGTCACCCGGATCGTTGGATATAAGAAGATCAGGTTCTACACCCTTGAAAATTTAGGATACGGCAAGATCGAGCTTCCGGATCTCCAGTTTCATACCACATCATACTGGATCACATTTAAAAAGGAGTTGTTAGGACGACTTCCCTATCCCCGGCTGGAAGTGATCGAAGGGGTTTTGGGATTGGGTTATGCCTTTCATTCGATGGCCGCCCTTCACCTGATGTGTGATCTTCACGACCTGAATCGGTGTGTAGGAGACCGGGGTGCCAAGTGGTTCATCAGGCTTTCGAGGGATTCGAAAGGGACTTATTCCTTTTTTAACTTTTCAGAAGAGTTGACAGATCAAACGGTTGATCTCTTTGAACCTACGCTCTTCTTGTATGATAATTATCCGGGAGGAATAGGTCTCAGTCAGCAGATTTTTGACGATACGATGAGTCTCCTTGAAAAGACGATCAGGCTCATCTCAAAATGTGACTGCCAGCTTGGGTGTCCATCCTGTGTGGGACCCGTAAAAGAGGTTGGCGAAAAATCGAAAGAAGTGGCATTGGCGCTGCTGAAGGAGATAATGAAGTAGTTGTAAATCCGAAGCACGAAGCACGAAACCCGAAACAATTTCAACTGTTCGAAACAAAAATACGTTTAAAAGATTTTGAAAATTTGAATTTGTTTCGAGTTTTGATATTCGAATTTCGAATTTGAGTCTTTTGCGATGGATCTTAAAGAACGTCTTCGGCAACTTTCTTCCATATCAAAGCTTTCAATAGCCTCCGTTGAAGAGGGAGAAGAGAGAAATCTGAGAGAACGTCTCGATCGCCTTCTCCGAACCGAGAAAGTCTATCGGAGGCGAGCACTCTTCCCCATCGAAAAATTGGTACAAGGGGAAATCCTCTCCGCTCCTGAGGGAGAGACCTTCCGGGCGGAAGAATATTTTCCTCCTGACTATCGGTACGGAGAGATGACCTTGGCTGAAATTCATCACATTCCTACATATCCAGCCCACCTTCTCTTAAACGACGAGCGATTGAAGGATTTCGATTTCAAAAAAGCCCTCTTTCTCGATACGGAAACCACTGGCCTCTCAGGTGGTACAGGGACGTTTGCCTTTATGGTAGGACTGGGATTTTTCCGTGGAGATGGATTTGTCGTCCAGCAACTCTTCATGAGGGACTATTCAGAGGAAAGGGCTTCGCTCTCCATCCTGCAGGACATTCTCGAATCCTATCAGTTTTTAGTCACTTTTAACGGCAGACATTATGATATTCCACTGATCGAGACCCGAATGATCCTTTCCAGAAAGCGTTCAAAGATCCGGGAGATGCCTAACTTCGACCTCCTCTATCCGTCAAGAAAGATCTGGAAAGGGGCCTATGAGAACTGCCGTCTGGTCACGCTGGAATCGAGGCTTTTAGGGATGGAGAGGGAGGATGATATTCCATCGGAGTGGATCCCTTCCCTCTATTTCGACTATATTCAGACCGGTGATGCGAGAAAAATCCACCGCGTCTTCTACCATAACCGGATGGATATCCTCACCATGGTGGCCTTAGCCGGAAGAATCCATCTCGTCTATCATGATCCCCAAGCCGCGCGACCCAGAAAAGGGATGGAACATTTTTCTCTTGGAAGACTCTTCTGGGACCATGGCGATCGTGAGAAGGCTATTCCCTGTTTCGAGATAGCCCTGAAGCGCTGCAATGATGATCTAGCCTGGGAGGTGATGAAGTGGCTATCCATGGCTTTCAAAAAGACAGGGCAGGGAGAGAAAGCCCACTCTCTCTGGCACGAGATGATGGAGTGGCCCTACCGGAAAGACGCATACCCTTACGTAGAGCTGGCAAAGTATCATGAACACCGGCTCAAAGAGTTTGAGAAGGCGATTCAGTATGTGGATCAGGCGCTGGCTTTGACCCCATCGCATCGGGAGCGAGACATCGAACTTCTCCTGGAGAGGAAGAAGAGGTTGTTGAAGAAAAAGGTCGGAAATGAAACTCGATGATCGGTTCCGATGGCTGATCTGGCTCTCTCTAACTGAGATTGGCACGATGCTCGTCTTCAATAACTATTCCGCCCTCCTTCCGATCCTCCAGAAAGAATGGTCCCTCACCAATAGCGAGGCGGGATGGATCTTTTCATCCTATCAAATTGGTTATATCCTTGCCGTCGTTCTTCTCACTTCTCTTACCGATTATGTCAACACGAAATATATCTACGTTGTCACTTCTCTATGGGCAGGGGTTATCGGAATTCTATTCTCCTGGTGGGCTGAGGGGTTCTATTCAGCCATGGTTCTAAGGACGCTGATGGGGATCGGTTTTGCAGGGACCTATATGCCTGGATTGAGAATGGTATCCGAAAGATTTCAGCCAAAAGAGAGGGGAAGGGCAGTTGGTATTTATGTGGGTGCCTTCACCTTTGGAGCGGCACTCTCCCTCTTTCTCACCGGAGTTCTCCACTCCCTTTCGGGATGGAGATGGGCTTTTTTCATCACATCGCTGGGGCCCATTGCAGGAGGCATTATCGCCCTCTTCCAATTAGGGAATGTGGTGAGGCCAAAGGCAGGGGAAGATATTGGAAGAATTCCTTTTATGGAGGTTTTGCGAAACCGGCCTGCCCTGATGATGATCGGAGGATATGCGGCCCATATGTGGGAGTTGTTTGGGATGAGAGGGTGGATCGTCGCTTTTCTTACGGCCTGCCTCCTCTCTGCCCAGTATGATCTTGGAAAGGCCGTGAGCCTCAGTGCAGCTATCGCCGGAGCGATCACATTGGCAGGAGCGTTTTCAAATGCTTTAGGGGGGGCACTCTCGGACCGGTTTGGAAGGGTAAATACAATCATCGTCATGATGATCGGAAGCGGTATTCTCTCTCTGTTCATTGGATGGACCAGGGGATTTCCCATTGCCCTAATCGTATTGCTCTCGCTTATCTATGGGTTTTTGGTAATAGGTGACTCCTCGGTGCTTTCAACGGGGGTAACGGAGTTAGCCCATCCGGGAGGATTGGGAAGGACCATGGCTCTTCAGTCATTTTTAGGGTGGGGATCGGCCTCACTTTCGCCCATTGCCTTTGGATATGTGTTGGATTTCACCAACTCGGCCGATGCCCTGGGGCGTTTTGGATATGTTCCCAACTGGGGCTGGGCCTTCATGGTCCTGGGGATTGGGGGACTGACAGGTCTCGTGATCATATGGCGGTTGAAGAAAGAAATCACCTCTTGACAGAAAAGTGTTGGATTTTTATATTAAGGAGTCGTGAGGTATGGGAGAAACCCATTAAATATCAGGAGGAAAGGAGAAAGCGATTATGCCCACTTATGATTATCATTGCCCGAAATGTAAAAAGAAATTTTCTCTCATTCTCAGTATCAAAGATCATGACGCCGGCAAAGCCAAATGCCCGAAGTGCGGCGGAAAGAAACTGGAACAACAGATCACCCTTTTCCAAGCAAAGACATCACGAAAGAGTTAAAACCGACCCCCAGGTATTTAAATATCCTCTGTGCGAAAAATTGGGGTCAGGCTTCGTTAATTCGGTATTGATAGGCAGATTGTTTTTTGACATCTTTTTTTATGGCTCGTAAACCTCGAATTCATTTTCCAGGCTGTCTATACCATGTGATTAGCCGGGGGAACCGCAGGCAGGGAATATTTCACGACGAAAAGGATTTTAATAGATTTCTTGACCAACTTTCTGACTGTAAGACCAGATACTCTTTTTATCTTTACGCCTACGCATTGATGAAAAACCACATCCACCTTCTTCTGGAAGTCAAAGGAACCTCTTTGAGCCGGATCATGCAATCGCTCTTGTTTCGGTATGCGCAATATTATAATAGGCGACATAGGGAGGTGGGGCATCTTTTTCAGGGGCGATACAAGGCTATCGTATGTGATAAGGATGCCTATCTGTTGGAACTGGTCCGTTATATTCATCTCAATCCGGTGAGAGCACAAGTGGTAAAGAAGCCAGAAGATTACATGTGGACCGGTCATCTCAGTTATCTTGGGAGAAGAAGGGGAAGTTTGATTGATGAAGAATTCGTTTTGGATCTATTTGGGCAGGAGCGCTTATTGGCCAGACAAAGTTACCGCAAATTTGTGTGGGAGGGAATTGCGGAGGGGCACGAAGAGAAATATTACCAGGTAAAGGATCAGCGCTATCTTGGGGAGGATACTTTCATTGAGCGGATCGAGGAGGCGAGGAGGAAACCGGAGGATTGGACCTATGAAATTCCACTGGAAGCGATTTCCAGGGAAGTGAGTAGGGCTATGGGGGTCGGAGAGGATGGGCTTTGCTCTGACAGGAGAGATCGCAAAGCAGCAGGAGTGAGAGGATTGATGAGCTATCTGGCGAGAAGGATCTCAGGGTATACGGTAAAGGAGATAGCGGATCATTTCCGGCGGAGTTCCGTCACCATCAGCGAGGGGATCGGAAAGGTTGAAGATCTGCTTCGGAAGGACAAAGCGTTCGCGAAGAAACTAAATATCCTGTCACAGAATTTGATCAAAGGGAAAAGAAGGAAATACCGAATTACCGAAGCCTGACCCCTATTACTATTAAGACTGAAGATTACGATCGTTTTATATTTTTTGAGCGATCAGGCTGGCGACTGCCTTTCTTCTTCCACCTTCTTTAAATATCCCTTCACGGTAGAAGAGAATCCGAAAATCTTTAAAGAGTCGAAGGAGTTCGTTTGGTTTTAAGTAGTATTTTCGATCTTTCGGGCCCTCCGTGCTGATGTCCCTGTGTTCGAGGATATAGGTCTCGAAGATAACCCAGCCCCCTTGTTTAAGTCCCTTTTTGATTCTTGGAATGAGGCTTCGCTTGAGAAAGTAGAAGTTGGCAATGAGATCGTATTTCTCTTTTTCAATTTTATAAGTATCAAGGTCGGCCAAGATGGTCTCGATGTTCACTCCCATCTCTTTAGCTAATCTTTGCGCCTTGCGGAGGCCCTTCTCAGAGATATCCACGGCCTCCACATCGAATCCATGCTGAGCGAGGAAAACCGCATTTCTTCCTTCGCCTGCTGCCAGATCAAGAGCCTTTCCTTTCGGAAGGAGGCGAATATGTTTTTTTAAAAAAGGATTCGGATCTATCCCAAAGGTGAATCCCTTTCCCTTAAACCTCTCATCCCATCGTTTCTGATCCGATTTCATCTTCCCCTCCATTTCAACCTTACCATTTGATTTTCGCAGGGTCAAATCAGTTTTAATTGGGCGATTTGGTTTCGGAAGGCCTTAAGGCATTTAGTTTATTTATCTCAACAACATCTTTAAAAATTTAATTGATTTTTGCTTTTATGGGTGATAGATTGAAAATATGGTTGATCAGAAAATGATTCAGATGTGGCTTGACAGGGTCGCATATGATATCGAGACCGCAAAGGCCATGCTTCAAACTGGACGGTGGATCTATTCCATCTTCATGTGTCAGCAGTCTTTAGAGAAGTGCTTGAAAGCATTGATTGCTTACCAGGATAAAGAAATTGTCCCCATCCATAACCTTCGCCGATTAGCCGAGATAGCTTCTATCATTCATGAGTTTGATGAGTCCACATTAGTGAAGATTGACTTCCTCTCGAATTATTACATCAATGCCAGGTATAAGGAAGATTTGAGCCAGTTGTCAAAAGGAATCAATGAAACATTGGTTCAAGATTTCATCCAATTTTCTGAGGGAACAATTGCATGGCTTTGTCAAAAGATGAAGTGATGAGGCTGGTCAACGAATTTATTCAGGTCCTCCGCCAGCAACATGACGTTCGGGAAGTCTATCTCTTCGGCTCTTTTGCCAAAGGCATGGCAAAAGAGTATAGCGATATAGATTTAGCGGTTGTCTTGGGATCATTGGACAAATCCATTGCCCCCCCATATGATGAACATTTTAAAATCTTTCATGAGGCCCAAGGATATAATCCCCTTTTAGAAGTGGTCTGTTTTAATAAGGAAGAATTTGAGCAGGATGGTGGCGCTCTGGTCAGGCTGATAAAAAAAGAAGGGATAAGGCTGCTTTAGAGAAAGGCAATAAGTCGAATCATCCATTTTTCCAATGGGACTAAAGGTTTTTAGGACGAAAGGAACAACTGAGGAACTGGCCCAGAATTTGCCTCACTCACTCACCCACTCACTCACTCACTCACTCATATCTTTTTTATTAGACCTCCTTCTATACTTAGATGGGGTGAAGTATAAGTTGTTGGTAAGGCTTAGTTCGGAGTTGGGAGTTCGGGGGGTCGGAGAAAAAATAGGATTTAAAACTCTGGTGGCGAAGATGGATGAAAAGCGGAAAGAGGGCGATGAGAGGCGACGAACGAGGGACGACGGACGAAAGAAGACGAAAGAAGAGGGACGGGGGATGAAGGGTACGGAATGAGGAAAAGAAAGGCAAGATCATGTAAAAACATACCATTGCACAATAAAATATGTTATTATTGTGTTAATTAAATCACGAATAGGAGAGAGAAATGCGTGCAACTGTGACGATAGAAAAAGAGAGCCTGGATAAGCTGCTCAAGGAATCCAAGAGTAAGAGTAAGGCCTCCGCCGTAAGAATGGCTATTGACGAATATCTGAAAGCCAAACACATCGAAAAGATAAAATCAATGAAAGGTAAGCTCGAATTTGATTTAAGTGCCAAGGAGATCAGACACCGTGAAAGATAGGGTTTTAATAGATACCTCTATCTGGATAGACTATTTTAGAGGTGGAAACGAAGAGATTCTAAAAAAGACAGATCAGCTTTTATCCTATGCCTCGGTTTATGTACCGAAGGTTGTTATGGCTGAACTCATTCATGGGGCAAAATCGGAGAAAGAAGTCGCAGTCATCGAAAGTTTTGTCGAGGCATTCAACATTATTGATCAGACAGAAAATACATGGATTAAGGCTGGGAGACTTTCTTTTTCTATGAAACGTAGAGGCGTTCACGTCAATCTGGTGGACTGTTATATTGCCGTGCTGGCCGAAGAATATCACTGCAAGATATTTTCATTGGATGAGCACTTTAAAGAGATTAAGAGATTTTTAAAAATTGAAATTGTGTGATGGTGAAGATTGATAGTTGTACTTGAAATATGAGTATTCACATGGAATCCTGGAGCCAGGCGTCAGTTGTCTTCAAAAGCCCTTTACGGTGGAGGGGTAGGCCAAGAGGATGAGGGCGGTGTTGGACCGATGAGCGAAGGACCACAGAGGAGAGACGATGGAAGTAACCCCCCTTTGTCCCCCCTTAGTTTAAGGGGGAATAGAGGGGGTTATTTAGTGGATGAGAGACGAGGGAGGAGAGAGGGGAGACCCGCCTACGTTAAAGCTCCGGCGGGCAGGCGATGGAGGATGAAAGAGAGAAAGAAACGGCAGAAGAGATACAAAAACTTCCAAAGAGAGAGTTCACGATGATCACCGAGAATGAATACAGGGCCTATTTGGATGGACTGATTCAAGGGAATTATAAGCGTTGCGAGGAGATAGTACCAGATATTTTAAGTCGAAAATTGAACCGGTAGATCTTTACACGGGGCTGTTTCAGCGTTCTCTTTATCAGGTTGGAGAACTTTGGGAGAAGAACCGAATCTCTGTTACGACAGAGCACCTTGCAACGGCGATTACCAAAAGGCTGTTGGCGATCGTCTATCCCAGCATCTTAAAAAAATTTAGGAAGAGGGGGGCGGGCCAAAGGGCAGTGATTTCCTGTTCGGTCAACGAGTACCACCAGGTGGGAGCCCGTATTGTAGCCGATATGCTGGAGCTGCATGGTTGGGATGTCTATTTTTTGGGTGCCAACACGCCAGTGAATGATCTGCTTCTGATGATTCAGAAAACGAACCCGAATCTTTTAGGACTTTCCCTTAGTATTTATTTCAATATGGTGAACTTTAACCGGGTGATTCAAGCGGTGCGATCAGAGTACTCCGAACTCGAAATTATCATTGGTGGTCAGGCCTTTCGCTGGGGCGGGGCCGATATCGCCAATAAGTATCCTCGGGTAACTTATATACCTGCCCTTTCTGAATTGGCCGGGATCCTATGAGATGATCCGCATGGGGAAAAGGGGAGAACGGTTTGGAATAACAAATCGGTGGTTTTACGAAATCGCGCCCCTCTTTTTTCTTCACCTTGATTCTTTAGATAAAGTGGTAGGTACTAACTGCTTTACACGAAGACTGCTGGGTGGCGATGTCGACGGGAAGAGCGTAGAGGACATTTTTTTAACTTTTGGACAACCAATCAATCTAAACGAACTGAAGGAGCATCCTGAAACTCCTCAACGGTTAAACGTTTCTACCTCTGCGGGTCTTCCAGAGAGTTTGTTCTTCCACTTCATTCCGATGGGTGATGAGACTCTAATCTTTGGGGGCTTCGATGTGGATGAACACTCCAAGCTCCGGAGAGAGCTCCTTTCCATAAATAACCAACTTAATGCGCTTACCCGGGAACTGCAAAAGAAGAACCATGAGCTCGAAGAACTGAATCAACTTAAGAACCAGTTTCTCACCATGGCTGCTCATGACCTAAGAAAGCCTGTAAGTTCCATCTTGAACTATTCGGAATTTCTGATTGAGGAGACAGAAGCGGTTTTGACTCCAGAGCAGAGGGGCTTTTTAAATACGATTTATAATTCCACCAATTACATGCGACGGTTGATAGACGACTTTCTCGATCTTGGCATGATTGAATCGGGTCATTTTGATCTGGATCTCCAGCCGACCTCAATGGAGGAACCTCTATCAAGAAGTATCAATCTCAGTAAACTGAATGCCCGAAAAAGGGGGATTGGGATTCGCGTGGAGATGGAAGAAGCGATACCTTTAATCATGATGGATGGACCCAAGATCGAACAGGTCTTGAACAACCTGATCAGCAATGCTATTGAACATTCCAATCCAAATCAGGAGGTGTTGATTCGAATCGCCAGGGCAGAGAAAGAACTGGTGGTCTCTGTCATTGACCATGGCCCCGGGTTGTCACGCGAAGAGACTGAAAAGCTCTTTCTACCCTATCAACGGGGAAGATTAAAAAAGCAGGACGGAAGTAGAAGCACAGGATTAGGGCTTGCGATCTCGAAGAAAATTATAGAGGCACATGGAGGGAAGATCCGGGTTGAAAGTGATCACGGAAAAGGTGCTACTTTCACTTTTAGTTTACCAGTCACTTTTCAAGAATAGGGGGAAGAATGATGACACGAGATGAACTTGTAGAATCAACAAACAAGTTAGTGAAGCCTCAACCATTTGCCACGGAGGAGTTTTATGCTAAGCGAGAACATTTGGCAGCACGTGTGAATCGAATTATGTCGGAGAGACCAGATCTGGTAAAATTGGTAGGTAGAGATGGCAAGCAGATGAGTGAAGACAACAACCGGAACTTCTCCCTTTTCATGGAGTCCCTTTTTCAGGAATTCTCGGGAAAAGTTTTGGTGGATACCGCCCTCTGGGCCTTTCGGACCTATCGCTCCCATGGTTTTCAACCCATCTATTGGCCAGCCAACCTAAGTACCTGGACGCAGATTCTTAAGGAAGAACTTTCAAAAGAGACTTTTGAGGCCATCTCTCCATTTTATGAATGGCTGATCGTTCATGTCCCGGTTTTTACTCAATTGACCGATGCCGAAATAATGGGTGGGGGAAAGAGTCAAGAGTAGGAGATCGAAGGGAGTTGACCCATGGGAGAGAGAATTAGAATTCTGGTAGTTGACGATGATCAGGACATTTTATTTTCCATGACTAAAATTTTACGAACTGCTGGATATGAAGTCTATGAAGCAGAAAGTGGAACCTCGTGCCTTCGGATGGTGAGTGAGAAAAATCCTGATCTCGTTCTGCTGGACGTAGTATTGCCGGATATTTCAGGGTATGAGATTTGCCAACTGATCAAGGCCGAAAAACGGAGACGTCCAACCTATGTGGTACTTCTCTCAGGGATTAAGACTGCCCCGGACGATCAATCCGAAGGACTTGAGATGGGAGCTGATGGCTATCTGGTGAGACCTATTTCCAAGCGGGAGCTTCTTGCACGAGTCAAGGCCATGGAACGGATTATTAGGGCGGAGCGCGAGCGGGATGAGCTCATCGAAAAGCTTCAAAAAGCATTGGCTGAAATTAAGACCTTAAAGGGTTTTCTCCCCATCTGTTCCTCGTGTAAAAAGATCAGGGACGACAAAGGCTACTGGACGCAGATCGAGGCCTACATCCGGGATCATTCGGAGGCGGAATTCACTCACGGCATCTGCCCGGAGTGTTTTAAGAAACTCTATCCTGATGAGGTTTGAGAATTTGGGGGAAAGAGTGAGTAAATAGAGCGAGAGAGGAAGGACGAGAGATGATGGAAGTAACCCCCCTTGGTCCCCCCTTAGTTTAAGGGGGGAATAGAGGGGGGTTGTTTGGTGGATGAGAGACGAGGGACGAAGGACGAGGGATGATGCAAGATGTACAGGGAGATTGGAACATAATGGGGCAAGGCCGATCTAAATGAGTCGGGGACTTAAAGAATTAGAAGAAGAGGTATTTAAAAAGGATCTCTGCACGGCGTGTGGGGCGTGTCTTTCACTCTGCCCCTATCTTCGTTCATGGAAGGGAAGGGTGGTCAAGCTTCACGATTGTGGATTGGAGGAGGGCCGTTGCTTTGCTTATTGTCCAAAGACAGGAGGTGATTTGGCAGGAACTGGTGAGCAAGAATCTACCCAGAGGGATGAACAATTTGAGCTTGGACCTGTCCGAAAGATTTTAATGGCAAGGGCAAGAGACCCCATCTGGAGAGAGAAGGCTCAGAGCGGAGGAGTGGTCTCTGCACTCATTGACTTTGCCTTAAAGAAGAAGGTGATTGATGCGGCCATTCTCACACTTCGGGAGGATGATTTCCTTCCCAAAGGTCGAATCGTCCGAAATCGAGAAGATATTTTAAATTGCGCTGGTTCGAGTTATGTTTCTGGACCAACTCTCGAGGCATTGAATAGAGGTCCCTGGAATGGAGAAGAAAGGATCGGAGTGGTTGGACTTCCATGCCAGGCCATTGCCCTGAGAAAGATGAGGTCTTCTTCTCTCGAAAAGAGAACGCCCATTGATAAGGTGGGGCTTATCATAGGCCTTTTTTGCACCTGGGCACTCGAATATGAGCGATTTCGCGCCTTCTTAAAAGAGAGATTGGGACAATTAAATATTCAGAAATTGGAAATCACTCCGCCACCGGATAGGCTTCTTAAGGTTTATACGGATAGGCAGTTGACCATGGTTCCAGTTGATGAGATCCGGCCTTTCATCCGGAAAGGCTGTCAAGTCTGCCTCGATATGACTGCAGAGCTCTCAGATATTTCAGCAGGAACCGTTGAAGGGATTGAGGGATGGAATACGGTGATTATTCGCTCTGATCAAGGCGAAGCGCTTTTTAAAGAGGCCGAAAAGGAAGGAATGATCGAATGCCAATCGTTGCCCGAGGATCATTTGAATCATCTTAAAGAGGCCTCTCTCCTCAAAAGAAGAAGGAGGATGGATAACCTTAAAGAGATAGGTAGGGCAGAAGGGGGCAAAGGATGAGTTCCATTGCTGAAAATAATCCCGGTAGAGTGGCGCTACTGATGGGGAATGAGGCGATTGCACGGGGAGCGCTTGAGGCTGGGGTGAAGGTCTGCGCCGCCTATCCAGGGAATCCGTCTTCAGAGATCATTGGAACTCTTGCTACAGTGGCTGAAGAGATGGGACTCCATGTGGAATGGTCTATCAATGAGAAGGTGGCTCTGGAGGTGGCTGCTGCCGCCTCCTTAGCAGGGCTCAGGGGCCTTTGCGCCATGAAGCAGAACGGGCTCAATGTGGCCTCTGACTTTCTCCTCAATCTCAATCTAACAGGGTGCCGGGGAGGACTTGTCGTGGTCGTTGCGGATGATCCTTCAGGCATCTCCTCAAGCAATGAAGAGGATTCCCGCATCTTTGCCAAATTGGGTGATCTGCCTTTGATGGAGCCAGCAAGTTTTCAAGAAGCCAAGGAGATGACCCGAGAGGCATTTAACCTTTCAGAGCGATTGAGCCTTCCGGTTCTGTTAAGGAGCGTGACACGGATCTCCCATGCAAGAGGAAATGTCACCTTCGAGGAACTTCCGCGATCATTTAAGAAGCCCGAATTCGATCTTTCCAAACCCTGGTCTGCTTTTCCTGCAATCCCGAATCACAAGATCCTCCATGAGAGGTTACAAAAGGCTAAGGAGATTTTTGAAAAATCGTCTTTTAATTTCTACAGAGGACCTGAGAAACCGGATTTAATAATCATCACGAGCGGAAGCGGCTACCTCTATTCCTTTGAAGCCGTGAACAATCTAAAAGTCGAAGAGAGGGTTGGTATCCTAAAGATTGGGACGAGCTGGCCTCTGCCTGAAGAGTTTGTTTTGAAACATCTCCGAAAGTCGGAGAATTTCTTGTTCGTCGAGGAGGTAGATCCCTTTCTTGAAAACAATGTGAAGGAACTCTTTGCACAGAACTGTTTTGACTTAGGGATGAAACGGTTCTTCGGCAAAGCCAACAGAATGATCCCTGATGTGGGTGAGCTTAGTCCGGAGATTGTCCATTCTGCAATTCAAACTTTTTTAAAGGTAAAATTTATTTCCAGACCTGAGGACTATTCCCGAAAAGCCCATGAGGCCGTGGTTGAAATGGTTCCCCCAAGGGCTCATGGTTTCTGTGCGGGATGTCCCCATCGGGCGACTTACTGGGCGATTAAGACTGCACTGGCGCTCGACGGAAGGGATGGGTTTGTCTTAGGAGATATCGGGTGCTATTCATTGGGTATGGGACCTTCCGGTTTTTCACAGATGAAGACGCTTCATGCCATGGGTTCTGGTACTGGATTGGCCTGCGGATTCGGTCAACTTGAACGTTTTGGGATGGAACAGCCTGTGGTAGCTGTCTGCGGCGATTCGACTTTCTATCATGCGGCCATGCCTGCCCTTGCCAATGCCCGTTATAATGGAGCCAACTTTCTGTTACTCCTTCTCGACAATAGTGCAACGGCCATGACAGGTTTTCAGCCCCATCCAGGAACAGGTTTCACGGCAACTGGAAGAGTGGCGCCTGTTATTGATCTCAAGGCAGTTTGTGAAGTTTTTGGATCACAAGTAGAGGTGGTTGATCCGTTCGATCTGGAAGCTACAGTTGAAGCGGTGTTGAGGCTGATCTCAGCAGAAAGAGGAGTGAAGGTCCTCATCCTTAAGAGGGAATGTGCACTGGTCAGCGGAAAACGACAGAGGAGAGTTTTTCAGATGGAGGTGGATCAGGAGCGCTGTCTGGGAGAGGCGTGTGGGTGTAATCGGCTCTGCACCAGGATTTTCAGATGTCCTGGATTGATGTGGGATCAGAAGCGAGGCAAGGTAAGAATTGATGAAGCGATCTGCAATGGATGCGGCGTCTGTGCGGAGATCTGCCCTGCCTCAGCCATCCGAAAAGTGTAAGAAAGTTTAATGAGAACGATAACGAGGCCTGCATCGTTATGAAAAGGCAACGTTTATTGTCTAATAATTCAATAGATATAACCGTAACCGATAACCGAAACGGGCTTCGTAACCGTAATCTCAACCATAAAGAATTGATATGATACATCTTTCGAAAGATCCCTTTAATGTGATTATAGCCGGTGTGGGAGGTCAGGGGAATGTCCTGGCTTCTCAGATTCTTGGAGAGATACTGGTCTCACAAGGGTATGTCATCACCATCGGAGAGACTTATGGCGCATCCCAACGGGGAGGCTCAGTGATGAGTCATCTTCGGGTCTCACAAAAGGAGTCATTTTCTCCCCTGATTCCAGAGGGACAGGCTGATCTTCTCATCGCCCTTGAGCCGGTTGAGGGGTTGAGAACACTCGCCCCTTATGGAAATCCAAAAATCATAACCCTTCTCAATACGAGACCGATTCATCCCATTGATGTCATTTCGGGAAGTGCCACTTACCCGGAGATTTCAAATGTGATTGCCAAGATCGAGGCTTTGAGCTTTCGGGCCTGGACTGTCAACGCAACCGAGATCGCCCTGGAGATGGGTGATCCCATCTTTTCGAATATGGTGATGTTGGGAGCGCTCTCTGCTATTAATATCTTGCCTGTTGGCCGACAGGTTTTTGAATCGGTTATCAGAGAGTTACTTCCTTCTAACAAAACCGAAGAGAATAGGAAGGCTTTTGAAAGGGGAGAAGGAGCCGTTAAGGAGTTGGCCGGTTTAGGAGGCCGAAAGATTTAAGAGGTTAACCTTTCCATAATGCCCTTGAGGTAACCGATGGAGTGGCCAGCTATGGTTTGAGGGTCGGGTTCAAAATGGAAGACCTCGACGGAGAGATAACCTTTGTAGCCATTCTTCAGCAGGGTCTTCAGGATGGGTTCGAACTTTGTCTCTCCGAAGCCGGGTCCTGTTCCGTTGGCATCATTGATGTGGACATGGCGAAGGTATCCGGAGTCAACCGCCTGAAGAAGTGCACCGGTTAATGATTTTTCAGAGGCTATGGCACTTCGGCAATCAAAGACCATCTTGAAGTTTGGATGCCGCACCTCTTTTACAAACTGGATAGCTTGACTTACGGTATTGATGAAGTTGGTTTGGAGGGGGGCGAGGGGCTCGATGCAGTAGAACACATTCCTCTGACGAGCCGCCTTTAATGATATTTTAAATGTCTCTTTGGCATAATCCCAAGAATCCTTAATGTTCCATCCCTCTTTGATCGTTCTCTGGTGTGGGGAACCATGGACCAGGACCTTTCCTCCGATATCGGCGCAGAAGTGGATAAGGGCTGCGATATATTCTTGAGTCTTGATGCGGATAAACTCATCGGGGTGATTGATGTAAAGGCCTTCGGGTTTGACCAAAAGCCAATGGAGTCCCACAACCTCAATCCCATTCTCTTCTGCGGCACGGCGAATCGCATTTCTTCTCTTTGTTGAGATTTCGGTTACAGAATCGGCCAGAGTGAAGGGTGAAATTTCAACGCCGTCATAACCCAATCGGGCAGCATACTCGAAGACCCTCTCAATCGGCCATCCCTGAAAGAGTTCGTTACAGATGGAGATCTTAAAAGGATATTTTGGGTTCATCTTCAATTTCCCTTTTTGGAAGAGGCCTTCGTCCTCCTACCCCGTGTCATGAGAATGGAGACCATTTGATTCTGAAATATATCATAAGCCGCCTTGAATTCAAATAGCGTTTTTTGGACAGGTCCAAATTCGTGCCAATCCGAGGGAGTGAGACCTTCCAGGCCAAAGTCACCGGAGATCCCAACCTCTTTGAATCGTTCTGACAATTCAGCGTTGATCTCATAAGCCTTTCGGAAGTCTTCGAGCTGATTGAGCTGATCGAGAACTCGGGCTGGAAATGAGTTCAGAATCGATTCTCGATATTCCTCCAGATGGAATTCTGGCTCCTCAGCCATCTTTCTCACATTCTCCTGATGATCCGGAAATTCGGTATGAACGAGATTACGGGAGGAGAGGGTCCAGTAGGTATCCCAAGGCTTCCTTTTAGAGGCAGGAAGATAGTGAATGCGATCCATGATGAGACGGGCCTGTTCCTGGGTGATTCCTTTCTTTCTCATTAGATAGACCACCCATCGTTCCCGGTTTGGTTCAGAGAAGAAGATGGACCAGACCCTTCTGGCGACCAGGGTTCCTGATTTCCCAATGGCTTCTTCGAAATTTTTTAGAGATTCCTGAGAAGCGACTTCCTTTAAGGCAAGGAAGACCGGTTCGTCAATGGTCCTCTGGCCATGAGCATAGCGGGTTGCGACCCAGACCTTTTCCTCATACGATTTGACCTGCGAGACCCTTTCTTTCGTTCCATTGGCTTCGGAGAGCTGTTCGATTCTTTGAAGAGCCTCTTTTTCGCCCAATCTCTTCTTTAACTCGCTGAAGAGTTCTTCAAGCTTTATCTCTCTCAGATGGCTTTCGAGTCTCCCTCCCATGTTCGTCATATAGAGCTGGGTGGGTTCAATTCCCTTTTTAATGGCTTCAGCCATTCCTTCCATCTCCTCAATCAGAAGGGTGACCTCCTGGCTGGTGCTGAAGTCAACGGTGATATTCGATCCAAAGCCAAAAGAGTTGATTGTCCTGGTAATGGTTCTGGCAGCAGGGGTGGTGGCAGCCACCTTGATCACAAGATTGGGCCTTCCCTTCCATCCGTTCATCCGATAACCGGCAAGAAGATACCGGTCATAAAGAGAGAGATTTTCAGAAGCGAGGGAGAAGGCCATGAAGACATCTCGGATGGACTCATCAACGAGGTGCGCAATATTGGGATTGAGCTGGAAGCTTACCACGCCGCCCCCAGTGGAGTCACGAAGGTTAAAGAAGATGGGCCGAAAGACATAGAGATTTTCCCAGAGGGCAAGTAGTGTAGCGTAAAGCGTAATCTCCTCTCCGTATCGAAGGGGTTGGGCAGACCATCGCTTATAATCGGGATGAAGCTTCACCTCGTTGCGAAAGAGTTCTGTTAAAGAGGGATCGTCCTGGTAAGCCCTTGCGGCCAGTACCGGATTGGTGGAGACCTGCTCGAAGCCCAGATGCCTGAGCCATCTCAAACCGATGGCATAGTCATTTCCAAATTTACAAGACCCATCTTTGACCATCCGGTAGTAGACGTTCTCTTTGATCTCCTTTTCGGCCTTCTTTAGGAGTTGAGTGAAGAGGTTCTTCTTGAAATTGATTCCTTCTTCAATTCGGAGGGCTGTCTTGGCGACCATACTGCTTCCATTCTGAACCCTCTTCATCCTCGAAAGCCATTTTGAGATGACCGCTTCGGCAATGGAACCTCCTGCCTCCTCTCTTTCACGATCTTCCCATTCCTCAAGGGTATAAAGGAGGTATCGAAGGGATTGAGCCTTTTCATCCTCGTCGAGCCAGCGGCTCTCAAGGCCATAGAAGTTGAGGGCGGTCTCGAGCATGAACTCATAGGCGTACTGTCTGAGATGGACTTTTTTCTGAATGGTTTCTTTTGGATCATTGAGTAGCGGTCTGGAGGTGATGAAGAGGAGATTCAATCTTTGGAGGAGTCCCCCTATGGTTTCGGATAATCTTCCGTTGATTTCGGGGAAGAGGAGATGGTCAGAGGCCAGGGTTGTTTGGCCCCACTGGATCAGAGAGAAGAGGTGGCTTGCGTGGTCATCTCGGATAGGTGGTCTTTCTTTAAGGGAAAGGCTTTCAGGACGGCTGGATTGAACGATCTGGTTGAGATGCTCTTGGGTCAGGCTTCGCATAAAGAGTCTCCTCTCTCAATTCCCAATAAAGTTAAATGTTTCTCAATATGATTTTCAAGGAGCGACCAATAATCTTCTTCATATTGGTTAAGAATCTTAAAAATCGGACCTTTCAGGTTACTTCTCAATAGAAAACCATAAGTGATATGGAGAAGCTGTCGGGGATTTTCAAGATCGAGCAGAACGGGAAGTTCGGTATCCGAGAGGGATTCGATGGGAGGGATCGCAGAAAGGTCTGTCGTCACCGAATAATGCCTGGAAGCTTCACCAAAAAAGGAGAGGGCCTGCCGATGTATCTCACGATAGAGGGAAGGCTCCTTCAGGCTGATGAGACGGACCGCCTCCAGCCAGCTCGTTCCTGCTGTCTTGAGATGGATTTTCTGCTGTGAGAGCTCTCCGGTGTGGGGAAAGATTGAGAACTTATCGCTACCCGAGTGAATGGAGAGTTTATAGTTTCCGTAATGTTGTGCGATCAGGACGTGCTGGCGGAATTGCTCTCGAAAAGAGTCGATCTCTCCCCGATAATCAATTCCCTTTTGGAACTGACCGGGGAAACGGGGGGCAAGAGCATCAATTTGAACTCCTCTGTGCCGGAGAACGATGAGCAGAAAGAGGTGCGTCTCTGGCGAGGTCGGAAATGGCGTTTCGTCAATAGAGATCTCAAGATTAACCAGGTGCCTTCCTCCGGTATCGTGGAAGAGAAATTGATTGACCTCCTCAGTAAAGTCAATGGCCTGTTGGAAGAGGAGAAGATTCCTCATCACTTCTTCCTCAGAAAAACTGATGCTGAGATGGCCACAGGGGCCTCTGAATTCGAATTCCTTATTCAACAGGAGGTGAAGATAGACTTCCGTATCTCCGGGGTCAATCTCCTCTTTCAATCTTCGTTCGATGGTTTCTTTTGAAACCGAAAAGGCATCGAAGTTCAATCTTTCAGAGAGGTCGAGCGTGATCATGGAGACGCCTGCATCCAGAGCCGTTCGGACCTCATCAAGGGACTTCAGATGATCACCGTCTGCTCCATAACCTTCTCGAAAACCTTCTTGAAAGACCGCCCAAGCCGCATCGGCAATGACCTCTTTAAAACTTCTTCCAGTCTGGCTATTCTCGCGAACCGACTGTTGGGCCAATACCGGTCGAACTTTAAATTTTTTAATTGCACGGATATGACCTGGAGTGGCCAGACCGAGGCGATCTCCAGTTCCGATGGTTGCGGGGTGGTTTAGAAGTGGGGTTGGTTTGGTAAAGGGGAAGCGTTCCATCAAGCAGAGCGTATTGTCTAAGGAGAGATCGCACATCTTTAGCGATGGGGAGTGATGAAAGATTTTTCCAACGAAAGGGTCCTTAAGAAGAGGCTCCTTTTCACCAATGACAATCAACTTCTTAGCATGGTCTGATCGGATCATCCCATAGAATAATCCATTGGTGGACAGGAAGGATTGGGGATAGATTTTTTGGAGGTCAATGGGGAAGCCTTGAAGGATTTTTAAGATCTCCTCAAGAGATGGAGTCCGGTTCAATTCAGTGGATGCCATAATCTTTACTTTACCTTAACCGACAAAAAAGGGAGGCAAATGTGCCTCCAAACCTTTCCAATTGCGGATCTTATCATATTTTATGGGTAACATGCGAGATATCCTGAAGTAGCCTTTGGGTTTTGCTTGGAAACGGAGTGGTTAAAATGATCAAGGCATCGCTGTAAAGGTTTTTTAACACACATGCCTCCCTTTTTTATATATTTTCAACGGTGAGGTTTATTCGGGGGCGCATTGATGGCATGCATCATTAGGCATAAATTATATCGTTATGGGCTTTGGGATGTCAATTTGAATGGGAAAGACTTTTCCTTGATTTTTTGCTCCATCTTCATCATAATTGGACAAAACTTATGGTGAGAAATCGTTGATGATTCGTCAAAGCGTGGCCGAGTTATTAAAGAAGATCTTAGGGGTTGAAGAGATCCCCTTTAATGTACCTCCACAGAGGGAGATAGGAGATTTTTCAAGTGCCATCTGCCTCTCGCTTGCCAAAGAGAGACGACGACGACCCATGGAGATTGCAAAAGAGGTGGTTGAACAGTTAGAGACCGATCTTCCTCCCTATATCGAAAAGGTCACATTGACCCATCCAGGATATATCAATTTCAGAGTTGATTGGCCGAAATTAACAGGGGAGTTAATTCCAGAAATCCTTGAGAGGGCAGAACATTGGGGGCGAACTGCTCCCGTTAAGCAAGAGAAGATCTTCATCGAACATACGAGCGTGAACCCAAACAAAGCCATGCATATCGGTCACCTTCGAAATGCGGTCTTAGGGGATACGGTTGCCAGAATTTTTAAATGGCTCGGCTATCCAACAGAGGTCTGTAACTATATTGATGACACCGGCGTTCAGGTGGTCGATGTGGTGACAGGACTCTTCTATCTCGACCCTCCCTTTTTTATAGAAGACGCACCAGACGTCCAGACAATCTGGCGAAAGGTTCCAGAAAATCAGCCCCTCGACTATTTCTGCTGGGACCTCTATGCCCGTTTTCAGGGCGAGGTCGATAAGGATCCAGCCCTGAAAGAGAACCGAGAAAAGATTCTCCATCAGATCGAAGCAGGCCAAGCTCCTGTTGCCACCTTTGCCAAAGAATTAGCCACCCGAATTGTGAAAGCCCATCTTGAGACCGTGGCGCAACTGTCCATCTTTTATGACCTTCTCAATTGGGAGTCGGACATCATCCATCAGGGATTCTGGGAGGCGACCTTTGAGCTTCTAAAACAGAGGGGAGGGCTCCGATTCGAGACAGAGGGACCGAATAGAGGATGCTGGGTCGTTCCTCTTGGAGGAGTCGTTGAAACGGATGAAGGGGTTAAAAGTCTGGATAAGATTTTGGTTCGATCCAATGGCAGTATCACCTATACCGCAAAAGATATTGCTTACCAGCTCTGGAAGTTTGGACTCTTAAATAAAGATTTTGTCTACAGAAATTGGGGCACCCAGGCCAATGGAGAAGCGCTCTGGACAACGGCTCCAGATGGCCAGTCCGCAGATCATCTTCAAAGAGAGTTTGGAAAGGCAGATCGTGTGATCAATGTGATCGATGTGAGGCAGAGCTACCCCCAACAAGTGGTGAATGAATGTCTCCGTCAAATGGGTTTTGAGAGAGAGGCGGTCCAATCCATCCATTTAGCCTATGAGGTGGTGAACCTTTCTCCTCAGGCCGCTCGAATTTTAGGAGCAGAAGAGACCGAAGAGAAGAGAGCGATTGCTATGTCAGGCCGCTTAGGGACAGGTGTGAAGGCGATGGATTTCATCGAGATGGTGAAGAGGAAGGTGGTGGAGAAGGCAGACCATCCTCTGGAGGAGAGCGTTGCCAGCGCTCTTGCCTGTGCGGCCATCCGTTACTATCTTCTCAAATTTACGCTTGAAAGCCAGATCATCTTCGACTTTGACGAGGCCCTCAAGACAACGGGAGATACCGGTGTCTATCTCGAATATGCTCATGCACGGGCTTGCAGCATCCTCAGGAAGGCCGAGGAGAGAAAGATTCTATTCCGTTGGCGCAACGGGGTTGTCCCTCAACAACTGACAGAGACAGAGAGAGGACTGGTCGAAGCTTTGTCTGAATTTGTTTCTGTGGTGGCCAGATGCGGAAAGAATCTAAGGGTCTCGCAATTAGCGGAGTATGCCTTTCATCTTGCCACTTCGTTTACAAATTTTTATGAACATCCCGATCCCGGAGCGGATATCCAGACGCCTTTCATCCATCTGGAGGATGAGAATCTGCGCCACTTTCGCCTCTCCTTAGTCAAAGCGTTTCAGATTGTGATGGCCAATACGCTCAAAATGATGGGAATGCCAACTCTTGAAAGGATATAGTTCGGAGGGATGGGTTCGGAGTTCGGAGATTAGGACACATCTGTAGGTTTTGATTTCTTTAGGCGTTACCGTTACCGATTAACGAAACGGGCTCCGTCACCGTCACCATAAACGATTTGCCTAAACAAAACTGGCTTCATAGCCCTTACCCTTTCATCTTGCCAAACCTGGAATTTGAATGGAGGTGACGTCGATGTCTCGCAGACCAAGGAATCTTCCCAGAGGCTGGTATCCTGTAGATAAGAAGGAATGTCAGAGAGAGATCGAATCTTTTTGGGAAGGATGGTCTCCTCCAATCTCACGGGTCACAGTGAGGGGTGGGATTGTTCCCCATGCGGGCTGGTATTTCTCTGGCAAACTTGCGGCCAGAGTCTTCCAATTTTTGGAGTCCAGAGCTAAAGCTGATCTGATCGTTCTCTACGGAGGTCATCTTGGCCCGAACGAGTATCCACGAATCGTAATGGAAGAATTTTGGGAAACCCCATTAGGAGATATGCAGATGGATTCGGAGTTTGCCAAAAATTTGACAAAAAGAATTGAGGTGAAGGCAGAAAGCCCGGGAAGCGGTGACAATACAATGGAGATTCAAGTCCCTATGATCAAATACTTCTTCCCCAACGCAAAATTACTTGCCATCCGTTCACCTTCGTCTTTAAGAGCCAAAACATTGGGTGAGGAAGTGGCCAGACTTGCCAATGAAAAACAAATGGAAATTCTTGCAATCGGATCAACCGATCTCACCCATTACGGTCCTAACTATGGATTTACCCCGAAGGGGATCGGTTCTTCTGCTCTGAAATGGGTGAGAGAGGAGAATGATAGAGGTTTCATTGATTGTGCCTTAAAGATGAAAACAGAGTTGCTGATCAGGCATGCTGAAGAAAATGAAAGTGCTTGCAGTGCAGGGGCGGCGGCTTCTGCAATGGTTACTTGCAAGGCTATGGGTGCGGAGAAGGGAACACTCCTTGATTATTACACCAGTTACGACATCATGCCTGATGAGAGTTTTGTAGGTTATGCGGGTATTGTGTATTAGATCTAACGGGTATCCTTGCCTATGAGACTAAAGGTTTTTAAAGATGAATTTTGAAGGAGGATGGAGCGATGGAAATTAAAAAGATTTGTGTATTGGGAGCAGGCTTGATGGGGGCAGGGATTACCCAGGTCTGTGCGGAAGCTGGCTTTGAAGTCTCGATGAGGGATATCGAAGCCCGTTTTGTTCAGGGTGGTTTTAACATCATCAAAAAGAATTTTGAAAGGGCGATCAGTAAAGGGAAGATGACCCAGGAGCAGGCCGATAAGCTTTTGTCAAGAATAAACGGAACAGTAGATTTCATAGAAGCCGTAAAAGGTGCGGAGGTGGTGATTGAGGCGGTCATTGAGAATATGGAGCTGAAGAAGGATGTCTATAAGGAATTGGATCAGCTCTGTGCGAAGGAGACGATTTTGGCGTCGAATACATCAGGACTTTCAATTACAGAAATCGCTTCTGTCACCCAGAGACCGGATAAGGTGATTGGGATGCACTTTTTCAATCCAGTTCCGGCAATGAAACTGGTTGAAATCATCAAGGGCCAATCCACCTCTGAAGAGACGTATCAGACGATTCAAGCTTTATCTGAGAAATTGGGGAAGAAACCGATCCTGGTCAATGAAGCGCCTGGATTTGTGGTGAACCGAATCTTTGTCCCCATGATCAATGAGGCGATCTTTGTCCTTCAAGAAGGGATTGCCTCTGCAGAGGATATTGATCAGGCCATGGTTCTTGGAGTGAATCATCCAATGGGACCATTAGCTTTAGCTGACCTGATCGGGCTGGATACGCTTCTGATGGTCCAGGAGAACCTCTACAAGGAGTTGGGAGATTCAAAGTATCGGCCCTGTCCGCTTCTTAAAAAGATGGTGCGTGCCGGGCAGTTGGGACGAAAAACCGGCAGAGGTTTTTATGAGTATCAATAGTATTGACAACGTTGGTTTAAACTTGTTAAAAATGCTTCACCATTAACAGAGGGGAGGAGGTGGGAGGAAATAAGAGAGGGGTTTTTAAATAGTTATTTAGCCTGATTTTATAAGGAGGTGTTGTCATGAAGAGAAGAGTATTTTTAGTATGTTTAGTTACAGTTTTTATTGCAGGTATCCTGATGATTCATGTGCCCCCCAGAATCTTCGCACAGGGGAAACCGATCGTTTTAGGACTGCCTTCTTCCTTTTTTCAGCCCCTGGTTAAATCCGGGAAGTTAGCCGTGGATATGGCCATTGATGAGATCAATGCCGCAGGAGGGATTCTGGTCAAGGATGAAGGGAGCAAGCGGCCATTGAAGTTAGTCACGGCAGATACCCGTTGCGGTGAGCCAGGCACCCCGGTTCACTCCGCGCTCATGGCAGTGGATAAGTTGATTGCCGACGAGAAACCTGATGCCCTCATCGTTGCACCCTTTCGGTCGGAGGCCATGGTTGCCACTATGGACCTCATTGCCAAGTATAAGATGATCACGATCCAGACTATTGCTCAGACCCCCAAATTGATCGAGGTCTTCCAGGGCGATCCTGAGAAGTATAAATACTGGTTCAGGGCAACAACAAATTCGACCTATGTGGGAACCACTGCGGCCCGTGCCATTGACGCCCTGAGGAAGCAGTTCGGACATGACAAGATCTTTGCGATTGTTCAGGACACCCTCTGGGCAAAAGGGTCGGCCGATGCATTAAAAGGCAGGCTTGAAGGATTGGGCTGGAAGATGGTAGGAATGGAGCTGGTTCCTGTGGGCACGAATGACTTTTCGCCTGTCCTGAGCAAAGCCAGAGGTTCTGGGGCGCAGATGATCTATGTAGTTGGCGATATGCCTACGCTTCCGGTCTGTTTCAAACAATGGAAATCGATGAAAATACCCACGATGTTGTTCCTTGATTTTGCAGTCGTCACGTCAACCAAAGCATGGGGGATGTATGGGGAAGATCTCGATTATGTGATGGTCCTGCCTTTTCCAGGCGGAACTGGAGCGCCAGTCAAAGCGCTGCCCAAATCCATCGAATTCCATACACGATGGGCAGCGAAGAAGTTTCCCCCAATGGATGATCCAAGAGTTGTTTCCTCTGCTTATGATGGCGTTTATATCCTGAAGGACGCGATCGAGAGAGCGGGATTCGTTCCTTCCAAGGATCCAGATAAGTTCGCTGGATTTGTTGAAAGAACGGATATCACAGGAGTTTCAGGAAGGATCCGGTTTGACAAGGCAACCCATCAACAAATATTTAATGGAGATCCGAAAGAGGCATCCATCATCGTGGCCTACCAGTGGAGAGCTGGGAAGATGGTGCCGGTCTTTCCAGACCTCGTGGCAGAAGCCAAGGTTGAATTAGCCCCCTGGGTGAAGTAAGATTGGATTTAGGCACCAATGCAATCAACCTTGAAAAAAGTATCAATATGTAAAATGACCTTAATCAAAGAATGGTAGGGACGGCTCTCTGTGGCGGCCAATTGGGGAGCCCATAGAGGCTCTCCGACGAATCTTTTACCTTGAACTGTGCATGAATCTAATTCTGGTGATCCTGTGGTTTGCAGGATCACCAGAAAGGAATATTTTATAGAGAGAATATGGAAATTTTAATCTACGGCATTACGAATAGTGTGACCCTGGCGCTGATGGCGATTGGATTTAGCCTTACCTTTGGTATTAGTGGTGTGCCCAACTTTGCACACGGAGCATTTTATCTTTTAGGCGGAATTTTAACATGGATCTTCATCAACCAGTTGGGAATCCCCTATCTTTTCTCAGCAATTTTTTCGGTTTTCATCGTGGGATTGCTCGGTTTTATCCTTTATTGGGGGTTGCTTCTACGATTAAGAGGCATGGTCATCAATGAAGTGATTGCCACGTTAGCGGCTGCTATCGTCATTATCGAAGTCCTGCGGTATCTCGGGTTTTCCGGGTTTACCTATGTCCTGCCTGAATTTATCAAAGGGAGTGTCCAGATTGGAAAGGTCTGGCTCGATTATCAGCGCATCTTTCTCGTCGGAATCGGAATTGCCCTGATTTTCTTTCTCTATCTTTTTACGCATCGCACCCGTATTGGCCTCTCCTTTAGAGCCATTGCCCAGAATGAACGGACAGCCATCTCCCTTGGAATTGAATCAGACTGGACAGCGGCCCTCAGCCTTGCGTTTGGTTCGGCTCTTGCCGTGGTTGCAGGATTAGCCATCCTTCCTCTGGGTTCGATTGACACGGAGGTGGGATACGATATTTTGATCTACGCCCTGGCTGTCGGCATTGTCGGGGGATTGGAAAGTGTTCCCGGAATCCTTCTGGCAAGCTTTATCCTTGGATTCAGCCAGATCCTGGTGGCCACCTTTTTCAAAGCTCAGTGGCTGACCGTCGTCACCCTGGCGGCTATTGTGATTATTTTAGCTGTGAAACCATCAGGGATCTTTGGAAAATATAAAGAATTGGAAGAAAGAGTCTAATATGGTTGAACCTGTTGGGTATCGCAAAGAAAGAATTGATCGTGGCATCAAAGCCAGAACAGATAGCGTTTTTGTCCTAGCCACCCTGAGGGACATGGTCTACCTTTTTCTGCCCCGCTTTCTTCCGGTGGCCACCCTTTTGATTCTCCCGTTTCTTGTAGCAGGGGGATATTGGGAAAAGGTGTTATTCTATTCTTGCATGTTTGCTCTTCTCGCCTTGAGCTGGGATCTGATGGCTTCGGTGGGACTCGTTTCACTGGGGCAAGCCCTTTTTTTTGGAGTGGGAGCTTACCTGAGCGGTGGATTGAATCACTACCTCAAAATGCCCATCTCTCTGACCATTCCGATAGCCAGCCTTGTGGGAGGAGTCTTCTGCACCCTGCTTCTCGTTTCCGTTTTAAGATTGAGAGGCGTCTACTTCTCGATGGTGACCCTTATCCTGCCCCTGCTCTTCGCCCATCTGATCGAAACGCTCGATATCTTAGGCGGCACTCACGGTCTGCTCTCTTTGTCCCCTTTCCCGAGTGGCTGGTTGGCGGTGTATTTGGGAATCTTTGCCGTCATCCTCTGCCTCTTCGGATTTCGGAAGATGATCAATGAGGATTTCGGATTAGTTTTAAGAGGGATCAAAGACGACGACCGGGTGGTCATGGCAGGAGGAATCAACATTTACTGGTATAAGGCCCAGGCAATCTTTATTGCGGGGACCGTGGGCTGTTTTGCAGGAGCTTTGATGACCCACTACTATCAATTCGTGGGAAGATCTGTTTTTGCTCTCGATTATACGGTTTTGCCTTTGGCAGGCGCCGTGCTCGGAGGCCCCGGCAGTTTTGCCGGTGCAACGCTTGGAACTTTTATTCTGGTGCCACTGTCAGAGGTCCTTCGAGCGCTTGGCGGGTTGCGGATGGCCCTTTATGGGGTAATCCTGATCGCAGCCCTGGTCATTCTTCCTGAAGGTCTGTTCCACTATATCGAACGAAAGTATCACCAGTTTGAAAGAGATGTGAGGGTTTAGGATGCAGGATGAGGTTGTTTTAAGGGTTGAACATTTGACCAAACGCTTTGGCGGCGTGGTTGCCGTGGACGATGTGAGCTTTGAACTCCGGAAAGGCGAGTTCCTGGGGCTGATCGGGCCGAATGGGTCTGGGAAAACAACCCTGATCAACCTGATCAGCGGCTTTGTCAAACCGAGCTCAGGCAAGATCACTTACAGGGATAAGAATATTACCGGCAAGGCACCTTATTCCATTGCCTGCCTGGGGGTCTCAAGAAGTTTCCAGATGGTAAGGGCTTTTCATAAATTGCCTGCCTTTAAAAACCTGATCGTTCCACTTTATTCGCCCAGAGTGAAGAAAGTCGGGGGGGGAAAATACGGAGAGAGAGATGATGTGGCCATTGACCTTCTGGATGACCTGGGGTTTGAACGCGATTCGGCTGTTCCCTATAAGGCAGCAGGTAGCCTTCCACACGGTTATCTGAAAAGGCTCGATCTGGCAAGATGTATGGCGTTGCGTCCGGACCTTCTCATTTTAGACGAACTCTTCTCTGGAATGGCCATGTCTGAAGTTGCCGCTACCCTTCCCATGATTGAGAAGTTTAACCGTGAGGGGTTGACCATCATGATGGCAGAACATCGGCTCAAGGAACTCTTCCGGGTGGCCAATCGGGTCATCGTGCTCAATTTCGGAAAGAAGATTGCGGACGGCCCCCCCCAAGTCGCAATGGAGACCGAGGAGGTTCAGAAAGCCTATCTTGGCACAGAGGTGGAGGGGTAAAAGAAGTTCGGAGTTTTGAGTTTGGAGTTCGGAAAAACTCATTAGAATTGAGTGGCAAAGGAAGCCCATAGATAAAGCATAAACGGATAAGGACAAACGACACGGACACGCTGTCCTAATTTTAGATATGGAAAAGATGCTGGAAGTTAAAAATTTGATGGTCTTTTTTGAGAATGCCCTTGCCTTAAATGATCTCTCCCTGGAAGTTCATTCGGGAGAGATTGTTAGCATCCTTGGCTCCAACAGCGCTGGCAAAACCACGCTTATGAATACGATTTCTGGACTCATCATTGATATGAAGGTGAAGGAAGAGCGAAGGGGAGGAGAGCGAATCACCCTCATGGGTGAGATCTTATTTGAGGGCGAAGAGATTCTCTTTGCCAAACCGAACGTTCGTATCCGGAAAGGAATCGCCTTGAGCCGGGAAAGGCATCCGATCTTTCCTGACAGCGACGTTGAGGAGAACCTGAGAATCAGTACCTATCTCAGAAAAGATTCGGAAATCGAGAAGAGCTATGAATTTGTTTATACCATCTTTCCGCCCCTTAAGAAATTGAAGAAGAGGAGGGCGGGCTTCTGCAGTGGCGGAGAACAGCAGATGGTCTCCATTGGAATGGCCCTCATGACCCGTCCCAAACTCTTGCTACTGGATGAACCATTATTGGGGCTCAGTCCGGCCATGCAGAACAGTTTGATCCAGGCGATCAAACAGATCCGGCAGGAAGGGATTACGGTCCTGGTGGCAGAGCAATTTGCCAGACCACTCTTACCCATTATTGACCGTGGGTATGTGATCGAAAACGGAATGCTCACCCTTCAGGGGACGAGAGAAGAATTGAGAGAGAATCCGGAAGTCCGTTCAACCTTTATGGGAGTGTAACTCGAACTTCATCCTGGGAAAGTCCGCCTTTAAACCCTTCTGGATGGTTTGCCCATCCC
>OGCL01000255.1_pt1 | contig 61016 bp, 57 predicted proteins | sample 1570041 | NCBI WGS metagenome assembly OGCL01 (sample SAMN06266162, study PRJEB24511) | hot springs metagenome | isolation source: Hot spring water | place: South Africa: Limpopo | collected 2015-06-22
ACCTATACTGCTGCCGCAGACTATGCCCCCTATGGGGTACCAGAAGTCTGGTTATTCCAAAAAAGTGGCTTGAAGATATATGCCCTACACGGAAAAACCTATGAACTGCAAGCGAGCAGTCGGTATTTTTCCGCGATTGAGCTACCTGCATTGCTTACTCAAGTTCTGCAAAATGCGGCAACTCAGGGCACTGGTATTGCCCTCCGGAACTTACGTCAACAGTTAATGAGCTAGCCTCTTCTCTATACCGCCAATCAAGCCTTTCAAGATGACCTCCTCCACCCTCAACCCCACCGTTCTCGAACCCCTGTTTGCCCCTTGGCAAGAACCCAACGCCCATCGCGTTCGGGTGGAGAAAACCGCTGAAGCGGTTACTACAAACGCAGTGAAACAAGGACGCAGAGCCTCACCCATTGAGGTGGTCAATAACTTGCGATCGGCGGTGCGGGAATGGCGGGAAGCCTTCTACATCGGAGCCAGCGACACCACGATTCAATTGCTAAATCACTGGTTTAACCGCGCCCACCGCAAAGTCACGCCCGATGGTGAAGAATTTGAGTTTCGCTACTACTTCTGTCAGCGCGAAGCCGTCGAAACCCTGATTTATCTTAAGGAAGTGCGGCGGATCGAGTGCCTGTCCCAAATCATTGCTGAGTTTGGCGGCGTGAATGCCGAACTGCAAGCCCTAGGCATCACCGAAGACGAAGATGCTTGGAGCCGCTACGCCTTCAAACTGGCCACCGGGGCAGGCAAAACCAAAGTCATGAGCCTGTGCATCGTCTGGAGCTACTTCCATGCCCTGCCGGAATCCGACTCGGAGATGGCGCGGCATTTTGTCGTGATCGCCCCTAACCTGACGGTGTACGAACGCCTCAAAGACGACTTTGGCGACGGGCGCGTGTTTGATGAAGACCCGCTGATTCCTCCCGAATGGCGGGGCGACTGGAACCTGTCGGTGGTGCTGCAAGACGAAGCCAGCGGAGCCGCTACGGGTGGAACGCTCTACCTCACGAATATTCATCGCCTCTACGACACCGCCAAACGCAAACAGAAAGCGGAAGCAGAGACCTACGCCTGGATGGGGCCAGCCGTCTCGAAAACGAAGGCTCTGGATACCGGAGCGGCCCTGCGGGATAGAATCACGGCCCACCGGCGCGTCATGGTACTCAACGACGAAGCCCACCACGTTTGGGATTCCGGTTCCGCCTGGAACGAAGCCATCCGCACCCTGCACGAAACCATCCTGTCTCGCAGCGGTTGCAAACTGGTAGCCCAACTGGATTTTTCCGCCACCCCCAAAGACAATAAAGGCCAGCCATTCAAACACATCGTTTGCGATACGCCCCTAGGGGAAGCGGTCGATGCCGGCATTGTCAAGACCCCGATCATCGGCCAAGCCAGCCGCAAACTGGTGGAGCAAGCCGACGATAACGCCGCCTACCGCTGGGAGCAGCACTTGCTTCTGGGCTACGAACGCTGGAAAGCCAGCCGGGATGAGTGGGCAGCCAGCGGGAAGAAACCTCTGCTGTTCATCATGTGCGACGACACCGATGCCGCCGACCAGATTACCCAACGCCTCAACACCGATCCGCTATTTGAGCAACTCAACGGCAAAACCATCAACTTGCACACCAACCTGAAAGGCAAACTCAAGAAAGTGGGACGGGGGAAAGAAGCCCGTTATGAATTTGTTGAAGACGAAAAAGCCATCAGCGATGATGACCTGAAGGCACTGCGAAAACTCAGCCGCGACTTGGATAGCAACGCCAGTCCCTATTTCTGCATTGTCTCAGTTTTAATGCTGCGGGAAGGCTGGGACGTGCGCAACGTAACGACGATCGTGCCCCTGCGTCCCTACAGTTCTAAAGCCAATATTCTGCCCGAACAAACCCTAGGTCGGGGCTTGCGCCGTATGACTCCCCCTGGTCAAGCCAACGAACTGGTAACAGTGGTAGAGCATCCTGCCTTTGCCAGCCTCTATCAGCAAGAACTGGCTCAAGAAGGCTTGCCGCTGGAGATTGTGGAACTCGATCGCGTTCCTGCCACCACAATTTCCATCTTCCCCGATGAGAGCCACAAAGATGTGAATGCTCTGAACATCCAAATTCCTACCCTGTCTGCGGGATTTCGGATTGTGCCCAAGCTGGAAGGCTTGACGATTCAGGATGTGAAAGAAGCGTTCAAACCCTACAAACCGTTACCGTTGCCCTCATCCCCCCAACCCCCTTCTCCCAGGGCGGGAGAAGGGGGAGCAGACTACGACTCAGGCGGTGGTTCGGCTCCCCTCTCCCCCCAACCCCCGCACGCGGGGGCAGGGGGCTGTGGGAGAGGGGCTGGGGGTGAGGGAAAAAATGTGATCGAGTATGAGGGGCGGCACCTGTTTACAGGGGAAGTTGTTGAAAAGATGCAGTTGAGTCTGCCTTTGCTAGAGTCGGGCATTGGCGCCGTTTCCTACTATGTCAAACAACTGGAGACGATTTGCAAACTGCGGGGACTGCATCCCATCCTTGCTCCCTTGATCCAAACTTTTCTGGAAGAAATCCTGTTTGAGCAGAAAACGACCCTGTTTGATCCGGCTCTGGTGGCTCGGTTAGCTGACTCTGATGTGGGCGAACACTTACGAGCCGTGTTTGTCCCCCTGATTCGCAACCGCACCATCACTACCGCCGAACGACTACCTGTGGAACCCCCCAAATCTCTTAATGCCTGGAAACCCTTTCAAGTCACCTTCAGCGAACGCCGTCCTGCCCTGGAAGCGGCTAAGACCCTATTCAATTTGGTGACATGCAATCGTGAATTAGAAGTAGCCGTGGCAAAGTTTTGCGATCGCGCCCCGGATGTGGCGGCCTTTGCCAAAAATGCCGGTCCCCAGTGCCTACGGATTGATTACTTAACGCATGGAGACAGACTCGCCTTCTACACCCCAGACTTCTTTATCCGCACGATCGAGGGTCACTATTACCTAGTCGAAACCAAAGGGCGAGAAGACCGGGATGTGCCGTTGAAAGCTAAAGCGGCGATCGCTTGGTGCGAGGCTGCTTCTCTGGCTCCCCTCGCCCAACTTGGGAGAGGGGCTGGGGGTGAGGGCATTCAATGGCACTATCTCTACATTCCCCAAGGTGTGTTTGAACGGATGGCAGGTGATACCATTGCTGAACTTGCCCGCGCCTGTGCCCCTGCCTTACAAAATCTGCTCCAATCTGAGGAATTCCAAGACTTGCCGCTGTTTGTCAATTTGGGGCAATCCGATGAAGAAGTTGCTACTGTGGATAGCCTAGTTGACCCAGCCATTCTCAATGCGCTGCCTTCCCGCTACCGCCGTGCTGCCGATCAAGCCGTCATGCTCTATCGCTTCTTCGAGAACAAAACAGGCATGAATTATGCCCCTGTATTTACTGCTCTGTTGGGTTCGATCGATGAAGTGGCGAAAGGCTTCCTAGTACGGCGACTGCAACCAGAAATGCCCGTCACCGTAGAAGCGCAAAAAGCTTGGTTTGCTCCCTATCTGGGCGGCGTTGACTGTAAATCCGAGGACTATTATCGAAAACTGGCACAAAATCTGAAACGGACCTTGGTGTTCAATAATGGTTTGTCGCTCATTGGTTTGCTGCGATCGTGTTTAGACTACGCTCTCAACGACACCACGAAGATCGACGGTGTGTTTGCAGCCTTAAAGACTCAGTTACAGTTTCAGGGCGGACGTAAGTTTTTGGAAACCGTTACCCGCATCAATGACTTTCGGAACACCTACATTGCCCACCAGGAACACGAGTTAACCGATAAAAACTTAGCTGAGCAAGAACTCAAAATCTGGATCGAGGCATTGCACATGATTGGCGTAGCCTCGACCTAGGAGTTTGGAGCCGATCGCCGAAAGATGATCCGTGGACACCAAAAGCGATCTGTGGTGGAAAGTGCTCAGCTACCCCAAGCTAAAGAAAAGCGAGTCTAGGGCGGGAAATATCACAATTTCACTTCAATATCAACGCCAGCGGGTAAATCTAGCTTCATCAGGGCATCGATAGTTTTGGGGGACGGCTGGTAAATATCCAGAATGCGGCGGTGGGTGCGGGTTTCAAAATGCTCGCGCGAATCTTTATCCACGTGGGGCGATCGCAGCACACAGTAAATTTTGCGCCGTGTGGGCAGCGGAATCGGCCCTACGGGCGAGGCTCCCGTCCGTTTGGCGGTATCGACAATGCGATCGCAGGAAGTATCCAGTAACCGATGATCAAATGCCTTCAGGCGAATACGAATTTTTTGCTGTTGCAGAGTTGCCATAGAGATTACCGCTTATTTTCAAGGTTCAGCCACAAAAGCCACGAAAAAGGCCGCTAACGCTTATCGGCTAACGGCCTGCGACCCGAACTACTTCAGGATTTTGGACACCACGCCAGCACCAATGGTGCGACCGCCTTCGCGGATGGCAAAACGCATCCCCTGCTCAATCGCAATGGGCTGGATCAGTTCCACCGTCATTTTGATGCGATCGCCCGGCATTACCATTTCCGCTTCACTGCCATCATCCGCGGTAAAGGCCGTAATGGTACCGGTCACATCGGTGGTACGCACGTAAAACTGGGGACGATAACCCGAGAAGAAGGGAGTTTTGCGCCCACCCTCTTTATCGGTGAGGATGTAAACTTCCCCTTCAAACTGGGTGTGGGGGGTGATCGAGCCGGGTTTGGCCAACACCATGCCCCGCTCCACATCCTCTTTTTTCAGACCCCGCAGCAGCAGACCCGCGTTGTCACCGGCCATCCCTTCGTCTAGGCTCTTCTTGAACATTTCAATGCCAGTCACCGTGGTGGTGCGTGTTTCCCGCAGACCCACCAGTTCCACCGTTTCGTTGAGCTTGATTTTACCGCGCTCGATCCGCCCCGTGGCCACCGTCCCACGACCGGTAATCGAGAACACGTCTTCTACCGCCATCAGGAAGGGCTTATCCACATCCCGCTCGGGGGTCGGAATAAACTCATCCACCGCATCCATGAGTTCGTAGATTTTATCCACCCACTCATTCTCGCCGCGGGCGGTTTTAGGATTGGCGGTCATGGCCTCAAGCGCCTTTAAGCCGGAACCGCGAATAATGGGAATATCGTCCCCGGGGAACTCGTACTCCGTCAGGAGTTCCCGCAACTCCAGTTCCACTAGCTCCAGCAGTTCTTCGTCATCCACCATGTCCACTTTGTTCAGGAAGACAACGATACTGGGCACCCCTACCTGCCGTGCCAGCAAGATGTGCTCCTTGGTCTGAGGCATGGCACCATCAGTGGCGGCCACCACCAGAATGGCACCGTCCATCTGGGCGGCACCCGTGATCATGTTTTTCACATAGTCAGCGTGGCCGGGGCAGTCCACGTGGGCGTAGTGACGCTTTTCCGTTTCGTATTCCACGTGGGCGGTGTTGATGGTAATCCCCCGAGCTTTTTCCTCGGGAGCCGCATCAATTTCATCGTACTTACGGGCAGCCGCTTGACCCAAGGCTGCCAACGTCATTGTAATTGCCGCCGTTAGCGTGGTTTTGCCATGGTCAACGTGACCAATGGTTCCAATGTTAACGTGGGGTTTTGTGCGTTCAAATTTAGCGCGTGCCATGTTGTTCCTCGTATAGACTATGCGTTCCCTTTATTTTTGGCAATGATCGCCTCAGCCACATTACGGGGGACTTCCTCGTAATGGCTGAATTCCATCGAGAAAATTCCCCGACCTTGGGTGTTCGAGCGGATGTCAGTGGCGTACCCAAACATCCGTTCGAGAGGCACTTTGGCGGTAACTTTGGCAATGCCACCTTCCGCCGTTTGTCCCTCAATTTGACCACGACGCGAGATCAAATCTCCCATCACTGTCCCAAGGAATTCTTCTGGAACCTCGACCTCCACCTTCATCATTGGCTCCAACAATACTGGATTGGCCTTCATGACCGCGTCTTTAATGGCCATGGAACCAGCAATTTTGAAGGCCATTTCGGAAGAGTCCACATCGTGGTACGACCCATCCACCAAGGTGACTTTGAGGTCAATCACGGGATACCCTGCCAGAATGCCGGATTCACAGGCTTCCTTCATCCCTTGCTCTGCGGGGGGAATGTACTCTTTGGGGACAACACCACCAACAATTTTGGAGACAAACTCAAAGCCAGTCCCCGGCTCTGCGGGTTCAACTTCAATGACCACGTGACCGTACTGTCCCTTACCGCCACTTTGACGGATAAACTTGCCTTCGGCACGAACCGGCTTGCGAATGGTCTCGCGGTAGGCCACCTGCGGCTGACCAATGTTGGCCTCCACTTTGAACTCCCGCTGCATCCGATCCACAAGGATTTCGAGGTGCAACTCACCCATGCCGGCAATCACGGTTTGGTTGGTTTCTGGATCCACACTGACGCGGAAGGTGGGGTCTTCTTCGGCTAAGGACTGGAGGGCTTTGGAGAGCTTTTCCATGTCCTGCTTGGTCTTAGGTTCTACCGCCACAGAGATCACCGGCTCTGGCACGTAAAGGGATTCCAGAATCACCGGCGAGCTTTCGTCGCACAGGGTATCACCGGTGAAGGTATCTTTGAGGCCAAGGGTGGCACCCAGATCCCCCGCACGCAACTCATCCACTTCAATGCGCTCGTCTGCCTTCAGAACAATTAGGCGGGAGATGCGCTCTTTTTTGCCCTTGGTGGCATTGAGTACGTAGCTGCCTTTTTTGAGAATGCCGGAATAGACCCGCACGAACGTCAGGCGACCGTAGGGATCCGCCATAATCTTGAAGGCTAAGGCCGCAAGGGGCTGATTGTCGTCGGCAGCACGCTCCACCTCGGTGCCATCCGGCAGGTGTCCTTTAATGGCGGGCACATCAATGGGAGCGGGCAGGTAGTCCACCACGGCATCGAGGAGCAGTTGCACCCCTTTGTTTTTGAAGGCGGAGCCGCAGAGCATGGGCACAATGGTTCCGGTAATCGTGCCTTGGCGCAGGGCGGTGCGAATTTCCTCCTCGGTGAGATCTTCGCCTTCGAGGTATTTTTCCATGAGCACATCGTCGGTTTCGGCAACCGCTTCCACCAACTTGGTGCGAAACTCTTCCACCTGCTCTGCCATGTCGGCGGGGATGTCGGTGTCCTCAATTTCTTTGCCAAGGTCGTCTTTGTAAATTTTGGCGCGCATCCGCACCAGATCAACAATGCCCACAAACTGGTCTTCGGCACCAATAGGCAGTTGAATGGGGACGGCGTTGGCGCGCAGGCGATCCACAATTTGGCTATAAACCTTGTAGAAGTTCGCGCCCGTGCGATCCATTTTGTTCACAAAGACAATGCGGGGCACATGGTAGCGATCCGCTTGCCGCCACACGGTTTCGGACTGGGGCTGCACGCCGCCCACCGAACAGAAGACAGCAATGACCCCATCCAATACCCGCATGGATCGCTCCACTTCAATGGTGAAGTCCACGTGGCCGGGGGTGTCAATAATGTTGATCTGGTGGTCTTTCCAAGAGGTGCTGATGGCCGCCGCTGTAATGGTAATGCCCCGCTCCCGCTCTTGTTCCATCCAGTCGGTGACGGTATTGCCGTCGTGCACTTCGCCGATTTTGTGCACCACACCGGAATAGAATAGGATGCGTTCGGTTGTGGTTGTTTTACCCGCATCAATATGAGCGGCAATCCCAATATTTCGCACTCGCTCTAGCGGGGTTGTCCGTGCCACAGCTACCTCCTTACCTGTTGCATTGCGTTAGAATTCTTAACTAATTGTATCCAACTCTTTGACGGCTTGCTGCATTTTTCAGCGTTTAGTAGCGATAGTGGGCAAAGGCCTTATTCGCTTCCGCCATTTTGTGGGTTTCTTCCCGCTTGCGAATGGTGCTGCCGGTTTCGTTGGCGGCATCCATCAATTCGTTGGCTAATTTGGCGGCCATGGAGCGGCCAGCCCGCTTGCGGGAAAACTGCACCAGCCAGCGCAGTGCCAAGGCAATGCCGCGATCTGGGCGAACTTCCATGGGCACTTGGTAGGTGGCACCCCCCACCCGCCGCGCTTTGACTTCCACAAGGGGGGTGGCATTTTTAATCGCGCGTTCAAAAAGCTGTAGCGCATCTTCCCCCGTCCGCTCTTCGATGGTTTTCATCGCGCTATAGACAATACGGCTGGCAAGGGATTTTTTGCCGCTGAGCATAATGCGCTGGATGAGCATATTGACCAGAATGTTGTTGTACACCGGGTCGGGGGAGGTGGGACGTTTTTGAGCGCGAGTGCGACGAGACATAGGGGTTTTGGGGTTGCTCTAGTGGGTAAGGTACAGGGTGGATAGGTACAGAGGTAGATTCAAGACAATCTATTTTTTCTTGCCGGTGGCGGCAGCTTCGCCGGGTTTGGGTCGTTTGGCACCGTACTTGGAGCGGCCTTGCTTGCGATCTTTGACCCCCGCTGTGTCAAGGGTGCCGCGAATAATGTGGTAACGAACCCCGGGCAGGTCTTTGACCCGACCGCCACGAATCATGACAACGGAGTGCTCTTGCAAATTATGGCCGATACCGGGAATGTAGGCGGTGACTTCAAAGCCGGATGTGAGGCGCACCCGCGCAACTTTACGCAGTGCCGAGTTGGGTTTTTTCGGCGTGGTGGTATAGACGCGGGTACAAACCCCGCGCCGCTGGGGACAGCTTTTGAGGGCGGGCGATTTGGTTTTCTTTTTCAACAGTTCCCGCTCTTGGCGGATAAGTTGCTGGATGGTGGGCATTGCTGCTTACGTTAATTTCACCGAACTTCTAGTGTATCGAGGTTAAAGTAACCTTGTCAATGCTCCTGCGGCAATCAGGGGAGGTGCTGTTCGCTGTAGTGGCTGATCAGGCTCAGGGTGGCCGTTGCCGCGGTCACTGCCCGCAGGGTGCGGCGCCCAAGGGAAAATTCCCGCCAGCCTGCCCCCACAATGAACTCGAGTTCGGCGGGGGTCCAGCCGCCTTCAGGCCCGATCGCCACCGCGAGGGGAGCGTTCCAGGAGATCGTCGGGAAATAGGCCGCCAAGAGCACCTTGCTGCGGAGGCTGCCGACATAGCCGTGGGGCATGTGCTTGACCATCTCTGGGACGGTGAGGGGATCGCCAATGGTAGGTAGATAAAGGCGTTCTGACTGCTCCGCGGCTTCTTGGACAATGCGCCGCCACCGTTGATATTTGCTGGTACTCGGCTGTAGGAGCGATCGCGCCGTGTGAATCGGTACAATTTGCCGCACCCCTAGCTCGGTAGCCTGCTGGAGAACCTGCTCGAAATTGGCCGCTTTTAACAGCGCCAAGCAAAGGATAATCTCTGTACTCAGTTCGCTGGGGTGGCTGCTGGCTTCGTGGAGGTCAACCGTGGTGCGATCGCCCCCGAGTTGGCCGCGCCAGCGTTGGCCGTGACCATCCAGAATCCAGAGGCAGTCCCTTGGTTTCAGCCGCAGTACATGGTAGAGGTAGTGCACCTGCTCGGGGGTTAAGTGCACCTGCCGATCGCGGATTTGGCTGGGGTCAACCACCAAGCGTTGGGGCGATCGCATGGCCGTTTAATTGCCCTTTAGGCGCTGGCATAACTCAATAGCCATTCAACCAAAGTGCGAACCGGATAGCCGGTGCCGCAGGGGTTGTTGTAGCCATCCTCTTTGTCGGTCCAAACTGGGCCAGCAATATCGAGGTGTGCCCACGGTGTGCTGTTGACAAACTGCTGCAAAAATAACGCAGCGGTAATGGAGCCAGCGGCACGCGGGCCGGTATTTTTCATGTCGGCCACTTGGGACTTCATCCCCTCAAAGTACTTGCTTTCTAGGGGCATTTGCCACAGCTTTTCGCCGCTGCGATCGCTGGCCTGTTGCAGGCGTTGCGCTAACTCTGGGGTGCTGCTCCAGAGACCCGCAATCGTGTCCCCAAGGGCAACAATGCAGGCACCGGTGAGGGTAGCAAGGTCAACAATGGCATCGACCCCTAGGTTTTCGGCATAGACGAGGGCATCGGCAAGGGTGAGGCGGCCTTCGGCATCCGTGTTGTTCACCTCGATGGTTTTGCCGTTGGAAGCGGTGAGAATATCGCCCGGGTGCATGGCGCGACCGCTGATCATGTTTTCGGTGGCGGCAATAATAAAGTGAACTTCAAGACCCGTGGGTTTAAGCTGGCCGATGACTTGGGCGGTTCCTAAAACGGCTGCGGCACCGCCCATATCCATTTTCATGGTTTCAATGCCGCCTTGGGTTTTGAGGTTGAGGCCACCGGAGTCAAAGGTCAGCCCTTTACCAATCAGGGCAATTTTTTTCTGAATGGGCGCGGTTCCCGTGTAGGTGAGGTGGATAAACTTCGGGGGCAAGTCCGAGGCTTGGGCCACTCCGAGGAAGGCTCCCATACCCAAGGCTTCACACTCTTCCCGCTCGAGGATTTTGGCACTGAGGCCGCAGCGGTTGGCAATGGCTTGAGCCGTCTCGGCAAGGGTAACGGGGGTTACCTCGTTGGCCGGGGCGTTGACCAGTTCCCGTGCCAGAATCACCCCGGCACAAATCTCTTGGGCACGGCGAAGGGCGGCGGCTTGATCCCCCAAACCTAGGAGACTAACGGTTTCCGGAAAGGGCAGGAGCTTGTGGGCCTCTGGATCGGACTTAAAGCGCAGATCCGTGTGCAGCGCCAAGAGCACCCCTTCAGCAATGGCTTGGGCTAGGGCACTGGGGTCGCCCCCCTCACTGGGCACCGCAATCCCAAGGGTCTTCGCTCTTTCGCGCCGACCGGTACGGGCAATGGTGGCAACCGCACGGCGCAGGGTGTCTAGGGTCAGTTCATCGCGGCTCCCTAGGCCTACCAAGAGCAGCTTCTTAATGGGGAAGTTGGGCAGCAGCCGCATCAGTAGCGATGTCCCCGCCTTGCCCTGAAAGTCGCCATCGTTGATTAACTCCTGTAGCAGGCCGCTCAGGCGCTGATCCAGTTCGGTATAGGGGGGAGTCAGGGTAAGGGTGCCCTCAGATTGACACACGGCGATCGCCAATAAATCACCGCACCAGTCGGGAATAGGGGTAGAAACCGTTTGCAGTTGCATTACTATGTTTGCTTTTGCGTCGTTAGGGTGAATAGCTCAACTTATCTTGCCCCATGGCCGCCCCCAGCGTCTAGGGAGGGGGACTTAGGGCTGTGCTGCTGGGGGTTTGACTGCCACCCAGTACTTACTCATAAAGTGGTGCTGCACCTGATCAAGGGCAAGACCGGCCTTTTCAAGGCGTTGGTTGAGGTCATCTTCGATGTAGTTGCGGTAATAGGGTTCGTGGAAGAGGTTGGCAAAGTTCTCCATCATGGGTCGTTGTTCGGGAGAATCCAAGGCCTGAATTGAATCACAGATGACTAAAACGCCCCCGGGCTGAAGCACCCGCGCACACTCCTCAATCACCTGTTGCCGTACCGGTGCAGGCAGTTCATGGAAGAGGAACACACAGGTAATGGCACTAAAGTAGTTGTCAACGTAGGGTAAGGCTTCGGCACTGCCCTGAATCAGTTGGGGGAGGTCACCCACCTGCTCCGCCAGCAGGCGGTTGGCTTTGCGCAGATAGGTAGGGGATAAATCAATACCAAATAGGGCGGCCTTCGGAAAACCATAGCGCAGTTGCTTGAGGGTGCGTCCTGTGCCGCAGGCCACATCAAGGATGCGTAGGGGTTGCCCGGGCGGCTGGGCGTGGAGATGCTGCGCAATCGGGGCAATCACCCGCCGCCGCATGGCATCCGCGGTGCCACCAAAGAGAATCTCCACCTGCACGTCGTAGAGGTTAGCGGAGGTTTCACTCAGGTAGCCGTCGGTTTGGTAGTGGAAGTTTTGGCGGTAGTACTGGGGATAACCCTCGAGGGGAATAGAATCAGCAAACTCCTGAAACTGGCGCGATCGCGCCCGCTGCCACATCTGGGGTAAATCGAGCCACAAGGTGGGGTAAAACTGCAAAAATTCTTGCCAAGGGCCGTCAAAGAGTAAGCTGGCCGGATAAAAGCCCGCGGCGGCATCCTGCCAATCTTGCTGGAGGAGCGCTTCGTAACGCTCCTTTAACCACGCTTGTAATTCCGGTGTCAGGGGTTGGGTGCGCTCTTCTGTGGGAAAAAGGGTGCTAAAGAGGCGCGCACTCAGGGTTTTATGGGCGATCGCAAAAATGTTTTTCCCCCATTGCAGGGCCTGATAACTTGACCGCACGGCTTCGGCTGCCAGTGGCTGGTTAGTGGCAAACGGCGCAATTAGCATGGCTCTTAACTAAACTTCATACTCCGTGTTGTTTCTTACTATACAGCCTCCAATTCGAGCCTCACAATCACGCCGTGGGTTGCTGATGCTCCCTAGTTGTTGATTCCCTACCAGCGGGCGGCAATGGGCATTCGCCAGCCCGAACCAAAGGCGCGATCGGTAATTTTTAGCCCCGGGGCAGCTTGCTGCCGCTTAAACTCTGCCCGCTGCACCATCTGCCGCACCCGCTGCACAAGGGCAAGGTCGTAGCCTTGGGCGGCAATCTCCGCATCGGACTGGTGGCGATCGATCATCAGCGCCAAAATGCCGTCGAGTATGTCGTAGGGGGGTAAGCTATCCTGATCCGTTTGGTTGGGTTTGAGTTCAGCGCTGGGCGGCTTGCTGAGGATATGCTCAGGGATAACCGTGCTGCCAAGAACCCCTAATTCAGGAATCGGCTCCCCTTGAGCCGCCTGCCCATTTAACCAGCGGCAAAGTTCATAGACGCGGGTTTTAGGAACATCGGCAATCGCTGCCAAGCCGCCACTCATGTCGCCGTAGAGGGTGCAGTAGCCCACGGCTAGCTCGGACTTATTCCCGGTAGAAATGAGGAGATGACCAAATTTATTGGCGATCGCCATCAGTAGCGTCCCGCGGATGCGGGCTTGGATATTTTCCTCTGCAACACCGGGGGCAGTCTGGGCAAACAGCGGTGCTAGTACCTGTTGATAGCACTCCATCAGGGGGGTGATCGGCAACTGGGCCGTCTGGATGCCTAAATTGGCGGCCACCTCCTTGGCATCGCTAATCGAGTGGGCTGAACTGTAGGGCGAGGGCATCAACACCCCCAACACATTCTCGTGCCCCAGCGCTGCGGTGGCGATCGCAGCCACTAGGGCTGAATCAATCCCCCCACTCAGGCCAAGGACCACCCGCTCAAACCCACACTTGCGGGTGTAGTCCCGCACCCCAAGCACAAGCGCCTGCCAAATTTCTGCCGCTTCCGTCGCGGGCGGCGGGGCAATGGTTGTCGGACGCAGGTCTCCTTCAGCCCAAACCACCGATAACCAATCTTCCCGAAAACTAGGGGCTTGGCTGACCACCGTTCCGGTGCGGCTCATGGCAAGGCTGGTACCATCAAAGATCAGGTCATCGTTGCCCCCCACTTGGTTGGCGTAGATGAGCGGGCAGCCGTACTGCTGAACCGTATGCTCAATTAAGGCGTGGCGTAACGTTGGCTTAGCGACGCAGTAGGGAGAGGCCGAGAGGTTGACAATTAACTGTGCCCCTTGCGCCGCCAATGCCGCCACCGGATTTTTTTGGTAGTGGCGCTGTCCCCAAAAGTCTTCGTTGTTCCAGAGGTCTTCGCAGATGGTCACGCCGATGGTGAGGCGATCGCGCTCGGTGTGCAACGTCCAAAGATTATCGGTGGTACCGGGCGCAAAATAACGACTTTCGTCAAACACATCGTAGGTGGGCAACAACTGCTTGGCAAAGACCCGCTGCACCTGCCCCCCCTGTAAGAGAGCCGCCCCGTTGTAGAGGGGCTTTTCGCCGTTGCGGCTGGCCTCGGGGTTGGGGAACACTGTACCCACCAGCACTGCCACCTCCGGCGGTAAGACGCGAGCCAGCGCTGCCAATTCCCGTTGGATGTCATCTATAAAGTAACGGTTCAGCAGCAGATCCTTGGGCGGATAGCCACACAGCGCTAGTTCCGAGGTAATCACCAAGTCCACCGGCTGGCGCTGGTGCAAGGCGGTCACCCCCGCAGCAATGGCGCGGGCATTCCCCTTCAGGTCGCCCACGATGGGGTTGAGTTGGGCAATCCACAAATGCACTGCCATGAGAAACTCCCAAATCCTATACAAATACGAGGGGTTTATCTTTAAGGGGGGCAAAGGCGTCGCGATCGAAGCGGTAGAGGGTCGCTGGCCGCCCGGCACCCCGCACAACTTTTTGCTGCGTATCCTGCAAAATGCCCAACTTCAGTAGCCGCGCCCGAAAATTCGAGTAATCGGAAAAATTCGCCCCCAAGACAGTGCTGTAAAACTGGTAGAGGTCATTGAGGGTAAAGTACTCCGGTAGCACATCAAAGGCCACGGGGCTATACTCCAGTTTGTTACACAGGCGACGGTGACCATAGGCCAAAATCTTACTGTGGTCAAAGGCGAGGGGCGGGCACTCCGGCACCGCAAACCACTGCACCCAACACTCACCCGCAATCAGTTCGGCATCGGCAAAGCGCACCAAGGCAAAATAACTCACCGAGAGATATCGCTTGCCGTAAGCGGTGGCCGCTTCACGGGGATCCCGCCCCGGCCCACCAAACGTGTAAAGCTGCTCAAGGTAGAGGTTATTGACGCGAATTTTTTCGGCAAGGGTACGGTAGGCTGCCGCTTCGAGGGATTCCCCTTGGCGCACGAGGGTGCCGGGTAAGCTCCACTCCCCCACAAAGGGCCAGTGTTGCCGCTGCACTAGGAGCACCAACAGGCGATTGTTCTCGGTATCGACCGAAAAAATCACACTGTCAACGCCAACAACAAATTCAGCAAGCGGCGAGGTCATAGCTCAAGAGTACAGTCCTTGTTGTTGAATGTACTGGGCGATCGCTGGCAGGAGTTGCTGCGTGTCTCGCTGTTCGCGGTAGGCGCTCGAAGACACTTGGGGACCCCGATAGTTGGCCAACTCTAAACGGCGACATAGACGGCGCAGGGTTTGCCAGTCTTCGCGATCAATCACCACACCCGAGCGCTGCAACACCAATAGGGTCACCTGTTGCAAGAGTTGTTCGGCCTGGTACCAGTGGGGCAGCTTAGCAATGACATCACTGCCCACCACCAGCGTTAGGGGTTCGTTGGGCCAGCGATCGCGCACCGCCTGCACCGAGTGCAGGGTGTAGGGAAAGCTCAGTTCGGGATGGTGCTCCACATTGGGGCAGTTTAAGTCGCGCACCAAAAGGTCGAGCATGGCTTGGCGCAGGGGTAAGGGGGTTTGCTGCGCTTTGAAGGGGTTGTCGGCAGCCCACACTAAAACTCGGTCGTAGCGATCGCTCAGCCACTGCAAAATATCGCCGTGGGCAGCGGTCGGTGGGTCGGCACTGGTGCCAAAAAGCGCGAGGGTCATGGCTGATGACTCCGTAACTGCTGCACTAGAGCCTCTAGCGCTGGGGAATAGACCACCGGCTGGGGAGCCTCCAGCAAGGTGGCAGGAAGCGCTTTCAGGCTGGCGTGATGGCGCGCCTGAATCGTACTCAGGGACTCCGGCGGTTGCAGCCGTTTGCCCTCTTTCATTACTGGCTCCAGCAGGGGCTGCCCCCAGACATCCGCTTCATCGGCCAGCGCCAAGCAATCCCCACTGGGACGGCGATAGATTTGCTTGCGCCCGGGCAGGGTCACTTTACCGCTGGAGGCTTTCATGACCGCTTGGCCGTTGATCTCCACCAGCTTATAAACCCCATTCACCGGGTCACCGGTGACCAGCTTGGTGCCAATGCCGTAGGCATCAATCGCTGCTCCTGCTGCCAGCAAGCGGCGAATTTCCGACTCATCAAGATCACCACTGGCCACGATTTTGGCCTCGGGCAAGCACTGGCGAATCTGCTGCGAGAGGCTCACAAGATCCCCAGAGTCAATGCGTACCGCCTGTACCTGTAGCTCCCCTGCCGCCTGCCGTTTGGCGAGGGTGGCCACAGCCCGCAAGCTATCGTAGGTATCCACCAAGAGGGCGGCTTCGGGATAGTAGCGTAAAAACACGGTGAAGGCATCCTGCTCACTGCCAGCAACTGCCGCGATCGCCATCACTAGGGCGTGCGCCATCGTACCCGTGGGAGCCACCCCCAACTGCTGCGCCGCCAACACATTGGAGGTCGCCGTAAACCCTGCTGCCAACGCCGCCCGTGCCGCCCAAAGTGAGGCTTGGGGACTAAAGGCGCGCCGCGTACCAAATTCCAGCAGTGGCACCTTCTCCCCGACCAGTTGCCGTAAGCGCGATGCGCGGGTTGCAATCAAGGTCTGGTAGTTGAGGATATTGAGGATCACGGTTTCGAGCCACTGCGCCTGCCACAGGGGGGCTTCAATCCGCAATAGCGGCTCCTGGGCAAACACCACCGTGCCCTCGGGAACTGCCCACACCGTCCCCTGAAAACGGCTCTGGGGCAACAGTTCCCAAAACTCAGCCGGTGCCCGCTGAAATACCGCTAAACGCTGTAAATACTGGATGTGCTCAGCCGTCACACAAAACTGGCTCAGGTAGTCCAGCACCTGGGCTAACCCCATGGCCACTAGGTACGTGTGCCCCCGCGGTAGCCGCCGCACCGTGACCTCAAAACTGGCGGGCAGCATCGCCAACCCTTCCCCCGCGTAGGCCGCCGCCATCGTGACTTGGTAGAGATCCGTCAGGAGGCTGTAATCGCTGGCGGCTAAGGTGAAACCGGTCATGGCGCTGGTCAGAATGAACGTACTTTATTTATAGTAATTTTTACCATAATTGTCAAGTCGCTGCCATTCCGTGGCGTAGTCGGCAAGGGACGTTAATCGGGGGGCGGGTCGCCAGCGTTCAACCCCAAAGCCAAGGGCGTGCTGGGGTAACCAAGCATTTAGCTGGTGGAAAATGGCCGTGCGGGCGATCGCCCCTTCGAGGGCCGAGGAAAAGACCAGTTGTTCACGCCGCAGCCCTTGCGCCAGAAGCGAGTTGAGCCGCTCGGGAGCGCCAAAGAGGGCCGGTTTGAGGACGTACAGTCCCGGCCACTGCCGCTGTTGCCAGCGTTGCAGGTGCTGCCAACTCACCACGCTTTCATCAAGGGCAAGGGGAACCGCAAACGCCCGAGCTAAGGCGATCAGCCGGTGATCCTCCCCAGCGGGCAAGGGTTGCTCGACAAACTCAATGCGATCGGCGGCCCAGGTCTGTAGCCATTGCAACCACTGGCAGGCGGTTTGCCAGTTCCAGCCACCATTGGCATCCAGCCGTAGGGTTACGTCCGCTGGCAACTGGGCAAGCAGGTCGGCGAGAATCGCCTGTTCTTCGGCGGCAGGGGCAACCCCGACCTTCCACTTAAACGTGCCATATCCCTGCTGCCAACGGGGCAACCACTCCTGCAATGCCCGCGCCCCACTCGCCAACAGGGCACACTGCGGCCAATCTGCAAGGGTGTAGGGTAAGCGCCCCACACTCTGCCATGCGGTGGCAAAACCAAACTGGGCAGCGGGTAGGTGATCGGGAATGGCGGCAATGATCGGCGGCGTTAAACGGGACGGTAACTGCTGGCACAAGGCAATATCCGCCGCCAGCGACTCTGTGCCCCACCCCGGCAGGGGGGCAATTTCGCCGTAGCCGACGGCACCCTCATCGTCTTGTAGCCGCAAGTAAATCCCGTGGCGATCGCGCCAAATGCCCTGAGCCGTGACTAACGGCTCTCGTAGGGGTTCAGCGTAAACAAACCACTGCCACTGCACAACGCGAGCCAATTTAGAAAATGAACTGAAGTCTTAGGTGCCATTGTTCCAGAGGGCGGCTCACCACTTCAATCCCCCGCAAAAATTCACGAAAATAAAACCGCTGTTCGGCGGCTGAAAGCTGATACCAAAACTGGGGCTGGCTGAGGGTAACCACCAACTGCACCAGATTACTTGGGGGTAATTGGGCTTGCCGATCCTCGAGCTGTGCCCGTTGCGCCTCGAGTTTATAGCGACGCAGTTGAGCGGTTTCGGCATCTAAGACACCACTGGCCTCTAGGGTGTGTAGTTGGGCAAGGTGCTGTTCCACTTGGACGATCGCCTCGCCAAGGTGGGAGGGGGGCGGCACCACTTGGGCGATCGCGGGGGGAAGGCACTGGCAAATTTCTTGAATCACCGCCTCTAGTGCCCGGTGGTAGGGAATACTGCGGCACTTGGGCACTTGGGGACACTTTAGCGGGCGCAGATAGGAGTATTGCGGTGCTTGGCGGTAGCCACTCACTTGGGTACGGCCAAAGGGGTGCTGACAGTGGCCACACACCACTAACCCTGCGAGGGGATGGGGCGCACTGGCACTACGGCGGGGTAAGGCTCGGTTCCGCCGCAAAAGACGATCCACTTGTGCGGCTTCATCGGCGGAGATCAAAGGGGTGTGGGTATGGCGAATCACGGTTTGGCCTTGGTAGCACAGATGGCCGCGATAGACCGGATGGGTCAGCCACCGCCGCGCTGTAGTGACGCTAATTTTTTTGTGGTGGGCGGTGGCAATAAACCGCACTGCCGCACTGAGGGAGCCGTACAGCAAAAAGTGCTCGACAAAATCCTTTACCACCACGGCTGCCGCCCGATCCACCACATAGTGATCTTTACCGCGCCGATAGCCGTAGGGGGCACGCCCGGGAGGCGGCTGGTGCTTGAGGCGGTTGCGGGCATGGCCATGGCGCAGCGTTTGGCGGTGCAGTTGCCCCTTCACCTGCTGCCACAGGTTCAGGAGGTGATCCGTCGCCACGGGGCGATCGCTCACATAGCCTTCGGCTAAGGCAATCACCGTAATGGCTGCGGCTTCCAGTTGCCGCAGGCGCTGGGTGACCTCTGGAATACTGCGACCTAGTACGCTCAAACTGGGCAGTAGCCAGTAGCCGGGCTGAAGGTGCGCCAGCAGTTGGCGTAGCTGGGGGCGGTGGGGTTCCACATCCACGACCCAGCGATCAATCTCACTGCCCCACTGGGAGGCCGTCGGTAGCGGTTGCCAGAGGGGATCGACGTACTCGTAGGCAATAATGATCACCGCGAATTGGCACTAGGATACGGCAACACCTGTGGGTAGATGGAGTGGGGGGGTGGGCATAGCCTCCGGTGGTAAGCCATAGATGGAGTTATAGAGGGCATTGTAGGCAAGGGCCGATTTCGTCCAGCTAAAGTCCTGCCGCATTCCCCGCTGTTGCAATGCCTGCCATTCCGGTTTGTAGCGGAACCCTTCCCAAGCCCGCACAAGGCAAGTATAGAAGTCAAGCGGTTCGTAGCGATCAAAACAGTAGCCGGTGCCGGTACCGGCCTCCGGATCGTGGTGAAAAACAGTATCCACAAGGCCACCCGTGCGGCGAACAATCGGAACACAGCCATAGCGCAGGGCAATCATTTGGGCAATGCCACAGGGTTCAAAGCGGCTGGGCATGATAAAGGCATCGGAGCCAGCATAAATGCGCCGCGAGAGCACATCACTGTAGAGCAACTGAACGCTACAGCGCCCCGGAAAGCGAGAGGCCACTTGCCACATCTGGGTTTCGTAGTAGCGATCGCCCGTGCCCAAGAGCACAAACTGGCTATCGGTATAGGCCAAAAAGCGATCCAATACTTGGAGCAGCAGGTCTAGCCCCTTTTGCTCCACCAAGCGGGTCACCATGCCCACCAAAAAGCGCCCCGCATTCACCTCTAGCCCCAACTCTTCCTGCAACGCCACCTTATTGGCTTTGCGTTTGTCTAGAGTATCCACGGAAAAGTTTTGTACCAGGGCGCGATCGGTACTCGGGTCAAACATCTCGGTATCAATGCCGTTGAGGATGCCGGAAAGTTTTCCACTAATAAACGAGAGTAGCCCCTCCAGCTTTTCACCGTACTCTGGCGTTTTAATTTGCTCAGCGTAGGTGGGCGAAACCGTATTGACGCGATCGGCGTACTGCACCGCTGCCGCCATCGTATTGTGCCCCTGCATGTACCATGGGCACCAAGTCATTTGCTCGAGCCGCCAGCGCCATGGCCCTTGGTAAGCCAAGTTATGGATGGTAAATACCGTTGTAATATCCGGATCCTGGTGCATCCACACCGGAATCATGCCCGTATGCCAGTCATGGCAGTGAATAATCTGGGGCTTCCAGTAGTTCCACGCAAACTCTGCCGCACCGTTGGCAAACAGGGTAAAGCGCCAGTCCTCATCCTCGCCGTAATAGACCCGACGCGGGTTAAAGCTCGGATGCCCAAACAAATACAGCGGCACATCCGACCCGGGTAAAACAGTTTCATAGACGTGGAACGTCTGAAACATGGCAAACCCTACCCAAATCGGGTCTTTGGGAATGTCAATCTTATCGGGTAAAAACCCGTAGTAGGGCATAAAGATGCGCACATCATGACCCATGCGCCGTAATACCTTGGGCAGGGAACCAACGACATCCCCCATCCCCCCCACCTTGGCCAAGGGGGCCGCTTCGGCAGCAACAAATAAAATCCGCATGATCCTCCTGAACTTCTACCTTGGGCAATGGTAACGAACTAAACCCTAGGTCAATGTAATTGCCGTTAACCTACCATACCTGTGGGGCAATTTGGCGTAGGATCGCTCTAGATAGTTCTTGCAATCTCTCCATCTATGCCGGTGACTGAATCTTCCCTTGTTCAGCGGGTGAAAGCGGTTCATGACGCTGCCCGCCTGTTAGCGCTCCTTGATGCTACGGCGCGTAATCAGGCACTCGAAGCGGTTGCTGCGGCCCTAGAGGCGGCAACCCCAGAGATTTTGGCAGCCAACCGCGCTGACTGTGAACAGGCGCAGGCCAATGCCCTTAATCCATCCCTTTATGCCCGCCTTGAACTGAGTGAGGCTAAGCTGGCCGGGGCGATCGCCGGTGTCCGCCAAGTGGCAGCCCTGCCGGACCCCCTCGGGCAGCGGCAACTACACCGACAGTTGGATGAGGGGTTAATCCTGAGCCGGATCACCTGCCCCCTTGGGGTGCTCGGGGTGATCTTTGAAGCCCGCCCCGATGCGGTGATGCAAATTACGGCTCTGGCGATTAAATCAGGCAATGGTGCCATTCTCAAAGGGGGGCAAGAGGCGAGTCGTTCTTGCCAAGCGATTATGCAGGCCATTCAGCAGGGCTTAGTCAAGTCTGCCGTGCCCTCCGAGGCGATCGCCCTGTTAATGCGGCGCGCCGAAATTACCGAACTCCTGCAACTAGACCAGTGGGTCGATTTAATCATTCCCCGTGGCTCGAACGAGTTTGTCCGCTACATTCAAAACAATACTCGCATTCCCGTGCTCGGCCATGCCGATGGCCTCTGTCATCTGTACGTGGATGTTGCCGCTCATGTGGACAAGGCCATTGCCATTACGGTTGATGCCAAAACCCAGTATCCCGCCGCCTGTAATGCCATTGAAACGCTGCTGGTACACCGGGGCATTGCCGATGACTTTTTACCTAAGGTCGCCGCCGCGCTCAGTCAAGCGGGGGTGGAACTGCGGGGGGATGCCATTGCCTGCCATCTGGTGCCCATGTCCCTTGCCAGCGAAGCCGACTGGGCCACCGAGTATTGCGATCGCATCCTTGCCATTAAAGTAGTGCCCAACCTAGAGGCGGCTCTTGAGCATATTGCCACCTACGGCTCGGGCCACACCGAAGCCATTGTCACCGAAGACCCAGCGACCGCCGCACGGTTTTTACAGGAGGTGGATGCCGCCGGTGTCTTTCATAACTGCTCCACCCGCTTTGCCGATGGCTTTCGCTACGGTTTTGGCGCTGAAGTGGGCATTAGCACCCATAAGCTCCCTCCCAGGGGGCCTGTCGGTCTAGAGGGGCTGGTGACCTATAAGTATCAACTGGTGGGCAACGGGCATATTGTCGCGGATTACAGCGGCGCAGGAGCCAAGCCCTTTCAGCATCGCGATCTTTGACTCGATAAGCTATTCCGGTTGCCAAGGAAGCCAGTCTTCATCTAAGGCTTGCTCAAGGGTAAATTCAGGCTTTTGGGGAATCCCTCTAGCATCGAGTCTGCTAGCTTTAAGAAAAAGCTTTCTGGCATTGCTATAGGCAGAGAGGAAATTTTCTCTAAGGTAATTTTTAAGACTGGGACTATCTTGGAGAATCGCTTGAATCTGTAAACGAAAATTAGTGATTTCTAAATCCCAGCCTCTAAAACACTGATTGCGTTCAGATTGCCAATATTGGAGCTTTAGAAGATGTTCGCATAATCGGATTAGATAGTTAGAAATGGCGCGTTTCTCACTTTTCCCCAAGCTTTCAATTTCCTCAATGAGATGTTCTAGGTCAAGGTTGCTAAAATTCTTGGCTTTTAATTGAATGACCGTTTGCTCTAACCACCGTTGATAGTCGGCATCGTATAGGGATGCGGATATTTCTCTCACTTGAGGTTCCATTGCTGAAGGCCTGCATGGGTACCTAATTATTGTATTGAAAAATTTTGTGACCCTATCACAGGATCAGGGAAGCCGAATTGAAGTCCCTCTCCCTTTTTGGCAGATGTAGGGTAAGGGCTACGAAAGAAAACCCCGCCACGATCGCGGGCGGGGCTACCCAGTTCGTTGTTGAGTTGCTCGTGATTAGAAGGTAAACGTGGTGCGTACCACCCCCAAAACAATGGGGTCATTGTTGCTGTTACTGTTGGGGTTCACCAGCGCAATAATCCCCGGGGTAGCGGCAATATTGGGTGAGAGGCGGAAGCGGTATAGCCCTTCAATGTGGTAGGAGTTAAAGGCCGTTGAAGGGGCAAACCCACCAAAGGTGTTGCTGACGCTAATGGTTTGGGGCGGCTGGCCAAAGATGAGTCCCAAAACATCACCTTTTTGCCAGATATCGGGCACGGCGGCACTGATGGCCCAGTTTAAGACCTCGGCATTCCGAGCACCTGCTGTAAAGTCTGCCGCGTTTTGGACAGCGCGAACATCAGAGTAGCCCACCCAGCCAGCGACATTAAACTTCTGAATGGGCCGGTAGGTAAACTGAAAACCAAAGCTATCCGCCGCCGTATTGCGATCGTTGACACCGGTCGGGTTCGCCGCTGACCCTGCAAAACCGCTGCTGCCGGTACCCCCCGCAACGTTAGTGCCAAAGGAACGAACGTAGGTCAACCCAAGCGCTAGGTTTTTAACCGGTCGAATATCCAGTTGGGCAAGGGCAGCATAAGCACCGTTAAAAAAGCCGTTATCATTCCCTAGGGCATTGTTGGGGCCAGCAGGATTGGTTGCCCGATCAAAGGGCACGCCCGCCCGCGGCGCTTGATAACTGAGATTGAGGTCTAGCCCCGTGCCGCGTTCCTTGTTTTCAAGGATTTTATAGCGTAGGGATAGCCCCGCTCCGCCACCGCCAATGCGATACACAGGGTTAAACCGACCAAAGCGGGTGAGTGAACCCGTTTCATCGGATTGTAGCAGTGGGTTAAAGACAAAGACATTTTTATCAAAGTTACCGGCAAATGCATCAAAGGCAAGGAAGAGGCGATCGCCAATGGGAGTGCGGTAGTACAGGTCATCTAGCCCAAAGGCACCGCCAGTATTGGTGTCATAGCTTAAGCGTGCCATGTTGGTGCCGGTCACTGCCTGATAGGCGGGCATATTGGCAGCTTGCAGCCGCACCCGCAACACATCCCTGCCGTAAAAACTGGTGTCAAAGTTAAAGCGGGCACGGTAAGTAAACACCGGGTTGTCGTTAATACTAGGACCACTGCCCGGTGCTGGCACCACAACATCCCCCGTCAAGACATCAGAGAGGTTAAACAGCACCGAACTGCGCAATACCGTCATCGTGGCAAACTGAGTGGCTTCAAGGTTAGCCACCCGCCCTTCTAAGTTCGTGACCCGCCCCTTAATCAGAGCCAATTCGTTGGCAAACTCCTGCATTAGCCGTTGCAGGGTCGCCAAATCTTCCTTCGTGGCAAAGCGATCGCTCACCACATCTAAGCAGGCATTCAACGCCGCTGCCATTTCATAGCGCGTAGCAGCACGGTTACCGCGGAAGGTGCCATCGGGGTAGCCCGCAATACAGCCGTATTTTTCCACTAGGGAGGCTAAGGCTTGGTAGGCCCAATCGGTAGGACGCACATCCGAAAGCTGGTTCACAGAAGTCACTTGCGGCAAGGTGCGCCGGATGCCAAGGCTCCCCTCTTGGGCGGGCGATGAAACAATGGGGGCACTAGCGTCTAATTCTGCAACGGCGGGCACAGAAGCAATTTCGCGGCGATTTTGGGCAATCAGCCTGAGGGGTGCCACAGCTTGTTGATTTTCTATTTCAATATGCTCTACCAAATATGGCAAAGCACTATCCAAGCTATATTGAAACTTATTTGCAACTAATGCCGATGATGCCCAACCTGCCGGAGCCACTGCTAGCCCTAGCCAAACCCATAGTGGTCGCGCCATAATTCACTCCTCAAGCAATGTTCTGTTGTATCTAGCAACCTCAAAGACATTTTGATAAGCGGGATCTGGAAAACAGGTAATACCCGTTACCACACGTTAGAGGGCAGCAAGTAGCTCCCCCTCAATCCATGAAAATGAGGAGATAATTCGCAGCAAGTTCATTGAGGGTAAACAGATTTAATTCTGTTCTTTGCTCTTATTAGTGTTGATCAAATGCAAATAAAGTCAACTAATTATTGATGATTGTGCCAGTTAAAGGGGCGACACACCGGAGTCCGGCCTTGGTATGCTGTGAGAAGTAATCTTTACCGCAGCCTCTGAGTACGCCTAGCGATGTCCTACTCATTGCGTGTGACTGACCTCCCCATGGGCGATCGCCCGCGGGAGAAGCTCTTGAGTCATGGGGCACGTTATCTGAGTTCTGCCGAGTTACTAGCGATTTTGTTGGGGACAGGGCAAGGGCCGGGTAAGCTTTCAGCAATTGGTTTAGGGCAGTTTATTCTGAAGCACTTGGCAGAGGGCGATGGTGAAGCGGGGGATGCCGTGAGTCGCTTGCGGGACATTACGCCGGAAGAACTCATGGCTATTCCGGGGGTGGGTCCGGCCAAGGCCACGACCATTTTGGCGGCGGTTGAACTGGGGAAGCGGGTCTTTCAAGCACGGCCAGCGGAGCAAACCCTAATTAGCGATCCGGCCTTAGCGGCGGCGGCGCTCAGTGCCGACCTAATGTGGCAACCCACCGAGCGCTTTGCGGTGCTACTGCTAGACGTGCGGCATCGTCTGTTGGGCAGTTACGTGATTAGTGTGGGCACGGCAACGGAAACCCTTGCCCATCCGCGGGAAATTTTTCGCGAAGCCGTTCGCCGCAATGCCAGTCGGCTGATCATTGCCCACAACCATCCTTCGGGCAACTTACAGGCCAGTCAGGCGGATCTTGAGCTCACTAAGCAGATTTTGCAAGCGGGCCAACTGATGGGCATTCCGGTGCTGGATCACCTCATTTTGGGGAATGGTGACTACAGTAGTTTGCGCGAGTGTACCCAACTGTGGGACACCTATCCCCAAGGGGATGCGGTCTAGTTGCGCGGGTCTAGATAAGTTTGACGCTGCGGAGAGCATAAAACAGGATAACGGCCAAGGCAATGGCTCCAGCCACGACCACGCTATACAGAACAATACCCATAATCTTTTCTCCTCTGCGGCTTCAGCCGTTGTCTTAGATGGTCTTAGATAGTTTTGATAGTCTTAAGGAAGCAGGTTAGGCCGTTCCCACAAAGCTAATGTCGCTAAAGCGCTTCTGGGCTTCGGATACGGGGCGGTTTTTGCCTTCTTCTTGCCAGTAGTTAATAATCTCGGTGGCGCGATTCAACAGTTCAATGCGTTCGGCTTCTGAAATCCATGATTTACTTTCTAGCTCAGCCTTCAGGAGTTCCCAAGCATCGGTGCGTGGCCAGAAAAAGTAAGAGGTGAGGGGGCTAGTACCCTTGCCCACCACTTGATCGACCGCGATCGCCACGTCTTTTTCTAACCAGAGCACTCTAAGGGTGAAGCGGGACAACTGGAACCTCCCAAGCGCGTTTTGAATATAGACCGTCTTTTATAATAGCGAATTAGTTCAAAGTCTTACAAGTTCTTTCTACACCCTCGGGGAGCCTGAACGTGTCTAGCCCGCGTGCCTGTGTGTTGTTTGATATTGATGGGGTTGTCCGCGATGTCAGTCGCTCGTACCGCCGCGCCCTTGCGGATACGGTGGAGCACTTTACCCACGGAGCCTACCGCCCTACCCAAAAGGAGATTGACGATCTTAAGGCCGAAGGCTGCTGGAACAATGATTGGGATGGCTCCCAAGAACTCATTTATCGCTATTTTGAGCAGCAGGGACAGCAACGAGCGGATGTGGCGCTAGACTACGATAGCCTTGTCACGTTTTTTGAAGACCGCTACACCGGGCAACACTGGTCGGGCTACATCCAAGATGAGCCTCTGTTAGTGGATTTAGAGTATTTTCAAGCCCTGAGTGACGTGGATATTGCTTGGGGGTTTGTGAGTGGTGCAACCCGTGACTCGGCAGAATACGTTCTTAAGCAGCGCCTGAAGCTACCCCAGCCCCTACTCATTGCCATGGAGGATGCCCCCAGCAAACCCGACCCGGCGGGGTTAATTGGTGCCTATCGTCAGGCGACTCAGGACGAGGGAACCCCGGCATTTTACATTGGCGACACGGTGGCAGATATGCAAACCGTTGTGAATGCCCGCCGCCAGATGTCCACCCCTTGGTATGCGCTTGGGGTCATTCCCCCCCACGTCAAGCCAGAGGATCGTCCGGCCTACAGCGATCGCCTCCGGGCCGCAGGGGCCACTGCCGTTTTTGAAGCAACCCGCGCCATTACCCCAACAGTACTGGATGCTGTCTTAGGGCAATCGATTGGCCGCGACTAAAGCTACGGGCGATCGCATCACAGCGTTCATTACCCACGTTGCCACTGTGGCCGCGCACGTGTTGCCAGCGAATGGTCGCCGAGTTGAGGGCATCGAGTTCCTGCCAGAGATCCTGATTCAACACTGGTTTCTTGGCAGCGGTTTGCCAGCCGCGTTGCTTCCAGTTATGGATCCACTCCGTAATCCCTTTGAGAACATACTCACTATCGGTATAGAGGGCGATCGCCCCCTGCTGGTTGAGTTGCCGCCACAGCTTCAGGGCTTCAATGGCCGCCTGTAATTCCATGCGGTTATTGGTGGTTTGGGGATGACTACCGCCGAGTTCATGGACTGAACCATCACTCAGGTACATCACCACCGCCCAGCCACCCGGGCCTGGGTTCCCCTCGCAGGCTCCATCCGTATAAATTGCCGTCACTGTTTGATTTGCTGCTATCAAATGAGCCGTTCCTCCACTGACCACCGGGTTGCTAACACCCCCGGCTCTAAACTTAAGCGATTCATCAGTACCTCCACCGCCGTATCCCGCCGTTCATGGCAAATTAACTCTAGGCGAATCACGACGCGATCGGGGGTTTCTGCCGGATGCTGGCTCCAGAGCGATCGCACCTGCACATCGCCACTAATGCTGGTGAGCAAAATGGTGCGAATCAGACTTTCCTCCTCTAGACGGGCAATAATCTCGCACTGGTAGTCGTACTCAAACCCCGTGTAGCGCTGGTTTTGCAAATTGAGGCGATCGCATAAGAAAGGCAAGACCGTATTCGCCACAATTACAAACACCGTAGCCACCAGCCCATGAACGACATAGCCACCCCCGGCAAGAATACCCAAGGCCGCCGCGCACCAAAGGGTGGCCGCCGTATTCAGGCCACGGATCGTCAACCCCTGCCGCAGAATCACCCCACCCCCCAAAAAACCAATCCCAGAGACCACCTGTGCCGCCACCCGCGTGGGACTGGTATCCCCCGGGATCATCAGCGAAAACATGACAAAGATAGCTGCCCCCATCGCCACCAGCGTATTAGTGACCAAGCCGGCCATGCGCTGCCGCCACTGCCGCTCAAACCCTAAAGCCGCCCCAAAAGACGCTGCCGCTAACAGCCGCATCATAAAATCCGACCATGGCATCTGTTAAAGGCTCATGGACTCACACTGGCCATGAGTTTATTTTCTTCTTCTACTGAAATTAAGCGCCCTTGGTTTTCGTAGTCGGGAATTTGGTCAAAGTAGAGGTAGCGGTAGAGATCCGCCGCTAGGGGATCAATTTTACGGGTAACAATTTCTAAGTATTCCTCGTGGGTAGGAATACGACCCAATAGAGCGCACACGGCCGCTAGTTCCGCTGACCCCAAATAGACCCGTGCCCCTTTGCCCATCCGGTTATTGAAATTGCGGGTTGAGGTGGAAAACACCGTGGTATTGTCTGCCACTCGCGCTTGGTTGCCCATGCACAACGAGCAACCGGGCATTTCCATCCGTGCGCCTGCGGCGGCAAAAATGCCGTAGTAGCCTTCTTCCCGTAGCTGCTGCTCATCCATGCGGGTAGGGGGTGCAATCCATAGGCGCACCTTGACGGCCCCTTCCCCTTCCAGTACTTTTGCCGCTGCCCGATAGTGGCCAATATTGGTCATACAAGAACCAATAAACACCTCTTGAACCGGATCGCCCGCGCACTCAGAAAGGGTTTTAATGTTGTCGGGATCGTTGGGCGCGGCCACTAATGGCTCACGAATTTGATCCAGATCCACCTCCAAAATGTCGGCATACTCCGCATCCGGATCAGCAGAGAGCAGTGTTGGATTGGCTAACCATGCCTCCATTTTCTTGACCCGCCGCAAAAGGGTACGGGCATCGCCGTAACCCCGCGCCACCATGTTTTTGAGCAGCACAATGTTTGAGCGCAGGTAGGTAGCCACCGTCTCTTCACTGAGTTTAATGGTGCAGCCTGCCGCCGATCGCTCCGCTGTGGCATCGGTCAACTCAAAGGCTTGCTCCAGTTGCAAATCCGGCAGCCCTTCCATTTCCATAATCCGGCCTGAAAAAACATTTTTCTTATTTTCCTTGGCCACCGTCAGCTTTCCTTCCTGAATGGCCACGTAGGGAATGGCATTGACAATATCCCGTAGAGTGACCCCCGGTTGCAAGCGACCCTTAAAGCGCACCAAGACGGATTCGGGCATATCCAGCGGCATCACCCCCAACGCGGCAGCAAAGGCCACCAAACCAGACCCCGCCGGAAAGGAAATCCCCAAGGGAAAACGGGTATGGGAGTCACCACCAGTGCCCACCGTATCCGGCAATAGCATCCGATTCAACCACGAATGGATAATGCCATCCCCCGGGCGCAGCGAAACACCCCCACGGGCGTGAATAAAGTCTGGCAGTTCTTTGTGGGTTTTGATGTCCACGGGTTTCGGGTAGGCCGCTGTGTGACAAAAACTCTGCAACACTAGATCCGCACCAAAGCCCAAGCAAGCCAACTCCTTCAGTTCGTCGCGGGTCATCGGGCCAGTGGTATCTTGAGACCCTACCGTGGTCATCACCGGTTCGCAGTAAGTGCCCGGGCGAATACCGGCCAAGCCGCAGGCCTTGCCGACAATTTTTTGCGCCAACGTATAGCCTTTATTACTGGGGGTCGGGGCGGTCGGGCGAGTAAACAGGGGACTCGGTTCTAGCCCCAAGACCGCCCGTGCTTTGTCGGTGAGGGTACGACCAATGAGCAGGGGAATGCGGCCACCGGCGCGCACTTCATCGAGTAACGTCTCCGGCTTGAGGGTAAAGGTGCTAATCACCTCGCCCGCCGCGTTGGTAATTTCCCCTTTGTAGGGATAAATCGTAATGACATCTCCCATGGCCATGGCGGTAACATCGCACTCAATCGGTAAGGCACCGGAGTCTTCCATGGTGTTAAAGAAAATTGGCGCAATTTTGCCGCCTAGGCACACCCCTCCCGTGCGTTTGTTGGGTACGTAGGGAATGTCGCGGCCAATATGCCAAATCACCGAGTTCGTGGCAGATTTGCGTGAGGATCCTGTCCCCACCACATCGCCCACGTAGGCTAAGGGGTGACCCTTTTGTTTAAGTTCAGCAATGATTTGCAGCGCCCCGGGTAAGCGATTTTCAAGCATTACGGTGGCGTGCAGGGGAATGTCAGGCCGGGTGGTAGCGTGGGGGGCAGGCGAGAGATCATCCGTGTTGGTTTCACCGGCCACCTTAAAGACCGTAACGGTAATGGCCTCGGGCAGTTCCGGGCGGCGGGTAAACCAGTCCCCATTCGCCCAGGATTCCATCACTCGTCGGGCAGAGGCATTGCCCTGCTGCATCAGATCCTGAACATCGTGAAAGGCATCATAGACCAGCAGCGTATGACTGAGCGCCTCAGCAGCGGCGTCTGCCAGTTCAGCGTGGCGCAGGAGTTCAACTAAGGACTGTACGTTATAGCCCCCCAGCATTGTCCCTAGGAGTTCTACGGCGGCCATGGGGGAGATTAAGGGGCTGCGCAGTTCTCCTTTGGCGATCGCCGTCAGGAAGCCCGCCTTAATATAGGCCGCCTCATCCACGCCCGGGGGAACGCGATCGCGCAGTAGGTGGAGGAGGTAGTCTTCTTCCCCTTGGGGAGGGTGCTGGAGCAGATCACAAACTGCTGACACCTGCGCCGCCGTTAGGGGCAGGGGTGGAATGCCAAGGGCAGCGCGATCTTGAGTGTGCTGGCGATATTGGTTAAGTACAGTTGTGTCCGCAGTCATTGGTCTTAAGATTCTCTCTGAGGGCAGAAGTCCCAGTTTCTTGAGACGTGACATCCTCTCGACACTCACCTACCCCCTGCCCCCGCAAGCGGGGGTGAGAGCGGGTAGAGCGCGAGCTTCCCAACCTCGCAGTTGGGCATTCCTGCCCCACGCCACTTGTCTAGGTCAACGCCTACGGCGGAGCAAAGCTCAAAGACCCCCGACAGAACGACTTGACAGGCGGTTTCCCTTCCCCAGCGTCCTTGGGTACTGATCGAACCAGAAACAGCAGTATTTCTGTACAATTCCCGAACTTTGGAGGTCCCGGCAATGCCTGACTTTCACTCTCAATCGGTGGGCTGCGAACCAAGCCTATTTTATCACTTTTATCACTGACTGGTTTTTGCTTGTCTCATCCCATCTTTTGAGAAGGAAAGAGGCGGGAGAAGTTAGGAAAGAGATTTGCTTCTCTCTACCCGCACTTCTCTACCCTCGCTTCTCTTCAGGTACAGCGCGGGACTTACTAGCTCCCCGAACCCCTCATTAGTTAATATTGAGTCTAGCGTGCTTGACTATGGGGTGGTAGAGCGGCGATAAAAGCGACCATGCTTAATTTCAATGAGACCTTGGCAACTCGGACAGCTAAATCGCCACAGTTTCCCCACGGGCACTTTCAATGTTTGCCGACAGTGGGGACACTCACCGCGCCACACTTCCTCGTCTCCGAGCATCCACATGCCGCCAACGACCATGGGTAAACCAATGACGGTGCCTAAACCAGTGGCACAAAAACCTAAGCCCATCACCATACCTGCGACCCCGGCTACTTTTGATTGACCATCCCGTGGCACTTTCTCAATCGTAGGGGTGGTGTATTCCGCTGCTGTTGTCTCTTGGGTTGTCTCTTGCGGTGAAGCCGCTGACGCTGGCGGCGTTTCTGGTGGCTTGGCCGGTTCAGGAGCGGGGCTAGGATCAGCTTCTAACCACGGATCCCCAAGCGGTGGATAGGAACTGAATGCGTCCTCTGATGCCGTTACCTCGGGTGTGCTCTCAGAACTATCTAGAGTCTCTATTTGAGCGACTTCAGATGTTATGTCAAACGTTTCTGGAGGCTCTAAGTCAGCAACGTCGGGTGCGTTGTCAGAACTATCTAGAGTCTCTAATTCAGCAACTTCAGATGTGATGTCAAACGTTTCTGGACGCTCTAATTCAGCGACATCGGGGGTTATATCAAACGTTTCTGGAGACTCTAGTTCCGAAACTTCAGATGCGCTGTCAGAACTATCTAGAGTCTCTAATTGAGCAACTTCAGGGGTTATATCAAACGTTTCTGGATTTTCTAATTCAGCAACTTCGGGTGGGCTGTCAGAAACATCTAGACTCTCTGCTTCAGTTGGTAAGTGCTCAGGATGCAGGGCAGCGGCCAGATCGGAGAGGGTGATGTCTTCTTCGGTGCTATCGGTAGGAGCAGGCAAAGGCTCCACGGGTTCCGGGGCTGCTGATTCGACAAACGCCGCCATTAAATCCATCAGTGTTGGCGCGTCCGGTTCAGGCGCTGAGGGTGGTGGTAGTGCTTCACCCGCAAGGGGAGCAGTTCCAGGGGCAGGCTCCGGTGGGGGTTGCCATGGATCTGCGACCGGCGGGAATGAGTCTGGTTCAGGCGGTGGTGGCTCTATGACAGGTGTTTGGGAGGGTACGGGCGATCGCAACCTGAAGTCAGCATCCCACAGGGGTGCCCCTAGTACCCGTGACTCAACTACGACCTGCCCGATGTCGGGCAAGTGCAGCTTTTCCAGTGCGGTGCGGATGAGGGTTACAGCAGCACCCTGATTCAGCATTTTTTCCGAATGTAGCGTAATGGCTAAGGTGGTGGCTTGACGGCTGACCTCCGCCTTGACCTGTTTAGGTAGCAGTACGGCGTTTAATAGGGTTCTAATGGCACCGGGATCACCTTGACGTGCCACCTCCAGCAAACGGGGTTCGCGCATAAACCACGGGGGAATTTTTCTGGCTACTCTTAGCCTACTGCGATTTTCTGAAGTTTGGCAGGCTGGAATTGGTCAGTCGATCCCCTCAACCGTGCCGCTGCCGCTAATGACGGTACCGATGACATAGGTTTCGAGGCCAAAGCCTGCAAAACATGCTTGTGTAGCGGTTACTGCCTCCGGAGGAACAATGACGGTGTAGCCAATGCCCATGTTGAAGGTGTTAAACAGTTCAGCGCGGCTGACGTTGCCCACTTGCCCTAACCACTCAAACAGGGGTGGAATCGGCCATGCCTGAGAATTCAGGGCAACCGACTGACCTTCGCCTAAGCAGCGGGGTAGGTTTTCCGGTAGGCCGCCGCCGGTAATATGTGCCATGCCGTGGAGCGGGAGTCCCTGACTGAGGGCAGCACGGATTGGCTTGACGTATAGCCGTGTTGGCTCAAGGCATAGCTCCCCAAGGGGGCGATCGCCCACGGGGGTCTCGTGCCAACTCATCTGGCGATCGGCAACAATTTTGCGCACTAAACTAAAGCCATTACTGTGCAAACCGGAACTGGCTAGCCCCAGCACCACATCCCCTAACTGCACCTGCGAACCATCTAAAACCTGATCCTGCTCCACCACCCCCACACAAAAGCCCGCTAGGTCATAGACCCCTTCGCCGTAAAAGCCGGGCATTTCAGCGGTTTCGCCCCCCAATAGGGCACAGCCAGCCTCTTCGCAGGCTCTAGCAATACCGGCCACCACCGCTGTCATAATCTGGGCGCTGAGGTGACCACAGGCAATATAGTCCAAAAAAAATAATGGCTCTGCCCCACAGGTGAGCACGTCGTTCACGCACATGGCCACCAGATCAATGCCTACGGTGTCGTGACGACCAAGAGCTTGTGCCAGCTTGAGCTTCGTGCCCACGCCATCTGTCCCCGACACCAGTAATGGCTGACGGTAGCCCTGCGGCAGACGGCAGAGTCCGGCAAAGCCGCCAAGATGACCCACCACTTCAGGCCGTTGGGTGCGTTGCACCAGCGGGCGAATCTGCTCGACAAACGCCCGTCCGGCGGCTACATCCACACCAGCGCTGCGATAGTCCACTAAGACTGCTCCTGAAGTTGCGGCATGGTTTCTTTGAGGTGAGCCAGCAGTCCTTCGCAGGCATCGCTGAGTAGATCCAAGACGTTCTCGAAGCCTTGGCGACCCCCGTAGTAAGGATCCGGCACTTCTTTGGTGGTGTGGTGACGACAAAAATCGCAGATTAGGCGCACTTTGTTGCGGTACTTACCCTCGGGATCAAGGCGGAGAATATCCTGATAATTCTCGCGATCCATGGCCAAAATGAGGTCAAACTCTTCAAAATCGGCGTGGTGGAATTGGCGGGCGCGACTGCTTAGGTGCAGCCCCCGCTGGCGAGCGGTCATGACCATCCGTGCATCCGGTGGATCGCCAATGTGGAAGTTACTGGTTCCGGCAGAGTCGCACTGAATTTTATCCTCAAGCCCCGCTTTAGCGACGAGGTCTTGCATAATTCCTTCCGCAGCGGGCGATCGGCAGATATTCCCAAGGCAAACAAAGAGAAGACGAATCGGGGTCATAGCACTGGGTTAGGTGGGGGGCATAAAGGAGCGCACAAGGGCAGCCACCTGCTGGGTACTGTCGGGGATGGCTAACCGCTGGGCATTGGCAGCCATGGTACGCAATTTCTGCGGCTGCCCTAGCCATTCTAAAATGATTTGTCCGAGGCGATCGCCCGTGAGTTGAGCTTGTGGGATCATTTCTGCGGCACCAGCGGCCACCAGTACTTCAGCATTAACGGTTTGATGATCTTCTGCCGCGTAGGGGTAGGGAATCAGCAGTGCGGGGGTGCCCGTCAGGGTGAGTTCCGTCAGGGCGCTCGCCCCAGCACGGCTAATCACTAGATCCGCACGGTGGAGCAGCGGCCCCATCGGCTCAAAAAAGGGGAACACCAGATAATGGGGATGCTGTAGGGCAGTGGCTTCTGGGTCGTTATGGCCGGTGAGGTGCACCACCCACGCGCCCGTTGCCAGCCAGTCATTGACCGCCTCTCGCACCAAGCGGTTAATGGCTAACGCCCCTTGGCTGCCCCCCATGACCAGAATCAGGGGCACATCCGCAGGGATGGGCAGGTCTAGGGTACCGGGAGTGAGAATATCGGGTCGCACAGGTGTTCCGGTGACCCGCAGATTCACCTTGGGTTTTTCAAGGTAGGGCACACTGGCCGCCGTTCCTAAGGCCACCACCGTACACCAAGGGGCTAACCAGCGGGTTACTTTGCCCGGTAAGGCGTTGGATTCGTGCAAAAGGGCGGGCAACCCCAAGCTCCGCGCTGCCAAGATGGCCGGAGCCGCAATATACCCCCCCGTGGTAAAAACCCCCTGAAACTGCCCCTTTTTCAGCAGTTGTCGCGTTTGCCAAAAGGCACTCCAGAACTGCCACAGGGGACGGAGTCTTGCCCAAGGGGTTTTCCCCTGAACGCCACTGAAGTTAACCCGATGGAGGGGATAGTGCTCGGACACAAGCTCATTTTCTAGGCGGTGGGGCACCCCCAGCCAGTGGATCTCGTAGTCCCATAGTTCTGCGGCCACCGCAAGCGCCGGAAAGAGGTGCCCACCGGTGCCACTGGCGGCAATCAACAGTTTCGGCAGGTTTGCCATTAGGTATTCCACCCTAGGGTGGCCATGAGTTTATCGACAAAATTGGTATAGACAACACCACTGCGAAATTCCGGCGTGTCCATGACCTGTTGATGGAAGGGAATGGTGGTGGGCACCCCCGTAATGGCACATTCGCGCAGGGCACGTTTCATCCGGGCAATGGCAGCGGCGCGATCGCTCCCCCACACCACCAACTTACCAATGAGGGAGTCGTAGTAGGGGGGGATTTCGTAGTCCGTATAAACGTGGGAGTCCATGCGCACCCCGGGGCCACCCGGCGGCAGATAGCCACTAATGCGCCCAGGATGGGGGCGAAAATTCCGCTCTGGGTCTTCGGCATTGATGCGGCACTCAATGGCATGACCCCGCAAGCGCACCTGCTCTTGGGTGAGCTTGAGTGGCTCCCCTTGGGCAATGCGAATTTGCTCCGCAATCAGGTCTAGCCCCGTAATCATTTCGGTGACGGTGTGCTCCACCTGAATCCGGGTATTCATCTCCATGAAGTAAAAGTTATTGTGGCTGTCAAGCAAAAACTCGATTGTGCCCGCCCCCACATAGTTGATAGCCTTAGCTGCTGCTACCGCCGCCGCCCCCATTTCAGCCCGTAGCTCAGGGGTTAGGGCAGGGCTAGGGGCTTCTTCCAGTAGTTTTTGGTGCCGTCGTTGCACCGAGCAATCCCGCTCACCTAGGTGGATGACATTGCCGTAGCTATCGGCCAGAATTTGTATTTCAATGTGGCGGGGGTTCTCAATAAACCGCTCCAGATACACCCCAGCATTGCCAAAGGCGGCCTCTGCTTCTCCCTGGGCGGCACTGAGGGCACGTCCTAACTCCTCGGGGGAGCGAACAAGGCGCATTCCCCGCCCACCTCCGCCAGCGGTAGCTTTAATCATCAGAGGATAGCCAATCTTGTGGGCGATCGCCCGGGCGGTATCCTCATCCTGTACTAGCCCGTCACTGCCAGGAATGGTGGGCACCCCCACCTGCTGCATCGTGGCTTTTGCCGTGGATTTGTCCCCCATCGCCAGCATCGCTGCTGGACTCGGCCCAATAAAGACAATTTTGTGATCTGTACAAATTTCCGCAAAGCGGGCATTTTCCGCCAAAAACCCATAGCCAGGATGAATGGCCGAGACATTGCGAGTCAGCGCCGCCGCAATAATGTTGGGAATGTTGAGATAGCTGCGACTACTGGGCGCTTCGCCAATACAGACCGCTTCATCCGCCAGTTGCACATGCAGCGCGTGGCGATCTACCGTCGAGTAAACAGCCACCGTGGCAATCCCCATCTCCTCACAGGTACGCAGGATACGCAGGGCTATTTCGCCGCGATTCGCGATGAGAATTTTCGTAAAGGCCATGACTGAAAACGGTAGGGGGCAAGCGATCCCTAATGCTACCATGCGGCGTTACCCATCCTTGCCCTTGAGGTCGGTCAGGTCTGCATCCCCCTAGGAACACCCCCACGTATATGGGGACAACGCACCAGTGCCCCACCGCGATTGGTGGCAAACACTGGAACACCCCCACGTATATGGGGACAACACTTCCATGTGTCGGAAGGGGTTGACTTACCCCTGTGGGTTGGGTCTGGATAGGGCAGGCAGCGGCGGCAATGATGGTATGATCAGCGATGAAGCGCGCTCTGGGTTAGGGCATGGCTTCTGAGTAGCAAATTGTTGTCTTGCTGCGCCAACATCGCAGTGTTTAGGAGAGTATAGGCTTGAGTGAACCAGCCGTTGCCATTGTTACCGGTGCATCTCGCGGTATTGGTCGGGCGATCGCCCTTGAGTTAGCTCAGCAAGGAGCCGCTGTTGTTGTGAACTATGCGCGATCGGCAGATGCAGCCCTAGATGTGGTCAACACGATTCAACAGCAAGGGGGACAGGCGGTGGCGATCGCTGCCGATGTATCCGTACCCCAAGAGGTGGACACCCTTGTTGCCAAGACTCTCGAAACCTATGGGCGTGTGGATGTGCTGGTCAACAATGCCGGTATTACCCGCGATACCCTACTGCTGCGGATGAGCCTTGAAGACTGGCAGGCCGTCATTAACCTCAACCTCACGGGGGTATTTTTGTGTACCCGTGCTGTGAGTAAGCTGATGCTTAAGCAAAAACGTGGCCGTATTATTAACATTGCCTCTGTGGCAGGCCAGATGGGCAACCCGGGTCAAGCTAACTACAGCGCCGCCAAAGCGGGGGTGATTGGTTTCACTAAAACGGTTGCCAAAGAACTGGCGAGTCGGGGCATTACCGTCAATGCCGTAGCCCCCGGCTTTATTGCCACAGAAATGACCGCTGGCCTAAAGGCAGAAGAAATCCTCAAGTTTATTCCCCTCGGGCGCTATGGGGATCCCACCGAAGTGGCGGGGATGGTGCGCTTCTTAGCCCTTGATGCTGCCGCCGCCTACATGACGGGGCAAGTCTTTAATGTTGATGGTGGTATGGTGATGGCCTAGGCCATTGCGGTTGAGGTGCCCCCCAAGCCATGACAAACGCGATCACACTCCCTAGCCAATACGATCCCCGTCAGACGGAAGCCAAGTGGCAGCAGCAGTGGGAAGCCAGTGGTGCCTTCCATGCTGATCCCCAGCACAGCGGTACTCCCTACTGTATTGTGATTCCGCCCCCCAACGTCACGGGCAGTCTGCACATGGGGCACGCCTTTGAGCACGCCCTCATTGATGTGCTGATTCGCTATCACCGCATGAAGGGGGACAACGTCCTTTGGTTGCCGGGCACCGATCACGCCAGCATTGCCGTTAGTGCCATCTTGGATCAGCAATTGCGTGCAGAAGGTACTACCCGGTTTGCCCTTGGGCGCGAGGCTTACTTAGAGCGAGCTTGGGCATGGAAACATAGCTCCGGCAACACTATTGTCGGCCAACTGCGGCGGCTGGGGCTGTCGGTGGACTGGTCACGCGAGCGCTTTACGATGGATGCGGGCTTATCGCAGGCGGTGCTGACGGCTTTCAATCGTCTTTACGAGGCCGGCCTCATCTACCGCGGTAAATACTTGGTGAACTGGTGCCCGGCCAGTCAATCCGCCGTCTCGGATTTGGAAGTTGAAAATCGCGAGGTGCAGGGGCATTTGTGGCATTTTTGCTACCCCCTCAGTGATGGCTCCGGTTACTTAGAAGTTGCCACCACCCGCCCCGAAACGATGCTGGGGGATACGGCAGTAGCGGTGCATCCCGACGACGATCGCTATCGCCACCTGATTGGCCGCACGCTGCGCCTGCCCTTGGTGAACCGCGAGATTCCGATTATTGGTGATCCCCTCGTTGATCCTGAGTTTGGGACGGGTTGCGTCAAGGTGACCCCCGCCCACGACCCCAACGATTTTGTCATGGGGCAGCGGCATCAGTTACCCATGATTAACCTGATGCATAAGGATGGCAGCCTGAATGAAAACGCGGGCGAGTTTGCGGGCTTAGATCGCTTTGTGGCGCGGAAAAAGGTGGTGGAGCGCCTAGAAGCAGAAGGCTACTTGGTGCGGGTTGAGGATTACACGCATACGGTGCCCTACAGCGATCGCGGCAAAGTGCCCGTCGAGCCGCTGCTTTCTACCCAGTGGTTTGTAAAAATTCGTCCCCTTGCGGATGCCACCCTGCACGCCTTGGATGAGGACAACGCACCGCGGTTTATTCCAGAACGGTGGGCAAAAGTCTATCGGGACTGGCTGGTGAACCTGCGGGACTGGTGTATTTCACGGCAGTTGTGGTGGGGGCACCAAATTCCTGCCTGGTACGTTGTTAGCGCTACCGATGGTGAAGTACGCGATGATACCCCCTTTGTGGTGGCCATGGATGAGGCCTCTGCCCGCGCTAAGGCGGTGGCTCAGTTTGGCGAAGGGATTCAACTGCAACAGGACGAAGACGTTCTGGATACTTGGTTTTCTTCAGGACTGTGGCCGTTTTCCACCCTTGGCTGGCCGGAGGAGACACCGGACTATCGCTGCTACTACCCCAATGCCACCCTTGTGACCGGCTTTGACATTATCTTTTTCTGGGTGGCCCGCATGACAATGATGGGGCAGTACTTTACGGGTCGCATTCCCTTTCGGGATGTCTATATCCACGGGCTGGTGCGGGACGAAAACAACAAAAAAATGTCCAAGTCCGCCAACAATGGGATTGATCCGCTGATCCTCATCGAGAAGTACGGCACCGATGCCCTGCGCTACAGCCTTGTGAAGGAGGTGGTCGGGGCAGGCCAAGATATTCGCCTTGAGTACAACCGCAAAACCGATGAGTCGGCCACGGTCGAAGCGGCGCGCAACTTTGCCAACAAACTCTGGAATGCTTCCCGCTTTGTGCTGATGAACCTCGAGGGGCAGACCCCCACCCAGTTGGGTTCGCCTGTGGCAGCAGCCTTAACCGAGGGGGATCGCTGGCTGCTGAGTCGTTATCACACCTGTATCCAAACCACTGCCCAACGGATTGACACCTACGGTCTTGGTGAGGCGGCCAAAGGACTCTACGAGTTTATCTGGGGGGATTTCTGCGACTGGTATATCGAGCTAGTGAAACCCCGCCTGCAAGGGGCAGACCTACAGATGAAGCGTACTGCCCAGCAGGTCCTCGCCACCGTCCTCGATGGCATTCTGCGGTTGCTGCACCCCTTTATGCCCCACATTACCGAGGAAATTTGGCATACTCTGCACCAAGTGGATGCGTCCCACCTGCTGGCACGGCAAGCCTACCCCAACGTCGATGCCGCCTACATTAACCCAGACCTAGAACACCAGTTTGCCCTAGTGCTGGAGACCATCCGTACCCTGCGCAACCTGCGGGCAGAAGCGGGCATCAAACCCGCCTTAATGATTACTGCCCTCATTCATGCCAGTGCTGAAGATGCCCCCATCCTGAAGGCAACCGCAGCCGATATTCGCCATCTGGCTCGCCTAGAAACCCTCACCATTGACACGGAAATTGCAGCACCGTCGCAGGTGTTTAGTGGCGTGGTGGGCAGCAGCGAAATTTTAATTCCCCTTGCGGGGGTCGTTGATCTGGACGCCCTGACGGCAAAGCTCACAAAGGAGCGCGATCGCCTCAATCGCGAGATTCACTCCCTGAGTGCCCGGCTGGCCAACCCGAACTTTGTCAATAAAGCCCAGCCGGAGGTGGTGGCCACAGCACAACAGCAGCTTGCCGCCGCCCAGCAACAATGCGCTATCATTGAGCATCGACTGCAATCATTAACGAGCCATGCAACCACCTGAAGAATACAGGCCGCCGATTGTCATTCCTGTTGCGGCCATGCAGGCGGCTGAGGCGGGACGGCTCATCGAAGCCATTAAAATGACCCGCGAGCAACTGGGGGTTGATCTGAAAACAGCTCAACAAGCTGTGGATAGCTATCTGCGCGATCGCTAACGCCAAGCAGATGTCACAATTAATCGGATTAGATTGATCGGATGAGGTGGAGGCGCACAATGGGCGTTGAGCAGGCCAAGGATATGGCTCTATACAACCAATGGATGAATGAACGCCTTTATTCTCTGTGCGCCAGTTTATCTGAGGCCGAAAGGCGAAAAGATAGGGGAGTATTTTTTAAGTCTATTCATGGAACCCTGAACCATCTATTGCTTGCCGATAAAATTTGGCTGGGCAGATTCCTCGGCCACCCTTTTCAGGTTCAGGCATTGGATCAGGAGCTTTATCAAAATTTTGAGGAGCTAGCACAGGCCAGAAAAGACACTGACGATACTATTCTCAGATGGGTCAATTCCTTAACAGATGAGATGCTAGCAGGGCATTTGCACTACACCAGTATTGTGAATCCCAAGCCGCGAAGGTATGAATATTGGTTAGCCGTCACTCACTTTTTTAATCACCAGACGCACCATCGTGGCCAATTAACCGCATTGTTAAGCCAATGTGGCAAAGACTACGGCGTAACGGATTTGATATGGTTGCCACAGGTTGTTGAGCGCAATGCCACCTAGAGAGGTTGACCAAGACAAGTGACGCGGGGTAAAAATGGCCAATAGTCAAGTTAGGCAGTCCGCACTCTACGCATCAGGGTAAGGATTGGGAGGAGGTCACTCAGCGATCGCCATGGCAGATGCAATCACTGCGGCCAGTCCCCTGATCCTTTGGACGAGCTTTGGCTTACTGCTGGGCCGATGGCTACCGGCAGTCATTCCCCAGTGGTTGGGGCGCGGCCTCTACTGGGTGGGCATTCCCATCCAAATTTTTGCCCTTGTCCATGACACGGACTTTTCCGGCCTCATTTGGCTATCCCCTGTCTTGGCTTTTTTAACCCTAGTGGTGGGCTACGGGGTTGCCCAAGCCTGTTACCCTTTGCAGGAGCGCTATTTTCTGCCCCAGTGGTTACAGTACACACCGCCAACCCTCGCGGCAACCCTACCTGTGGCCGAAGCGCGGCGCTTTCAGGGCAGTTACCTCATCTCCTGTATCCTTGGCAACACGGGCTTTGTTGGGCTGGGGGTGGCCATTCCCCTCCTAGAACCCACCGCACTGCCCTGGGCAACCTTTTATGCCATTACCCAAAATGCCATTGGCACCTATGGTCTTGGCTCCTACTTGGGGCAGTACTACGGCAAAAGCGAGCCGCAGCAGTGGTGGCGTGCCTTAGCAGTTATTCCCACTGTACCCACCCTCTGGGCAGCCATGGTCGGGTTCTTAACCCATGGGATGCTCTTTCCGCCAAGTCTTGAAGCAGCGTTGCACCTCGATATTCGCTGCGTTATTCCCCTTGCGTTTGTGCTGACTGGCATTCGCCTGAGTCGGCTCCCCGGGTGGCACAGCGTTGGCATGGCATTGCTGCCCGCCCTCATTAAAACCCTGATTCTCCCCCTGCCCATGCTAGCCATTGTCTATGGCATCGGGCTGCGGGGAGACCCCCTCTTGGCGATCGCCATTATGACCAGTACCCCCACCGCCTTTGCCGCCTTAATTTTGGCGGAAGAGTACGAGCTAAACGCCGAGCTACCCCCAGTCGCCATTGCCCTGAGCACCCTCAGCTTTATTGCCGTGCTGCCCCTATGGATTCTGCTGGCGCGCCATTTACCCTAGGGGAAGTTCGCTGAGTTCAATGAGGTTGCCATCCGGATCCTGGACAAAAATTGCGGCACGCCCGGAGGCACTGGCTTGATACGGAATACCCGCCGCCGCTAATTTCTGCCGCAGATCCTCTAGGTCAGGGACTCCAAGCGCAAGGTGCGGGTTGCGTCCCCAGCGATCGCCATCTTGGAGCCGATTCACCACCTGTGTGGCTTGGATCAGGTGAATTTGCACACCGCCCACTTGGTACCAGACCCCCGGAAAGGTCAGGGGGCGATCGACCCGGCGCAGTGCCAACACCCCCTCGTAAAAAGCCACCGCCCGCTCAAGATCCGTGACATTAATTGCGGTGTGCAAAAACTGCGTCATGACTGGGCCGGTTGGGTCACCCCGAGGCGAATTTCCGAGCAGAACGAGGCCATACTAAAGCCGCCAAAACGCTTCAAAATACTGGTGCGCAGACGCAAGTTAGGGCTGGCAAACCAGAGCCGCTCCTCCGAGTACATGGTTTCGTACTCCGTAATCAGGGTTAGGGCACCATCACTGCCCATACTAAAGCGACCCGCCACCGGTGCTTTTTCGGCATAGCCCATCTCCCGCAGCAGTTTTCCTTCCCGCGCTGACCCCGCTTCGGTAATCGGCACCAACACCGTTGACCCCTCATGCTTTTCCGCATCCCATTCCATCGTGCCATCCCAACTGACCCGCGCCCCACAAATGGCCCACTGCGGATCCATGTTGTACTGCTCACACAGGGCAATCACAGCGGGATCGTTCACCTCCAGCAGATCAATCGTTAACTGAGACTTGCCCGATTCCGTTTGCTTAAAGGCAAGATGGTGACTCGTGCGCTGTGAAAACCAACGACCAGCACTCTGGGCAAAAAAATCGCGGATATCCATGCCAACCCCATGAAAATGACGAAAATGACAATTACCGTTCAACGTATTGTTCGACTCAGGCACAGGCTTACAGTCGGGCAACCGTAAACCAAGGGATCAATTGTGTCTTATCCCTAGGGTACTACAGCCAATTTCCCCAAGGGAGGCTACCCTAAATCGAAAGAATTGTAACGATATGTAAACGAGATTAAGATTTAAGATAGAAGTAAGATTCCCCCATTGCCCTATGTTGCACTCTAATTTGCCGGAACCCCAACTCCTCAAAGTGTTACTTGAACCCCTCCTCGAGGATTTTGAGTACTGGTTTGGCCGTGCTCAAAGCCTGTTGCGAACAGAGGTGATGCCGTTTTTAGAGGTAGCCGAGCAGCAGGCATTGCTGGCGCGGGTGGAGGTGGCTCTCAGGGATGTTGTGGCCAGCCGCAGCCTCTTTCGCGCCACGGACGGGCAGGTGGGGGTAGATACGCAAGTGCTAATGCAATGGCATACGCTGTTAATGGAGTGTTGGCAGGTTGCCCACCACTATCGCCTCTCTAAATCCAGCGATTGCAACGCTTAACGGTTTCTTATTTTCTGCTTAGACTCTTGGCTCGGAGGTGCTCTGTTCATGATGCAGTTACTTTATATTGCTGCCTTTACGGTACTGGCGCTCTTGGCGATGGCCAACCTCATCCGTAGTTTATTCACCTTAGCGATAGAATCGCAGCGGCAGACAACCGTGCCGCGGGGACGGGCGGTTACCCACCCGGAACTGTTGGATAGTGATGGCCAAGTGATTGATGAGCCGTTACTGGTGATGCGCTCTCTCAGTGTCGAGGATGCCCGCGCCCAACTGGATGCCATTTATCACGAATCTCCCAGCTATGGTGATGATCAGCGTGGTGAAAGCCAGCGTTAAGCGTCTGCCGCGGTATTTACAGCCCCTCAGCCGCTGGTTTCAGGTGGATGCGGCGGCCTTGGCAGAGGTCTTGGCGACCGCGCGGCAGCAGTTACCGGTGACGGAAGTACTCCTCATTGGCAAACCCCAGTCCGGCAAAAGCTCTATTGTGCGCGCTATCACGGGTGCCGCCGCCAGTATTGTGGGTTCGGGCTTTCGGCCCCACACCCGCCAAACCCAGCGCTACCACTATCCAACGGCAGAACTCCCCCTGCTCACGTTTACCGATACGGTGGGGCTAGGGGAAACCCCCGCCCAAACAGAGCAGGTGGTAGCAGAGCTAGATCAACTGCTGCGGCAGAGTCAGCGGGCACGGGTGGTTATTTTAACGCTGAAGGTGACGGATTTTGCCAGCGATCGCCTCCATCACGTGGCCAAGGAACTTAAACGGCAGCACCCTGAAATTCCCTTTTTGGTGGCGGTCACCTGCCTGCACGAGCTATACCCACCCAGCCAAGAGAATCATCCCCCCTATCCACCGGATGTGGCGGATCTTAACCTTGCGATTGCTGGCCTACGGGAGCGCTTTGCGGACATTAGCGATCGCCTGATCCCGATTGACTTTACCTTGGAGGAGGATGGCTATACCCCCCTGTTCTACGGGTTTGATGCCTTAGCCGCAACCTTAGAAACGGTGCTTCCCCGTGCTGAAGCCCATATGCTGCGGCAGTTGGTGGCGCAGTCAGACCTGAGCAGTCAAATTGCCCCCCTCTATCGCCAAGTGGGACGGCGCTACATTGCCCCTTTTGCGGTCATGGCGGCCACACTCTCGGCGGTGCCCTTTCCCTTTGCTACCATGCCGGTTTTGGTGGCGGTGCAGGTGGTGATGGTCATTCTGCTGGGGCAGTTGTACGGTCAAACCCTGTCGCCATCGCAGGCCGGTGGGATTCTTACCACCATTGGCGGTGGGTTTGTGGCTCGCCTCATTGGCCAGCAGATGATTAAGTTTATTCCGGGATTTGGCGCGGTGCTAGCGGCCTCGTGGGCGGCGGCCTATACGTGGGCATTGGGGGAAGCGGCCTGTGTTTATTTTGGGGATTTAATGGGGGGCAAAACACCGGATCCAGACCGGATTCAGCAGGTGCTACAGGAGACCCTTGCGGCAGCAAAACTGAATCTGCCCAAACCCTAAAAAATGCCTTCTGCTGTGGTGTCGAGGTTGGCTTTTAGGGGCGCGTTGGGGGTCCAGCGGACTTCGCCATCCTGCCCCACCACGAAGTAGGGGATCTGTTTTTGCCGTAGGGCTTCGCTAAGCTGGGGGGCTAGTCGCGCCTGAGTAAAGATAATCGCCTTGGGCTGGAGGCGCTCAAGGAGTTCGAGGTCAAAGGAGCGTCCCCACCACCAGAGCACATCCACACGGCTGAGCGTTGCGCCCCGCAACCAGATGCCTTGATCCCCTGCCGGATCACTGACAAATAGCCAATGACTATCGCCAAGGTCTAAGCTCAGTACCGCCGGATCGGCGCGCTGAACGGTGATCTCAACGTTTCCTAGGCGGTTGGGTTGCTGTAGGGGTAAGGTGTCATGAACAACGGGCAAGGCTGCCAGCATCCTTTGATAGTCAGGATCGGTGCGGCTGGTGGCAACGGTGCTCAGGCGACGGATGGGGGTCGTGGCTTGGATGTCCGGCCAGCCCTGTTGATAGCGCTGCTGGCCACTGCTGGCAATGGCCCAGTCAATCTGGTTAATGCCCTCTTGGGCTAAAAACGAGGTTAAAACGTGAGCCTCACCGCCATTGATAGCAATGATCCCCGCCGGCTGCTGAATCACCAGCATCGGTACACGGGTGTTGGCCAAAACCGTGGCCTGAAACAGCAGTTGCTGCCGCAGGATAAACGGAACCAGCACTAGGGCTAGCCCGGTGGCGAAGACAGCCAGCCAGCGGCGTTGCCACCAAGGGTGCCACCACACCAACAGAATCAGCGTGTAGAGCACCACCACCTGCCCCCAGCCCAGACCACCCAAGGCAATGGTAGCTCCCGGCCACTGGCCCAAGTGCTGCACCAACCAGAGCAGTAGGGCTGTTGGCCAATAGAGCAGCGTGGCAATGCCTGCCCCCAGCCCGGGTAGGAGTAAGGCGGCAAGGGCACTGATAAAGCCACCCACGGTTAACAGAATCAGCAAACCCGTCGCCAGAATATTTGCCAGAAGACCATAGACGGGAAAGATGCCAAAAATGGCCAACGAGAGGGGAAACACCCAGAGGGTTGCCGCCAGCGGCACGGCCAGCAAATTGCGCAGTCGTGTGGGGCACCAGTCAAGGCGATCGCTAATGGGCTGGGTACTGACAATCAGGCCAAGGGTGGCGATAAAGCTAAGCTGAAAGCCAATATCTTCAATCCAGAGGGGGTTGTACAGCAACATGCCACAGGCGATCGCCAGCAGCACGGTTGTGGGTTGTACCTTTTGGCTACCGGCCAAGGCAAGAAGGCTGGCTAGCCCCATTAACCCGGCACGAATGGCAGACGGGGCAAAGCCACTCAGGCACACAAAGAGCAGCAGTACACCCCCGCCGCAACTGTAGCGCCACCCTTGGGGTAAGGGACGGGCAAGGGTTAACACCACCGTCAACAGGATGGCCGTATGAAACCCAGAGGCGGCCAGCGCATGGGATAGCCCCACCCGCCGAAACCAATCCCGCAGGTCAAAGGGAACCGCAACGGCACGACTCCCCAAGACCATGGCCGAGACCACCGGGCCATAGCGATCGCCTAAGCCCGCCCGATGCGCCTCGGCAATTCGCTGGCGAATGGCCCACAACCCCCAACCCGAGCCTTGCTCGATCACTCTAAGCTGCTCTCCTGTTAAGCCGGCAAAGGTGTGCTGAAGCTGCAACTGGCGCTGAAAGTCAAAGGTGCGGATAAAGCGGCTACCACTGGCGCGAGGACGGTAGAGTACCCCCACGACTTCGATGCGCTGACCCGGGTGAATGTCGGTGGCGATTGCCCTTGGTAGGGTGACGTACAGCCGACCACTAGCACTGCCCTGTAAGATGCCATCCTCACGCGACTGTTGGCTCACATTGCGGTACTGCGCCACCGCCATAAAAAAGCGTAGCCGCCCCGACCGATTCGGTAGCGGTGCCGTTTGCACCACCCCCGTCACAGCAACGTTAGGGGGCAAGTTCAGATTGACCAGCCGCCCAACCACCCTGCTAATATCGGTCACGCCCGGTTGGGGAGTGCGCAGCCATAGGTAGGCCAGGGCCAGTAGGGCAACCGCCGTGGCGATCGCTACACTGCCAGAAGGGGGCAGCCGCAGCCAAAGCGACCCGCCCCAGCGCTGCCGCCGCAGCCACCAGAGCATCCCGCCCGTGGCCAGAACAATCAGCCACCCCCCCTGGACAAGCGCCAGAATACAGCCACTGAGGAACGCCAGCCCCCACAGAACAACATCCCTCTTGGTAACCCTACTAACCATCAGCGGCTCGGAGCACCCTCAGTTGACATTCTCGCCGCCGTGAAGGGCGAGGCTTGTCGGTGATCTGGTCAGTATAGAATCTGGCTACTCCCCCGCCACTGGGACTTAACGTTTGTGGGGTTCGGGGAGCGATAAGCCCCGCGCTGCCCCCAAACCCCCGCTGGCGGGGCAGGGGGTGGATCAACGTCGGGAGGCTGTCACGTCACCGCAGAGCTAAGGGGCATCAGCGGCTTTTTTGTTCCTTCCTCATCAATGGTGAGGTGCTGTGGTCGACACCGCAGCACTTCGATGTCAAAGCCTTCGGCACCTTCCGCCTTCAAATCTTCGATGTAACCATCTTTTTCTTTATCGGCTTCCGCTGGGGTGAGAAACGGCCCAAAGTAGTAGATGCAGTGGGGCTGCTTGGTTTCAACTTTGACCCACCATGCCAAACCAATTTCGTTGACTACATTGGCCAGCCAGCCAGTAAAGGTTGTGTTGTTATCGCCAACCATGTAATACATTCCTCCGCTAGTTGCCTAAGCACCCCAACCAATCTTGGTTCGCTCTCTATCTGTGTATAACTGATCCCTCAGTAAATGTGTATGCCCAGAATTCCAAACTACAAATTGTCATATTTATTTACGTCTGGGATCCGCCTTGATGCTTATCAATACCTGTGACCCCCAGCGCAGGGGCAACCCACGAGAATATTGAAGAGAACTCAATTGCCTGATTTAGCGCTGGCTTGGTAGATTGTGGAGTGTTACCTACCTCCACTATACCACTTGGCATCATGAAGCGACGGCGATTCACCGCGTCCCTTTGGCTCGACACGCTGCTGGGCGCTCTCCTCCTCGGGCCAGTGGCTGCGCCCTTTTTAGCCGCCAGTCATTTTTTGGTGTTGCCCACTATTGCTCAAATTATTTACACCATGGGGCACCACGTCTGTCCCCAGCCGGAAATGGGTCTAGTGTTGGCACCACCGTGGCAAATGGCCGTGTGTATGCGCTGTTATGGGACACTGTTAGCGCTGTTGCTCACCCGGGTGTGGATTGGGCGATCGCCCGCCGCGCAGGAGTGGTACTGGTTGCATCAGTACGGTGCGCGGGGCTGGGGGGTGGCCATCCTCTTGATGTTGTTTTACCCCTTGGAGTGGGCCTTGCAGCACTACGGCGTATGGAGCTACTCCAATTGGGTGGTGGTTCCCTTCGGGGCGATCGCCGGCCTCGGGCTAGGACTCCTCATTATGCCGCTGCTGTACCCGCAACGACGATTGGCCGCTTCCCACTAAGGCAGCCGCAATGAAGCATGACCCTGCCGCAATCACAGGGTTTTTGTAGCCTTCGATACAAAAAACGGTAAAGCCAACTTTCTACCATAGATTGTCGCTGCGGTGCGCCCAAACGTAGAAGGAGTAACCTTACATGGCAACGCCCCAAGAAATTCTTAGTTTGATCAACAGCAAGTACGAGTTAATCGACTTGAAATTTATTGATATGCCCGGAACGTGGCAACACTTAACCGTTCACAAGAGCCAGCTAGACGAAAGCTCCTTTAGTGATGGTGTTGCCTTTGACGGTTCCAGCATTCGCGGTTGGAAAGCCATCAACGAATCCGACATGACGATGGTGCCCGATCCCGATACCTCGTGGGAAGACCCCTTCATGAAAGAACCCACCCTCAGTATGATCTGCACCATCAAAGATCCGCGTACGGGTGAGCTTTATGATCGTTGCCCCCGCTCCATTGCCACCCGTGCCATTGAATACCTCAAAGCCACCGGAATTGGCGATGCCGCATTTTTCGGGCCTGAGGCGGAATTTTTTGTTTTTGATGACGTTCGTTACGACCAAAACCAAAAATCCGGCTATTACTACGTGGATAGCTCTGAAGGGTTGTGGAACACCGGTCGTGAAGAAGAAGGTGGCAACCTCGGCTACAAAATCCGCGGCAAGGAAGGCTACTTCCCGGTTGCGCCCACCGATACGCTCCAAGATATGCGTACGGAAATGCTCTTGACCATGGCCAAGTGTGGGGTTCCCATTGAAAAACACCACCACGAAGTGGCAACGGGCGGGCAGTGTGAATTAGGCTTCCGGTTCGGTACCCTCATTCAGGCCGCCGACTGGCTGATGACCTATAAGTACTGCGTCAAAAACGTGGCGCGCAAGCACGGCAAAGTGGCCACCTTTATGCCCAAACCCGTCTTCAATGACAATGGGTCTGGGATGCACACCCACCAGTCCATTTGGAAAGATGGTCAACCCCTGTTCTGGGGCGACGGCTATGCCAACCTCAGCCAGATTGCCCTCTGGTACATTGGCGGTATTCTCAAACACGCGCCCGCCCTGTTGGCCTTTACCAACCCTACCACCAACTCCTACAAGCGCTTGGTGCCCGGTTTTGAAGCTCCGGTAAACTTGGCCTACTCCCAAGGCAACCGCTCGGCTTCGGTGCGGATTCCGCTGACGGGCACCAACCCGAAAGCCAAACGGCTGGAGTTCCGCTGTCCGGATGCCACCAGTAACCCCTACTTGGCCTTTGCGGCCATGCTCTGTGCGGGTATTGACGGTATTAAGAACCAAATTGATCCCGGTAGCCCGCTGGATGTGGACATTTACGACCTCAGCCCCGAAGAGCTTGCTAAAATCCCCTCTACGCCCGGCTCTTTAATGGCGGCGCTGGAAAACCTGCAAAAGGATCACACCTTCTTAACCGCTGGCGGGGTCTTTAGCGAAGACTTTATCCTCAACTGGATTCAGTACAAGCTTGACACAGAAGTGATCCCCATGTCTCTGCGGCCTCACCCCTACGAGTTTGCCCTTTACTTTGATGCCTAATTGGATGCTTCAGCCTAGGGGTCGTGGCAGGGGGTGGGGGTGATCCCCAACATCATTGTTTGCCCGAACTGTAGCGAGGACACGTGCGGCAACTCGCAATCACTAGGGTTAAGAGGTGGCTATGCTATGGCCGCCTCTTTTTTGTTGGGGCTTGGAGAGTGCGGCGGATTTTGTTCAAAGCAATGATGGCAGGCCAGCGGCTAATAGATTCAGAGGGTAGAGCGGGTAGAACGCGGCTACAGTAGCCGACAAAGGCTTCAAGCCAATTCTCGAGTAGATTCTGCTGTTGGTTGCTGAGATAACGGTTGGCGTGACGATGCGCCACCTGTTCCTGAAAGAAGGTCTCTACCGGAATGGTTTTTAGCCACGGGTCGCTAGGACGCGACAGCAGCCAGTAATTGCGGACAAGGGCAGAACCAAGGTGTGGTTGGCTCAGATGGGTCAGTACCACAAACCAAGGGAGATAATCCGTCAGTTGGAGGGTTGTGGCCGCACAGGCGGGTGTGCCATGTGCGGCTGCCGCGGCTCCTAATCGTTCGAGGATCTGGATGGCTAAGGCTTTGAGATCGTTGGCATCGATGTCCGGTAGCGTTTTTGCCTGCTGGTAGCAGGTGGCCAGAAATTCTAGTTCCTCATGAACAGGACAGGGAAGCTGTTGAACCGCTCGCAGGAGGGTGGGGTGGGGCAAAACCGTTCGCTGTTGCTGGGCAATGTCTCGCAGGGTTTGCTCGAGGATCGGAGAACAGGACATAGGGACTCCGTTCAGGGATCGCAGAAATTTTATATTTTCTTTATATTTCATTTTGGCGTATGGGTGTGGTGATCAAGGCTACAGGTGCGGGTCTTTTGGCGGCGGCTTGGGGGCGGCAGGCTCCCAGAGGGCGATGGTTCCCTGGGCGGTGCCAAGGGCAATTCCGCTGCTTTGGCTGGCAATACAGGTCATGTCAGGACAGTGGCTAGACCACACCTGTTGCAGGGTATTGGCACTGTAGTAGTAAATGCGCCCGGCGCGATCGCCCTGCCATAGGCCGCGATCGTTGCAGGTGATGACCCCCTGAAAAGCATGGCTGAGGGGGTCGAGTTCTGCCAGTTGTATTGGTGGGCTAATCTGCCAGTGTTGCAGGCGGCCATCCTCTAACTCAAGGAGTAGTTCTCGCCCATTAGGTAGCCATTGAAGGGTTTGCACACCCGATATGGGTAACTCCCAGCCCGCCAGAACGCAGGCGGCCACGGCATTAAAAAAGCACAGGGTGGTGGGGGTGGCGATCGCCCCAAGTTCCCCATCGGGGGACCAACTGAGGGCATGGGGAGGCGGCAGTTGTGCTCTTAAATCCATCGAGCGCTGGGGACTATTTTTGCTGACAACCCACTCTAGGAGTTGGCAATCTGCACCGAAACTGCGTAGCCCTTGGCCATCGGGCGTAAACTGCACGCCTAAAACGGCTGCTGTGTGCCCCCGTAGGGTGCGTAGGAGCTTGCCCGTTGCCATGTCCCACAGATGGATGAGTGGATCAGTCCCCGCCGTGGCTAGGTATGTGGCGGCAGCATTCGTGGCCAAGTGTTTCACCACCGTTGGCTCTGCCATGGCAATGCGCGGTACCCATGCGGGGGCGTGCCGACCCTGCCAAACCACCGCGCCCGTTTTCGCTGCCAACACCACCACATCGGCGCGATCGCTCCCGGCAATCACCCAGTCCCCTACCCAGTGCAGGCAGCGGACAGCACCGGTAACCCCTTTCACCTGCCAGCGGCAACCCCAATCCCCGGTGGGTGGCGGCAGGTGTGGTTGTTGCAACCATGGCTGCAAGGTTGGCTCTATCGCTGCCAACTGCTCGAGCACCGCCGCCGCACTTGCAGCACGCAGTTTGAGGGAGGGAGCTACCAGTCGATCTAACAACTGCCCAAGGGAGGCAGGCACTAGGGAGCCATTCCCGTGGTGGCGCCAGTCAAAGGTCTCCGTTGCCGGATCGTAGAGGGCGTGGGGGGCTATCCCCGTCAGCAGGTACAAACAGGTTGCGCCTAAACTATACAGATCACTGGCAAACACCGCCTTGCCCATTAACTGTTCCGGTGCCGTAAACCCCAAACTGCCGATGCGGGTTCCCGTCCCTTCCCCCACCAGCTTGGCCGCACCAAAGTCCACCAGTAGCAGTAACCCATCCGCTCGTCGCTGCAAAATATTGTCCGGTTTGATGTCGCGGTGAATCACCTGCCCGCGGTGAATAAACTCGAGCACCGGCAGCAAACTCTTCAGTAAGGCCACAATTTCAAGGGGGGTAAAGCAGCCCTGCCGCTCAAAGCGAGTGCCCAGATCCTCGCCGTCAATAAATTCTTGCACAATGTACTGCCGCTGCTCCTGTTGGCAGTAGGCGTAAAGATCCGGGATTTGGGGATGGGGGCCAAGTTCCTCAAGGCGACGCGCCTCCTGGGCAAATAGCTCCACAGCTTTGAGGGAGTGGTTGCCCGCCTCGGGATGTAACTGCTTGATAACACAGGGTGGGTGGGATGGTTTCTGGCGATCGAGGCCCAAAAAGGTGCGGCCAAAGCCCCCCCGGCCTAAGAGGCGCTGCGCCACGTAGCGATCGCTTAAGGCTAGAATTGCACCGCAGGCAAGGCAAAAGCGCCCACTCTCCGGGTTTTGTGGGCGGGGACAGTCCGGGTTCAGGCAATAGGCCACAGCAAATGTAGGCAACAGCTATTCCAACTCTAGAGTATCCCTAGAGGTTGCCAACACCTGCGCCACCGCCTGCCGCTGATCCCGCAGCGTTAACCAGCGGTGATAGGTACGGGTATGAATGGCCACGCTGTGCCCCATCATCCGCGCGGCTACCGTATCAGGGAGGCCGTAGTGAATCGTGCGCACTGCCCACGCATGGCGCAAATCGTAGGGGCGGAAGGGAATACCGTAGCGACGAAACTGTTGGTTGACCCGCTGGCCAATGCGCTGGAGCGTGGTGGTGCTCAGATCAGTATTGATGCGGGGCCACTGGGGCGATCGCAACCCAAAGGTGTCAATCCACTGAGGGGGAAACGGCCACACGTAGTGGGCACCCGTCTTGGTGGTACTTAACACCTCAATCATGCCCTCAGGATCGCCATTCACCAACCCCGCCAAGTCGCAAAAAAAGACCTCGTGATTGCGCAGTCCGTAGGCAGCCATCAACCCATAGACGTATTGCCAGCCGCGATGGGGAATTTGGTTAAACGCCGCAACAATATCGCGATCGCTCGGAAGCTGACGCTTTTGGGTATGGCTAGGGGAATACTGCCCCCAAAACTGGGTTAAGGGAATGGGCAACTGCACGTTAAGAAAGCGACACAGTCCTTGAAACGCCGTGCAGGCAACTTGGCGCTGGCGACGGTGAGAGGGCAACTGCTCTAGCACGGTATAAATTAGCTCAGGCAAGGCCCAGTCAGGATGGGCCGCGGCGCACGCCAGCAACTGCCGCAGATAGGGCGCGTAGGCGGTTTGCCAAGTGGTGCGACGACTGCTGCTCGGGTTGGCACGAAAGAACACCTCCTCGTAGGCGGCCACCTGCTCTGCCAAGGAAAGCCCGCCCACAGAGCCGACGCGCGGCACTGTTAGGTAGTCCTGCCAGCGAAACGATTGATCAAGCAGTTTAGCAGCAATAATTTTTGCTTCCTTTTCCGCCTGCTTCAGCCCCGCCGCAGTTGCCGGTAGGGCCAAGCTGAGCCGTTGTTGATGGGGGCGCAGCCGCTGAGTACCCGGACGTGGCGGAAACGTACCACGTAAATTTAATCGCTGACCCCGCCGCTCAATCTGTAGGCCCAACTGAGCCGCCTTCAACCGCTGATTCACCTGGGCAAGCTGCCCATCAATGCTTAGGGACATTGCCATCGGGTCTTTAATTTCCCACTTGTTGTTTAGCCGCGCCTTGATTAATAGCATAGGGGCAGGACGTTTGGCAGGAGTAACTTCTGCAGAGTTGCTTGCGGCTACCACCCATCAGATAATAGCCAGTAGCCATCAGCAGTAACGGTCCGTCACCAACTGTCTGACGGCGATGAATACGACATTGACCGCAATCCTACACAACCGCTTGGGAGGCTTATCGGATGGTTTTGTTTATAAAAAAACTCTTTGGTGCTATTTTTGGGCTGTTTGCTGCCCTAGGCAAACTGCTGGGTCTAGGGAAAAAAGGGGAGTTCTACGTTGAACTAGAGGCAGCCCCCGCTACCGCAGCCGCCCCCGCAGTGGAGGCGGCCCCTGAGACGACGGTAACTGCACCGCCACCTGAACCCACTGCCACCGTTCCCCCTGTGGTGGAGGTACCGACCCCAACCCCCGTGGCACCGACCCCAACCGTCCCCTATGCCCAGTTTCCGCGCCGCCGCCGTCCGGGTGCCAATATGGCTAACTTTTTAACGATGGCGCGGCAGGTGCGTCCTTCTACCTAAACGAACCCCAGTGTCGCCAAGCACCAGCAGTGGGTGGGTCAGTCAGCATCCACCCACTTAGCTGATAGAGCACCATAGGCTGCCCCCCCAGAGGTCAGCTAGTTGTGTTGGCCGCGCTGGCGACGAGCATCAAGGGCTTGCGCAATCAGATCAAGGAGGCCGGGAGCTTCTTCCTGAATAGTTAGTAGCAGTCGCTCTCCCATGGCTAGATCCGCTTCCGACTCAGGGTTGGTGTCCTGATCTTGGACATCTTGGACAATCTGCCGCAGCCGAGGGACGGTTGTATCCACAATTTCCACAAGGGCACCAAGGCAACGGAAAAATTGCCGCTCCGTTAGGGTGCCATCTTCAACGGGAAATTCAATAATGGCACGTACTTCCCCATCGCTGGGATCGTACTCCCACTGCAACATTTTGGTTTGCCACGAAATACAAAGCAATGTCTGGAGAATGGCATCCTTGAACCGGTGGTGCTTAATCCCCGGCAGGAGGTTGGGGGCATAGAGCTTAAAAAACTCGCCCTCTTCATCCAGTTCAATGATCACGATAAACCGCTCAAGATGATCGCCGTTGACACCGGTAATAATTTGATGGGTGTCAGCATTTAGCTTGAAATTTAACTGATGCCGCCTTAGGTACTCGGCAATGCGGCTGAGGGCGATCGCCATCCCGGGTGCCCCTAGGCCGGTGTTAAGGCACGGTGGCTAATTGTGGTGCCCAATAGCTCTAGGAATGCCGCTAACCACTGGGGATGGGCAGGCCATGCTGGCGCCGTCACCAAATGACCATCCACAACAACGGCATCGACGGCCACTTCGGTATAATGGCCCCCTGCCTGCATCACATCAGGCCCACAGGCTGGATAGGCCGTACAGGTTTTGCCTGCCAGCACTCCGGCAGTGGCCAACAGTTGTAGGCCGTGGCAGATGGCCGCAATGGGTTTTTGGCTCTGACCAAAATGCTGCGTCATCTCAATGACCCGTGGGTTCAGACGCAGATACTCAGGGGCGCGTCCCCCGGGCACCACTAGGGCATCGTAGGTACTGGGGTCAATTTCGCTAAATGTGGCATTTAGGGTAAAGTTATGGCCGCGTTTTTCACTGTAGGTTTGATCCCCTTCAAAATCGTGCACTGCGGTGCGGACACTCTCACCCGCCACTTTGTTGGGGCAAACGGCATGAACGGTATGGCCAACCATCTGAAGCGCCTGGAAAGGCACCATGACCTCATAGTCCTCAACGTAGTCGCCCACGAGCATGAGAATTTTTTTGCCAGCCATAGGAGTGCTCCCTGATAAACCTAGTTTGATCTTGGCATACCGCAGGGCATCCTATCGCCAGCGGCACTAGCCATCAAGGGTCGAGGCTCGGTTAGCCCCCAAGGTCTAGCGAGAGTTGGGGTACCAAAACATCCCCTTAATGCCCTCAGGATCGGGGCGGAAGCCTAACTGACGGTAAAAATCAACCACGTGGGGGTCGGCAAAAAGAGTGATGTTGCTGATGTCTTCGCTGCGCAGTTCCTTAATGATTTGGCGCATCAGTTCCTTGCCGAGGCCGCGCCCCTGAAACTCGGGATGCACCACCACATCCCAGATGGTGGCATTAAAGGCGTGGTCGGAAGTGGCGCGGGAAAAACCAATCAGACGGCGGTAAGCGCCCCGCTGCTCCCACATGGAAATGACTAGGAAGCTATACTGGATGGCTTTTTTGACTTTGCGGATGGGGCGGCGGGACCAACCGACGGCATCGCAGAGTTCCTCAAGCTCGTAAACGTCAATCTCTTTATCTTTGCTAAAGATAATTTGCGCCTCTGGGCTACTATCCCGCTCGAGGGCAGCCTGAGAACCTAGACCAACGGCGGTTGTTGCTGTGCTCGTCGTTGGTTGCGAATTAAACAGCGATTTCCAGAAGCTCATGCCAGTATGCTGGAGATGGGAATAACCCAAGTATTGGGACGTGACCAAGTGTAACCCGGCCTAGGCTATAGTATAGCGACTCTCTACCTATGGTTTCCGATTTTCAACTCCGTAACCTCGACGTTCTGAAGCGGTTTAATCGGTCGTTTCCAGATTTTTACGAGCAGTTTGTGGGTCGAGATGTGCAACTGCAAAATCTGAAGCTGGGGTTTCAAATCCATAAGACGAATCAGGCGGTGATTCACATTGTGCCGGAGGGCGATCGCTCCGTGCTCTACTTTGCCCACCGCAACCACTCCTACCTCCTGAGTGATTTATTTGGGGTGATGGCGGCCTACAAGCTAACGATCCATAATGTGTCCCTCTATGGCCATGTGCGACCGCCAATGCTGGTGTTTGTCAAGCTGGTACTTTCAGAGCAGGGGCACCCCTTGAGTAAAAAACGGGGTGAAAGCGTGCGCCGTGCCCTCCAGCAAACCCTGAGTGGCGAGTTTGCCGTGGAAGAAATGCTGGCGGTGGAGTTTAACCTAGGGGAGGGTCTAACCCAGATCAGCACCAGTTTTTACGTGGATCAGGTGTTTCACTTGCCCGCGTTGTTAATTGAATCCACCAACCATCCGGCGCTGTTGTACAAGGTGATGCACGCCCTGTGGCAGGAGGAATTACTGGTGGTGAACATCAATTTTATGCTCTGGCAAGGGCGGGTGCGGCTGCTGCTGTACCTACTCGGTCCGAATGGCAATCTGATTCCTGACTATTTAGGGTCGCGGGTGGCGGCTAACGTTAAGGCGCATTTAACGGGGGGGGCTTAGGGTACCATGGGGGAGGATTGTTTCCTCCGCTCAACTTCCATGGCTGCTGAACAACACTTGCATTTGTGGCGACCGGTCAACCTCAGGGATCGTATTCTTGCGGCAATTGATGTGGGCACAAACTCGATTCACATGGTGGTGGTGCAAATTCAGCCCAGTTTACCCAGTTTTAAGATTATTGCTGCCGAAAAAGATATGGTGCGACTCGGGGAACGCTGCCAGTTGACCGGACAACTGACGGAGGAAGCCATGGCACGGGCGATCGCCACCCTGCGGCGCTGTCGCGAGTTAGCCCATGGCCTGAAGGCGGAGGAAATTATTGGCGTGGCCACCAGTGCGGTGCGCGAAGCCCCCAATGGCCGCGAATTCTTAGGGCGAGTGAAGGAGGAAACGGGCTTAACCATTGATCTTATTTCCGGTGAAGAGGAAGCCCGGCGCATTTATTTGGGGGTGCTCTCGGGACTGGAGTTGCACGGCAAGCCCCACATCATTATTGACATTGGCGGCGGTTCCACCGAGTTGATTTTAGGGGATGGGCATGAACCCCGCTACCTCAGCAGCACCAAAGTGGGCGCTGTTCGCCTGACGGATTTGTTTGTGAAAACGGATCCCATTAGTGACACTGACTATAGCGCGCTGCGCGCCTACGTGCGGGGTATGTTGGATCGGGCAGTGGAGGAACTGCGCCACCACCTGCAACCCCATGAGCAACCCCAGTTGGTGGGCACCTCGGGCACCATTGAAAGCTTGATGATGCTCCATACCTGCGATCGCCTCGGCAGTTGTCCCACCTCTTTGCAGGGCTATACCCTCACCCTTGCGGATTTACAGCAACTCCTTAACAAACTGCGGCGGCTTAACTTTAGCCAGCGCTGCCAACTCTTGGGTATGTCGGAGCGGCGAGCGGAAATTATTGTGGCAGGTGCTGTCATTTTGGCAGAGGCCATGGAGATGCTGGGGCAGGCTAGCCTCATAACCTGCGATCGCGCCCTGCGGGAAGGCATTATCGTGGATTGGATGCTCACCCATGGCCTGATTGAAGATCGGCTGCGCTATCAAAGCTCCGTGCGGCAGCGCAGCACCTACAGCATGGCGCAAAAGTTCCACGTTAACCTCGCCAGTAGTGAGCGGGTGGCGGATTTTGCCCTCACCCTCTTTGACCATACCCAAGGAACACTGCACCAGTGGACAGAAGCGGAACGGGAACTGCTGTGGGCAGCGGCCATTCTCCACAATGCCGGACACTACGTGAGCCATTCGGCGCACCATAAGCACTCCTACTACCTTGTGCGCCATGGCGGCTTACTGGGCTACACGGACAGTGACATTGAAATTATTGCCAATCTCTGTCGCTATCATCGCAAAAGTCCCCCCAAGAAAAAGCACGATAACTTTCGCCATTTAGCGGGACGGCGACAGCGACAACTAGTGGAGCAACTCAGCGCCATCCTGCGCATTGCCTCGGCTCTAGATCGCCGCCAAATTGGCGCCGTGGATCACATTGCCTGTGAGTGGCGATCGCCCCAGCGGGAGCTACGCCTCTCCATGTATGCCAAAGATCCGGACGACGCTTGCGAACTGGAACTGTGGAGTGTCAACTACAAAAAAGAACCCTTTGAACAGCAGTTTGGCGTTACCCTCAAGGTAGAGGTGCTGAGGGCGGCCACCGAGCGCTTTGCTGCCTCCGTCAATGCCTAGGAGGTAGTCCTGACCCTAGGTTGACAAGATTCATAGCAATTTTTCAAGGCCGTAGATCAAGCGTTTAAGCTGGGTTACTTTCCGCACCGCTAAGAGAACCCCCGGCATATAGCACTGGCGATCGCTGGTGTCATGGCGCAGTGTATAGACTTGCCCGGGTGCGCCAAAAATGACTTCCTGATGGGCAATCAACCCCGGCAGCCGCACACTGTGAATGCGAATATCACCACTGGCGTGAGCGCCGCGGGCACCGGCCAGATGTTCTGTTTCTGCCACTTGGGGCGGGTTAAAGGATTTGCCCAACTCCGCCAAGCGCTGGGCGGTCTGAACAGCAGTGCCACTGGGGGCATCCGCCTTTTGGTTGTGGTGTAGCTCAATAATTTCCACATAATCAAAGTGCTGACTGGCGCGAATGGCCGCTTCTTGCAGCAATACCATGCCAATGGAAAAGTTGGGGGCAATGACTCCCCCCATCTCCGCCTTATCGGCAAACTCGGCCAGATCGGCAATCTGCTCAGCGCTGAGACCCGTTGTCCCCACCACGGGATAAACGCCGTAGGCAATGGCCATCCGCACATGCTCATAGACCACTTGGGGGTGGGTAAAGTCCACCATGACCACCGGCTGCTTTTCTTGGGCAGCAGCGACGCACACCTCCTGTAGGCTACTGCTAAGGGGAATCTCTAGGGTCCCCAACCCCAAAACGTCGCCAATATCCTCACCACTGCGTTGACGATCCACAGCGGCGTAGAGTTGAGTATCCGGAGCCTGCTGCACGGCCTTGACAACTTCGCGCCCCATCTTACCCAACGCGCCCACAACTATCACGGGGATTGGCATACTCATTCACAACTCCAAGGTTAGGTCACCGCCTTGCTAGGATAGCGCGATCGCTTGGCGATACAATAAGCCCATACCCAAAAATTCAGCCCTTGCCCTTAGACAATTATGGTGGTTTTTTCCTTTCCAGACTTGGTTGAGCATTGTCAAACGTGGACTCCCAAACGACCTGGCTATGCCGTTTGTCCCCTCGATCATCACAATCCCGAACTGGCCTCTAGCCTTTATCGTATTGAGCCGGGGCAAGCCAACTATCCCCACTACCACCATCGCGGTGACGATGTTTTTTTAATTGTGGCGGGGGTGGGTGAACTCATTACCTGCCCCATGACCCCCCCTGCCAATGCCGTGGCGGCCACCGCCCTCATTCGCACCCCCGTCGAAACAGGCTCCTACGTCCATGTGGATGCCCAGTGCCTCCACTGGCTGCGCAATTTGTCCCCCGATCGCCCCCTGTACTACCTGAATATTGCGCCCCTTGCCCATGAGCAGGATCGCGTGGATGTAACGATTGAAGGCTGGGGATAGGAACGGGGACGGCCCTGTGGGTCTAACGATCAAACTCGCCAAAGGCTGAAATATAGGTTCCCTTAACGGTTTTTAGCTCCAGCATAAAGGTATTGGGGCCAAGGGTCACGAGTGTGCCCGGCACTTGGGCGGGGGTACTACCCGTATTGGTATAAACCGCCAAGTTCGTATATTGAATCACTTCGGTCACCCGGTAATGCTCAAGGCTAACGGTGCCACCGGAGCAAAACTGCACCCCGCCATCCTTCACACATTGCGCCTTTTGAATGGTGAGGGTTTCGGTCATGCCGGACTCGCGGCTGCCGCTGAGCACGAGGCGATCTCCCGTATGGGTCACTTGAACATCGTCGTACTCGGTGGTCTCACCCGTCTCCGAGACAACACTCACAAAACCGCGTGCCATGGCAGGTGTGACCATCAGAGCCGTACCCAAAAGTGTACTCAGAGCAAAGGAGGTAAAGAGTTGCATAATCGCCTCGTTAACAGCATCAACAGAAAAGGATCAGCAGTGGATGAAGCTCACCCCACCTGCTGGTGCGAGGTGGGGGTGTCCATGCTAATCTGAGAACCGAGCGTCCACAGATCACAC
>OGCL01000256.1_pt1 | contig 60586 bp, 46 predicted proteins | sample 1570041 | NCBI WGS metagenome assembly OGCL01 (sample SAMN06266162, study PRJEB24511) | hot springs metagenome | isolation source: Hot spring water | place: South Africa: Limpopo | collected 2015-06-22
CCGGGCAGCGCAGGGTCATTGAATACCTGCTCAGTCCGATTCAGAGGGCGGGGAGTGAGGGTTTGAGGGAGCGGTAAGGAAGTGATGGCTACTCAGGTCAAAAATTCAAACTATAGCATTGCAAACTGGATAGAAAATGATGGTAAAGGCAATTTCATGACAGTACAGAAAAATATAAATAAAGGCATCCCGGTTGTGTTTATTGTTCTGGCAAATTTGTTACTAATATCATTTTTTTCAATGCTTATGCACTGGGATAAAAGCATTGCATACTTTGTTTGTGATTTATTTTTCCCCGCAACCCTCCCCCCAAACCCCTTCGGCGAACACGTGGCATTTAAAATTTCCGTGTACATAATTTCAGTGCTGATTTCCATATTGTTCATCCCCTTGATATTGATTTTTGGCATTTCGGAGTTAAAGGGCAGAGCCTATAGTGTTTCGCGCTGGAAGTCCGGGGTATTTACTATGATTTTTGCACCTGTAGTATGGGTTGGATATCCTCTCTTTGCTCTTGGGAAAGATTATTTTGCAGCCAGCAATATTGGTTATGTTTTAATTACATCCTTGGCATTCTCCGGAATTCATCTCCTTTTTGGCATTGTTAGAAAATAAACTCAATTAAAAGTAATTTATGTCTATTTCAGATTCTGACAATCAAATTGTCACCAGTATTGCAAACGAACTATCTGGATTTATTTTTGGTAAAAGTCTAAATTTTTCCCCCGATGGTTGGGATATTGCTGGCGGAACCGCAAATATAGCAGAGACATTAGCGGGCGCCATACATGGAATGACTCAGTCATGGGCAGATGCGGCCGGATATCAAAGCCGAATGCACAATTTGGCGCAGCAGGCTATTTTGCGAGCCAATATTGAGGCCGCTAAGCTCTCCAATGGCGCCACTATGCAAGGTGATGCGATTCGGAAGACTGCTCAAGTTGTCGCAGAAAATATGCGAAAAATGGGAGATTTAGTAGCAAGCGGCGTGCCTGCTGCGGGATTAACAAGTGCTGAGAATACCGCGCGCATATTGAGTTTTGCGAAATGCTTTGCTCTAGTTGCTGGGGGAATCGTATCGCTTGGGCAAGTCGGAGCGAAAATTTACGACGCTACGCAAGCACAAGCTACTACTCATGATGTGATGGGCACTACCATCAATGCTGTAGTAACTACGCTTGCTGGACTAGGCGCCGGATTTCTTCTAGCGCCCTTGGTGACAAGTGCGTTGGGTGCAATTGTGGTTGGAGCAGCGGCTATAGCCTTTGGCTATGTAACAGGAAAAATTGCTCAAGCTGCATATGACCATTGGGGGAAAGGTATTACTGATTTTCTCAATCAGTTTGGTGAGTTCTTGGGAGAAAAAGCATTTGATGCAGTTTCGGCGATCTCAAAATTCCTTCTTAGTAACCCCGATCCCCTGGTCAAAGCGATCCGTTTCGTCATGGTGGACCCCCTGGTCCTGGACCTGGACGGCGACGGCCTAGAAATCACCCCCCTGTCCCGAGGCGTTCAATTTGACGGCAACGGCGACACCATCCGAACCAACACCTCCTGGGCAGATGCCGACGACGGTTTGCTGGCGCTGGACCGCAATGGCAATGGCGTCATCGACTCCGGCCGTGAACTCTTTGGCGATGAAACCCTGCTGGCCGATGGCAAGAAGGCGGCCCACGGCTTTGCGGCGCTGGCCGAACTGGATGTGGGTGGTGCGGCCAACGCCACAGGTGGTGCAGGCGATGGCGTGTTTGATGCCAAGGATGCCCAGTACACCAATGTGCGCATCTGGCGCGATCTGAATCAGGACGGCATCAGCCAGGCGAATGAACTGCAGACGCTGGCTGAGGCGGGCATTGCCAGCGTCAAGCTGAGCAGCACCAAAACAGATACCAGCTATGGCGATGCTCAATTGGTGCAGTCCGGCAGCTTTACCCGCACCGACGGCAGCGAAGGCCAGGCGGGCAGCTTCATCTTTGCGCAGAACAACGCGGTGACCACCCATGCGCCCATTGCCATCAGCGCTGCAGCGCAGGCGCTGCCCGCTATCCAGGGCAGCGGCTGGGTGCGTGATTTGCAGGGTGCCGCGACCCTCAAGCCGCATCTGCTGACTTCATTTGGCAATGCGCAGGCAGCGAACAGCCGCGCTGGGTTCGTCGGCGGTATTGCCCAATTGCTGCTGGAGTGGGGCAACGACAGCGACTATGTGACGGCAAGTGAAGAAGCCATGGAAGAAGACGGGATCGGGCTGATCCTGCGCAACCCTGCCAGCCAACAAGAGATTGGCTGGATGAACATGGCGCTGCATGTCAGCCGGCAAGACCGCGAAGCGTTTCGCCAAACGCTGTCGCCCTCCGATCTGGAGAAGTTTGACACCATGCGCTGGGAGATGGTGGGGCAGCTGGAAAAGCTCTATGCCTACGAAGCCTTCACGGGCTACACCTTTCTGCACTGGGATGAGCTGAAGAAGAAAGAGCACCCCCCCAGTCCTTCAGCTGGCACTGGGCGCCCCGTGACGGTGGATGTGCCACTGTCTGAGGTCATGAAGCTTGATGCGTACGCACCCAAGGCCAACTATCCCGGCTACAAGATTGTGGTGGTGCCGGAGCCAATCAACGGAGGCAAGTCACACATCGACATGCTGTGGGACCGGCTGGTGGCAGAGGCCTCGATGAACATGATGCCCTCGATGCGCCTGAACGAGTATTCGGACATGGTGCAGTTGAGCGTGTCGGACACGGGTGTGGCGCTGGACTTTTCTCAAATGGATGCGGCCCTGGATGCGGCCATTGCTGCGAATGCGCACGAGGGTGTGGCGACCTTCCTGGACTTGTACCGGGCGTATGGCCAAACCTTTCGGGAGGCTGGGTGGAGTGGCGAGGCAAAACTGCGCACTCTGATGCAGGCCGGTGTGGGCAACGAGGCGATCAAGGATGCATTTGCTACCACCGGTTACCACTATCTGACGGCTGCATCTACGGAGGGGTCCGTCAACGACGACAGCTATGCGGGTGATGCTGGCGCCAATCGCTTCAATGGAGGGGCTGGCAACGATTTCATTGATGGTTTGACGGGGAGCGACACTCTGTCGGGTGGCATTGGGGACGATGCTCTGTTTGGAGGAGAAGGTAACGACGAACTAAGTGGCGGTGATGGGGCTGACGTGCTTGACGGTGGTGCAGGCAATGACGCACTTCATGGGGGTTATGGCAACAACACCTACCTGTTTGGCAAGGGAGATGGCCAGGACCAGATCCAGTATGTGCACGACACGTCGGCAGGCAAGCTCAGCACCTTGAAGTTCAAGGAAGGCGTGCTGGCGTCGGAGATTGTGCTCAAGCAGGTGTATGACAGCCCGTTGAGCAGCACGGCGCTGGAGGTGTCGATTGCGGGGACCACGGACAAGGTCACCATCAGTGGTTTCTTCTACGGCAGCAATCCAGCCAATGCATTTAACCCTGTGCAGCAGTTCCAGTTTGCGGACGGGACGGTCTGGGACGTGGAGGCGATCAAGGCCAAGTTGTTTGCAGGCACATCCGAGGCAGACTCGATCGGTGGCACCACCGGCAGCGACACGATCAGTGGTGGCGGTGGTAATGACTCCCTGTCTGGCCTGGGAGGCAACGACACCTACGTCTTCGGCCTCGGCGCAGGTGCCGATACGATTTCTGACTACGACAGCACAGCGGGCAATACCGATGTGCTTTCAGTTGGAGCAGGCGTTGCCGCCGATCAGCTCTGGTTCCGCCGGGTTGGTGCGAGCCTTGAGGTGAGCATCATTGGTACCGGTGACAAGAGCACTATCAGCAATTGGTACTCAAGCAATACCTATCACATCGAGCAGTTCAAGACCGCTGATGGCAAGGTGTTGACGGATGCCAGGGTTCAAGCGCTGGTCGATGCTATGGCGGCTTTCTCGCCACCGGCTGCGGGGCAGACTACGTTGCCGAGCAGCTATCAGGCTGAGTTGACGCCCGTTATTGCTGCCAATTGGCAGTAGGGCTTTGCCGCGACACCCAGGACCGCCCTGTTTTGCTGCGATCCTGGGTTTGCGCCCAAATGGGTTTTTCTCTTACGTGCTCTCGCGCACCGTCAGCTCAAACCCCAGATCCACCGAGTTGTGCGCCGGCTCCTCGCCGCGCATCAGCGCCAGCAGCATGCGCGCGCTGGCCTCGCCCACTGCGGAGCGCGGCGTGCGCACGGTGGTCAGCGGCGGCAGCATCTGGTCGCTGCCTGCCAGGTCGTTGAAGCCCGCAATCGCCACCTGGCCGGGCACCGACAGGCCCAGGCGCTGTGCGGCCAGCAGGCCGCCCTGGGCCAGGTCGTCGTTGCAGAAGAACACGGCATCCACGCCGGGGCGGGTGCGCAGCAGCTCCTCCAGCAGTTCGCCGCCCAGGCGCATGGACGAGGGCTGGGGGCTCAGCAGTTCCAGCTTGGGGTCGTAGCGGCCCGCTTCGCGCAGGCAGCGGCGGTAGCCCTCGGCGCGCTGCATGGTGCGCGGGTCCAGCTGGGCGGCCACGAAGGCAACGTTTTGATACCCGCGCGCCAGCAGGTGGGCCGTCATGCTGTGGCCCGCGTCCTGCTGCGAAAACCCCACGCAGAACACGCCGGGGGCCGGGGTCATTTCCATCAGGTGCACACAAGGCACGCCGCTGGCTGCGATCAGCTGGCGCGCGGCTTCGGTGCGGTCAAAGCCGGTGACGAGCAGGCCCGCCGGGCGGTGGGCGAGGTAGGTGCGCAGCAGTTGTTCTTCTTCCTGCGGGTCGTAGTGCGTCACGCCGATCAGGGCCTGGTAGCCCTCGGGGAACAGCGTGCGGTGCACGGATTCGAGCACGTCCACAAACAGGGCGTTGGACAGCAGGGGCACCAGCACCGGCACCTGCACACTGCGCTGCGAGGCCAGCGCGCGGGCGGCGGGGTCGGGCACATAGCCCAGTTGCTGGGCTGCATCCTTGACCCGCTGCACCAGTTCTTGCGCCACGCCGCGCTCGCCACGCAATGCGCGGGACGCCGTGATGGGGCTGACGCCCGCCGCCTTGGCCACGTCGCTCAGCGTGATGCGCCCGCTGGAGCGGCGCCGGGTCTCGGATTTGTTCAAGGGTTAACCCTCATGGGGATGGGTGGTGATCTGGTTAGGATAGCGCTGTCCAAACGCCTGGGCAAGACAGCCAGCGTCTTTTTTGGCGCATTGGCGTGCTCAGCGCTCGTATTTTGGAGGCATCTGTAGAGATGCATTTTTTTGGATTCATTGGATAGCGCTACCAATATGAGTTTTACGCCGTCATCGGTTTATCTGGTCGTCATGGGAGTGGCCGGTTGTGGCAAGTCCAGCCTGGGGGCTGCGCTGGCCCAGGCCGAAGGCCTGCCCCTGATCGAAGGGGATGACCACCACAGCCCCGCCAGCCGCGAAAAAATGCGCCAGGGCATTGCGCTGACCGACGCCGACCGCGAAGGCTGGCTGGCCACCCTCGGGCAGTTGCTGCAGGCCCAGCCGCAGGGGGCGGTGCTGACCTGCTCGGCGCTCAAAAAGGCGTACCGCGACCGCCTGCGCAGCGCTTGCCCGGGGTTGCGCTTCGCCTTTCTGGAGATTGACCGCGCGCACGCAGGCCTGCGTGTGGCGGCCCGTGCGGGCACCCATTTTTTCTCAAGCGCGCTGGTGGACAGTCAGTTTGCCACGCTGGAATCACCCGTGGGTGAGGCGGGCGTGCTGCGCCTGGATGCGCTGCTGGACCTGCCCACCCTGCAGCAACTGGCATCCAGCTGGCTGGCAACGAAGGAGGCCGCATGAGTTCCCCCGCACAACCCGCAACGCCACAGAGCCGCTTTGCCCGGGTCTCCCAGGTATTGATGGCGAGCTGCCTGGGCGTGATGGCCGTGGCCGTGTTCATCAATGTGGTGCTGCGCTACGGCTTTGGCAGCGGCGTGGCCGCGAGCGAAGAGCTGTCGCGCCTCTTGTTTGTCTGGATGGTGTTCATCGGCGCCGCAGCGGCCTACCCGGCGGGTGAACACATGGCCTTCACCAGCCTGGCGGGCCTGCTGGCCAAACGCCCCATGGCATTTGCCGCGCTCACCGCCGTTATCCGGCTGCTGGTGATGGCCGCCTGCGCCATGCTGGCCTGGGGTGCCTGGCAGCAGGTGGTGGTGGGCATGGGCAGCCGCTCGGTGGTCATGGCCTACCCGGCGGCGCTGTTGCCGCTGCCGGCCTTTTTGTGCGCGGTGGCCATTGGTGTGATGGCGACCATTGAATTGATTCAACGCAAGCCCTTGGACCTGGGCCACGGCGCGGAGGTGGAGTGATGTTGGGACTGACGCCTGAAGCCATGGCCTTTGTGGTCTTTTCGCTGGGCATGCTGGTGCTGATGGGCACGGGCATGAACATGGGCCTGGCCCTGGTGCTCACGGGCGCTGGCATGGCCTGGGTGCTCGATTTCTGGGATGCGCAGCTGCTCGCGCAGAACCTGGTGGCCGGGGTGGACAGCTTTCCGCTGCTGGCCGTGCCGTTCTTCATCCTGGCGGGTGAGCTGATGAACTCGGGGGGCATCAGCCGCCGCATCATCGGCATGGCGCAGGCCTGGGTGGGGCATATCCGGGGTGGCCTGGGGTATGTGGCGATTGGCGCTGCGGTGCTGATGGCCAGCATGAGTGGCTCGGCCCTGGCCGACACGGCAGCGCTGGCCACCATCCTGCTGCCCATGATGCGCCAGCAGGGCTATCCCATGAACACGTCGGCGGGGCTGATCGCCTCGGGTGGCATCATCGCGCCGATCATTCCACCGTCCATGCCGTTCGTGATCTACGGCGTGACGACCAACACCTCAATCTCGGCGTTGTTTGTGTCGGGCATCGTGCCGGGGCTGATGATGGGAGTGGGCCTGATCTTTGCCTGGCGCTGGGTGCTGCGTGGTCTGGACCTGCCCAAGGGCGAGCCCTTGCCCGCCAAGGACCGCCTGCGCGCCACGGCCCGCGCCTTCTGGGCCATGTTGATGCCGCTCATCATCATCGGCGGCATGAAGACCGGCGTGTTCACGCCCACCGAGGCCGCCGTGGTGGCTGCGTTCTATGCGCTGGTGGTGGCGCTGTTCATCCACCGCGAGATGAAGGTGGCCGACATCTACGGCGTGCTGGTGCGCGCGGCCAAGACGACCTCCATCGTGATGTTCTTGTGCGCCGGCGCCCAGGTGGCCAGCTACATGATCACGCTGGCCGACCTGCCCAATGTGCTGACCAGCTGGCTGGGCCCGCTGGTGGAGAACCCGCGCCTGTTGATGGCCGTGATGATGATCGTGCTGGTGCTCATCGGCACGGCGCTGGACCTCACGCCCACCATCCTGATCTTTGCGCCCGTGATGCTGCCCATCGCCGTCAAGGCGGGGATCGACCCGGTGTACTTCGGCCTGATGTTTGTGCTCAACGGCGCCATCGGCCTCATCACCCCGCCGGTGGGCACGGTGCTCAATGTGGTGGCCGGGGTGGGGCGTATCTCGATGCACAGCGTCATCAAGGGGGTGAACCCCTTCCTTTTCACCTACGTGCTGATCCTGGCGCTGCTGGTCGTGTTTCCCCAGATCGTGACTGCGCCTGTGGTGTGGCTGCGCTGACTTCCCTTCACTCTCTTTTTCCTTTCCCCTCGCCAATGGAGACAACCATGAAAACTTTCCGCCGTACCCTGCTCGCCGCCCTGTCGGTGGCTGCCATCACCTGCTCGTTCCAGGTGGCTGCGCAAGACTTCAAGCCGCGCATCATCCGTTTTGGCTACGGCCTTAACGAGGTGTCCAACCAGGGCCGCGCCACCAAACTGTTTGCCGAAGAGGTCGAGAAGGCCTCTGGCGGCAAGATGAAGGTGCGTGCCATCGGTGCTGCTGCACTGGGCTCGGACGTGCAGATGCAGCAGGCACTGATCGGCGGCGCGCAGGAGATGATGGTGGGCTCTACCGCCACGCTGGTCGGCATCACCAAAGAAATGGCGATCTGGGACACGCCCTTCCTGTTCAACAACGCCAAGGAAGCTGACGTGGTGCTGGATGGCCCCGTGGGCCAGAAGGTGATGGACAAGCTGCAGGAAAAGGGCCTGGTCGGCCTGGTGTACTGGGAGAACGGCTTTCGCAACCTCACCAACAGCAAGCGCCCCGTCAACAAGCTGGAAGACATGGACGGCATCAAGTTGCGGGTGATGCAAAACAACGTGTTCCTCGACAGCTTCAAGACCCTGGGCGCCAACGCCGTGCCGCTGCCGTTCTCCGAACTCTTCACCGCGCTGGAAACCAAGACGGTGGACGGCCAGGAGAACCCCTACAACACCATTCTGTCGAGCAAGTTCTATGAGGTGCAGAAGTACCTCACCGTGACCAACCACGTCTATAGCCCCTGGATCGTGCTGGTGAGCAAGAAGTACTGGGATGGCCTGTCGAAGGCTGAGCAGAAGGTGCTGCTGGACGCCGCCAAGAAGAGCCGCGACTTCGAGCGCCAGGACACCCGAGCGGAAGCCGACAAGGCCCTGGCCGACCTGAAGGCCAAGGGCATGCAGGTGAACGAGCTGCCCGCCGCCGAAGCCAGCCGCATGCGCGAAAAGCTTGCCGCCGTGAACGCTGGCATCGCCGCCAACGTGGGCGAGGCCCTGTGGAAGGAAGTGCAGGGCGCTGTGGCGCAGGCACGCGCAGCGAAGTAAGCCCCGGTGGGGAGGCGGGCGCTGGCTTTTGCTGCGCCTGTACCGTGTTCAAGACAAAAAAGGCCGGAGCCCCTTTCGGGGCCCCGGCCTTTTGCATTGGCAACTGCCTGCCCACACCGCTTGGCGGTGGAGGCGGGATCAATTACAGGGAGCCGATTTCGCCGGACGAGATCTTGCCGGTGCGCAGGGCGTCTGCGGCCTGGGCGTTCACGGCGCTGCGGTCAGCCGTGGAGGTGTAGACCAGAGCGCGCGAACCGACGGGGATGGCACCGCTGGTCTGGGGCACAGCCGAAGCTTCGGCTTGCACTTCGGCGCGGGTACGGTTGGTGTCGAACTTGGTGGCGAATTGCGAAGCATCGGCTTCGTCAGCCTGGGCACCAAAAGAAGCGAAAGCAGCCACAGCGGCGATGGACAGGAAACGTGCGGTCTTGTTCATGGTGAAACTCCGGTGAAATTCAGAAAATTAGGGTATCAATTGATCGGGGAATGTGGGTGTCGAATCCAGCGGACTCAGCTCAGCCACGCTCGCCGTAAGCGATCTGGCCGGTGCGCACAGCGTCGGCAGCCTGGGCACGCACGGCAGCGCGGTCAGCGGTGCTCTTGTAGGTCACCACACGCGAACCAGCGGGCTCTTGGCTGCGGGTCTGGGCCACAGTGGCGGCTTCGGCGGCCACTTCGGCGCGGGTGCGGTTGGTTTCAAACTTGGTGGCGAATTGCGAAGCATCGGCTTCGTCAGCGTGGGCACCAAAAGAGGCGAAAGCAGCGACAGCGGCGATGGAGAGGAAACGTGCGGTGTTGTTCATGATGGATAAGTCCTTAAAAAAAGCGTCTCAAAAAAACCAGGAGGAAAACAAAACAAAAACTGCTTCAACCCTGGGTTCGGTGAGTCGCCTTGCGGGATCGGCTCATCGATGGGTTGAACTGTACGCCGATGGTGTTCACGGAAAAACCATTGGGTCGCGAATTAACTGTTCCAGTATTTGAAACAATCCAGGTGCTTGTTTCCTGTGCGGCCACAAGGCCGTTGGGGGCGCAAGCGATGGGCGCGGAGGCCAGGAAAGTGGGCGGTGGATCCTTTCGAACTGCGTTGGACATGGGCTGTATCGTGCCCAGCCCGCGTCTTGGCGTCGTCTCGTCACCGTTTCGGTTCTTTTCAGTTTGTTTCGCGTTCCTCCGAATGCAACAGTGGCGAAACATATGCATCGCGGCTGCGACACAGGGGCAAAAAGCCTGGCAAATCGGGCTTGCGCGGGTTGCGCGCGCGGGGCTTATGGGCTGAAATCTCTCCAGGGGGCTTCAGCCCGAATTGAGTGGCAGCTGTGCGCTGCAGACCGGGGCGGACTGCCAGGTCCGCGTGGAGGCTCCCCAGGCCTGTTTCTGTTCTCACGAGGGAGGTTTCCATGACCAGCGTCGCCAAGATTCTTCAGTCCAAACCGGACACCACCGTGCACACCATCGCCCCCACGGCACTGGTGTTTGATGCGCTCAAGCTCATGGCCGACAAGGGCATCGGGGCCTTGCTGGTAACCGAGGGCGAAGCCATTGCGGGCATCTTCACGGAGCGGGACTACGCCCGCAAGATCGCCCTCATGGGGCGCACCTCGTCCGTCACGCAGGTGCGGGACGTGATGACTTCTGCCGTGCGTTTTGTGCGCCCCGACCAGACCAGCGAGCAGTGCATGCAGATCATGAGCACCGGCCGCCTGCGCCACCTGCCCGTGGTGGACAACGGCAAGCTCGTGGGCATGATCTCGATCGGTGACCTGGTCAAGGACATCATCTCCGAGCAGAAATTCATCATCGAGCAGCTGGAGCACTACATCACTGGAACGCATTAAGGGGCAACCCCCTGAGGCGCTGCGCGCCTTCCCCCTTCTCTCGCGCTGCGCGCGGGAAGGGGGACGCACCCCGGCGCGGCGGGGCGGCCCTTGCGCGGGGGCACTGACTTGGGTCGTGCGCGTTCTGCGGGCGGCTTCCTTTGGCGCAACGCTGAAAAAAAGGGCTCTGACCGATCTGGTCAGAGCCCTTATGTTTTGCCGTGTTGTTGGGACTGGAGCACTGCGTCTCAAGCGGCTTTTTCGACGTGCCCTTGGCGCGTGTAGAGGAAGTCGATCACTGCCTTGCGGTAGTGCACGTACTGCGGGTCCTCGGCCAGCTCCACGCGTTTGCGGGGGCGGGCCAGGTTGACGGTCAGCACTTCGCCAATCGTGGCTGCGGGGCCGTTGGTCATCATCACGATCTTGTCGGACAGCAGCACGGCTTCATCCACGTCGTGGGTCACCATGACCACGGTGCTCTGGGTGCGGGCCACGATCTCCAGCAACTCGTCCTGCAGCTTGGCGCGGGTCAGGGCGTCCAGGGCGCCGAAGGGTTCGTCCATCAGCAGCACCTGGGGTTCCATGGACAGGGCCCGGGCGATGCCCACGCGCTGCTTCATGCCGCCCGAGATTTCACCGGGGCGTTTTTGCCCCGCGTGGGTCAGGCCCACCAGCGCCAGTGCGGCGTCGGTGCGGGCCTTGAGCTGGGCCTTGGTTTCCTTGGCGCCAAACACGCGCTCCACGGCCAGATAGATGTTGTCGAAGCAGGTGAGCCAGGGCAGCAGCGAGTGGTTCTGGAACACCACGGCGCGTTCAGGCCCTGGGCCCTTGATCTCCTTGTTGGCGCACAACAGCGCGCCGTTGGTGGGGGTGGTGAGGCCCGCGATCAGGTTGAGCAGCGTGGACTTTCCGCAGCCCGAGTGGCCGATCAGCGCCACGAACTCGCCCTTGGCGATGGTCAGGTTGATGTCACGCAATGCCGGGAACAGGCCCTTGGCGGTCTTGAAGGTCTGTTCAACGCCGTGGATCTCGATGAACTTGGTGCTCATGGAGGGGTGTGCGGAAGCTGCCGTGGTGGTTGTGTTCATGCTTTCACCTCTTCAAAAGTAAATGCGGTGGCCAGCTTGATGAGCGCAAACTCCAGCACCAGCCCGACGATGCCGATCACGAAGATCGCGATGATGATGTTCTTGACGTTGAGGTTGTTCCACTCGTCCCACACCCAGAAGCCGATGCCCACGCCGCCCGTCAGCATCTCGGCCGCCACGATCACCAGCCACGCGGTGCCCACGGCCAGGCGCACGCCGGTCAGCATGTAGGGCAGCACGGCGGGGAACAGGATCTTGGTGGCGATCTTCCACTCGCTCAGGTTCAGCACGCGGGCCACGTTCATGTAGTCCTGCGGCACGCGCTGCACGCCCACGGCGGTGTTGATGATCATGGGCCAGATGGAGCAGATGAAGATGGTCCAGATGGCGGCCGGGTTGGCACCCTTGAAGACCAGCAGGCCAATCGGCAGCCAGGCCAGCGGCGACACCGGGCGCAGCAGGCTGATGAGCGGGTTGAACATGCGCGACAGAAAGTGGAAGCGCCCGATCACGAAGCCCGCGGGGATGCCCACCAGCGCCGCCATGCCAAAGCCGATGGCCACGCGCTGCAGGCTCATCAGCACGTTCCAGCCCACGCCCTGGTCGTTGGGGCCGTTGCGGTAGAAGGGGTTGCTGAACACTTCCAGCGCCTGTTGCCAGGTGTCTTTGGGGCTGGGGATGCTACCGCCCGTGGTGGTGGAGACCACCGCCCACAGGCCGATGAGCAGGCCCAGGCCACACAGCGGCGGCAGCACGGCCAGCCAGAAGCTGCGTGAGAGTGCTGCCCAGTCCCGTGCTGCAGGGGCGGCAGGTGCAGTCGTGGCCTTGGGTGCGGGCGCAGGATTCAAGGTCTTTTGGGCTCTTGCGCCTGTTGGTAAAGCGTTTGCAGCTACATTATTCATAGCATTCTGTACCGCCCCGGCGGGGGCGGCATCCAGGGGTGAGTGAAAAACGGCACTGACCATGGTGTTTCTCCTGTGAATCCTGTGAAGAGGCCGGGTGTGCAGGTCGGGGCAGGGTGGGGTGCTCGATCAGGCTTTGATCTTGAAGCTGTCGGCGTACTTGGCGGGGTCCTTGCCGTCCCACACCACACCGTCCACCAGCTTGTGGCTGCGCATGTCGCTCTTGGGCAGCGGGGTCTTCGATGCGGTGGCGGCCTGCTTGTAGACGTCGATGCGGTTCACGGCCTTGGCCACATTCAGGTAGTCGGGGTGGTCCTTCACCAGGCCCCAGCGCTTGTGCTGGGTGAGGAACCACATGCCGTCCGTGAGGTACGGGAAGTTCACCGTGCCTTCGTTGAAGAACTTCATGTGGTTGGGGTCGTCCCAGGTCTTGCCCATGCCGTCTTGATAGCGGCCCAGGATGCGCTGGTTGATGGCATCGACACCCGTGTTCACGTAGGCCTTGCCGGCAATGGTCTCGGCCATCTTGTTCTTGTTGGCCAGGCCATCGTCGATCCACTTGCTGGCCTCGAGGATGGCGGCCGTCACGGCGCGGGCCGTGTTGGGGTACTTCTGCACGAATTCGGACGTGGTGCCCAGCACTTTTTCGGGGTGGTCCTTCCAGATGTCCTGCGTGGTGGTGGCGGTGATGCCGATGCCGTCCATGATGGCGCGGTGGTTCCAGGGCTCGCCCACGCAGAAACCGTCCATGTTGCCCACGCGCATGTTGGCCACCATCTGGGGTGGCGGCACGGTGATGACTTTGGCGTCCTTCATGGGGTTGATGCCATGTGCGGCCAGCCAGTAGTACAGCCACATGGCGTGGGTGCCGGTGGGGAAGGTCTGGGCGAAGGTGTATTCGCGCTTCTCGCTGGCCATGAGCTTGGCCAGGCCAGCGCCGTTGACGGCGCCCTTTTCGGCCAGCTTCTTGGACAGCGTGATGGCCTGGCCGTTGTGGTTCAGGTTCATCAGCACGGCCATGTCCTTCTTGGGGCCCGCCAGGCCCAGGTGCACGCCGTAGACCAGGCCATACAGAACGTGGGCAAAGTCGAGTTCGCCATTCACCAGCTTGTCGCGCACACCGGCCCACGATGCTTCCTTGGTGGGGATGATGGTCACGCCGTACTTCTTGTCGAAGCCCAGCACCGAGGCCATCACCACGCTGGCGCAGTCGGTCAGCGGGATGAAGCCGATCTTCACTTCCTTCTTCTCGGGGGCGTCCGAGCCCTGGGCGTGCGCCAGGGCGCGCAGGGCGGGGCTCACGCCCACGGCGCCCACGGTAGCGGCCTGCAGCACGGTGCGGCGGTTGAGGCTGGTTTTCAACAGATCGGTCATGGGGCGGTTCCTCGGTGCGTTAGAAAACAAAAAAGGCGTCCTCCCCTGGCCGGGTTGCATGCGCAAACGGGCTCGGAGAGGGACGCCTTTGTCCATGGCAAAGCCCATTGGGGGGCTTTGTGTCAGCACTGGCCCGCCATTGGGCCGGTGCTGTCAGGGTGGGACCTTCTTTGGTCTTGCCAGGGTTAATGCAAGCAGCGTGCCAGCCTGTGTTGCGCCAGTCTGGCGCTGCCATTACTATGCTTTTGATAGCTGCTTAGGCAAGATGGGCAGGCGGAAACGGCCTTTTTTGCTTGAAATGGCCAAGGCTGGTGCATGTGGGCCGGGCTGCACTGCATCTGTGCGGCGCACCATCTGGGAGAAGCTGGTGGATCTGGGCGCGGCCGAGGCCAGGGCAGCCGAGCAAGGGCCGCCCCGCAGCGAGGGCTGAGTCCCCCTTCCCGAATGGCGTAGACATTCGAGAGAAGGGGGAAGCGGCGCAGCCGCTCAGGGGGAAGTCACTTATTTATCCCAGCAGATCCATCACATCGAGCATGCGCTGCGCCACATCTGCCAGCTTGAGGCCTTTGTCCATCGCCGTCTTGCGCAGCTTCTCGTAGGCAGCCTGTTCGGTCAGGCCCTGGCGCTGCATCAGCAGGCCCTTGGCGCGGTCGATGGTCTTGCGGTCTTTGAGTTCGGTCTTGGCGTCGGCCAGCTCGGCGCGCAGGGCCTGCTCGTGCTGGAAGCGCGCCATGGCCACGTCCAGAATGGGGCGGATTCGCTGGGGTGCCAGACCCGCCACGATGTAGGCCGACACACCCGCCGCCACCGCGTCCTTCACGTGCGAGGTGTCCTCGTCGTTGGTGAACATCACGATGGGGCGCCGCTCGTCGCGCGTGGCCATCACCACATGTTCGAGCGCGTCGCGCGCCTCGCTTTCGGCGTCCACGATGATCAGGTCGGGCTGCAGCTGGGCGATGCGCTCGCTCAGAAACACATCGGCGGGCAGCGTGGCCACCAGGTTGAAGTTGTTCTCCAGCAACCCGATGCGCAGCGCACGCGACCGTTCCGCCTGCAGGACGGCGTGTTCGTCGTGTGGGTCGGCAATCGCCAGATCCGGGGCGACCACCACGATGCGCAAGGCCTCATTCATAGACCCGAGCATAAGCAATTTTCACGCCGCAATTTGGTGCGCCGAAGCGGTGCATGGGGCGGCTTGGGCAGGGCGGGGGGGCTGTGAGCAGCCCCCGAACAGCGGCGGCACACCCTTGCGGGGCCTGAAAGTTGCTAATAAAGGACGCTGCGGGAGGGCATACCCGATAGCGCCTCCGGGTGGCCTCGCATATACATCCGGTCACTTCGACATTCAGATATGGAGTTTTTTGCATGAACAAGCACTTCAACCGGCGCCGCTTCTCGGCCAGCCTGGCCCTGACCGCAGTGGCGACTGCCGCACTCCTGACCGGATGCGGCAAGGTGCCGGACACCATCAAAATTGGTGTGGCGCAGCCCCTCTCTGGCCCGCTGGGCGCCCTGGGGCAGGACCTGCTCAACGGCGTGACCCTGGCGGTGGACGAACTCAACAAGTCCGGCTACACGGTGGATGGCAAGCGCGTGACGCTGGAGGTGGTGTCGGTGGACGACAAGGCCGACGCCGCCACCGGCAAGGCCGTGGCCCAGCAACTGGTGGATGCGGGCGTGGTGGCCGTGATCGGGCACCTGAACTCGGGCGTGAGCATCGAGACCGCGCCCATCTACGCGGCCAAGGACATCGCGCAGATCGCCATCTCCACCAACCCCAAGTTCACACAGCTCGGGTTCCCCACCACTTTCCGCATGGTGGCCAACGACACCTTGCAGGCCCGCGCCATCGGCTCGTTTGCCGCCACGCAGCTGGGCGCCGCACGTTATGCGGCGCTGGACGACGGCACCCCCTACGGCAAGGGCCTGGCCGACGGCGCTGCCGAGCAGCTCAAGGCCGAGAAGAAAGAAGTGGTGGTGCGCAAGTCGTTCGATGACAAGACCGTGGCGTTTGACGAGCTGGCCGGCGAACTCAAGGCCGCCAAGGTGGAGGTGATTGTTTCCACGCTGAACGACTTTCAGGCCCTGGCCCTGCTCGAAGCCCTGCGCAAGGTGGACCACACCAAGGTCAGCCTGCTCGGTGGCGACACCATCAAGACCACCGACATGACCAAGGGCGCGGGCATCGTACAGGGCATCTACGCCACCTCGCCCGTGCTGGAGGCCAAGGAGTTCGCCACCGGCAAGCCCTTCCTGGAGAAATACATCGCCGCCTACAAGAAGCCCCCGGCCTACGGCGGCCACTACAGCTACGACAGCACCTACGTCCTCTCGGCTGCCATCCAGAAGGCCAAGTCGGCCGCCCCCAAGGACATCACCAAGGCCATGCACAGCATCAACGGCTACGCGCCCGTGATCGGCACCATGACCTGGGACGACAAGGGCGAGCAGCGCTACGGCGCTGTGGGCGTGTATGAACTGCGGGCGGGCAGCTGGGAGCTGCGCATGCGGTCGGACCGCTGGTAAGGGCTTGTAAGTGACTCGTGGGCCATGTGCATCATGGCCCACCGCGCCATGAAGGGTTTCAGTTCGAACTGCACCTGTCGGATAGGTGTATGCAAGACGCCGTTTCAGGCACATCAAATGCGTAGGCGTATCGGTATGTAACTTTGGGCGGGGCTTCGGCTAGACTGGTACGGCGTTTTCCAAACGCTGTTCAGTGCGTTGCGTTGTCGGACTGTGCAAATGGATTGCGCAGGCAACGAAGCGGACTCCCGAAGGAAGCCTATGTTCCCCACCCACGCCATTTCTTCTCATTTTCCCTGTGTGGCCAAGCATTCACAGCCTGTGGATGTTTGCCAGTCACCCGATAACAGAACCCCCAGTACCGATCCAGCCCATGCGACTGAGGTAGTTTTTATTGGAGGAAATGTAGAAGCTGTTGATCTGCTGACTCAATCGCTGCGTTCTGGCGTGGATTGGGTGCTGCTGGACCCAACCATGGATGGGTTGACCCAGATGGTGAGTTATTTGTCAGGCCGATCTGGAAACTTTGAGGCAGTGCACATCGTTACCCACGGTGGCCCTGGCATGCTCGATCTGGGGGGCAAATTGACACTCGATCAACTAGACCTTCGTCACGCAGAATTAAAGCAGCTCGGCGGAGCGCTGGCACCGAATGCCAGCGTGCTTTTATATGGTTGCGGCACTGGGCAAGGAGCGCTTGGCTCGCAATATGTGGAGCTTTGGGCAAAACTTGCTGGATGTCATGTGTCAGCGTCCAGCCATCCTGTAGGGGCCGGTGCGCTTGGTGGCTCTTGGGATCTTGATGTCCACAGCAGTTCGCGTGCCCCGGAAATCGGGTTTAGCAGAGGCGCCCTGCGTGCATATCCTGGGCTGCTGGCCGTGAGCGACCAGAACTTCGACAGCTCCGGCCTCAGTGCAAGCGTCGTGTCCAGCATGGGCGTCGGCACCTGGACGTTCACGTCCATCGACGGAGCCACCGGCCTGGCGACACCCAACGGCGGGGTCTCCGGCGACTATCCGCCATCCAACTTGACCACCACCACCGGTGACCGGGTGTTCATATGGAACCTAGACCTTACTGGAAATTCCACCGCCTTCTCCAACTTTGCCTTCAATTCCACCGACGGCACCAATTTCGACCTAAACTCCTTCAGCCTTGGCTCGTTCGCCGGCGGCAGCATGTCGCTGTCGGTGTCAGGGTGGCGCGACGGCTCGCAGGTGGTGTCCGGCGAGGCGGTCGACCTCACCGGTAGCGACAGTGCTGGAAACATCACCTATACCCTCGGCGGCACGAACTCCAATGGCAGCTACGGAACGCTGACCTTCGGCTCCGCGTTTGACAACGTGGACGAAATCAGGCTCAGTTTCAGTTCGCCCGCAACGGTCGAGATCGACGACATCGACATCTCGCCAACCGTCTCCGCCGCTGCCATCAGCAGCGCCACCTACAACGCCAGCACCGGCGTGCTGTCCGTCACCGGCAGCGGCATGACCACTGGCGACACCATCGACCCCACCAAGCTCACGGTGAGGGGCAGCAACGGCGGCACCTACACGCTGACTAGCAGCAGCGTCACCGCCAGCAGCGCCACCGCGTTTTCGATCACGCTGAATGCAGCCGATCGGGTGGCCGTGAACGGTCTGTGGAACTACGACGGCACCACCGCCGTCAACGGCACCACCTACAACCTGTCTGCAGCGTCCGGCTGGGATGTCACTGCCAGCGCGGTGGCCGACACCACCAACGGTGTGACCGTCAGCAGCGTTGCAACGCCCACCATCACATCGGCCACCTACGACGCCAGCACCAATGTGCTGGTGGTTACGGGCACCCGGCTGGTGGGCCAGCCGGGCGCCGCCAACGACATCACGGTCAGCAACCTCCGGCTGCGCGGCGAGGGCGGCACGACCTACACGCTGACCACCGGCAACGTGGACGTGACCAGCGAGACATCGTTCTCCGTCACGCTGAACGCCACCGATGAGGCGGCAGTGGAGCGGCTTTTCAACCGCAACGGCACGACCTCCACCGACGTCAGCACCTACACGCTGTCGGCGCTGGACTACTGGAACACCGACGTCAATGACGGTGGCATGGCCGACAGCAACAATGTCGTCACGGTGTCAAACGTGCCGGTACCGGCCATCACCAGCGCCACCTACAACGCCAGCACCGGCGTGCTGGCCGTTACCGGCACGGGCTTCACCACCCGCTCCGGCACGAACAACGATATCGACGTTACCAAGCTCTCGCTCATCGGCGAAGGTGGTGCCAGCTACACGCTGACCAGCAGCGATGTGGACATCACCAACGGCACCAGTTTTTCGGTGACGCTCAATGCCACCGACCGCGCAGCGGTGAACCTGTTCATGAATCGCAGCGGAACCAGTTCCACCAGCGGCACCACGTACAACCTCGCGGCGGCCGAGGACTGGGCGCGCGGCGCCGCCACGGCCGTGACGGTGGCCGATACCACCGGCAATGGCGTGACCGCCACCGTGCCGGCGCCCACCATCACCAGCGCCACCTACGACGCCAGCACTGGTAGCCTGGTGGTCACCGGCACCGGCTTTGTCAGCCTCGCGGGTTCGGCCAACGACATCGACACCAGCAAGCTCAGCATCAGCGGCGACTCCACCGCCTACGCGCTGACCAGCAGCAGCGTGGACGTCACCAGCCCCACCAGCTTCACCGTCACGCTCAACAGCGCTGACATCGCCGCGCTGACCAGTCGGTTAAACCAGAACGGCACCAGCTCAGTGGGCGCGAACACGTATAACCTGGCGGCCGCTGAGGACTGGGCCGCCGGCGCGGAGGCGGCCGTGACGGTGGCAGACATCACGGGCAACGGTATCACCGTGAGCAACTTCGTCAATGCACCAACGGTAGCAGTAGTGGTGGCAGACGCAGCTTTGGCTGTGGGCGAGACCTCGCTGGTGACATTCACGTTCTCCGAAGCTGTGACGGGCTTCGACAACTCGGACGTGAGCGTGGCCAACGGCACATTGAGCGCCGTCTCCTCCAGCGATGGTGGCCTCACGTGGACTGCCACTCTCACCCCTAACGCCGGCGTTACCGCTGCGGCCAACGTGATCAGCGTGGCGATGGCCGGAGTCACGAGCGTTGCTACCTCGACGGCCGGGGCGGGCACGACGAACTCCAACAACTACGCCATCGACACCCAGCGTCCCACTGCCACGATCTCGCTGAACGACACTGCGCTGCGCGTCGGTGAAACCGCCACCGTCACCTTCACCTTCAGCGAAGCCGTGACCGGGTTCACCAATGCCGACCTCACCATTGCCAACGGCACCCTCAGCGCCGTGTCCTCCAGTGACGGAGGTGTCACCTGGACGGCCACCTTCACGCCCACCGCCAGCACCACGGACGCCACCAACGTCATCACGCTGGATAACACCGGCGTGACGGATGCGGCAGGCAACGCTGGCGCAGGCAGCACCGACTCCAACAACTACGCCATCGACACCCAGCGCCCCATCGCCACATTGGTGGTGACAGATACCGCGCTGACCGTGGGTGAGACCTCGCTGGTGACCATCACCTTCAGCGAAGCCGTCACCGGCTTCACCAATGCCGACCTCACGATCGCCAACGGCACATTGAGCGCCGTCTCCTCCAGCGATGGTGGCATCACCTGGACGGCGACCCTGACCCCCACGGCCAGCGTGAATGACCCCACCAATGTCATCACCCTGAACAACACCGGCCTCACCGATTTGGCGGGCAACGCAGGCACAGGCACCACCGACTCCAACAACTATGCCGTCAACACAGTGCGCCCCACCGCCAGCATCGTCGTGGCGGACACCGCCCTGGCTGTTGGCGAGACCTCCGGCGTCACCATCACCTTCAGCGAAGCCGTCACCGGCTTCACCAACGCCGACCTCACTGTTGCCAACGGCACCCTCAGCGCCGTGTCCTCCAGCGACGGAGGCATCACCTGGACGGCCACCCTGACCCCCTCGGCAGGCATCACCGACGCCACCAACCTCATCACCCTGGACAACACCGGCGTGACCAACGCGGGCGGCAACACAGGCACAGGCACGACGAACTCCAACAACTACGCCATCGACACCCAGCGCCCCACGGCCACGCTGGTTGTGGCGGATAACTCGCTGACCGTGGGTGAGACCTCCGGCGTCACCATCACCTTCTCCGAAGCCATCACGGGCTTCACCAACGCCGACCTCACCATTGCCAACGGCACATTGAGCGCCGTGTCCTCCAGCGATGGCGGTATCACCTGGACGGCCACCCTCACCCCCTCGGCAAGCATCACCGACGCCACCAACCTCATCACGCTGGACAACACCGGCGTGACTGATCTGGCGGGCAACGCTGGCGCAGGCACCACCGACTCCAACAACTACGCCATCGACACCCTGGCGCCCGTGCTGGCCACCTCCACCGTCAACGGCAACCAGCTGGTACTCACGTACACCGAGGCCGCTACGCTGGATGCGGCCAACGCGCCCGCGACCACCGACTTTGCAGTGGCGGTTGGTGCCACCGCCAACGCCGTCACCGCCGTAGCAGTCAACGCAGCCGCCAAGACCGTCACCTTGACCCTGACAACCGCCGTGGTGGCAGGCCAGGCGGTCACAGTGGCCTATACCGACCCCACGGCAGGCAACGACGCCAACGCCATCCAGGACGCCGCAGGCAACGACGCGGCCAGCTTCGCCGCCACGCCAGCCACCAACCTGACCCCCGCCATCCCGGACCCTGATCCCGAGCCCACCCCTCCCACGCCCGTCCCCCCCACACCGCCCACCCCAGGCGTGCCCGACAACGACGGCATCCCCGGCCCGGTGGAAGACCAGGCGCCCGGCATCACCGGACCGGGTGGCAACACCACCCCGGGAGACGGCAACGGAGACGGCATCAAGGACAGCGAACAGGCGGCGGTGGCCTCCGTCGGCTTTGTGCTCAGCCCCACGGGCGAGAGCAACCCGGGTAGCGCCCCGCCCACCTTCACCACCCTGGTAGCCAGCAGCCAGAACGGCAAGGTGGGCAGCGGTAACGACAACTCCCGCATCACCAGCCTGACGCAGAAAGACGCACCAGCGGATGCACCGGCGGGGCTGCAGACCCCCATCGGGCTGGTGAGCTTCACGGTGGAACTGGCCCAGGGCAAGAGCAGCGAAAGCTTCAGCCTGTACCTGGACCCGGCGCTGGGGGTGAACGGCTACTGGAAGCAGGACGCCAGCGGCACCTGGGTGAACCTGGCGAGCGAACCCTATGGCGGCAAGATGGTGATGGAGGGAGGGCGCGTGCGCCTGGACTTCCAGATCACGGACGGAGGGCAGTTTGATGCGGACGGCAAGGCGGACGGCATCATCACAGACCCGGGGGCGCCGGGGCACATGCCGCTGTCGATCGTGGGGCTGGCGCCGGATATGCCGCAGGGGTTCTGGTTCTGAGCGGCCCCTGCAGCCTGTCTCCACTGCAAACCTTCAACAACATGAAACTGAAAACACCGATGCCGACGAATGCCCTGATGCAAAAGCCCACCCAGATCCATCGCACGCTGACCGCAGCCGCACTCACCCTGGCGCTGACTGGCCTGCTTGCCGCCTGCGGAGGTGGCGGTGGGGGGGACACATCCGGTCCCACCATCGACCCTGCGCAGCTCAAAGGGCGCTGGGTCACCGCTGCAGGTGCGGCACCAGCCACAACCGCGGTGGTGGTGCCTGACGCCAATGGAGCTGCCAACGCCTGGCTGCTGGCCCAGGATGCCAGTCGATTGGTCAAGCTGGTGGTGCGCAGTGACAGCAGCGCCAACGGGAAAAGCTACGCGCTGGGGCAAAGCAATGCTACAGGCCAGGCGGTGACAAGCCAGGTCAACACGGCGCTGATGGCCAGTCCCAAGACGATCGCATTCACGGGCCTGAACACAGGGACCCTGACCCAGAGCGACGCCCTGGCGACTCCTGCAGTCCAGGCGGAAGTGCAGGGCAACTGGAGTGCCACATTGGCAGGCAATGCCCAGACTGTGCAGTGGAGCCTCACCACCACCGGCAACATGACTGGCACGTCCACCACCGGATGCACCTATGCAGGCAGCGTGGCGGCGCTGGCCAGCACGGCTGCGTACGGCATCAGCTTCAACGAAAGCTGTGCGGACGGGAGCAAGACAGCGTTCAGCGGGGTGGGCACGCTCAACGTTGCCAAGAATGGGCTGACGGTGGTGGTGACGAGTGCGGACGAGTCCCGGGGGGCTGCGGTCTTCTTTGCAAAGTAATTTCACAGACAATTAAAACCAACCCAGGGCCTGGCTTTGCATTGGCAAGGCCGGGCTTTTGTACTGTGTGCACAGAAATGTACACATTCACCAGATCTTTTCCGCATGTCCGTATCTGCAGCGCCATCCGAAATCCACCAGGCTCTGACAAGGCTTACGCCCTATTTTTGGCGGGCTCTCTGTCTGAGTGTGCTGGCGGGGCTTCTGGTTCTTGCGCCTACTGTCTATATGTTCGAGGTGTACGACCGCGTGGTGAATAGCCGCAACGCCATGACCCTCGCCATGCTGACTCTGGCCGTGTTTTTGGCCATCGGTGTGATGGAAGTGCTGGAATGGGCACGTTCGGAAACCTTGCGTGAGGCGGGTGCGGCCCTGGACCGTGCGTTGGCCCCCCGTGTTTTCACAGCTATTCATGCTGCGCATCTGAGGCAGGGGGGGGCAGCGGGGGGCCAGCCCGTGATGGATTTGCGGGCCGTGCGTGATTTTTTTCACGGACCTGCACTGGGGGCTGCGATGGAAACGCCGGTGGCCCTGGTGATGCTGGTGCTTCTGTTTGTGATTCATCCACTGCTGGGATGGGTATCCCTCGCTGGTGCTGTGCTTCAAGTTGGACTTTCGTGGCTGAACGAGTGCAGTACCAGTCCAGCCTTGTTGCGGGCCAATCAATCGGACATGGGCGCGCGAGCCTATGTGGATGGAACCTTGCGCCACAGCGACGTGATTGCGGCCATGGGCATGGAGAAAGACATGCGCCGCCGCTGGCTGGCACAGCACGAGGAGGGTTTGGGACTGCAGTCACTGGCGTCTGACCGTGCAGGGGTGTTGCAGGCGCTGGGCAAGATGCTGCAGACGACTTTGTCGTCGGCACTTTTGGGCTTAGGGGCCTGGCTTTTGATGCATGACCAGTTGCTCGGCGGTCCGGGGATGCTGATCGTGGGGTCGGTGCTGGGCGGGCGTGTACTGGCGCCGCTGGTGCAAATGGTGTCGCAGTGGCGTGCGGTGGTGCAGGCGCAGGCGGCATGGGGGCGGCTTGGGCACCTTCTGGAGCGGCTGCCGCCCCCTGTGCAGGGGATGCCACTGCCCAAACCGCGGGGACGTGTGACGGTCGAGAGCCTGGTTGCAGGGGCTTCTGCTGGTGCTCAGCCATTTGTCAAAGGGGTGGCCTTTTCATTGCAACCTGGGGAAGTGCTTGCGGTCCTGGGCGCGTCTGCTGCGGGCAAGACCACATTGGCCCGCATGCTGATGGGGCTGTGGCCTCCCGTGGCGGGCAGCGTCCGGCTGGACGGAGTGGATGTCAGTACGTGGAACAAGGCGGAGTTGGGGCCCTACGTGGGTTATGTGCCGCAAGACGTCGAACTGCTGGAAGGCACGCTGGGCGAGAACATCGTTCGCTTTGGCGAGGTGGACGAAAAGGCCATGGTGGATGCCGCACAGGCGGTGGGTGTGCACACCTGGATCACATCCCTCCCACGAGGTTATGCCACCCCCGTGGGGGCAGCCGGCGTGATGCTCTCCGGCGGGCAACGCCAGCGGATCGCGCTGGCACGTGCCCTCTATGGCAATCCGGTTTTTGTCGTGCTTGACGAGCCTAACGCCAGCCTGGACGAGGTGGGCAATATCGCATTGAGCCGGGCCTTGCAGGAGTTCAAGGCCCGGGGCACCACATTCGTGGTGATGACCCATCTGCCCAGCGTGCTGGCGGTGGCGGATAAATTGCTCATCATGCAGGGTGGGGTGCAACAGGCCTTTGGCCCCATAGATGATGTGCTGGCGGCATTGCGAAATGCTTCTGCGGGTACTCCGGCTGCTGCCATCGCGCCGCGTGCCGCCTGATCCCCTTTTTCCAACCCAACTGACACCATGTCCATCAGCGGTTTCTTCTCGCGCAGCGAAATCACCCAGGCCCTGCGGAGCCTGCAGCGTGAATGGGTTGTGATCGCAATTTTCAGCATGGTGGCCAACCTGCTCATGCTGGCACCCACGCTGTACATGCTGCAGATTTACGACCGTGTGCTGGTCAGCCGCAACGAGCTCACCTTGCTGGTGGTCTCGCTGCTTATCCTGTTCCTTTTTGCCGCCATGGCATTTGCCGAATGGGCGCGATCCCGGCTGCTCGTGCGCGCAGGGGTGCGCCTGGACCGATTGCTGGGAGAGCGTGTTTTCTCGGCGTGTTTCTCCCGCAGCGCCCGTGAGGGGGGAGGGAACTCTGGCCAGTCGTTCACGGACCTGACGGAGGTGCGCCAGTTTCTGACGGGTCCGAGCATTTTTGCCTTTTTCGATCTGCCATGGGCCCCCATCTACATCGGGGTGCTGTTTTTGCTGCACCCCACGCTGGGCGCAGTGGCCGTGGTCTTTGCTCTGATCCAGGCCGCCTTGGCATGGCTGGGGCACCAGCGAACGGTGGAGCCTTCTGAATCACTGGCCAAGGCGCAAGGCAGGTCGCATGCCTACCTGAATGGCAAGTTACGTAATGCCGAGGCGATTGAGGCCATGGGCATGTTGCAGCAGTTGCACCACCGCTGGGCGTTGCTGCAGGACCGCTATGCCGAACTGCATGCGGCAGCCCAGGGCCTGACGCACCGCATCACGGCCTGGAGCAAGTCTGTGCGTTATGCGCAGCAGGCGCTGTCGCTGGCGGTGGGTGCTTTGCTCGTGATCGATGGCCAGCTATCGGCCGGAGCCATGATTGCTGCCAACGTGCTGATGACCCGCGCCTTGGCTCCGATTGACCAGGTGGTGAGTGCGTGGCGCGGCTTTTTGGGGGCCCGCGCTGCCTTCTTTCGGTTGGAGCAACTGCTGCAGGAGCATCCTCAGTTGCCCATGATCTCTACAGCGCCGCGTCTGCAAGGGGATGTTCAACTGCGCGATGTACATGCCACTGCGCCAGGGCGGGTGACGCCCATTCTTCAGCAGGTGGACCTGCATGCTCCGCCGGGTTCGCTGACTGTGGTGCTGGGCTCCTCGGGTTCCGGCAAATCCACCCTGGCGCGCGTGCTGGTGGGAGTCTGGCCCGTATCGCAGGGCGAGTTGTTGTTTGATGGCCAGCCCCCCACCGCCTGGAGCCATGAGACCTTGGGCCCTCAGGTAGGTTACCTGCCGCAGGATACGGTTTTGTTCGGCGGGACGATTGCCGAGAACATCGCTCGTTTTGCGGCGGTGGATTCTGCCAAGGTCATTGCTGCGGCCCAATGCGCGGGCCTGCATGAGATGGTGCTGAGATTCCCCAAAGGTTATGACACGCCGATTGGAGAAGGTGGGCGCTTGCTTTCGGGGGGGCAACGCCAACGCATCGGACTGGCCCGCGCTCTGTACGGTGATCCAGCGCTCTTGGTGCTCGATGAGCCCAACGCCCACCTGGACGATGTGGGCGAAGCGGCCTTGCTTGGGGCCATGCGCCAGCTCAAGGAGCGCGGCAAGACCGTCGTGATGGTGACGCATCGGGCGGGGGTGCTTGCACTTGCAGATCAGGTGCTGGTTCTGCAGGACGGTCAGGTACAGCTGAAAGGCCCTCGTGACGAAGTCCTGGCGCAGCTGCAGGCGGCACGCCAAGCGCCCTCCCCTTCAGCCACTGGGTCTTTGCCTGCCCCGCAGCCGCTGCCCGCCTGAACGCGCTGTGCGCATCCGATACGAGCGAACATTTTCTGAAAATCCGCCTATGGCCCACACTGAACCCTTGAAACAAGCACCCTCGATCTCATCACTCCCGGGCGCCCGATCGGCCCCCTTGCCTCCCTCGGATACCGGGCGCGCGGCGCGCACTGGGCTGTGGGTGCTTGGCCTGGGCCTGGGGGGATTTTTGCTGTGGGCGGCTGTTGCTCCCTTGGACGAGGGGGTGCCCAGCCAGGGTGTGGTTGCGATCGATACCAAACGCAAAGCGGTGCAGCACCTCAGCGGGGGCATCGTCAAGCAGGTCTTTGTGCGCGAGGGTGACGTGGTGCAGGCGGGGCAACCGTTGATATCTCTGGATGACGCGGTGGCCAAGGCCAACTACGAGGCGGTCCGCCAGCGGTACCTGGGTTTGCGGGCGGTCCAGGGGCGGTTGCTGGCCGAGCAGTTGAGTGCTTCCACCATCGTGTTTCACCCGGACTTGCAGGCGGCGGTGGCAGACCCGCTGATTCAGCAGCAGATGAAGAACCAGGAGCAATTGATCCAGTCGCGGCGCGCGGCCCTGCGTGCGGACCTGCAGGGCATCGAAGAGAGTATCCAGGGCCAGAACGCCTTGCTGCAGGCCTATGCAGGCATGTTGACCAGCCGGCGTGGGCAACTGGCATCGCTCGAAGAGGAGCTGCGCCACACGCGCGAGCTGGTCAAGGAGGGCTACTCCCCCCGCAATCGGCAACTGGAACTTGAACGCATGGTGGCCGATTCCAACCTGGCCATCACGGAGTTGCTGGGCAACACGGCGCGCACGCAGCGCACGGTCGGAGAAATGCGTCAGCGGGCCCTGGCCCGGCAGCAGGAGTATCGCAAGGAAGTGGAGACGAACCTCGCAGACATCACGCGGGAGGTGCAGTCAGATGCCGACAAGTTCACTGCGCTGAAGGCCGATCTGGATCGCACGGAAATCCGTGCGCCCGCTGGGGGTCAGGTGGTGGGCCTTGCGGTTCAGACCGTGGGTGCTGTGGTCCAGGCGGGGCAGCAGCTGATGGGCATCGTTCCTCCCGATGAGCCTTTGGTGCTGGAGGCCCGTATTGCCCCCCACTTGATCGACAAGGTGCGTCCGGGCCTGCATGCCGATGTGCGTTTCAGCGCGTTCGCCCATTCGCCGCAACTTGTGGTCCAGGGAGAGCTGGCCTCGGTCTCAGGAGATCTGCTGACGGATGCACAAAGTAACCAGACCTACTACCTCGCGCGGGTCAAGGTCACGCCCGATGGCATGAAGACGCTGGGTGCACGCCACTTGCAGCCAGGCATGCCGGCCGAGGTGGTTATCAAGACGGGCGAACGCACCATGCTGACCTATCTGCTGGGCCCCTTGCTCAAGCGTGTGTCGGGTTCCCTGAAGGAAGAGTGAGCATGCTAGCTTTTTCCTCCTCGCCGTCGAACGCCTTGCGGGCAGTCTCGCTCTCCATCTTGGTGGTATCGGCAGGACCTGCTTTGTCCATGAATCTTCAGCAGGCCTACCAGGCGGCATTGCAGCAGGACGCCACCATTAGAGCTGCCCGTGCGGCCGCCGATGTGGGGGATGAGCGGGTAGAGCAGGCCAAGGCCATGCGCTACCCCAATATGGCATTCAGTGCAGCTCGCAACCGCAACGACCTGAGCAGCACGCAACGCAACGTCCTGGGCCGGTCGGTGACCGTGGATGAAAACTACACCAGCCACAACGCCACCCTGACCCTTCGCCAACCTGTCTACCGCAAATCACTGTCGGTAGGGTTGGAGCAGGCCTATCAGATGCGCGCTGAAGTGGGCGCGCAGTTGGACCGGGAGCTACAGAGTCTGGGTGTGCGCGTGACCGACGCCTACCTGCAGCTGTTGCTGGCCCAAGACCAGCTGGCCCTGGCGCGTGCGCAGAAGAACACCACCACCACCCAGTTGGACGCCGCGCGCAAGCTGCTGGTGGCGGGCAGTGGTACGCGCACCGACATCGACGAGGCGCAGGCCCGGCTGGACATGGCCGTGGCGCAGGAGCTGGAGATAAGGCAGCAGTTGGACTACGCGCGCAGACAGTTGGAGACACTGGTCAACCAGCCGGTGGAGGCGCTCAGCCCTCTGGATGAGGCCAAGTTCGCAGCCTGGGCGCCCGAACAGCACAGCGTGCAGGACTGGCTGGCCTTGGCAGAGGACAACAGTCCCGAAATACGGCAACAGAGAGCGCGACTGGATGTGGCGCGGCTGGAGATCGAGAAGGCACGCGCCGGTCACCTCCCCACGCTGGATGCCGTGGCCCAATGGACGCGCAGTGGCAGCGAGAACGTCACCACGCCCAGCTCCAGCTATACCAACCGTGTGATCGGCCTGCAGCTGAACATGCCCCTTTTTGCGGGTGGCTATGTCAACTCCACGGTGCGCCAGGCGGTGGCGGAGCAAGTGCAGGCCCGCGAACTGCTGGAAGCGGCACGCCGGGACCTCAGCCTGCGCATCCACACCGAGTTCCGGGGGGTCAGCGAAGGCCGACTGCGCATTCTGGCGCTGGAGCAGGCCGCGCGGTCTGCTACACAGCTCGTGGTATCGAGCCGCCGCTCGTTTGAGGGTGGTGCCAGAACCTTGGTGGATATCCTGAACGCAGAGCAGCAAAAAGAGCTAGCCTTGCGCGACCTGGCCCGGGCGCGTTATACCTACCTGGTGTCGTATGTGCGCCTCCAGGCCCTGGCCGGCGGGGACCGGGATGGCAGCATTACTGCAGTGAATGCACTGCTGAAGGCGCCCTGAGTCCACATTTCCCGCGCATCTTGGTGCGGCTGTGTGCGGCAGCGGCATTTGTCGCCGCTGAATAGTAGAAAAAGCCCCCTGCTCCGTGAGGGGCAGGGGGTCGGCGCGTGAATAAGTTTTGTGCGGCCTCTGGAGCGCCGTGGCGCCCCGCGTTTAGCGGCTGCTCGGGAAGCTGAACACCGCCCCCTCGCGCACGCCCGCCGATGGCCAGCGCTGTGTGATGGTCTTGCGCTTGGTATAGAAGCGCACGGCATCCGGGCCGTAGGCGTGCAGGTCGCCGAACAGGCTGCGCTTCCAGCCGCCGAACGAGTGGTAGGCCACCGGCACGGGCAGGGGCACGTTCACACCCACCATGCCGACCTGGATGTGGTCGGTGAAGTAGCGGGCGGCCTCGCCGTCGCGGGTGAAGATGCAGGTGCCGTTGCCGTATTCGTGGTCGTTGATGAGCTGCATGGCTTCTTGCAGCGTCTTCACGCGCACCACGCCGAGCACGGGGCCGAAGATTTCTTCCTGGTAGATCTTCATGCCGGGCTTGACGTTGTCGAACAGGCAGGCGCCCAGGAAGTAGCCTTCCTCATGGCCCGCCACCTTCACGCTGCGGCCGTCGACCACCAGCGTGGCGCCTTCGGCCACACCGCTGTCCACATAGGCCTTCACCTTCTCGAAGTGCGGCTTGGTCACCAGCGGGCCCATGTCGTTGCTGTTGTCGGTGCCGGGGCCGACCTTCATCTTGGCGATTTCGGTCTTCAGGCCCGCGATCACGGCGTCGCCCACCGCGTCGCCCACCGCTACCAGCAGCGGGATGGCCATGCAGCGCTCGCCGCACGATCCGTATGCCGCGCCCATCAAGGCGCTCACAGCGTTGTCCACATCGGCGTCGGGCATGAGCACCGCGTGGTTCTTGGCGCCGCCCAGGGCCTGCACGCGCTTGCCGTGTTTGCAGCCTTCGGCGTAGATGTATTCGGCAATGGGCGTGGAGCCCACAAAGCTCACGGCCTTGACGCGGGGGTCTTGCAGCAGCGTATCGACGGCCAGCTTGTCGCCGTTGACCACGTTCAGCACGCCGGGCGGCAGGCCCGCTTCCAGCGCAAGCTGGGCGATGAACAGCGTACTGCTGGGGTCGCGCTCCGAGGGCTTGAGCACAAAGGTATTTCCGCAGGCCACGGCCATGGGCCACATCCACAGCGGCACCATGGCCGGGAAGTTGAAGGGGGTGATGCCGGCGGTGACGCCCAGCGCCTGGAATTCGCTCCAACTGTCGATGCTGGGGCCGACGTTGCGGCTGTGCTCGCCCTTGAGCAGCTCGGGCGCGTAGCTCGCGTATTCCACGTTCTCGATGCCGCGCTGCAGCTCGCCATGTGCATCGGCCAGCACCTTGCCGTGTTCGGTGGTGATCATCGCGGCAATCTTGTCGGCGTTTTCTTCGAGCAGCACCTTCAGCTTGCTCATCACGCGGGCGCGCTTCAAAGGCGGCGTGTTGCGCCAGGCGGGGAAGGCGGCCTCGGCCGAAGCGATTGCGGCTTCCACCGTGGCCTTGCTCGCCAGCGCCACGCTGGTAGTCGATTGCCCGGTGGCGGGGTTGAACACGGGCTGGGTGCGCTCCGTGTCGGCAACGATCTGGCCGTCGATCAGGTGGCCGATGGTGGTGGTGACGTTCTTGTCGTGGTTCATGGTGATTTCAGGTCAAAAGTGCCGGTAGCGCTAGTGCAACAGGCGCTAAAAGCTATCAAATTAATAGTAACTAGGCTGCGGTGGCCTGGGACTCCAAGACCGGCAGCACATGCGCCAGCGCGCGGTCAATGTATTCCTGCTTTTCGCCCACCGGCGCAAAGTAGTGCAGCACCTCACGCGCGGCGTCCAGCCCCTTCAGGCGCGCAATCAGCCACGCCACCAGATACTGCGAAGCTAGGCACCCGCCCGCCGTGGCCACGTTGCCATGGGCGGTGAAGGCGCGCGGCACCACGTTCACGCCCGACTCCACCACCCAGGGTTTGCTGGTCAGGTCCGTGCAGGCGGGTGTGCCGCTGAGCAGGCCCAGGCGGCTGAGCAAGAAGGTGCCCGAGCACTGCGCCGCCAGCAACTGGCGTTCAGGGTTCAGCGAACGCAGCTGCTCCATCAGCGCCGGGGTGTTGGCCACCTCGCGCGTCTTCATCCCGCTGCCCACCAGCACCGCGTCGGCATCCGCCAACTGGCTCAGGTCCTCGTGCGCGTCGATGGTGAGGCCGTTCATGGACGTGACGCGCGGCGTGGGGCTCGCAATGCGCACCTGCCAGTCCGTGTCGCCCAGCAGCGCGATGCGGCTGAGCATGCCAAACGCCACGAGCGAGTCGAGGTCGTTGAAGGCGTCGAAGGTGAGGATGGAGATGCGCATGGGCCGGTAGGGCTGTGCCTTAAGCCGTTTCTTGCAGGGCGTCGCCCAGGGCGCTGATCAGGCGGTCGATTTCGGCCTGGGTACTGATGAAAGGCGGTGCCAGCTGGATGGTGTCGCCACCGTAGCGCACGTAGAAGCCCTTCTTCCAGCAGTTCATCGCAATCTCGTAGGGGCGCTTGGCAGGCTCGCCGGGCAGCGCTGCAATGGTGAAGCCAGCGGCCAGGCCAAAGTTGCGGATGTCGGCCACATGCTTGGCGCCCTTGAGGCTGTGCACCGCCTGCTCAAAGTACGGGGCCAGCGCTTTGACGCGGCCGATCATGTCTTCCTTTTGCAGGATGTCGAGCGCCGCAATGCCCGCTGCGCAGGCCACGGGGTGGGCCGAGTAGGTGTAGCCGTGCGGAAACTCCAGCATGTACTCAGGGCCGCCTGCGGCCATGAACGTGTCGTAGATCTCTTTGGTGGCCACCACGCCGCCCAGCGGCTGCGCGCCGTTGGTGACTTGCTTCGCAAAGTTCAGGATGTCGGGCGTCACGCCAAAGGCCTCGGCACCCGTCCAGGCGCCGCTGCGGCCAAAACCGCTGATCACCTCGTCAAAAATCAGCAAGATGTTGTTTTGTGTGCAGATCTCGCGCAGGCGCTGCAGGTAGCCCACGGGCGGGATCACCACACCGGCCGAGCCCGAGAAGGGCTCGACGATGACGGCGGCGATGTTCGATGCATCGTGCAGCGCAATCACTTCCAGCAGGCGGTCGGCCAGCTCCTTGCCCGTGGGCGGCATGCCCTTGTGGAACGAGCCTGCGGGCGGCTGGGTGTGGGGCAGGTGGTCGGCCTCCACGCCCTGGCCAAACAGCTTGCGGTTGGCCACGATGCCGCCCACCGAGATGCCGCCAAAGTTCACGCCGTGGTAGCCCTTTTCGCGGCCGATCAGGCGCGTCTTGGTGCCCTGGCCCTTGGCGCGCCAGTAGGCGCGGGCCATCTTGAGGGACGTATCGGCCGATTCGGAGCCCGAGCCGGTGAAGAACACATAGTCCAGCCCTGCAGGCGTCAGCTCCTTCACGCGGTTGGCCAGTTCAAACGACAGCGGGTGGCCAAACTGGAAGGCGGGGGCGTAGTCCAGCTTCATCGCCTGTTTGCCGATGGCCTCGGCGATCTCGCGGCGGCCATGGCCCAGGCCAGCACACCACAGGCCCGAGAGGCCGTCAAAAATCTTGCGGCCTTCGGAGTCGGTGTAGTAGGCGCCGCTGCCCTCCACGATCATGCGCGGGTTGGCCTTGAACTGGCGGTTGCCGGTGTAGGGCATCCAGTGCGCGTCCAGCCACTCGGCATCCATGCGGGGGCCTTCGGCACCGGCGGCGGGTTTTTCGATGTTGACGAAGCTCATGGGGTTCTCCAGTGCAAAGGCGGCGAAAAAAGGCAGACAACCCCAGCGGCCTGGGGGTTGACGTTAGAACCTGTTCAAAGTCTTTTCGGGGATCGCATTGGAGTGCAATCGGGATGAGTGGATGTTTCGGATGCGCCGCATGGGCTCGTGCCCATGCAAGCAGCCGGAGCATTCAATCGCCCGATTTCACTCCAACCCTTCGGGCAAGTGCCTTGCCGGGCGGTCTGCGGCGTTGCGGCGCTTGTGGATAGCCGGGCTATCCACTGCGCACTGCGCCTTGCATCCCATCCCGGCAAGGTACTTGTGCGCCCCCGAAAAGACTTTGAACAGGTTCTAAAGCATTGTTGCGCTGCCTGTTAATCTCTCCAATACTCCAATATCAATGTTTACTTGACGGTTTATGCAAGTAAAAACACCTCTGCCCCACCCTTCCCCCAAACACCGCGCCGTACTGGGCCAGCTCAGCGACATGGACCTGCGCCTGTTGCAGGTGTTCAAGGCCGTGGTCGAGTGCGGTGGCATGTCGGCCGCCGAGCTGGAGCTGAACATCGGCACCAGCACCGTCAGCCGCCACATGAAGGACCTGGAAACCCGCCTGGGCCTCACGCTGTGCCGCCGGGGCCGGGCCGGGTTTGCGCTCACGGCCGAGGGCCAGCGCGTGTACGACGAAACCCTGCGCCTGCTGTCCGCCGTGGACGGCTTCCGCAGCAGCATCGACGACATCCACCGGCGCATGGGCGGGCGGCTGGAGGTGGCGGTGTTCGACAAGACCGCCAGCAACCCCGCTGCGCACATCGGCGATGCGATTGCGCTGTTTGCCAGCCAGGCGCCGGAGGTAAGCCTGCAGATGCACGTCGCGTCCATCCCGGCCATCGAGCGCGGGCTCATCGACGGCAGCTTCCATGTGGGCATCATCCCGGCGCACCGCACGTCACAAAGCCTGGTCTATGCCGACCTGTTCGCCGAAACCATGCTGCTGTACTGCGGCGCGCGCCACCCGCTGTTTGGCGGAGACCACGTCGCGCTCACCTGGGAATCACTGCGCGCCTACCAGTTTGCGGGCCTGGGCTACCACTCCCCCAACATGGAGCTGAGCCACAGTACCCGCCTGCCGCGCAAGGCCACGGGGTTCGATCAGGAGTCGATCGCCACGCTGATCCTGTCGGGCCGCTACCTGGGTTTTTTGCCCGACCACTACGCCGAGGGTTTCGAGCGCCAGGGGCTCATGCAGGCGGTGTCGCCCACGCAGTTCCATTACCGCTGCCAGTTTGTGAGCGTGCTGCGCAAGTCGCCCCAGCCGCCGCGCGCGGCGCAGGCGTTTGCGCAATGCCTGCTGCAGGCGCATGGTTGATCGCCCCGGCTTGCCTGCGCAGCGGTGCAGGCGGACAATTCGGGTTTTGCTGGTCTCACTTGCATTGGCGCTTTTTTGCGGGGCATAACCATGGCAACCATTTCTTCGATTGGCAGTTCAGGCCTGCAGGCCGCGCAGTTGCGGCTGGACGCTTCGGCCAACAACGTGGCCAACATGAACACGCCCAACTACCGCCGCCAGGTGGTGGCGCAGGAAGAAGCCGCCGACAGCGCCGGTGTGCGCGCGACGGTGCAGCGCCAGCAAGAGGCCGAGGGCGTGGCGCTGGAGAAAGAGGCGGTGGAGCAGATGTCGGCCACCTACGCCTTCAAGGCCAACCTGCAGACCATCAAGACGCAGGACGAGATGATGGGTTCGCTGCTGGATGTGAAGGCCTGATTCGCAGCAAGCCTTCGTCCAGGTCCCCCATGCAATGCCCCGCTGGTCGGGGCATTGTTGCTTCTGGCCTTGGCGGGCGTTCGGCGGGTCAACCGGCCGATGCCAAATTAGCCAGCCGGTGCACCAGCCAGCGCTGGAAGGCCAGCCCCGTGCTGGTGCGGCTGCGCAGAGGGATGCTGTACATGGTGGGCTCCTTCGGGTGAGGGTTCAATCAAGCGGCCTGCATCGTGGCCGGGCTGGCGGCGGTTGGGGTATTGCCACCGCTGGCATCGCGCCGCGCCACCCGGTCCCAGGCCTTCTCGTGGAAGAAGAAGGCCACGGCCTGCACCGTGGGCTCCAGCAGGCTCAGCGTGAGCGAGGCCCACAGGTTGCCCGTGACGGCATAGGCCACCATCGCTGCCACGCCGATGTGAATCAGGTAGTAGCTGCCGGTTTTCATCAGCATGGTCTTGTTCTGGCGTGCGGCGCGGCGGATGTGGGACATGGCGGACTCCTTTTTTCGACAGGCTGCAGGGGGATGTGCAGCGATGGAGAAATGGTAGTGATTCGCAATAGCAAAAGCCAATTGATCATTGCTAAAGCGGAGATAGTCGCTATCAAGCTGCGGTGATCGAGTGCCCCGCAGCGCCTATCGCAAACACAGGGCTGGTGCGTGTGAACTGGTTCACACAGGGGGGCAAAAATAGTGCGATCAGGCCCTCGCCCCCGTTGCTATGATGGCCGCTCTTTTCAACCCCTCTTTTGCTTTGGGAGCACACATGGCCCTCATGGACTTCATCAAGAAACAGTTCATTGACATCATTCAGTGGACCGAAGAGGGGGACGGCACGCTGGCCTGGCGCTTCCCCATGGCGGGCATGGAAATCCAGAACGGCGGCATGCTGGTGGTGCGCGAGTCGCAGATGGCCATCTTCGTGAACGAAGGCCAGGTGGCCGACGTGTTTGGCCCCGGCACCTACAAGCTCACCACGCAGACGCTGCCGGTGCTCACGTACCTCAAGAACTGGGACAAGCTCTTTGAGTCCCCCTTCAAGAGCGATGTGTACTTCTTCAGCACACGCCAGCAGATCGACCAGAAGTGGGGCACGCCCCAGCCCATCACGATCCGCGACAAGGACTTTGGTGCCGTGCGCCTGCGCGCGTTCGGCAACTACGCCTTCCGCATCGCCGACCCCAAGCTGTTCCACACCGAGATATCGGGCACGCGCGAGAGCTACCCCGTGGCCGACCTCGAAGGCCAGCTGCGTGGCCTGGTGCTGCAGAACATCAGCAACGCCATTGCGGGCAGCGGCCTGCCGTTCCTGGACCTGGCGGCCAACCAGGTCATGTTTGCCGATGCGCTGACCAAGGAGCTCGCGCCGATCTTTGCCAAGCTGGGCATCCTGATCGAGTCCCTCACGGTGCAGAACGTCTCGCTGCCCGAAGAGCTGCAGAAGATCCTCGACCAGAAGATCGGCATGGGCATGGTCGGCAACGACATGGCCAAGTTCATGCAGTACCAGACGGCGCAGGCCATCCCCAAGTTTGCCGAAGCCAGCGGTGGCGGTGGCGGCATTGCGGGCGACGCCATGGGCCTGGGTGCGGGCGTGGCGCTGGGCCAGGTGCTGGCGCAGAACCTGCAGCAAGGCCTGCAGGCCCCCGTGGCCCCGGCAGCAGCGCAGACTGCTGTTGCTCCGGTGGGCGTGAAGCCCGAAGAAGTGATGGCCACGCTCGAAAAGCTGGGCGACCTCAAGTCCAAGGGCATCCTTACGCAGGAAGAGTTCGACACCAAGAAGGCCGAGCTGCTCAAGAAGCTGGTTTAGAAGGTGTGCCACACCTTTTGACTCAATTGCTATCATAAATATAGCTGTCTTCGCAGGAGGGACGCGCGCAAGGGGCCTAAAAAGCCCCAAAGCCGCGTGATGCGGCGCAGGCAGAACACTTCAGACGATGGCCACCGACCCCACCCAGCGCTACTACCGCGCGCCCTGCCCCGGCTGCGGCGCGCCGGTGGAGTTCAAGAGCGCGCAGTCCACGCACGCCGTGTGTGGCTACTGCCAGAGCACGGTCGTGCGCAGTGGCGAGGTGCTCACGCGCCTGGGCAAGATGGCCGAGCTGTTCGACGACCACAGCCCGCTGCAGCTCATGGCCAGCGGGCGCATCCAGCTCGATGGCAAGGATGTGCCCTTCACCCTCATCGGCCGCCTGCAATACAAGGGCGACGCGGGCGTGTGGACCGAATGGGTCGCCTTCCTGAACGACGGCACCCTGGCCACGCTGGGCGAGGACAACGGCGCCTACGTCTTCACCCGGCCCATCGACCCGGGCCGCGAGATGCCCGCGCCCGAGCGCTTTCGCATCGGCACCACCACGGCCATCAACGGCAAACCCTACAGCGTGGCCTACACCGGCCAGGCGCAGCTGATTTCGGCCCAGGGCGAGCTGCCCAAGCTGCCACCGCTGGGCCAGCCCTTTGGCATGGTGGAGCTGCGGAGCAGCGACGGCGAAGTGGTCAGCATCGACTACGGTCACACCCCGCCCAATGTGGAGCGCGGCCGCGCCGTGCTGCTCGAAGACCTGCAGCTGCAGGGCCTCAAGGACGAATCGGCCAAGGACGAAAAAGGCCGCCAGTTCAACTGCCCGCACTGCGGTGCGCCGGTGGAGGTGAAGCTGGCGGGCACCAAAAGCATCACCTGCGGCTCATGCGCCAGCATCATCAGCCTGGACAGCGGCGTGGGTGGCGAACTGCGCTCGGCCGAGCAGGATGAGCCCGTGCAGCCCCTCATCCCGCTGGGCAGCAAGGGGCAGCTTCAGGGCGTGCACTGGCAGGTGGTGGGCTTTCAGCACCGCATGGGCGTGGAGCCCGGCGACGACGAACACTTTGGCTGGAGCGAGTATCTGCTCTACAACCAGAAGCGCGGTTTTGCGTTCCTGGTCGATTCCGAAGAAGGCTGGAGCATGGTGCGCCCCACCACCGGCGCGCCGCAGATGGCGGCCACGGGCCGTTCGGCCACGTACATGGGCACCAAGTACGACCTCAAGTACACCTACGAGGCCGAGACCACCTATGTGCTGGGCGAGTTCTACTGGCAGGTCACGCGCGGGCAGAAGACCACCAACCGCGACTTTGCCAGCAGCAAGGGTCTGCTGTCGATGGAGCAGAGCCCGAACGAGATCACCTGGTCAGCGGGCGACAAGATTTCCAGCGACACCGTAGCCAAGGCCTTCAAGCTCGAAGACAAGAAGGACGTGCTGCAGCGCGATGACCCGGGGCCTTTTGTAGCCAAGTCGGGCCTGGGCTGCGGCACCATCATCCTGCTCGCGGTCGTGATCCTGATCCTGCTCATCTTGCTGAGCCGCTGCTCCAGCTGCGATCCCCGGGTCGAAAACTGCTCCTCGTCCTCCAGCTACCGCAGCTCGGGGGGCTCGTATGGCGGATATTCGTCGGGCGGCAGCCACAAGTAGCGCGGCGTATCTGCTTGTCCACCGTTCACCAGCCACTGTCACTGACACCACGTTTCAAGGAGATCACACCATGATGGGATTCGAATGGCTCAAACCCGCAGCATTTCTCGGGTCCATCCTCTACGCCATCATTGGCGTCATCATCTTCTGGCTGTGTTTTGTCATCGTGGACAAGATCACGCCCTACGACCTGTGGCGCGAAATTGTCGAAAAACAGAACCAGGCCCTGGCCCTGGTGGTGGCCGCGATGTGCCTGGGCATCAGCATCATCGTGGCGGCGGCGATTCACTGAAGACCCTGGCTGGTGCGGCGGGCATGGTACCGCACCCGTGTGAAAATCCGGGCGCGGTACGCCAGTTGCAGCGCAGCCACCGCGTCGCGGCACCCACGCGGTACGCAACGCCACGCCCCCGCGCCGCATCACACCCCCAAGCCCATGAACGAATTTTTCTCGTGGAACATGCTCCACAATCGCCCGCGGGACACCCTGCCCCGCCTCAGCGACGCTGAAACCGAAGAGCTGTTCGCGCTGATGGCCGACCCGTCGCTAGGCGAAGACGCCATGAGCATCGACATGGCCGATGGCTACCTGACCGCCATCGCCGTGGGCCCGTCCCCGCTGCCTGTGCACGATTGGCTGGAAGACATCTTTGCCCAGCCCTCACTGCCCCTGCCGCACGATCCCGTGCGTCAGCAGCGCCTGCTGCAGTTGCTGCTGCACCGCTACGCAGACATCCAGGCGGCCCTGGCGATACGTCCCGCCGAAGTCTCCTTGGAGGCCCTCTACACACCGCTGTCGTCCGAGCTGCAAGAGAGCGACTGCATCACCCCCTACCAGCTCAACGCCAACGGCGAGCGTGTGGGAGAGTGGGAGCTGAAATACTGGGCCGAAGGCTTTCGGCTGGCTATAGCCGCCGATGACGACTGGGAGCCACTGACAGCAGACCCTGACAGCATCCACCTGCTCGGGCCTATGGTGCTGTACTCCATGGGCTACAACCCGGATCGACTTGATTTTCAGCTCGAAGCCGAAGGCAAAGAGCTCTTGCCCTCACTCATCGTCTCGGTGTATGCCTTGCGAGACTGGTGGCAGGGCTACCGGTGCACCCACGGCTCCGGCTCCGCGTATCCCGCCACATTGCCCATCGTGCGCGACACCCCCAAGGTCGGCCGCAACGGCCCCTGCCCCTGCGGCAGCGGCAAAAAGTTCAAGAAATGCTGCGGCGCCTGACCCTTGGGTGGGTGTATCTGATGTCCGTGTCTTTTCTGCATGAAGTGAAAGCGCGCTGACATGTCTACAGCCGATTCGACCGCGCGTGAACTGCAAACCTGGCTGCGTGCACGCTTTCCCAAAGAGGATGAGCGCTATGAGTGGAAGGAATGGCGAAGCCTCAAATCCAACATCTCAGGTCGCAAAGGTGACGATCTGGTGTCTTATGTCTCGGCTTTGGCCAACATGGACGGTGGTTGCGTCGTCATTGGCGTGCAGGACAAAACCCTCGCAGTAACCGGCATTCAGGATTTTGCTGACTACACGGTGGAGAACGTGGTCCATCGCGTGCTGGGCAAGACGCCGGGGCTGCCGTCTATGGGGTTGCGGGTAGAAGAACTGCGTGCCAGCGACACGGGTGCCGTGGTGTGGTTGGTGCATGTCCCACGCCATGGCCCGCGTGAGTTGGTGTTGGCGCACGACCAAGCTTGGCAGCGCGATGGCGATAGCCTGACCATCCTGCGTGAGGATCGACGTCGGGCGATTTTGCTGGAACACTTGGCGGGGGAGGACTGGAGCGCGGCCGTGGTGTCTGGCGCCACCCTCGACGATCTGGAGCCAGCCGCCGTTGCTAAAGCCCGGGACAAGTATTTTGAAAAGCATCAACGCGATCCGCGGGCCAGTGAGATTCCGCAGTGGCCTGTGCCCAAGCTGCTGGACAAGATCGGTCTCACTGTCCATGGGCAGATCACGCGGGCCTGTCTGTTGCTGCTGGGCTTGCCCGAGCGAGCGATGGCGCTGCTGTCGCCACATCCGGTGGAGATCACCTGGAAGGTGGCGGCGGAGCGCGTGGCAGAGCTTTTTCATCCACCGTTTTTGCTGACGACCACCCAGGTGGCGCAGTACATCCGAAACCCCAATATCAAGCTGTTCCCCGCCCATGAATTGCTGGCGGTGACCCTGCCACGGTATGACACCCACACGGTGTTGCTGGAGGGTCTGCACAACTGTCTTGCGCATCAGGACTACGCTCAATGCGGGCGGGTTGTGGTGGAAGAGTCCGCCGGTATGGTCCGGATGATCAACCTTGGCGGATTTTTCGATGGCCAGCCTGATGACTATGCCAGCGGCCAACGCACACCGGAGCGCTATCGCAATGAACGCCTGGCCAAAGCCATGGTCGAGGTGGGCATGATCGACAAACAGGGATTTGGCATCCACGATATGGTGCAAGCGCAGCGCAGGCGCTTTTTGCCGCTGCCAGACTACGAAGGTTCGACGCCCCTGCGCACCGTGTTCAATGTGCACGGGCAGGAGATCGATGCCAACTACACGCGCTGGTTGATGGATCGCACCGATCTGCCCATCGAACATGTACTTTGGCTTGACCGGTTGCAGAAAGGGCGCAAGCTGGATACCACACAGATAGCCGAGTTGCGGGAAGCGGGGCTTGTGGAGGGACGCAGCCCGAAGCTGCACATATCAGCACGGGTTGCCGTGGCCACCGAGCAAGAAGTGGAGTACCTCAACCAGCGTCGCCCCGATGTAGACGACTACAAATCAGCCTTGTGCAAGTTGCTGGCGCTGGGACCTCAGCCCCGTGCCAAGGTGGATGCCCTGTTGCTCCCCAAGTTGCAGCTATGGATTCCCGAGCTGGCGCAGCGCAAAGAATATGTAAAAGCGCTGCTCAAGGAAATGTCCAAGGAGGGGCGCATTCGGAATATTGGGGGAAAAACCAAGGCGGCACGCTGGGCCTTGGCTTCTGTCGGCGCTGAGCAGCCACCCGCACCAACTGGCCGTCCCATTCGACGCCCAAAGCTTCCTAAAAGACCTGGATAAGCCCAAACAAAGTAGATTTTCCCCCAATGGGTTTTGAGAAATGCTTTTGAAATCAATGGGTTGTAGTGATTTTTCATTCCCATTCATTCCCATTCATTCCCATTCATTCCCATTCATTTCGATTGAGCCTCATTCGTCGCCATTCATGAATCCCTTCAATTTCGTCAGTCACCAGCGGGCCGTTGCGGAACCGTTGGTGCATAGCGTTCCATGGGCGCGGTGTGCCCAGCGACGTGGTCGCGCGGCGTCTGGCGGGTTGATTGAGCAGCACGGCACTGAGGACCTGCAGCGACACTTCAGTGTGATGTTCGACTGACTATGGTGCAACCATCATCGGCAAACGGGGGAGAACAGGCCACCGGCCCCCGCCCCATCGAAATCGCCCTGCTCATCAGCGTCTTCGTCGTGGCCGCCTGCGGGCTGCTGTACGAGCTGGCGGCGGGTGCGCTCGCGTCGTATGTGCTGGGCGACTCGGTGCTGCAGTTCAGCACCATCATCGGCACCTACCTGTTTGCCATGGGCGTGGGCTCGTGGCTGTCGCGGTACTTTGAGCGGCAGCTGCCTGCGCATTTTTTGCGTATTGAGCTGCTGGTGGCGCTGATCGGGGGGCTGCTGCCTGCCACGCTGTTTCTGGCCAATGCCTACACGCCAGGGGCCTTCCGGTTTCTGCTGTACGGCATGGTGCTCATGGTGGGCACGCTGGTGGGGCTGGAGATTCCGCTGGTCATGCGCATCCTCAAGCGCAACGTGGCGCTCAAGGACCTGGTCTCGCAGGTGCTCACGTTTGACTACCTGGGGGCGCTGGCGGTGTCGATGGCGTTTCCGCTGCTGCTGGTGCCGCACCTGGGGCTCATCCGCACGGGGCTGTTGTTTGGCGTGATGAACGCGGCGGTGGCGCTGTGGGCGGTGTGGCTGTTCCGGCACGAGCTGCGGCGGCTCAAGGCCCACCTGGCGGCCTGCGTGATGGTGCTGGGCATTCTGCTGGCCGCGCTGGCGGGGGCCGAGCACATCACGAGTTTTGCCGAGGACAAGTTCTACCAGGACCGCATCGTGTTCACCTCCGCATCGCCCTACCAGCGCATCGTGGTGACCCAGGGGCGCGCGGGGCATCGGCTCTACCTCAACGGCAACCTGCAGTTTTCGCAGAGCGACGAGTACCGCTACCACGAGGCCCTGGTGCACCCCGCCATGGCGGCCCACGGGGCGCCCAAGCGGGTGGCCGTGCTGGGCGGCGGCGACGGCATGGCCGTGCGCGAAGTGCTCAAGTACCCCTCGGTGGAATCCGTCACCCTGGTCGAGCTGGACCCGGCCATGACGCAGATCTTCAGCCAGAACCCCGCGCTTGCGCGCCTGAACGACCACGCGCTGCAAAACCCCAAGGTGAAGATCGTCAACACCGACGCCTTTGGCTGGCTGCAGCAAGGCGCGGACACTTTTGATGTGATCGTGGTGGACTTTCCGGACCCCACCAACTTCTCGATCGGCAAGCTCTACACCAACAGCTTCTATGCGCTGCTGGACAAGCGCCTGGCGGCCAGCGGCTATGCCGTGGTGCAGACCACCTCGCCGCTGGTGGCGCGCCAGAGCTTCTGGACGGTGGTGCAGACCATGGAATCCGTGGGCCTGCAAACCGCGCCGTACCACGCCCATGTGCCCAGCTTTGGCGAATGGGGCTATGTGGTGGCCAGTCGCCGGCCCTGGCGCATGCCCGAGACCCTGCCGGACGGCCTGCGGTTTCTGAGCCGGCCGTCGCTGCCGCTGCTGTTTGACTTCCCGCTGGACATGGCGCGGGTGCCTGCCGAGGTGAACCGCCTGTCCAACCAGGCCCTGGTGCACACCTACGAGCGCGAATGGGGCAAGGTGGTGGCCCACTGACGCGTGGGCGCCCCCTGACCCCTGCCGCCAGGTGGCCCGGTGGGGCGGGGAGTCCCGAAGGCGCCGGGGCGTGACAATGGGATACAAATGATGGCAACCACCGGGTTGCCATGGGCGAACTTCATGCTGGACTCCTTTCTTCTCTCCAACGCGCCGGCCTACCCCTTGCTGTGGGCGCAGCACGACCCGTGGCTGGTGGCGCTGTCGGTGCTGATGGCGGTGCTGGCCTCGGTGCTGGCGCTGCAGATGGCGGCCCTGGCCCGGCGGGCAGACACCGGCTTCATGCGCCAGATGGCCCGGGGCTCGGGCGCGCTGGCGCTGGGTGGCGGCATCTGGGCCATGCACTTCATCGGCATGCTGGCGTTTGCCGTGTGCGCGCGCGGGCAGTTCGATGCCGTGACCACGGTGGTGTCGATGCTGCCCAGCGTGCTGGCGTCGTGGATCGCGCTGGGGCTGTTGATGCGCCGCACGGTGGGCCGCATGGCCCTGGTGGTGGGCGGTGTGCTGGTGGGCGCGGGCATTGGCGCCATGCACTACATCGGCATGGCGGCATCGCAGTGGGCCAGCGTGATGCGCTACGACCCCTGGGGGTTTGTGGCCTCGGTGCTGGTGGCGGTGCTGCTGGCCATTGTGGCGCTGTGGGTGCGCTTCGGGCTGGAGCGTGTGGTGCAGTGGCGTGCCTTGTACCTGAATGGCGCGGCCGGGGCGGTGATGGGCCTGGCGATTGCGGGCATGCACTACACGGGCATGGCGGCGCTCAGGTTCACCGATGCACCCGACGAACTGGAGCTGCTGGCTGCCGCCGAAAGCACCTCGCTCGCCGTGGCCGTGGCGGTGGTGGCCGTGGCCATCGGCCTGCTGGTGGTGGCCATCAACGCTGGCCTGCGCTACCGGCAGATGTTCATGAAGGTGCGCCAGAGCGAGTCGCGGCTGCGCGCGATTGCCGAAACCACGGTGGATGGCATCGTGATGATCGACGCCCGGGGTGTGGTGCAGTCGTTCAACGCGGCGGCCGAGCGCATCCTGGGCTGGTCTGCCGCCGAGGTGCTGGGGCAGAACCTGTCCATGCTCATGCCCGAGCCCGACCGCTCGCGGCACGACGGCTACCTGCAGCGCTACCTGGCCGGGCAGGGTAGCGGGGTGGTGGGGGGCAGCAGCCGCGAGGTGCTGGCCCTGCGGCGCGACGGCAGCACGGTGCCCATCCGCATTTCGGTGGGGCGTGTGCAGCTCGATGGCGACCCGGTGTTTGTGGGTTTCATCGGCGACCTGAGCCAGCACCGCGCGATGGAGCAGGAGCTGCGCGACAGCGAGCAGCGCCTGCGCTCGCTGATGGGCAACATCCCGGGCGTGACCTTCCGGTGCCGCCATGACGCGGACTGGACCATGCTGTTCGTCAGCGACGCCGTGACGGCGCTCACGGGCTGGGCGCCGCAGGACTTTCTGGAGGGCCGCATCAACTTCACGCAGCTCACGGTGCCCGACGAGGTGCCGCGCCTGTGGAACGAGGTCTCGGCTGCCATTGCGCTGCGCCGCCCCTACCACGTGGAGTTTGGCCTGGTGGACCGCCAGGGCCGCATGCGCTGGGTGTCCGAAAGCGGGCGCCCCGTGGTGGGCCCGGACGGTGAGGTGCAGTGGATCGACGGCGTCATCATGGACATGACGGTCTTCAAGGAACGCAACGCCGAGTTCGAGAGCACCGTGCGCGCCATCGACCGCGCACTGGCTGTGGCCGAGTTCGACCTGCAGGGCCATGTGATCACCGCCAACGCCAACTTCCGCGAGCTGATGGACTACCGGCTCGACGAAATCGTGGGCCAGCACCACCGCATGTTCTGCGAGCCCGCCTATGCGCAGAGCGATGCCTACGCCGCGTTCTGGCAACAACTGCGCGATGGCAAGCTGGAAGGCGGCGAGTATCAGCGCCTGGGCAAGGGCGGGCGGCGCATCTGGATCCAGGCCACCTACAACCCCATCTTCGACGCGCAGGGCCGGCCGTTCAAGGTCGTCAAATTTGCCACCGACCTGAGCCAGCGCCGCGCGATGGAGCAGGAGCTGCGCGCCGCCAAGGACCGCGCCGAGCAGGCCGCTGCGGCGCGCAGCACCTTCCTGGCCAATATGAGCCACGAGATCCGTACGCCCATGAACGCCATCATCGGCTTCACCGAGGCCCTGCTCGACACCCCCATGGACGCCCAGCAGCGCCGCCACCTGGGCACCGTGCAGCACTCGGCGCGCTCCATGCTGCGCCTGCTCAACGACATCCTGGACACGGCCAAGCTCGAAAAAGGCGCGGTCGAGCTGGAGATCGCCGACTTCTCCCTGCCCGAGGTGTGCGACCAGATCCTGGCCTCGCTGCGCATCCACGCCGCCAAGAAGCGGCTGGAGCTGCAATGCATCACCACCGAACAGGTGCCGCCCTACCTGCGCGGCGACGCGCTGCGGCTGCAGCAGGTGCTGCTCAACCTGCTGGGCAATGCGCTCAAGTTCACCCAGCGCGGCCATGTGCTGCTGCGCCTGGATTACCGGGACGGCACGCTGGTGATGGAGGTGGAAGACACCGGCATCGGCATCGCCGCCCAGCACCTGGACCGCATCTTCGACCCCTTCGCGCAGGCCGATGCGTCCACCACCCGGCAGTTTGGCGGCACGGGCCTGGGCACCACCATCTCGCGCCAGCTGGTCGAGCTGATGGGCGGCAACATCAGCGTGCGCAGCACCCTGGGCGTGGGTACCACCTTCACCGTGTGCCTGCCGCTGCCCCTGGGCCAGGCCACCGAGGCCGTGGCCACCCCCGGCCATGCCGTGAAGCTGCCGCCTTTGCGCATCCTGGCGGTGGACGACGTGCCCGCCAACATCGAGCTGCTGCAGATCCACCTGGACAAGGGCCGTCACCACACCACCATCGCCCGCGACGGTGAAGAGGCCGTGGCGGCCTTCCAGTCAGGCCGCTTTGACCTGGTGCTGATGGACCTGCAGATGCCCGGTTTGGACGGCCTGGAGGCCACGCGCCGCATGCGTGCGTTTGAGCAGGAACAGCGCCGCAAGCCCGTGCCTGTGATCGCGCTGTCGGCCAGCGTGCTGGAGCAGGACCGGCGCAACGCGCGCGCTGCGGGCATGGACGGTTTTGCCAGCAAACCCCTGGAGCCCGCCCGCCTGTTCCGCGAGATCGCCCGCGTGCTCAAGCTGCAGCCCGAGCCCGCCACATCGGGCTGGGGCGCGCTGACGGCCGCGTCCTCGCTGGCCAGCCTGGCCCCCGTGCCGGTGCCCACGGCGCATGCGCACACCGCCATCGACTGGGAGCGCGGCACCCGCCTGTGGGGCCAGCGCGCGCTGCTGCGCGACGCGATTGCGCGGTTTGTGGGCGAATACGACACCGCACCCGCCGCGCTGCAGGCCTTGGTGGCCCAGCACGACATGGACGGCGCCCGCGCCCTGGCCCATCGCCTGCGCGGCGCGGCGGGCAACCTGGCGCTGGCGCCCGTGCAGACGCTGGCCCAGCGCATCGAAGAAGCGGCCCATGCGCTGGACCGCACCGCCCTGGGCTCTCTGGTGGCCGCGCTGCCCGCCGCCCTGCAAGCCGTGCAGCAGGCCCTGGCGCAGGAGCTGGACGCCGCCGCCGCCCCGGCCCCCGGTGTGGGCCAGCACGCGCCGCTGGCGCCCGCGCAGCGTGCCCAGGCCGCTGCGGCGGCCCAGGCGCTGCAGCAGGCCCTGGCCCGCTCCGAACTGGCCCAGCCGCCCCTGGACGAACTGGCGCAGCTGCTGCCCGCCGATGCCATGGAGAGGTTGCAGGAGGCCATCGACACCTTTGACTTCGACCAGGCGCTGGCGCAGCTGCAGCAGCTGCGCACGCACTGGATCGACGCGCCCACGGAGACCCCCGCATGAACCCCGCCCCCGACCTGCGGCCCCGCCTGCTGCTGGTGGATGACGAGCCCACCAACCTGCAGGTGCTGCGCCATATCCTGCAGGCCGACTACCGCCTGCTGTTTGCCACCGACGGTGAACGCGCGCTGCAGGTGGCGCGCGAGCAGCGGCCCGACCTGGTCCTGCTCGACATCATGATGCCGAACCTGGACGGCTATGCCGTGTGCCGCCTGCTCAAGGCCGACGCGGCCACGGCGGCCATCCCGGTGATCTTCATCACCGCGCTCACCGACAGCCAGGACGAAACCGCCGGGTTCGATGCGGGCGCGGTGGACTACATCACCAAACCCGTCAGCCCGCCCGTTGTGCGCGCGCGGGTGCGCACCCACCTGTCGCTGGTGCGGCTGGACGAGCTGCGCGAAACCCGCCTGCAGATCGTGCTGCGTCTGGGCCGCGCGGCCGAGTACAAAGACAACGAAACCGGCATGCACGTGATCCGCATGAGCCACTTCGCCCAGCAGCTCGCGCTGGCCGCCGGCTGCAGCCCCGCCTGGGCCGAAGACCTTCTCAATGCCGCGCCCATGCACGACGTGGGCAAGATCGGCATCCCCGACGCCGTGCTGCGCAAGCCCGGCCCGCTGGACGCCGACGAATGGGCCACCATGCGCCGCCACCCCGAGATCGGCGCCGAGATCATTGGCGAACACCCCGCCGGGGTGCTGCAGCTGGCGCGCGAGATTGCGCTGGCCCACCACGAAAAGTGGGACGGCAGCGGCTACCCCCAGGGGCTGGCGGGCGAGGCCATCCCGTTGTCGGCACGCATCGTGGCCATTGCCGATGTATTTGATGCCCTCACCACCCGCCGCCCCTACAAGGAGCCCTGGCCCGTGCACGAGGCCATGGACCACATCACGGCGCAGGCGGGCAAGCACTTCGACCCGGCCCTGGTGCCGTTGTTTGTGCCGCTGCTGCCCGTGCTGCAAGAGGTCCGCGCCCGCTGGGCCGACTGACCCGGTGCAAGGGACGATGGCATGACCGCATGGACTTTGCAGCGCCGCCAGTTTGTTGTGGCGGGCGCTGCCGCCCTGGCCACGGCCGCCCTGGGCGGGTGTGAGCGCACCACGCCGCCTTTGCTGGGCGGCTTCACCGGCATCGACATGGCCCGGGGCCACCAGCTGCGCGACCTGCTGAAAAACGGCAGCCTGCCCGCGCCTTCCGTGGTGCGGCGCGCGCAGGTGGTCATTGCAGGCGGTGGCGTGGCCGGGCTGGCCGCAGCACGCGCGCTGCGGCTGGCGGGTGTGCACGACTTTGCCCTGCTGGAGCTGGAAGACACCCCCGGCGGCAACAGCCGGGGCACCCTGGTGGGCGGCCTGCCCTGCCCGCAGGGCGCGCACTACCTGCCCGTGCCCGGCGACGACGCGCGCGAGGTGCAGGACCTGCTCGAAGAACTGGGCGTGCGCCAGCGCGTGGCCGGGCGCTGGCAGTACGACGAACGCCACCTGTGCCACAGCCCGCAGGAGCGCCTGTTTTTTGACGGCGAATGGCAAGAGGGCCTGCTGCCCGTGCACGGCGTGGGCGAGGCCACACTGGCGCAGTACCGCCGCTTTGCCCGCGCCGTGGACGCCGAGGCCCGCGCCGCCCGGTTTGCGATGCCTGCGATCAAGTTATGGAGCCAGAAACAGCCGCTTGCGCCCGCCCATCAAGCGCTGGATGCTATTACTTTTGAAGAATGGCTGGCGGCAAACGGGCTGGATGACGCCCACCTGCGCTGGTACCTCGACTACTGCTGCCGCGACGACTATGGCGCGGGTGCCGCCCGCGTGTCGGCCTGGGCGGGCATCCACTACTTTGCCAGCCGCCACGGGTTTCACGCGCCTGGCGAGGCGGCGGACGAAGCGCGCGAAAGCGTGCTGACGTGGCCCGAAGGCAATGGCTGGCTCACCCAGCGCCTGGCCGAGCCGCTGCAGAGCAGTGCCCCAGGTGGCGGCCAGCTGCGCACCGCCACCAGCGTGCTGCGCATCACCGAAGGCCGCCACGGTGTGGAGGTGGACGCCCTCAACCACCGCACCGGCAACGTGGAGCGCTGGGTGGCGCCGCAGTGCATCGTGGCGCTGCCCGTGCTGCTGGCGGCGCGGGTGGTGCAGCAGCCGCCTGCCTTCCTCACGGGCGCAGCGCAACGCCTGCAGTGGGCGCCCTGGCTGGTGGCCAACATCCACATCAACAGCCCGCTGGCCGACCGCCCCGGCGCCGCACCCGCGTGGGACAACGTGCTGTATGCCGATCCCACGGCCGGAGGCCTGGGCTATGTGAACGCAGGCCACCAGGGCCTGGACCCGCGCGCCGCCCTCACCGGCCCCACCGTGCTCACCTATTACCAGGCACTCGGCGACGTGGCCGACAGCCGTCAGCAACTGGCCACCCAGCCCTGGCAGCACTGGGCCGACGCCACACTCGCCGCGCTCTCGGTGCCCCACCCCGACCTGCGCGAACGCGCCACGCGCGTGGACATCACCCGCTACGGCCACGCTATGGCCATCCCCACGCCCGGGGTGCTGGAATATTTGAGCAAAATTGGCCTTCACCGCGCGACCAGATTGCCCAATAAGCTATCAAAAACAGAGCAAACACCCTGGGTCCCCACGCCCACCACCGCGCGCCTGGCGTTTGCGCACAGCGACTGGTCGGGCTACTCGGTGTTTGAAGAAGCCTTCACGCGCGGGCACGGGGCCGGGTTGGTGGCTGCGGGTTGAACCTCAGGCGGGCGCCAATCGCCGTTTGAGTGCCGCCACCGCGCTGTCTACGGTCGTGAGCACCGGCAGGCCGGTGTCCGCCTCGCACCGTTTGCGCGCTCTTGCCATACTGAACTGCGCCAGTGCGATCACTTCGCAGCCTTGCTGGCGCAGGCGCTGCGCCTGTTCCGCCACCAGGCGGTCGTGCAATGCGCTGTTGCCTGCATTCAATGCAGCCAAGGCTCCTTCGGCCAGGGCCAGCTGTAGGGGCAGGCCGTCAGGAAACTCCCTGGGCATGGAGTCGAGTGTGGGCGCGAACGTTGCGATCAGTCCGATGGGCTTGCCGATGGCTGAAGCCTCGGCAACCATGGCCTCATTGGGCTTGAGTACCGGTACCGCAGGATGCAATGCTGCCACTCGTTCAATGCAGGGGCCGAATGCGGAGCAGGTAAATAGCACACCGTCTGCCCCTGTGCTCAGAGCGTAGGACGTCAACGCCTGAAACCGGGCATGCATAGCCTCATCCAGCCCCCGGTTTGAGCGCGCCAGGTCGGCGGACAGGCTATCGTCCAGCAGGTTCATGCAAGTGGCGTCAGGCCAGTCACTCGCAAAGGCTGCATTGACAGGTGCCACCGAATGGGCCAAGGCATGAATAAGAGCTATGCGACTCATGTTGCAGCGCCTTGTGATCAGATGCCTTTGGAGCTGGGGTTGGTGAACGCTTCACGCGTCTCTGCATTCAATGGGTAGTTGATGTTTGCGCCCTTCGGCGGTATGGGCGACATGAACCACTTGTTGTAAAGCTTTTCCATTTCGCCAGACTTCATCATTCCCGTGACGACGCGGTCGACCAGTGCCTTGAATTCGGGGTCATCCTTGCGAAACATCAGAGACTGGTTCTCGGTGCGCAGGCTTTCACCAACGATGGAAAAGTCTTTGGGGTTTGCGCTGTTTGCGATCAGGCCTGCCAGCAGGATGTCGTCGAGTATGAACGCCGCAGCACGACCTGTCGCCACCATGAGGAAGGAGTCGCCATGGTCTTTGCCGGCCAATTGGGTAATCTCCAGATTGCTGCCCTTGTCCGCAGCCCGCAAGAGGCGCAATGAGGTCGTGCCGGCCGTGGCCACCACCGACTTGCCCTGGAGGTCGGAGATGCTCTTGATCCCGGAATCAGCGCGCACGGCCATGCGCACGTTGTAGCGGAAGATATCGGGAGAGAACGCCACCATTTGCTGGCGTTCAACCAGGTTGGTGGTGGATCCACATTCAATGTCTACCGTACCGTTGGTCACCAGCGGAATTCTGTTCTGCGATGTCACGTTCTGGTACTTCACTTCAATCTGCGGCATCTTGAGCTCGGTCTTGATCGCCTCCAGGATGCGGTTGCAGATGTCGATGCTGTAGCCCACGGGCTTGCCACCGCCGTCCAGGTACGAAAAGCCGAACGAGGCCTCTCGGTGCCCGTAGGTGATGGAGCCGCTGTCGCGGATCTTCTTGAGCGTTGCGCCCACGGGGCTCTGGGCCTGGGCTGCGCCATGGGCCAGCAGCGCGGCCAGCGCCAGGGTGGCGGGGAGCAAGGTCTTCGTCACGGTTGTCATCGGCATGGGAGCACCTTTCAGGTCGGGGGAGGAACAGGGAGGGAGCGGAAACGGGGGCTCAGCGCGGGCTCGGCTGGCCGGGCAGCGCGGTGCTGGTGGTCACGGCATCGACGGCCTGGGCCAGCAGAGCAGCGATGGTGGAAAGCTGTTCGCGTGAGGCGATGTAGGGCGGGGCCAGCAGCACGTGGTCACCCAGGTGGCCGTCCACCGTGCCGCCGAAGGGGTAGCACAACAGGCCCAGCTCCATGGCCTTCTTCTTGAGGCGCGCGTGCACCTTTTGCACGGGGTCGAACGGCGCCTTGCTGGCGCGGTCGGCCACCAGCTCCACGCCCCAGAAGAAGCCGCGGCCGCGGATGTCGCCCACATGCGGGTGCGCACCCAGCGCATCGCGCAGCGCCTGGCCCAGGAAGTCGCCGTCCGTGCGCACCTTGGCCAGCAGGCCGTCGCGTTCGATCACCTGCTGCACGGCCAGAGCGGCCGCGCAGGCCACCGGGTGGCCCAGGTAGGTGTGGCCGTGTTGGAAGAAGCCGCTGCCCTGCGACATGGCGTTGACGATGTGCTGCTGCGCCAGCACCGCGCCGATGGGCTGGTAACCCCCGCCCAGGCCCTTGGCCACGGTGATCAGGTCGGGCACCACGCCCTCCTGCTCGCAGGCGTGCAGCGTGCCGGTGCGGCCCATGCCGCACATCACCTCGTCCAGGATCAGCAGCACGCCGTGGCGGTCGCAGACCTCGCGCACGGCCTTGAAGTAGCCGGGCACGGGCGTGAGCACGCCGGCCGTGGCGCCGCCGATGGTCTCGGCGACAAAGGCCAGCACCGTGCGCGGGCCGAGAGTGGTGATGGCCTCTTCCAGCTCGCGCGCCAGGCGCAGGCCGTAAGCCTCGGGCGTTTCGCCGGCCTGCTGCTCGCGGTAGGGGTAGCAGGGCGCGACATGCGTCGCCTCTACCAGGATGGGCGCGAACGGCGCGCGCCGCCAGGCATTGCCGCCCACGGCCAGCGCCCCCAGGGTGTTGCCGTGGTAGCTCTGGCGCCGGGCGATGAAGTGCGTGCGCTCGGGCTGGCCGATCTCCACGAAGTACTGGCGCGCCATCTTGAGCGCGGCCTCCACGGCCTCGGAGCCGCCGCTCACGAAGTAGGCATGGCTGGTGCCGGCCGGCGCCGTGCGCACCAGCTGCTCGGCCAGCTGCTCGGCCACTTCGGTGGTGAAGAAGCTGGTGTGGGCATAGGCCAGGCGGTCGATCTGCGCGTGCATGGCGGCCAGCACGTCGGGGTGGCCATGGCCCAGCGACGACACGGCCGCACCGCCTGAGGCGTCGAGGTATTCGCGCCCCGCAGCATCGCGCAGGAACAGGCCTTGCCCGCCCACCGCCACGGGCGGGGTGTGCTGCAGATGGCGGTGAAAAACGTGGGTCATGCCAGGGTCTCCGGAACAGGTGCAAACGTCTATGGAACGAATGTACCGTAAAAACAAAATAAATGGAACATATGTTTTGACGCGGGTGAACGCTGGAACAGCTGCACCGCAGGGTGATCCGCTACAGTGCTGCGACCCCCACTCCCGCGCACGCACCGCACCCCATGGGCCTGAAAGACACCCTCCGCGCCCGTTTCGACGGCATGACCGCCATGCAGCAAAAGGCCGCGCGCTTCGTGCTGGAGCACCCGAACGACGTGGTGACCGCCTCCATGCGCACCGTGAGCGCGCGCGTGGAGATCCCGCCCGCCACACTGGTGCGCTTTGCCCAGTTGCTGGGCTTCGAGGGCTGGCCTGAGCTCAAGGCCGCGCTGGTGCAGGACATGGGCCTGGGTTCCGAGCCCTACGCGCACAAGGCGCGCACCCTGGCCGACCGCGCGCGCGATGGCGGTGCGGGCCTGGCGGGCGAGATCTTCACCACGCACCGCGACAACCTCGATGCCACCGAGCGCGCCAGCGGCGACGCCCTGCCGCGCGCCGCTGCGCTGCTGGAGAAGGCGCGCGCCGTGCACGTGGCGGGCTTTCGCGCCTGCCACCCGGTGGCCTATTCGCTGATGTACGTGTACCGCCTGTTCCGCGACAGCGTGCACCTGCTCGACGGCCTGGGCGGCTCGCTGGAGATGCAGCTGCGCGCCATGCACAAGGGCGATGCGGTGGTGGTCATCAGCTTCAGCCCGTATTCGCGCGAGGCCATCGCCGTGGCGCGCCAGGCGCGCGATGCCGGCTGCCAGGTGCTGGCGTTGACCGACACGCCCTCCTCCCCGCTGGCCCTGCTGGCGCACGAGGTGCTGTTGTTCTCCACGCAGAGCCCCTCGTTCTTTCCCTCCATTGCGGGCGCGCAGGCCTTGTCAGAGGCCCTGCTGGGCCTTTTGGTCAGCCGCGCTGGCAAGGCCGGCATCGCCCGCATCGAAGGCGCCGAGGCGCAGCTCTTCGAGACAGGCGCCTACTTGCCGCCGGTGCCATGAGTGCGGCGCAGGCGGTTGGGGTGCGGGTGCATGTCAGTGTCGCGCAGCAACAGCTCGACCTGTGGGACGGCAGCACGCTGCTGCGCAGCTACCCGGTCTCCACCGCGCTGAACGGCGTGGGCGAGATCCACGGCAGCGGCTGCACCCCGCGCGGCCAGCACCGCGTGCGCGCCAAGGTGGGCGCGGGCTGCGTGCCCGGCACGGTGTTTGTGGGCCGCCGCGCCACGGGTGAGGTGTATTCGCCCGAACTCGCCGCCGCCCACCCGGGGCGCGACTGGATCCTGAGCCGCATCCTCTGGCTCACCGGCTGCGAGCCCGGCGTGAACCGGGGTGGTGCGGTGGACACGCTGCGCCGCTACATCTACCTCCATGGCTGCCCGGATGACTGCGCGATGGGCGTGCCGCTGTCGCACGGCTGCGTGCGTTTGGCCAATGCCGATGTGATCGACCTGTTTGACCGGGTGGTGGTCGGCACGCGGGTGACCATCCACAGCACCCCAACCCCCTGGACCACAGAGCGCACGGTGGGCACGGTGCCATGACAGACCCGGCCCACCCCGCCAGCCCGGCGCCTTCGCTCAACCGCCGCTTCCTCGTCTTCCTGGGCCCGCTGGTGCTCACCAACATGCTGCAGGCACTCACCGGCACGGTGAACCACATCTACGTGGGGCGGCTGCTGGGCGCGGGTTCGCTCGCGGCGGTGGCCTCGTTCATGCCGCTGTTCTTGCTGCTTAGCGCCTTCATCATGGGTTTGGGCAACGGGGCCTCCATCCTGGTGGGCCAGGCCTTTGGCGCACGCAACCACGCACGCTTGCATGCCGTGGCGGGCACCACACTGTGCACGGGGCTGTTGCTGGGCCTGGTGCTGGCTGCGCTAGGGGTGGTGGCCGTGGAGCCCCTGATGCGGCTGCTGGGCACCCCGGCCGACGTGCTGCCCCAGGCGGTGGCCTATGCGCGGGGGATGATGGTGCTGTTCCCCGTGCTGTTCACCTCCATGCTCACGGCCGCGCTGCTGCGCGGCACCGGCGACACCGTCACGCCGCTGCGTGCGCTGGTGGTGTCGCTGTCGGTCACGGTGGTGTGTGCGCCGCCGTTCATCCAGGGCGTGCCCGCCCTCGGGCTGCCTGCGCTGGGCATCCTGGGCGGCGTGGCCGCGCTGCTGCTGGCCACGCTGTGCTCGCTGGGCTACACGGCCTTGCACCTGCGGCGCCGCGCCCATGTGCTGGCCCCCACGCGGGCGCTGCTGGCGCAGGTGCGGCTGGACGCAGCCTTGCTGCGCACCCTGGTGCGGCTGGGCGTGCCCACGGGCCTGTTCTTCATCACCGGCTCGCTGGCCGACCTGGGCCTGCTCAGCCTGGTCAACGCCCATGGCTCGGCCGCCACGGCGGCCTGGGGGGCGGCCAGCCAGGTCATGTCGTATGTGCTGTTCCCGGCGATGGCCGTGGCCATTGCGTCGTCGGTGTTTGCGGCGCAGGCCATTGGTGCGGGCCAAGGGCAGCAGCTGGTGGCCGTCACCCGCACCGGCATGCGCATGAACCTGTGGCTCACCGGTGGCCTGGCCGTGCTGGTGTTCGCTGCCGCGCCCTGGGTGGTGAGCCTGTTTGTGGCCGACGCGCGGGTGATCGACATCGCCGCGAGCGTGCTGGGCATCACCGTGTGGGGCGCGTTCTTCTTCGGGCGCGCCAGCGTGTACTCGGGCGTGATGCGCGCCAGCGGCACGGTGCTGGCGCCCACGCTCATTTCGCTGGGCTGCCTGGCCTGCCTCATCGTGCCGCTGGGCTGGGTGCTGGGCCGCCAGTTTGGCCTGGTCGCCACCTGGGCGGCCTACCCCGCCACCTACCTGTGCGCGATGCTGTTGCAGGGGCTGTACTTCCATGGCGTGTGGCGGCGCCAGGCGGTGCAGCGGCTGATCTGATCAAAAAAGGACTCCTGCGCCTGATGGGTAAGCCTGAGTAGCTATAAAAATAATAGCTTTCTCGGAGCCCTGTCCGCCAAGCCCGTGGCTTGGTCGTCACAGCCGCGTCATGCGCTGGCGGCATCGTGGCCGCTTTACTTTTTTGCCCCTGCCACCATGTCCCGATTCTCTGCCCTGGCCGCCTGCGCTGCGCTGGCCTGCGCCGCCGCTTCCCCTTCTGCCATCGCCCAGCAGGCCTACCCCGCCACCCTGGCCGGTCACGCTGTGCTGCCGGCCTTCACCGTCATCCCTGCACCCAAGGATGCGCCGCAGGACCTGCAGGTCAGCGGCAAGTTCACCACCCCGCGCCGCGTGGACGCCGTGGGCACGGTGATGGGCCAGTCCGGCGGGCGCAACACGGGCGTGTCGCTGCCCTTCCAGGGCCAGCCCATTCAGGGCCACTCGGGCATCAAGCGCATGGCCGACGGATCGTTCTGGATCCTCACCGACAACGGCGCAGGCTCCAAGGCCAACTCGCCCGACTTCATGCTGCACCTGAGCCACTACGGCGTGGACTTTGCCAGCGGCCAGTTCCAGCGCCGCCAGACCGTGTTCTTGCACGACCCCGACAAGAAGGTGCCGTTCCGCATCACCCACGAAGGCACTGACAAGCGCTACCTCACGGGCGCCGACTTCGACCCCGAAAGCTTCCAGTTTGCCGGTGGTGCGCTGTGGATCGGTGACGAGTTCGGCCCCTTCCTCATCAAGGCCGACCTGGGCGGCAAGGTGCTGGCGGTGTTCGAGACCAAGGTGGACGGCAGGGTCGTGCGCTCGCCCGATGCGCCCGGCGTGCTGATGCCCGGCGCACCCGATGCAAAACCCACGCCGTTCGAGGTCAAGCGCTCCAAGGGCTACGAAGGCATGGCCGCCAGCAAGGACGGCAGCAAGCTCTATGCGCTGCTCGAAGGCGCGCTGTGGAACGACGACGCCAAGGCCTACGAAAACGTGGGCGGCAAGCAATACCTGCGCGTGCTCGAATTCGACGTGAAGACCGAGCAATGGACCGGCCGCCACTGGAAGTACGTGCTGGAGGCCAACCACCACGCGATTGGCGACTTCAACATGATCGACCAGACCACGGGCCTCATCATCGAGCGCGACAACGGCGAAGGTACAGCCGACAAGGCCTGCCCCGAAGGCCAGAAGCGCGCGGACTGCTTCCACGACCTCGCCAAGTTCAAGCGCGTGTACAAGGTGGAGATGAGCGACGCCAACGTGGGCGGCGAGATCCGCAAGATCGGCTACATCGACCTCATGAACATCCAGGACCCGAAGCGCCTGGCCAAGAAGCCGCTGAACAACGGCGTGTTGACTTTCCCGTTCTTCACCATCGAAAACGTGGACATCGTGGACAGCACGCACATCGTGGTGGGCAACGACAACAACCTGCCCTTCAGCAGCAGCCGCGACCCGAACAAGGCGGATGACAACGAGCTGGTGCTGTTGGAGGTTGGCGAGCTGCTGCGGGCGAGGTAACTAGGGTGTCGATTGGACCCTGCTTTGTTCCCCACACAAAGGGACGGTTGTAAGCCGGGAGCAGGATTGCAGTATTGGCAGTTGTTTGGGTCCTGCTATAACTTCCCCCTTCTAGATCAGAGGGAGTGAGCGGATGTCCAACGAACAACTGGAGCTGTTGCATGGCCTAGCTGCTGAGCCTGGGGCCTGCAACCCAGCTGCCGTGGGTCGTGTGCTGCAGCCACACCAAGGGGTGAGCGATGGCAACACGTAGAAGCGGAAAAGCGGCTCAGCACAATCGTCTGGCCCTTCATCAGGTAGGGCCTATCAAATCTGCCGATGTGGCATTTGGTGACCTCACCGTCATTGTGGGACCGCAAGCAACGGGCAAGAGCATCTTCCTGCAAACACTCAAGCTGGCACTTGATCGGGACCACATCCACGATACTTTTCGTCGCCATAACGTAGTGTTTAACGGGGACAGTGGCGCTTTTCTAGGTGGGTACTACGGCAAAGGTATGGCTGCAGCATGGAAGAGCGATTCTTCAAGGCTGAGATGGAACGATAAGCCGGTGACGCTGCCTGAACTAGCTAAAGCCAGTACAAGCAAGCAGCGCAAAGAAAAGCTGTTTTTCATACCAGCGCAGCGGGTAATGAGCCTGACACGCGGTATGACGCAGAATTTTGGACAGTTTGATTACGGGGATCCCTACACCCTGCGCTATTTCAGCGATACGGTGCATGATCTTCTGCAGAACGAGTTTGGTGCTAAGGGCGAATTGTTCCCGCAGTCCAACCGTCTGAATGACACCTTGCGTAGGCCCATTACCCAGCACCTGTATGGTACGGCGCGGCTGGCGGTGGATTCAAAAGAGTTCACCAAGCGCTTGGTTTTGAATGTACCTGGGCACACAGAGGGACTGCCTTATACCGCTTGGTCGGCCGGGCAGCGCGAGTTCACTCCACTTTTGCTGGGCCTGTACTGGTTGTGTCCTGGTGGCGCAATTACCCGACGTGATTCGATCGAGTGGGTTGTGGTTGAGGAACCCGAGATGGGCCTGCATCCTCAAGGTATTGAGGCCGTACTGCTGTTGGTGCTGGAATTGATGAAGCGGGGCTACAAGGTAGTTTTATCTACCCATTCTCCAGTCGTATTGGATTTGGTCTGGGCCTTGCAGGAGTTCAAGCAACTGGGAGGAACCGCGACTGATGTCCGCAAACTGCTGAATTTGAGTGCGAGCGGATACGCCAATGAGCTTGGCAAAGCAGTCTTGAAGAAGGATCTGCGGGTGTACTTCTTTAATCGAGATAGCGAAGTAGAAGATATTTCTCGGCTGAGTCCATTGTCTGAACAAGCCGCTGAGGCCGAATGGGGCGGATTGGTTGGATTTGCAAGTCGTACAGGCAAAGCAATCGCTGATGTAGTGAACCGGGTAGAAAGCCAAACGCAGCGCAAACGTAGGACTCAGCCCGCCAAGGCTAAGGCTCAGGTCCCATGAGTACGAGGAACCCTGACACCAAACGGAAAGCTCTTGTTGCGCCTCTACCTTCGGAGTCTGCGTTCGAGAAGGCGGTGATTGCCGCTGGACTGACTGTGGCGACGGGGAAAACTGCTGTGGACAACCGTTACAGAGGACAAATCGAAGGCAAATCCGCGAATACCCGTTTTACCGGCAGTTTGGACATGGATCTCGCATTCAAGCTGGTCGAAGCGCGTTCCAACCGTTGGGATTTTGGTCTGGGCGTGCTCCCACCAGGAAAGAAAGAGTTTGCGGTATGGGTGGAGCCGCACTCCGCATCCAGCCTAGGCGAAGTCAAAATTGTTTTGGCAAAGCTCGACTGGCTTCAAGCCAAGCTCAAGCAACCGGCTTTCGCGCAATTGAAGGCGCTGACCGATGCCTGCCGCGAGCAAGGTCATCAGCCATTTCGTTGGATGGCGACTGCCCATGTGGGTATTCGCCCTGGTAGCAGAGAGGCAAATATGCTTGCCGCCCGTGGTATGAGTCCACCTTCAGCCCGAGTCGTTATCTGATCAAGGTACGTCGTGCATTCGTCAATGCTGCGTGTTGGGTGACCCTGTTGAGTCTCTGGCTTTCGGGCGATTGGACGCTAGCGTCACGCACACGACGTGCCAATCGTTGAGTCAAAGGCGAGGAGGCTGGCAAAATTGAGACTCTTACTCCAAGCGTAATGTGGCATCTAGCCGCTCTCTGCGCCCCGTCACCAAAGCTGCGCTTATGTTCACAGGCATCGTCCAAGCCACGGCAGGCATTGCCGCCATCCACGACCGCGCAGGGCTGCGCACGTTCACGCTCGATTTCCCCGAGGGCTTCTGTCAGGACCTGGCCATTGGCGCCAGTGTGGCCACCGATGGCGTGTGCCTCACGGTCACCGAGATCCTGTCGCCCACACAGGCCAACTTCGACGTGATGCTGCAGAGCCTGAACATCACCACGCTGGGCAGCTACGCGCAGGGCGACCGTGTGAATGTGGAGCGTGCGGCCAAGGACGGTGCCGAGATCGGCGGCCACCCGTTGTCGGGCCATGTGGACTTCACTGGCACGCTCATCGAGCGGCGCGAGTTCGACAACAACCTGGTGTGGCGCGTGGCCGTGCCCGAGGCTTTTCGCCGCTACATCTTTGCCAAGGGCTACATCGCCATCCACGGCGCCAGCCTCACGGTGGCCGAGGTGAACCGGCAAGAGGGCTGGTTCGAGATCTGGATGATCCCCGAGACGCGCCGTGCCACCGTGTTTGAAAACAAAAAGGTGGGCGACCGCCTGAACATCGAGATCGAGCGCAGCACTCAGGTGGTGGTGGACACCGTGCGCGAGGCCGTGCAGGAGAGCCTGGGCCGCCTGCAACCGGTGCTGGAGGCGCTGCTGAAGGAAAAGGGCCTGTCGCTGGACGACTTCGTGCAGGCACCCGTGCTGCCGCACTGATTGACCAAAACCAAGCTCACTCATGTCCGTGGTGGTGCGCCCGCTGGCGCTGAGCGATCTGGCCGACCTGCTGGCCGTGCAACTGGCCTGCTATGGCGAGGGGTTTGTGGAAAGTGGCGAGGTGTTTGCCCGCCGCCTCGCCAGCCCGGTCAACTGCTCGCTGGTGCTGGAGCAGGGCGGCACCGTGTGTGCCTACCTGGCGGCCTACCGCAGCGTGCGCGGCAAGGTCACCCCGCTGCACGGCGACTTTGAGGTAGTGGCCCAGCCCGATGCGCTGTACCTGCACGACATGGCGGTGCTGCCTGCCCATGCGGGGCAAGGCCTGGCCCATGCATTGCTGCAGCCGCTGTGGGAGCGCGCTCAGCAAGAGGGTTTGCGCCACACGGCGCTGGTATCGGTGCAGGGCTCGCAGGGCTACTGGGCACGTTATGGCTATGCCCAGCAGGCGTTGGAGGATGCCGTGCAGCGCCAGCGCCTAGCCACCTACGGGGAGGGCGCGAGCTACATGGTGCGCAGCCTGGTGCAGGGGCCGGGCGGTCACACTGTTCGCGTCAGCCCGCGCTGATGCCTCCGGCCTGCGCACCCTCGTTCACCACCCAGTCGCGAAAGCGCCGCAGCGCAGGGTCGATCAACGCCTCGGGTCGGTAAACCAGGCGATAGCCCAGCGGCGTTTTCACAGCCGGGGCCTGCAGACCGACCAGGGCCTGGGTGGCCAACTCGCGCGC
>OGCL01000257.1_pt1 | contig 60560 bp, 52 predicted proteins | sample 1570041 | NCBI WGS metagenome assembly OGCL01 (sample SAMN06266162, study PRJEB24511) | hot springs metagenome | isolation source: Hot spring water | place: South Africa: Limpopo | collected 2015-06-22
GTGATGGTGATGATTCCGGCGGTGATCGCCATGGCCGGGCGCTTCAATATCGCGCCGTCGCGGCTGCTGATTCCGCTGTCGTACGCGACCATTCTCGGCGGCCTGATCACCATGGTCGGTACCTCGACCAACATCCTCGTCGATGGCGTTGCCCGGGCGCACGGGCTGGCGCCGTTCACCATGTTCGAGATCAGCGCGCCGGCGATCATCATGGCGTTGGTCGGGTGTGCCTTCATGGCGCTGTTCGCCCAGCGCCTGCTGCCGGTGCGCGAGACGCTGACACAGCAATTCACCGGCAGCGGCGACCGCCTGTTCATGACCGAACTGTTCGTGCCGGCCGATTCACACCTGATCGGCAAGACGCTCAAGGAAACCAAGCTGGCCAACGGCGTCATCCAGGTGCTCAACCTGTGCCGCGGTGAAGACGAGATTGCCAACCCGGACCCGGCGACGCGCATCGAGGCCGGCGACCGCATCGTCGTCCATAGCCGCAGCAGCGACATGATGGCGCTGCGCAGCACCGACCTGGTCGGTTTGCAGGTGCAGGCCGGGCAGCACGACCTGGAGACGCTGCGCCGGCGCGACGTGGTCATGGTCGAAGCCATCGTCGGCCAGACCTCGCGCTACGTGCTGCGCCCGATCCGCGACCTCGACCTGCTCGCCCGTTACGGCATCCACCTGATCGCCGTGCATCGGCGCGACGCGTCGTTCTCGCAGATCGGCGACGATTTCCAGTTGCAGGTCGGCGACGTGCTGCTGGTCGAGGGCACGCCGGCGCAGATCAAGCGTTTCTGCGACAACGGCGACCTGTTTGCCATCACCGAGGGCCGGCAGGTGACCAACCGCCAGGCCAAGGCACCGATTGCGCTGGCCACCATCGCCGGCGTCATGCTGCTGGCCGCCTTCAACGTCATGCCGATCGAGGGGCTGGCGCTGATCGGTGCGGCCATCGTCGTCGCCACTGGCTGCATCCGCGCTGACGAAGCCTACAAATCCATCGAATGGCCGATCCTGATCCTGATCTTCGGCATGCTGGCGATCAGCATCGCGATGCGGAATTCCGGCCTGGCCGACCTGCTGGCGGCACAGCTGGTGGTTTTCGGCGACGGTTTGTCGCCCTGGTTGATGCTGTCGCTGGTCATCCTGCTGACTTCGATTGCCACCGAGTTCATCAGCAACAACGCGATTGCCGTGCTGTTCACGCCGGTGGTCATCGGCGTTGCCGAACAACTCGGCGTCGATCCGCGACCCTTCGTCGTCGGCGTGATGTTCGCCGCCAGTTGCAGCTTTGCCACGCCGATCGGCTACCAGACCAACACCCTGGTCTATAGCGCGGGCAATTACCGCTTCGCCGATTTCGCGCGCATGGGCATCCCGATGAACCTTCTCACCTGGGCGCTGGCCAGCGTGCTGATCCCGCTGTTCTGGCCGCTGCACGGCTGAGCTTGTGGCATCATCCGGTTGAACCGACCGGAGGATGACGTTTGGCCGACCTCGATGCCCTGACCGCAGAACTGCTGGCTTTCCGCGACGCCCGCGACTGGCGCCAGTTCCACACGCTGCGCCAGTTGATCGTCTCGCTCAACCTGGAAGCCGGCGAGCTGCTTGAACTGACGCAATGGAAGAGTGACGCCGAAATCGATGCCTTGCCGGCCGATCCCGTGTCAGCCGAAGCCCTGCGCGACGAGTGTGCCGACGTGCTGCTCTACCTGCTGTTGATCGCCGACAAGACGGGGATCGACCTGCTCGCCGCCGCGCGCCGCAAACTGCTCAAGAACGCCGAAAAATACCCGGTGGACAAGGCGCGCGGTTCGCGGGCCAAATACACGGAACTGAAATAGGCCGCCATGCCCAACACCGGTTTTTATCGCGACCTGACGCCGCTGCCCAGTTTCGAGGCGGCGATGGATACCCAGGCCCACGTCGATTTGCCGGACGACTGGTGGGTGGTGATTGCCGATGTCGTCAACTCCACGCAGGCGATTGCCGAGGGCGCCTACAAGAAGGTCAATACCGTCGGTGTCGCCTGCATCGCGGCGATTGCCAACATCGACCGGCGCCTGGAACTGCCCTTCATCTTCGGTGGCGACGGGGCGACCTGCGCAATTCCGGACAGCTTGCGCGAGCAGACCATCGTCGCCCTGCGCGGCGCCCAGCGTCTGGCCGCCGACAGCTTCGGTTTGAAACTACGTGCCGGGCTGGTGCGTGTCGCCGACCTGCGTGCCGAGGGGCAGTGGACGCGGGTGGCGCGGATCGCCTTGTCGCCGCTGGTGATGCTGCCGGTGTTTTCCGGGCGCGGCTGGGAGGCGGCCGAGTCGCGGGTCAAGGCCGGGCAGGGCGCGCTCATGGTCGATCCTGCTGCTGGGCCGGCCGAGGCCAGTTTCGAGGGCTTCGAATGCCGCTGGCAGAACGTGCCGAGTTTTCTCGACGTCAAGTTGTCGCTGATCGTGGTCGCCACCTCGGCCGACGCGGCAAGCAACCAGCAGACCTACCAGCAGGTGCTGGCGACCATACACGAGATATTCGGCGAACCGGGAGCGCATCATCCGCTGCGTCTGGAAGGCATGCGCCTTGCCTTCTCGCCGATGAGCCTGGCCGGCGAAACGATGGTGCGTACCTATGGCCGGAGTCTGCTGACGAAATTCGGCTACGCCCTGCGCATGCTGCTGCAGAATGCCGCCGGCTGGTGGCTGTTCGCGCGCAACATCGATACCAAGGCGGTGCACTGGAGCCGTTATCGCGACGACATGGTGCGCAACACCGACGTGCGCAAGTTCGACGGCGCGCTGCGCATGGTGCTCGACGCCAGCGAAGCGCAGGCGGCCGAGCTCGAACGGCGGCTGGCGGCGGCGCACGCCGCCGGGCAACTGGCCTGGGGCATGCACAAGTCACGCGAGGCGCTGATCACCTGCCTGGTCGAGTCGCACGAAGGCCGGCACATGCATTTCATCGACGGCAGCGACGGCGGCTACGCGCTGGCGGCGCGTCAGCTCAAGGCACGGCTGGCGCGCGGCTGAGGCTGGTCAGCAGCTGTTGATAGAAATTTTCGGGAACGATGGGCTTGGCGATGAAGGCGTCCATGCCGCTGGCCAGGCAGCGTTCCCGGTCCTCGGCAAAGGCGTTCGCCGTCATCGCGACGATGGGCGTGGCGGCATGGCCGGGCAGGGTGCGGATGCGCCGGGTCGCTTCGAAACCATCCAGATGGGGCATCTGGATGTCCATCAGGATCAGGTCGTAGGCTGTCGCCGTCGCCATCTCGACCGCCTGCTTGCCGTCTTCCGCCGCTTCGGCGTTCAGCCCGGCATCGGCCAGCAGCATCAGCGCGATCTCGCGGTTGATCGGTTCGTCCTCGACCAGCAGGATGCGCCGCCGGGCGTAGCGGCTGGCAAGCAGGAATTCCAGTCCATCGACATCGCGGCGCGGACTGCTGGCCGGCGTCTGGCCTTTGTCCAGCCAGGCCGTGAACCAGAAGGTGCTACCCTGGCCTGGGATGCTGTCGGCGCCGGCTTCGCCGCCCATGGCCTCGGCGATCTTGCGGGTGATCGCCAGGCCCAGCCCGGTGCCGCCGTACTTGCGCGTGGTCGAGTTGTCGGCCTGCTCGAAGGCATTGAACAGGCGGTTGACCACCGCCGGCTCGATACCGATGCCGGTGTCGCTGACTTCAAAGCGCAAGTGCAGCCGATGCGCTTCCTCACCCAGCACGACGGCGCGTAGCGTGACGCTGCCGCGGTCGGTGAATTTGAGCGCGTTGCCGGCGTAGTTGAGCAGGGCCTGCTGCAGGCGCGTGGTGTCGCCGTTGAGCCAGTCGATGCCCGGCGGCAGTTCGCGCTTGAGTGTCAGGCGCTTGCTGTCGGCACGTGCCTGCAGCATCGAACAGATGTTTTCGAACAGCGCCGGCAAGGCGAAATTCCGTGGTTCGAGTTGCAACTTGCCGGCTTCGATCTTGGACAGGTCAAGCACGTCGTTGATGATTTCGAGCAGGTGGCCGCTGGCCGCTTCGAGCTTGTCGAAACGCGCCGTCTGCTGGCTGTCCAGGCCGGCACGCCGGATCAGGTGGGCCATGCCGGCAATGGCGTTGAGCGGGGTGCGGATCTCGTGGCTCATGTTGGCCAGGAAGGCGCTCTTTGCCCGCGTGGCCTGTTCGGCCTGCAGTCTGGCCTGCTCGAGTTCGGCGGTGCGTTCGGCCACGCGGGCTTCGAGTTCGGCGTTGAGCGAGAGGATTTCGGCTTCGGCTGCTTTCTGCGCCGAGATGTCGGTGTGCGTGCCCAGCATGCGCAGGGGCTTGCCGGCGGCATCGCGGGCCTGGATGCTGCCCTTGGCCAGGATCCATTTCCACTGCCCGTCGCGGGTCTGCATGCGGAATTCCACCTGGTAGTCGGGAATCCGGCCGGCGACGTAGTCGTCGTAGGTGCGCAGCGTGGCGTCGAGGTCGTCGGGGTGGATCATGCCGGCCCAGCGCGGGAAGCTGAAGGGGCCGAATTCCGGCGCCGGATAGCCGAGCATTTCCGCGTATTCCGGGCTGACTTCGGCGTCGCCGGTCTGCATGTCGAGGTCGAACAGCCCCTGTTTGGCACCCGACATCGCCAGCCGCCGGCGCTCCTCGCTTTCCTTGAGCGCCTGCTGGGTCGTTTGCAGCGAATCCAGGGCTTCGAAAACTTCGGCGACTTCCTTGTTGCGTGGTCTGGGCAGCGGCGTGGCCGCCGTGGCGCCGGAACGCATGGCGGCGAGACGATTGGAGACCGCGAGCAGGGGGTCGATCAACTGGGCCTTGAGCAAGCGCAACAGGGCGACCAGGCTGAGGATCAGGAGCGCCGAGAAGGCCATCGACACGAGCAGCATCTCCCGGGCCGAACGGGAGGCGGTATCGGCCAGTTCGGTGGTGTGCGAGATCATCTGGCCGGAGGTCATTTCGGCGATGTCGCCGAGCAGGCTGCGGTGTCTGGCCCAGATGGCCTCGATCTCCTGGTCGGGGGCCTGGCGCTCGCGCATCTCGATCAGGCGCTCGGCCAGTTGAAAGCTGTCGGTGACGCTGCCTTTCTCGTTGCTCAGTCCCTGCAGCGACGGGTGGTAGCTGAGCGCCTGCATGGCGCGGCCGGCCGACTGCCAGTCTTCGCGGCCGGGGGCGGCGCTGAGCTGGTCGCCGAGCAGGATCAGGCGCTCGATGTTGGTTACTGCCCGGACCTTGTCACCCAGGCTGCTGGCCGCTTGCGCCCGGTGGGTTTCGGCCAGTTGCTGCAACGCCAGCATCTGCCGCGTCAGCAGCGTGCCGGCGACGAACAGCAGCACCAGCAGGACCGAGAGTACGGCCGCCGACACCAGTCGCAGGCTGGGTGGGCGCTTCTCCGGCATGGACTTACAGGATGCTGTAGGGGAAGTGACGGCGGGTCAGGCGTTCGTGCGTGCCGTCGCGGATCAGCGCGTCGAGGGCGGTGTCCACCTGGTCCTTGAGATTGTCGCTGCCCGGGCGCAGCGCGATGTGCACATCGCCGCCCAGGCCGCTGTCGCCGAGCGGCGCGCCGATGTAGCCGAAGCGCTGGCCGTCCTTGCCCTGCAGGAACGCCAGTGCCTGTTGGGTCGGCATCAGTGCCAGGGTGCAACGTTGCTGGCTCAGTTGCTCAAGCAGTTCGGCGTTGCCGCCGGCAGCCAGCGGCGGTTTGGCCGCATGTTCGCCAAGCCAGCCGAATTGTCGCGAGCCGGCGATGGCGCAGGTCTGTTCCTGGGCCAGCAAGGTGTTGCGCTGGGCGCCGCCGAGTTCGCGCAGGCCGATCAGGCTGGAGGTGGAGCGCCAGATCACGCGGCTGAAGCGGACCAGTTTGTCGCGTTCCGGGGTACGCAGCGTGTTGGCGACGCCGAGATCGAAGCGGCTGCTGCTGACGGCAGCAATGACTTCCGGGAAACGCAGGACTTCCAGCGTGCATTTACGTTGCAACTGCTGGCACAGGGCATTGACCAGATCGACGTTGAAACCCTTTAGGTTGCCCTGTTCGTCGCGGTAGGCGAAAGGCGGTGCCGAATCGGTGATGGCGATGGTCAGCGGTTGATCCTGTGCCGCCACCGGCAATGCCTGGGTGACGAACAGCAAGAGCGACATCGAGGCAATCCGCTTGAAACCCATCATCATCTCCGCCCGCATCGTTTGATTTATGCGTGCATATTACCTTCGTGATAGCGTTGCCGCCAGCGCTCCAGCGTGTGTCGATCAGCTCGACTGGCTCTCCAGCGTGTATCGGGCACCAGGCCCCTGGGCCAGCAGTGCGGCCAGCGGCGGCAGGGTTTCGTGCAGGGTCTTTTCCAGCGTCCACGGCGGGTTGATGATGAACATGCCGCTGCCGTACATGCCGAAACCGTCGCGCGGTGCGGCCTTGACCTCGAGCGTGGCGTTCAGCCAGTTGGCGGCGCCCAGGCGCTTGAGCCGATCCGGCAGCTGGCGAGACTCCGGCTTGATCAGCATCGGGTACCACAGCGCGTAGGTGCCGGTCGGGAAACGTTTCATCGCTTCCTGCAGCCCCTTGATCACGTTGGCGTAGTCGTCGCGCGTTTCGTACGACGGGTCGATCAGCACCAGCGCGCGGCGTGGCGGCGGGGGCAGCAGCGCTTTCAGGCCAGCAAAGCCGTCGCCCTCGGTGATGCTGACCTGACGGCCGGCGCCGCGGAAACATTCCTGCAGCAGCTTGCTGTCGCTGCTGTGCATCTCGTACAGGCGCAGGCGGTCGGATTCGCGCAGCAGCTGGCGGGCCAGCCAGGGCGAGCCCGGGTAGTGCCTCAACTGGCCGTCCGGGTTGAGCATGCGCACGAAGTCGAGGTAATCGGCGGCAGCCGGCGGCAGGCCGCTGGCGTCCCACAGGCGGCCGACGCCGTCGCGCCATTCGGCCAGCTTGCTGGCGTGGGCGGAGTCGAGCGCGTAGCGGCCGGCACCGGCGTGGGTGTCGATGATCCAGAAGGGCGCAGGTTTTTCGCCCATGTACTGGGCGATCTGCAGCAGGATCAGGTGTTTGAGTACGTCGGCGTGGTTGCCGGCGTGATAGGCATGGCGGTAACTGAGCATGGCAGGCAGTATACTTCGCCGCCATGCCCATATACGAAAGCATTTTCATCCTCGTCGTCGCGGCCTTGATCTGGTTCTGGCTGGATTCGCTGAAGGCCCGCGAGATCGGTACCCGCGCCGCGCAGGCGGCGTGTGCCGGCGAGGGCCTGCAACTCCTCGACGACACCGTGGTCGGCCGGTTGCGCGGCCTGGCCCGCAACGACGACGGCCACCTGTGCCTGCGCCGCAGTTTCGAGTTCGAATACAGCGATAACGGCGACAACCGCCGACGCGGCAGCGTCATCCTGCTCGGCCACGAAGTCGAGCTGTTGCACCTGCGTCCCAACCTCTACGAGATACCCAAGTCCAATGAAACCCGGCATTGAAGAAATCGAATTCCATGGCATTCCGGCCCTGCGCCTGATCGGTCCGCAAGGCAGCAGCGCCGTCGTCAGCCGGCTCGGCGCCCAGGTCCTGTCGTGGATCACGCCCGACGGCCGCGAGCGCCTCTACCTGTCGCCGCGAGCCGTATTCGATGGCAGCGTTGCCATCCGTGGCGGTATCCCGGTCTGCTTCCCGCAATTTTCCGACCGTGGCGAACTGCCCAAACACGGTTTTGTGCGTACCCGCGAATGGCAGGTCAGCGCCCGCCGCAGCGGCGACGATTACGCCTTGGTCACGTTCGAAACCGGCGACGACGAGACCACCCGCGCGCTGTGGCCGCACGCCTTCCGCCTCGAACTGACGCTGATGATCGAAGCCGACCGCATCGACCTCGAACTGTGCGTGGTCAATACCGGTGCGCGCGAGTTCGAATTCACCGCCGCCCTGCACACCTATCTGCGCACGATCCAGGTCGAGGATGTCGCCCTTGAAGGCCTGCACGGCCACGATTACCGCGACGCCGCTAACGGCGGCAAGGTCGTCCGCGAGACCGGCACCGAGCTGCTGGTCGAAGCCGAAACCGACCGCGTCTATCGCCAGGTCCGCCGCCCGCAAATGCTGCGCGCCGGCAATCTCAGCCTGGGCATCCAGCAGCAGGGCTTCCCCGATGTCGTCGTCTGGAACCCGTGGGTGGAAAAATGCGCAGCGCTCGCCGACATGCCGGCCGACGGCTGGCGCCACATGCTTTGCGTCGAGGCGGCGGCCGCCGATACGGCGCAACAACTGGCCGCCGGTGACGAGTGGTATGGCCGGCAGACCTTGGTCGCGGTGTAGGTCTTTGTCGTATTTCCGACCGGTCGTGGTTTTTTCAGGTCGTTGATTTCATGTGATTTGCCGGTGGTCCTGGTCTTGCTTTCCATGATCCATGGAGCTCGATCTGCCATCGGCCAGTGCCGACCCCGCCTTCCGCAGGATTCCACCGCATCTGCTCGACGGTTTCGTCGCGCACGATTTGCCGCGCGGCTGCCTGTTCGCCACCCCGGGCGATCTGCGCAACCAGGTGCTGATCATCGAAAGCGGGCGCCTGCGGGTCTATCTGGCCGGTGAAAACCGCGAACTGAGTTTGAGTTTTCTCGAACCCGGCGACATCTACACGACGCATACGCCGACCTATGTCGAAGCCGTCGTGCCCTCCCGGATCTGGCTCATGGAAACGGTGGCCTTTGCCCGCAAGCTGGCCAGCGATCCTTCGGTCACCCCGGTGATGATGCGCGTGCTCGGCCGGCTGCTGGTCAATGCCGTGAACCTGATCGAAGACCTGGCTTTTCGCGAAGTACCGGCGCGCCTGGCGCGTTTCCTGACCGGTATGGCCGAACGGCGCGGGCGACCGCTCGACGGTGGTATCTGGTTGTTACCGCTCGACCTCGGGACCGAAGATATTGCCAGCCTACTCGGCTCGACCCGGCAAACGGTGTCGTCGCTGCTCAACCAGTGGGAGCGCGAAGGCATCCTGCAACGCCAGGGGCGACGCGTCTTCTACATCTACCAGCTCGATACCTTGCGTCGCCTGGGGACGCCAATCTGAAAAACTGTCGGCCAGCCGACGGACCCCGTGCGCCTGCCGATTTACAGTGAGGGCGGTTTCACTCACGGAGGCACCCATGGAATCGACTCGGCAAATCCCCAGCCAGATAAGCACCGACCGCTACCTCACTTTCGACGGCATCGACTGCGCCGGCAACGCCCGCCGGGTGATGGGCTACATCGCCTGCAACGTGGCGGCGCAGGGCGGCGATCACCGTTTCTGGCATTACTTCATGGCCAAACGCACACCGAAAAGCGGCCCGGCGCCGGATGATCTTTTCCTGGTGCATTCGCACATCAACCAGATTCGCGAATTCTTCGAGCAATGCGGTGACTGCGAAGCGCTCGAACTCCTGCTGCAGGTCGAGGAAGAGTGCTGCTGAGTCAGCCCAGCCAGCGGCTGGCAAAAGTTTCGGGGCTTTCCGGGCGGCCGAACTGGTAGCCCTGGCCTTCCTGGCAGCCGAGCTGGCGTAGCGCTGCCGCCTGAGCATCGCTCTCTATCCCTTCGGCGATGGTGCTCATGCCCAGCGTGCGGCCCATGGCGACGATGGTGGCGACGATGGCGTGGTCGTTCGGGTGGTCCTGCATGTTGCGGACGAAGGACTGGTCGATCTTCAGTTTGTCCGCCGGCAGTTGCTTGAGGTAGGCCAGCGACGAATAGCCGGTGCCGAAATCGTCGATCGCCAGCGTGAAGCCGGCGTCGCTGAGTTGCCCGGCGAGCTCGATGGCCAGGTCGATGTTGCGCATCATGCCGCTTTCGGTCAGTTCCAGTTCGAACAGTTCGGGCGACAGTCCGAAGCTGCGCACGCGTGTTTCGACCCATTGCGGGAAGGCCGCATCCTCCATCTGCTGGGCGGCGATGTTGATCGCCATGCGTCCCGGGAAACGTGCGCCGGCCGATTGCCAGGCAAGCAGTTGCCGGCAGGCGGCGTCGATGACCCAGTGGCAGATCATCAGCATCATGCCGCGTTCTTCGGCAATCGGGATGAAGACGCCGGGGCTGATCGGGCCGTGTTGCGGATGTTGCCAGCGCATCAGCGCTTCGGCGCCGATCAGCGCCTGGGTGGCCAGGTCGAACTGCGGCTGGAAGACCAGCGACAACTGCCGGTCGTCGGCCTGCAGCGCGGCTTTCAGGTCGCGGGCGAGGGCGATGCGTTCGGCCAGGCCGCTGCTCATGTCGGCGTTGTAGAACATGTAGCGCTGCGGGCTGCTCTTGGCCCGGTACATGGCGATGTCGGCATTGCGCAGCAATTCGTCGGGGGTCGCGCCGTCGTTCGGGAAGATGGCGATGCCGATGCTGACACCGAGCGAGAAGGTATGCCCGCTACTGGTCAGCGGCTCGTTCAGGGTCTGGCCCAGGCGTTCGGCGATGAAGGTTGCGCCGGCATGATCGGTGGCCGTCGACACCACGGCGAATTCGTCGCCGCCCAGGCGGGCCAGCAACTCGTTATGGCGCAGGACCAGGCGGTAACGGTTGGCGACTTCGCGCAGTACGGCATCGCCGATTTCATGCCCCTGGGTGTCGTTCACTTCCTTGAATCGGTCGAGATCGAGGAAGAGGACGGCGAGCCGGCTGTCGTTGCGCAGCGCCTGGCCGATCGACTGCAGCAGGCGGTCGAGGAAGAGGGCGCGGTTGGGCAGTTCGGTCAGCGGATCGTAGAGCGCCAGTTGTTCAAGGGCCTGTGCCGCCTGCTTGCGATCGGTGATGTCCTGCAGGCTGAATTGCAGCAGCAGATGGTCGCCGTGGTGGAAGGGCATGAGATGGACTTCGGCGTCCCAGTGTTCGCCGTCCGGGCGGCGGTGGCGCCATTCGAAGACCTGCGGGCCGCGCTCGATGACCTGGCGGACCTTTTCCTCGCAAGCGAGATGGCTGAGCGTGCCATCCGGTTGGTAGGGGGCCGAGACGTCGCGGATGCCCAGACCGATGACGTTTTCCCGCTGGCCCAGGCGGTAGATGTCGGCCGCTGCCTGGTTGCAGTCGATGAAGCAGCCGCTTTGCGGATCAAGGACGACCAGCGGGATGTGCGAGCCGAGGAAGAGCACCTTGTTGTAGGCCTCGCTGTCGCGGATTTTTTCCTCGGCATCGTGCAGGGCGGCGATCTTTTCCTGCAGCAACCGACGCATTTCCTCGTGGGCGTTGGCCAGTTGCCGGATTTCCCGGATCGGGCTGGGGGGCAGGGGCGGTGCGGCGAAGTCGAGCTGGCCGATGCGGCTGCTGGCCGTCGCCAGTTCTTCGAGCGGGCGGGCGATGCGCCGCGCCTGCTGGCGGACCACCCAGGTGGCGAGCACCAGCATGAACAGCAGACCACCGCCGACAATGCTGCCGGCCGGCAGCCAGTCCGGGACGAAATCGCTGGACGGCGCCAGGGTGACCAGCAGCAGTCGGCTGTCGCCCAAGGGGTAGCCGGCAATGCGCGCGAACCAGTCGGTCCCGTTGACGGCAATCCGGTGGACGCGGGCATCCGGATTGCGCAGCCATTCGGCAACGGCCCGGTCGAGTACCGGCAGGCCGAGCGCCGTATGCGGTTGCAGGGCATGTTTGAGCCATTCCCCGGTTTGCGTGCCGGACGGTGCGGCGGGCAGGGCCAGGGTGCGCAGATCGTCGGTCAGGACCAGGGCCAGACCGTTCTGTCCGACCTTCTCTTGCATCGTGGTCAGCGACAGGTCGCGCAGCATCAGGTCGATGCCGATAACCAGCGTCCGCTCGTCGTCGAGCCTGATCCGGCGGGTCGCGGTGATGCCCGGGTCGCCGGTGGTGTAGAAAGTGTAGGGGGCGGTCCAGCGGGTGCCGCTGCCGAGCATGGCCGCTTCGTACCAGCTGCGCCGGCGCGGGTCGTAGTCGAGGGTTTCCCAGTATTCGCGAACCTGGCCGCTGGCGTCGCGGTCGACGAAGCGATGCCGCTGCCCCCAGCGTGGCAGGTCGGTGAGCCGGTTGCGCCAGCCGCCGTCGGCAAGTTGCAGCAACATCCAGCCGTGACCGTCGCTGTCGCCGGCGACGATGGAAGTGGCTTTGGGCTGTGCCTGCAGGATGGGTTCGAACAGACGGTTGAAAGTCGCCAGGTCGTCGACTCTGGGTGGGGCGTCGCTGAGCCAGCCGGCGGCCATTTCCAGCGCGTTGGCGGCCGGGGTCAGGCTCAGGTCGAGGCGCGCCTCAAGGCGCGTGCTGGCGCTGGCGAAATCGGTGGCGGCAACGCGTTCGGCCAGCGGACCGAGCGCCAGCGAGAGAAAACCGGCTGCGACAAGCAACACTGCTCCCGCAACCAGCAGGCCAACCCTGACCCGCAGGCTTTTGCGCAGTGGAACGGTCTTCTCGTCTGGCAGGTTCACGGCATGCTGGCTTCATCCGTATGTATGTGGAAACAATATCACAAAGGTCATAGATCGATAATGACAGTGTGGCGTGAAACTTCTCGTGGTTCCGTCCTGTCTGAAACTCGTCTATAGTTGCTGCCCATGTCCATGCTGTTTTCCCGATTCCTCGTCCTGATCATGCTGCTGACCGTGCTCGCACCCGGCTTCGGCTGGCAGGCGGCTGGCGGCATGCCGGCCGAGGTGGCCGCGGTCGACATGCACCACGGACATTCGGCCGACGGGCACGATGCGCACGCAATGCACGAAATGCCCTGCGAGGACTGCGCGACCCATACAGCGTCCGACGAAGACTGCGCCGAGACGCTGCACCACTGCTGCCCCGGGCACATCCTCGGCCATCTTGCCGTGCAGCAAGTCGCGCCGATGCCGGTGCTGTCGCCCGGTGCCTCGTCGCTGCTCGATCGCGGCGACCGTGAATTCGCCTCGCGCGTCCCCGCCGGGCTCGAACGACCTCCCAGACATTTCTCCGCCTGAGCGTCGGCGGCTGAACGTTCCGTTTCCGTAATCCGGTCTGACCGGGCTATCGCGGCGTGCCGCCGACTGATCCTTCATCAGTCGGAGAAACCTGATGCGCATTTTCCCGCGCTTTCCCTTGTGGATACTTTGTTCCGTGGTCCTGGCCCCGCCGGTCCACGCCGAAAACCTGGCCCGCGCCTTTGCCGATGCCTGGGCGCGCCAGCCCGCTGCGGCGGCGCAGGCCGAGCACCGGCAGGCCGTGGCCGCCCGCCGCGCGGCGGCCAGCGCGTGGACGCCCGAATCGGCAGCGGTCGAGCTGGGCGGGCGTAGCGACCGCTTCAATCGCGACACCGGCGCCGCCGAAGTCGAGCTTGGTCTGGCCATACCCTTGTGGCTGCCCGGCGAGCGTCGTGCCAGCCAGGGGCTGGCCGGAGCCGACGCCGCCTTGCTCGACGCCCGGCTGGCCAGCCAGCAATGGCAACTTGCCGGCAGCTTGCGCACCGCCTGGTGGGACTGGCAGCTGGCCCGCGAGTCGCAGTTGCTGGCCGAAGGGCGGCTGGCGGCCGCCGAGCGTCTGCGCGACGATGTCGGCCGTCGGGTCAAGGCCGGCGATCTGGCACGCAGCGATCTGCATCAGGCCGAACTGGCGGTGGCCGTGGCCGAAGCCGAACTGGCCGAGGCCAGCGGGGCGCACGCGCTGGCTGCCGGCGATTTGCAGGCGCTGACCGGCAAGGCGCCCGCCGATGTCGCGGTAGCCGGCGAAATGCCGCCGGCCGAGACGCCCGACGACGACTGGCTCGACCGCCACCCGCAAGTGCGCTGGCTGCAGGCCGTCGCCGAGCAGGCGCGCCAGCAGCAGGTGTTGGCCCGGACCCGCAACCGACCGCCGCCGGAAATCACTGTCGCCACCCGCCAGGAGCGCGATGCCCGCGGTGCACAGCGCGATCAGAGCTGGGCGCTGGGCGTGCGCATTCCGCTGTCGGCCGGCGCCCGCCACGATCAGGCCGTGGCTGAAGCCAGTGCCGGCCGGACCGAGGCCGAGATCGCTGCCCAGCGCGAGCGCGAACGGCTGCAGCAGGCGGCCGCGCTGGCTGCCCGCCAGGTCGCCCTGGCGCAGACCCGGCTGGCCGCCGCCGAGAAAGGCTTCCGTCTGGCCAGCGAAAACCTGCGCCTGTTCGACAAATCCTTCCGCCTGGGCGAGACCGACCTGCCGACCCGCTTGCGCATCGAGCACGAGGCCTTCGTTGCCGAACGCAAGCTGCACCAGGCCCGCCTGCAACTGGCTGCCAGCCTATCCGCCCGGCGCCAGGCGCTGGGCCTGCTCCCCGAATGAACGAGACGATCATGAAAAGACACTTATTTGCCCTGTTGCTTGCCTGTGCCGCCCTGCCGGCGATGGCGGCCGAAACCCCGGCGCCGCTGCCGGTCGTGGTCGCCGAGAGCGAACTGTTTGAAATCGTCGGCCGGCTCGATACCGCCGGCCTGATCCTGCATGTCGATACGGCCCCGGACAACGCGCCGGTGCTTGATGCCAGCCTGGGCCTCGAACTGGCCGGGCGCGAAATCCAGGCGGTCTTCCGCCCCGCCGAGGGCGATTACCTGATCGCCGACGCCGACTGGCTGGCGCCGCTGCGCCAGCCCGGCGAACACCTCCTGTCCTTCACCCTGCTGGCCGGCGACGAGGCTGACCTGCTCAGCGGCGAGCTGATCGTCGATGCGGCGGCACCGATGCCGGCAGCCGGCTGGCAGCTTTCACCCTGGCTGGGGGGCGGCTTGCTGGCGGCCTTCGGTCTGATCGGCAGTGTCTGGTTTTATCGTCGCCGCCGGGGAGTACAAGCATGAAGCCGCATCTCTTTGCCCTTGCCCTGGCCGTGCTGGCCAGTTCTCCAGTCTTGGCCCACGAAGGCCACGATCATGGCGATGAAAAGGCTGCGCTGCCCAATCTCGGCAACACGCCGCAGCGCCAGCCGGACGGCGTGGTTTTCCTGCCCAAGGCGGCACAACGCCTGATCGGCGTGCGTACGCTGCCGGTCAGTGCCGGTGAGCATCCACGCGGGCTGGAACTGAACGGGCGGGTGATCGTCGATCCGCGTCATGGCGGTCAGGTGAACAGCATGCAGGCCGGGCGCATCGACGCGCCGGCCGATGGCGTGCCTTTACCGGGCAGCAAGGTGCGCAAGGGCGCCGTGCTCGCCTGGCTGACGCCGGCCAGCGGCCAGATCGAGCGTGCCGGCCAGGCCGCCCAGCTGGCCGAGCTGAAGGCGGCGCACGCGCTGGCTGAACGGCGGCTGGCGCGTCTGCAGGAACTCGCCGACACCGTGCCGGCGCGCGAGATCGACGCGGCGCAGAGCGAACTGGGCAGTCTCGGTGCGCGCATTGCCGCCATCGGCGGCGGCCTGTCCGGGCGCGAGGCGCTACGGGCGCCGCTGAGCGGCGTCGTCGCTGCCGTGCATGCAGTGCCGGGGCAGATGGTGGCGGCTGGCGAGACGGTGTTCGAGATCGTCGATCCGGACAGCCTGCACGTCGAAGCCCTGAGTTATTCGGCGCTGCCGGCGGCCGACATCGTCGGCGCCAGCGTCGCGGCCGGCGGTGACAGCCTGGCGCTCGATTTCCTCGGTGCCGGCCAGCGCCTGCGCGAGCAGGCCTTGCCGCTGTTGTTCGGGCGGCGCGGCGACGGCCTGGGCTTGCGCCTGCCGCTCGGTCAGACGCTCAGCGTGCAGGTCGAGTTGCGCGGCCAGGTCCGGGGCTGGGCCGTGCCCAGGCAGGCGGTGGTACGTAGCCCGGCCAACGAGGCCATGGTCTGGGTCAAGACTGCGCCCGAGCGCTTCACCCCGAAAGCGATCCGCAGCGAAGTGCTCGACGGCACCCGGGTGCTGGTCGTCGATGGCCTGGCCGATGGCGACCGCGTGGTCGTCGACGGTGCCAGCCTGATCAACCAGATTCGCTGAGGTCGTCATGTTCCAGTGGTTATTGAACAAGAGCCTCTCAGCCCGCCTGCCGGTGCTGGCGGTGGCGCTGATCCTGATGGCTTACGGCGCCTTCGAGGCGCAGCGCCTGCCGGTCGATGTCTTCCCCGACCTCAACAAGCCGACCGTGACGCTGATGACCGAGGCCGGCGGCATGGCCCCGGAAGAGGTCGAGCAACTGGTCAGCTTCCCGTTGGAAACGACGCTCAACGGGCTGCCCGGCGTGTCCGGTGTGCGTTCGGTGTCGGCGGCCGGTCTGTCCATTGTCTATATTGCCTTCGACTGGGATACCGAGCTGTATCGCGCCCGGCAGATGGTCGCCGAACGCCTGACCGCCTTGCAGGGCAGCCTGCCGCCGGGCGTCGTGCCGCACATGGGGCCGGTGTCGTCGATCATGGGCGAGGTGATGATGCTGGCGATCCCGCTCGATCCGGCGCAGGGCGATGCCATGCGCGCGCGCGAGTACGCCGACTGGGTATTGCGCCCGCGCCTGATGGCCGAACCGGGCGTCGCCCAGGTCATTCCCATCGGCGGTGAGGTCCGGCAGTTCCAGGTGCAGCCGGACGGTGCGCGCATGGCCGAGCTCGGCGTCAGCCTGGAGATGCTGGAAAACGCCTTGCGCGGTCACGCCGCGAATACCTCCGGCGGCTTCCTCGAAATCAACGGCCGCGAATACCTGATCCGCCATCTGGGCCGTTCGGCCAGCCTCGACCACCTGCAGAACCTGGCGGTCACGGCGCGTGCCGGCCAGCCGGTGCTGCTCCGCCAGGTGGCGCAGGTCGGCTTCGCGCCGGCCGTGAAACGCGGCGACGCCGGTTTCAACGGCGCACCGGCGGTGATCCTCAGCATCCAGAAACAGCCGACGGCCGATACCGTCGACCTGACCCGGCGGCTGGAAGCCGCGCTCGACGGCATCACCCGCGGCATGCCGGCCGGCGTGCTGGCGCCGGAAGTGATTTTCCGCCAGGCCGATTTCATCCAGTCGTCGATCGACAACCTGCAGGCCAAGCTGCTGCTCGCTGCCTGTCTGGTGGCGGCGGTGCTGTTCTTCTTCCTCGGCAACCTGCGCGCCATGCTCATTTCGCTGACCGCGATCCCGCTGTCCATCCTGGTCGCCGTACTGGTCTTCAAGTGGCTTGGGTTGTCGATCAACACGATGACGCTGGGCGGGCTGGCCATCGCCATCGGCGAACTGGTCGACGACGCGGTGGTCGATGTCGAGAACATCCTCCGCCGTCTGCGCTCGGCAGTGGCGCGCGGCGAGGATTTCAAGTTGCGCGAACTGGTCATCGCCGCTTCGCTCGAAGTGCGCTCGGCCATCGTCTATGCGACGCTGATCATCGCGCTGGTCTTCGTCCCGCTGTTTGCCCTGCCGGGTATCGAGGGGCGGCTGTTCGTGCCGCTCGGCATCGCCTACATCGTCTCCATCCTGGCTTCGCTGCTGGTCTCGGTGACGGTGACGCCGATCCTGTCCTACTACCTGCTGCCCAGACTGGCCGCCAGCCAGCATGGCGATACCCGCCTGGTCGCCTGGCTGAAGCGCCATTACGACCCCCTGTTGCGGCGGGTCCTGGCGGCGCCCGGATTGCCGCTCGGGCTGACCGCGGCGGCGGTGATCGCGGCGGCGGCCAGCGTGCCGTTCTTCCCGACCACCTTCCTGCCACCGTTCAACGAGGGGTCGATGACGGTGACGCTGCGCCTCAATCCCGGCGTCACCCTGGCCGAGTCGGTCCGCGTCGCCAGTCAGGCCGAGCGCCTGCTGCTGGGTGTGCCGGAAATCGAGCACATCGGCCGCCGTTCCGGGCGGGCCGAGCTCGACGAGCATGCCGAAGGCGTTTATGTGTCCGAGCTGGAAATCCGCCTGAAGCCCGGCGGCCGCGACCGCGAGGCGATCAATGCCGAAATCCGGCAGCGGCTCAAGGATCTGCCCGGCAGTCTCAACCTCGGCCAGCCGATCTCGCACCGCATCGACCACATGCTGTCGGGCGTGCGCGCCCAGGTGGCGATCAAGATCTTCGGCGACGATCTGGATATCCTGCGCGCCAGTGCCGCCACGCTGCAGCGTCAGTTGGCCGGCATTCCCGGTGTCGCCGACCTGGAAATCGAGAAGCAGGTGCTGGCGCCGCAGGTCAAGGTGCAGGTCGATTTCGCCGCCGTCGCGCAGCACGGGCTGTCGCCGGGTGAATTGCTGCGCCGCCTGCAGATGCTGGTCGATGGCGAAAAAGTCACCCAGATCATCGACGGCAACCGCCGTTTCGACCTGCTGCTGCGCCTGCCCGAGCGCGAGCGGGCGCCGGACGGGCTGGCCAGCCTGTTGATCGACACGCCGCTCGGCGCCGTGCCCCTGTCACGCCTGGCGAGCATCGAGGAAAGCGACGGGCCGAACCAGGTGGTACGCGACGACGGCCGGCGGCGCATCGTCATTTCGCTCAACGCCCAGGGTCGGGCGCTGTCCGAGGTGGTCGCCGACATCCGCGCGGTGACCGGCGAACTGCCGTTGCCCGAAGGCTATTTCATCACCCTCGGCGGCCAGTTCCAGGCGCAGGAGGAAGCGGCGCGGCTGATTGCCGTGCTCGCCGTCGGCTCGGCCCTGCTGATCTTCATGGTCCTCTACGCCCGCTACCGTTCCGCGCTGCTGGCCGGCCTGATCATGGCCAACGTGCCGCTGGCGCTGGTCGGCGCGGTGTTCGGCCTGTGGCTGTCCGGGCAGCCGCTGTCGATCGCGGCGCTGATCGGCTTCATCACGCTGGCCGGCATCGCCACCCGCAACGGCATCCTCAAGGTCAGCCACTGGCTGAACCTGATGCGTTTCGAGGGCGAACAGTTCGACCCGGCGATGATCGTCCGCGGCGCCCTGGAACGCCTGACGCCGGTGCTGATGACCGCGCTGGTGGCGGCCTTCGCGCTGGCGCCGCTGCTGTTCGAGGCCGACCAGCCGGGCACCGAAATCCTGCATCCGGTGGCCGTGGTCATCTTTTCCGGGCTGGTCGGCGCGACCCTGCTCGACACCTTCATCACCCCCGCGCTGTTCTGGCGTTTCGGCCGCAAGCCGGCCGAACGCCTGCAGCGCGATTCCTTCAGCGAAGCACTCTGATTCATCAACCAGGAGATATTCCATGAAAACCCTGATTTCCACCTTCGGCCTGGCCATCCTCCTTGCCGCCTCGCCGGCCATCGCCCACGAAGACCACGGCAAGTCCATGCACGGCGGTTTCGTCCTCGACGCCGGTCATGCGCAATTCGAGATTGTCGGCAAAGGCGATACCGTGACCGTTCATGTCAGCGACCACGGCAAGCCGGTGGCGACCGCCGGCGCCGCCGGCAAGCTGACGATCCTGACCGGTTCGAGCAAGCGCGAGATCGAACTCAAGCCGGCCGCCGCCGACCAGTTGCAGGGGCAGGGCGTGATCAACCCGGGTGACCGCGTGCTGCTCAACGTGGGCTGGCCCGGCCAGAAGCCGATGAGCGCACGGACCACGGTGAAGAAGGAGAATGCTCATGCCGGCCACCACTGAGCGTCAATTGCGCCGCCGGTTGCTGCAAGCCGCCTTGCTGCTGCCGTTCGCGGCGCTGGCCGCACCGCCGCAGCGGCAGCAGGTCGAGGTCTGGAAAAGCCCGTATTGCGGTTGCTGCAAGGACTGGATCACGCATCTGGAAAACGAGGGTTTCGTGGTGATTGCCCACGAAGTCGACGATCTCGACGCGGCCCGGAAACGCCTGGGCATGCCGGCGCGCTACGCCTCGTGCCACACCGCACGGGTCGGCGGCTACCTGCTCGAAGGCCATGTGCCGGCGCGGGAAATCCGCCGGCTGCTGGCGGAAAAGCCCAAGGCCATCGGTCTGGCCGTGCCCGGCATGCCGGTCGGTTCGCCGGGGATGGACGGCCCGGCCTACGGCGGCCGGCGCGACCCTTACGACGTGCTGCTGGTGCAGGGCGAACGCAACGCCCGGGTGTTTGCCGCCTACCGTTGACGCCGGCCTGCCTGCAGCCACTTGTGGATGGTGGCGAACAGGCGGTCGGGATCGACCGGCTTGGTCAGGTGCTCGTTCATGCCCACCGCCAGACACTGCTGACGGTCCTCGAGGAAGGCGTTGGCCGTCATCGCCAGGATCGGTGTCGATTCGTAGGCGGGCAGGGCACGGATGGCGCGGGTGGCGTCGATGCCGTTCATCTTCGGCATCTGCATGTCCATCAGGATCAGCGCGTAGTCGTTGCTGCTGGCCATCGCCACGGCCTGTTCGCCGTCCTCGGCGATGTCGACCTTGAGGCCGACGTCTTCCAGCAGGCCGAGCGAGACTTCCTGATTGATCGGTTCGTCCTCGGCCAGCAGGATGCGGGTGCCGGCAAAGTCCCGCTGCAGCATCAGCGCGCTGTCGGCGTCGGCGGCCGGATTGGCCGGCGCCGTGCATTTTTCCAGGCAGAGACGGAACCAGAAGGTGCTGCCCTGGCCAAGTTCGCTGCGCATCCCGATCTCGCCGCCCATCAATTGCACCAGGTGCTTGCTGATCGCCAGTCCCAGACCGGTGCCGCCGTACTTGCGGCTCATCGAGTTGTCGGCCTGCTCGAAGGCATTGAACAGTCGGCGCTGGTCGGCTTCGCTGATGCCGATGCCGCTGTCGCTGATCTCGAAAGCCAGGCAGACCGAGTGGTCGTCGGCGCGGATCTCGCTGATCTGCAGTCCGACCTTGCCCTGGTCGGTGAACTTGATCGCGTTGATCATCAGGTTCAGCAGGATCTGCCCGAGCCGGACCGGGTCGCCGCACAGGCATAGCGACGACAAGGCGGGCGGCAGGTCGATGTCCAGTTTCAGGCCCTTTTCGCCGGCGCGCTGGGCGAGCAGGCTGTGCAGGTTTTCGGTCACCGCCCCCAGGCGGAAGTCGATGCGTTCCAGTTCCAGGTGGCCGGCCTCGATCTTGGAAATGTCCAGGATGTCGTTGATCACCGCCAGCAGGTGTTGCGAGGCCTGCTCGATCTTCTTCAACTGCTGCTGCAGGCCGGCCGGCGGCGACTGGCGCAGGGCCAGGCCGGTCATGCCCATGATCGCGTTCATCGGCGTGCGCAGTTCGTGGCTCATGTTGGCCAGGAAAGTGCTTTTCGCGCGACTGGCCGATTCCGCGCTCTCCTTGGCTTTCGACAGGGCGGCGGTGCGTTCCTCGACCAGCGCTTCCAGGTGCCCGGTGTGTTTGGCAACCTCGGCTTCGAGGCGCTTGCGTTTACGGATGTCGACCAGCAGGGCGATGGCGATGGCCGAGACGAGCAGGAAGGCCAGGCCAAGCACGCCGATGATCAGGCGGCTGCGCTGTTCGATGTGAGCCGTCTGCAGGTCGACCATTTCCTCCAGGCGTTGCTGGTAGTACCAGAGGTCCTGGCTGGCGTTGCGGCCCGGGGTGATGTCGTGAACGACCGAGAAGAGCAGGCGGCGGCCGTCGAAAACGTAGGGGCGGCTGAATACCTCGACGGTGCGGATGGTGTCGTCGGCCAGCTGATGCCGGAAAATGAAATAGTTGCGCCCCTCGGTTTCGGCCAGACGGCGTTCTTCGGCCACTTGCTCGTCGGTGAAGGTGTTGATCTGCTGGATCGACATCTGCCGCAGTTTGTCGCGCTCGTAACCATAGAAACGGCTGGCCGCCGGGTTGGCATCGACGATTTCCCCGCTTTTCGGATCGATGAGCAGCATGACCGTCGCCTGCTGTTCGAAGATTTCCTGGAATGACGGGGTTTGCGCACGTACCGGAGAGAGCAGGGCGAGGGTCAGTCCGAGGAGGGCGAAAAGGCGAAGCGGCAAGGAATATCCAGTTTTGGGGCGACTTGAACGATTTTTCCGATACTAGGTGTGGATATTACTTTAGTAATACAAAGTCCGTCCATGATCCGGATCATCAATTCGGGGCACGATGGCGGGCAGGTATAATGCCGCCCTTTACCTGACGTATCCGGATACCCGTGAGCCAGCTCGACGAAGAAATCTCCCGCCGCCGCACTTTTGCGATCATTTCCCACCCCGACGCCGGTAAAACGACGCTGACCGAAAAGCTGCTGTGGTTCGGCGGCGCCATCCAGGTGGCCGGCGAAGTGCGGGCGCGCAAGGCGTCGCGCCACGCCACCTCGGACTGGATGGAGCTGGAAAAGCAGCGCGGCATCTCGGTGACCTCGTCGGTGATGCAGTTCCCCTACCGCGAATGCATGGTCAACCTGCTCGACACGCCGGGCCACGAGGACTTCTCGGAAGACACCTACCGCACGCTGACCGCCGTCGACTCGGCGGTCATGGTCATCGACTCGGTCAACGGCGTCGAAGCGCAGACGATCAAGCTCCTGAACGTCTGCCGCATGCGCGACACGCCGATCCTGACCTTCATCAACAAGCTTGACCGCGAAGGCAAGGAGCCGATCGACCTGCTCGACGAAATCGAGTCGGTGCTCGGCATCCAGTGCGCGCCGATGACCTGGCCGATCGGCATGGGCAAGCGTTTCCGCGGCGTCTATCACCTCTACGACGACACCATCGCCTTCTTCGATCCGCAGGCCGAGAAGGGCACGGCCGAAATGATCAAGGGGCTGGACAATCCGCGCCTGGATGAACTGATCGGTAGCCAGGCCGACGAACTGCGCAGCGACATCGAGCTGGTGCGCGGTGCGTCGCATCCCTTCGACGCCGAGGCCTACCTGTCGGGCAAGCAGTGCCCGGTGTTCTTCGGCTCGGCGGTCAACAACTTCGGCGTGCAGAGTCTGCTCGATGCCGTTGTCGACCTGTCGCCCGCACCCAAGGCGCGGCCGGCGGTGAGCCGCACGGTCGACGCCTTCGAGCCCAAGTTCTCCGGCTTCGTGTTCAAGATACAGGCCAACATGGACCCCAAGCACCGCGACCGCATCGCCTTCCTGCGCGTTTGCTCCGGGCGCTTCGACCGCGGCATGAAGGTCAAGCAGGTGGCCACCGGCAAGACCCTGTCGATCAACAACGCCATCACCTTCATGGCGCGCGACCGGTCGACCGCCGACGAAGCCTGGTCGGGCGACATCATCGGCATTCCCAATCACGGCTCGATCCGTCTCGGCGAAACCTTCACCGAAGGCGAGGAGCTGCGCTTCACCGGCATCCCGTCGTTCGCGCCGGAACACTTCCGCCTCGCCCGCATCGCCAATCCGCTGAAGATCAAGCAGTTGCAGAAGGGCCTGCAGCAACTGGCGGAAGAGGGGGCGACCCAGTTGTTCCGCCCGCTGTCCGGCACCGATCTGATTCTCGGGGCGGTCGGCACGCTGCAGTTCGACGTGGTCGCCAGCCGCCTCGAGAACGAATACGGCGTGCAGGTCATTTTCGAAAGCTACAATTGTTCGACGGCCCGCTGGATTCACGGCGACGCCGGCGAACTCAAGCAGTTGTCGGAACGCTACAGCGCCAACGTCGCGCTCGACGGTGCCGACGACCCGGTTTACCTGGCCCCGAACAATGTCTACCTGAACATGGTCAAGGAAAAGTATCCCAAGCTTCGTTTCGAAGAAGCGCGCGAGGTCGCCTGATCATGAGCGTACGCGTCCAGCAAGCGGATTTCGATGTCGGTGCCGAACTGAGCGCCTTGCGTGCGGCCGATCCGCGGGTCGGGGCGCTCGCTTCCTTCCTCGGCCTGGTGCGCGACATCAACGACGGGGCCAGCGTTTCAGAAATGACGCTCGAGCATTACCCGGGGATGACCGAGAAAGCGCTTGAGGAAATCGTCACTGAAGCCCGGTCGCGCTGGGATATCTACGACTCGCTGGTGATCCACCGCGTCGGACCGCTCAAACCCTGCGACCAGATCGTGCTCGTGGCGGTGACCAGCGCGCATCGCGGCGAAGCCTTCGCCGCCTGCGAGTTCATCATGGACTACCTGAAGACGAGGGCGCCGTTCTGGAAGAAGGAAGCGACGCCGGACGGCGGGCGCTGGGTCGATGCCCGGGAGACCGACGACAGCGCGGCAGCGCGCTGGCAGAAATAAGAAAGGGGCGCCGCGGCGCCCCTGTTTTTTCCAGGTAAGGAATCCGCTCAGGTCTTGAAGCGAGCAACCGCCTCATGCAGTTCGCCGGATAGCTGATGCAGGCGACGCGCCGCATCGGCGGTGTGGCGCACGGCAATCGCGCTTTCCTCGGACATCTGGGCGATGGTTTCGAGTTTCTGGGCGATGTCGTTGCTGGCATGACTCTGTTCGGAAATCGAGTCGGAAATGCCATTGACCACGAAAGTGACGCGCTGGGCCCCGTCGCGGATACGCTCGATCGAATCGCCGGCCTGGTTTGCCAGTTCGACGCCCTTGCCAACCTTGGCGACGCCGGACTGCATGCTGCCGACGGCGCTGCGCGTACCGTTCTGGATCTTGCTGACCATTTCGGCGATTTCGGTGGTCGACAGGCTGGTCCGTTCGGCCAGCTTGCGCACCTCGTCGGCAACCACGGCAAAACCGCGACCCTGTTCGCCGGCACGCGCCGCCTCGATGGCGGCATTGAGCGCCAGCAGGTTGGTCTGGTCGGCGATTTCGCGGATGGTATTGACGATGGAGGTGATCTGGTCGGACTGGCGGCCCAGGTCTTCGACGATTTCCGACGAGGACTGAACGGCCTCGGAAATCTTGCGCATCTCGGTCGCGGCGCTGTGAATGACGGCTGCGCCTTCTTCGGAAATGACGGCCGATTCCTGGGAAATGCCGTGGGCTTCGCCGGCGTTTTCCTTGACCTGGTCGATGCTGACGGCCATTTCTTCGACCGAGGCAGCCATCGACGAGGCCGCGTCGCTTTGCTGGCGGGCACGGTCGGCGACTTCCTCGGAGGCATGCAGCAACTGGTCGGCGGAACTGGCGACCTGCTCGGCATTGCTGACGATGGTGGTGATCATCGTGCGCAGCGTGTCCTGCATGGCGCGGATGTCGGACAGCAGGTTTTCACCCGGCGGGCAGTCGACCGGCGTAGACAGGTCACCGGCAGCGATGCGCCGGGTAATTGCCGTGGCCGCCGCCGGATCGCCGCCGAGCGTACGGATGATGCTGCGTGTAACCAGCAGCAGCGAGACGGCGATGAAGCCGCCGATGGCCACGCCCCACAGCAGCAGCTTGAGCGCATCCTGGCGGAACTTGGTGTCGACGTCGTCGATGTAGATGCCCGAACCGATGACCCAGCCCCAGGGCTTGAAGCCCATGACGTAGGAAATCTTCGGTACGCCTTCCTCAGCGCCCGGCTTGGGCCACAGGTAATCGACGAAGCCGGCGCCCTGGGTCTTGACCACCGTGTTGAATTCCCGGAACAGGAACTTGCCGTTCTTGTCCTTCAGTTGGTCGAGTTTCTTGCCTTCCAGGTCGGGCCGGATCGGGTGCATGACCATGAGGTCGTTCAGGTCGTTGATCCAGAAATATTCCACTTCGTCGTAGCGTAGCGCACGGATGTTTTCGGCGGCTGCCTTGCGCGCGTCTTCGTCGCTCAGGCGACCGGCCTGGGCTTCCGCATGGAAGTGTGCGGCGATGCCGTGGGTGACTTCCACCAGATTACGAACCTTGTTCTGCCGGTCTTCCATCATCCGTTGCTTGCCGTTGATGAGCAGTACGGCGAAAAGGATGATCAAGGCGCCGATGGTGGCCAAGGTCATGGCCGTCAGTTTGCCGCGCAAAGTCATTGGCGAACCCCCATTTGCATTCTCCTGATAATGTTTCTAAGGTTTTTTTCGATTTGCGGAGATTACCCCAAAATCCTGGGTTGGCAATAGGGGGAATCCTGTGCTCGATTCCGCTCACTTGAAAACTGTCTGATTGCCCTCACTTGGGTGTCATTCCAAGATTCCCGCCGGGAGCCAGCACATGCGTATCGACAAATTCACCACCAAGTTCCAACAGGCCCTGGGCGACGCCCAGAGTCTGGCCAATGCCAACGACCAGCAGTTCATCGAGCCGCAGCACCTGCTGCTGGCGCTGCTCGGCCAGGACGACGGCGGCACGGCCTCGCTACTGGCGCGCGCCGGCGTCAACGTGCCGGCCTTGAAGCGCGACCTCGAAGGGGCGCTGAACCGTCTGCCCAAGGTCGAAGGTCACGGCGGCGACGTCCAGGTTGGCCGCGACCTCGGCAACCTCCTGAACCTCACCGACAAGGAAGCGCAGAAACGCGGCGATCAGTTCATCGCCAGCGAGATGTTCCTGCTCGCCCTGTGCGACGACAAGGGCGAAACCGGGCGCATCGCCAGGCAGCACGGCCTGCAGAAGAAGGCGCTGGAAGCCGCGATCATGGCCGTGCGCGGCGGCCAGAACGTCGATTCCCAGGAGGCCGAAGGCCAGCGCGAATCGCTGAAGAAATTCTGCATCGACCTGACCGAGCGCGCCGCGATGGGCAAGCTCGACCCGGTGATCGGCCGCGACGACGAAATCCGTCGCGCTATCCAGATCCTGCAACGCCGCACCAAGAACAACCCGGTGCTGATCGGCGAGCCGGGCGTCGGCAAGACCGCCATCGTCGAAGGCCTGGCGCAGCGCATCGTCAATGGCGAAGTGCCGGAGACGCTGAAGGGCAAGAAGGTGCTGGTGCTCGACATGGCCGGCCTGCTCGCCGGCGCCAAGTACCGCGGCGAGTTCGAGGAGCGCCTCAAGGCGGTGCTGAAGGAAGTGGCGCAGGACGAAGGCCGCATCATCCTGTTCATCGACGAAATCCACACCATGGTCGGCGCCGGCAAGGCCGAAGGCGCCATCGACGCCGGCAACATGTTGAAGCCCGCGCTGGCGCGCGGCGAACTGCACTGCATCGGCGCCACCACGCTGGACGAATACCGTAAATACATCGAGAAGGACGCCGCGCTCGAACGCCGCTTCCAGAAAGTGCTGGTCGACGAGCCTTCGGTCGAATCGACGATCGCCATCCTGCGCGGCCTGCAGGAGAAGTACGAATTGCACCACGGCGTGGACATCACCGACCCGGCCATCGTCGCTGCTGCCGAACTCTCGCATCGCTACATCACCGACCGCTTCCTGCCGGACAAGGCCATCGACCTGATCGACGAGGCTGCCGCCCGGATCAAGATGGAAATCGACTCCAAGCCGGAAGTCATGGACAAGCTCGACCGCCGCATCATCCAGTTGAAGATCGAGCGCGAAGCGGTCAAGAAGGAAAAGGACGAAGCCTCGCAGAAGCGCCTCGGCCTGATCGAGGAAGAAATCGCCCGGCTGACCAAGGAGTATTCCGACCTCGAGGAAATCTGGAAGGCCGAGAAGTCGGCCGTCCTCGGTTCCGCGCAGATCAAGGAGGAAATCGACCACCTCAAGGCCGAAATCGCCCGCCTGCAACGCGAGGGCAAGCTGGAGAAGGTCGCCGAGCTGCAGTACGGCAAGCTGCCGCAGCTTGAAGCGCAATTGAAGAAGGCCGAAGCCGAGGGCGACGGCAGCCAGCAGAAGAACAAGCTGCTGCGCACCCAGGTCGGCGCCGAGGAAATCGCCGAGGTGGTCAGCCGCGCCACCGGCATCCCGGTGAGCAAGATGATGCAGGGCGAGCGCGACAAGCTGCTGAAGATGGAAGAGCGCCTGCACAACCGTGTCGTCGGCCAGGACGAAGCCGTGCGCCTGGTCGCCGACGCCATCCGCCGCTCGCGTGCCGGCCTCGCCGATCCGAACAAGCCCTATGGCTCCTTCCTCTTCCTCGGGCCGACCGGTGTCGGCAAGACCGAACTGTGCAAGGCGCTGGCCGAGTTCATGTTCGATTCCGAGGAACACCTGATCCGCATCGACATGAGCGAGTTCATGGAGAAGCACTCGGTCGCCCGCCTGATCGGCGCGCCGCCGGGCTACGTCGGCTACGAGGAAGGCGGCTATCTGACCGAGGCGGTGCGCCGCAAGCCGTACAGCGTGATCCTGCTCGACGAGGTCGAGAAGGCGCACCCGGACGTCTTCAACGTGCTCCTGCAGGTGCTCGACGACGGCCGCATGACCGACGGCCAGGGCCGCACGGTGGACTTCAAGAACACCGTCGTGGTGATGACCTCCAACCTTGGCAGCCAGATGATCCAGCAGATGCAGGGCGACGACTACCAGTTGATCAAGCTGGCGGTGATGGGCGAGGTGAAAACCTATTTCCGTCCGGAATTCATCAACCGTATCGACGAGGTGGTGGTCTTCCACGCGCTCGACGAAAAGCACATCGCCGGCATCGCCAAGATCCAGCTCGGCTACCTGGAAAAGCGCCTGGCGCAGCTGGAAATGGGCATCGTCGTCGACGAATCGGCGCTGCTCGAACTGGCCCAGGCTGGTTTCGATCCGGTCTTCGGCGCCCGTCCGTTGAAGCGTGCGATCCAGCAGCAGATCGAGAATCCACTGGCCAAGGCCATCCTCGAAGGCAAGTTCGCCGCCAAGGACGTTATTCGTGTCAGTTGCGAGGGCGGCATCCTGCGCTTCGCCAAGGGCTGATGCGCTGGCGGTAAATCAGTGGGCGGGCCCTTGCGGCCCGCCCCATCGTTCAGCAGTTGCCCTTCTTGGCCTGGCCCGGTGGGCAGAAACCGGGGCCCTGGTGCGGCACGCCCTGCGGCCTGCCGGTATAGTATTTCTCGCCGCGCGGGCCGTGGTGCTTCTTCCAGTAACCAGGTTCGCGCCACTCGTAGCCGTCCCAGTAGTAGCCGCGGTCGTTGCGGCTGCCGAAGGTGACGGTGACGCCGCCGGTCTGGACGCGGAGGCTGCCGACATCGACGCGGATGTCGCTGGCACCGGCCAACAGTGGGGTAGCCGCGATCAACGCGGCGCACAGGAATTTTTTCATGATTCTTCTCTCTTTCGGTAAGGGACCCTGTCCTGAATAACGGACGAGCGGCGGAAAAAGATTACGCAAGGATTGTAAGCAAATGAAAGCGACCCTGGAGGAATGGCGGCAGGCCCGCCATGCGGAACTTGCCGGTGCCGACAGCTGGCTCGGCCTGGTTGGCCTGTTCTGGCTCGACGACGAAATCAGCAGGGTCGGCAGCGGTGAAGATTGCGTTGTCCGCCTGCCGTCCGGGCCGGCGCATCTCGGCGATCTGATCCGCCGCGATGCTTGCGTCTTCTGGCAACCGGCCGGTGGCGAGGCGAGGGCGTTGCAGACCGACCGTGACGGCCGGCCCGATACCATTGAGCATGACAGCCTGTCGTTTTTTGTCGTCGACCGCGAAGGGCGCTTTGCCGCCCGTGTGCGCGACCGCGCCTGGGCGACGCGCCAGCCGTTCGCCGGTGTCGACTATTTCCCGGAAAACGCTGCCTGGTGCATCGACGCCGACTGGCTACCGCTCGATCCGCCGCTGACCATGGAAGTCCCCAATGTCACCGGCGAACTGAAACCGGTGACGGTCGCCTTCAAGGCGGTGTTCGCAGTCGATGGGCAAAGCGTCGAACTCCTGCCGATGTCGGTCGGTGAGCGCGAGGTCTTCTTCGTCTTCCGCGACCGGACGAGCGGTCGGGAAACCTACGGCGCCGGCCGTTTCCTGAAGGCCCGCCCGGCGGCCGACGGCAGGATTCGCCTCGATTTCAACCGCGCCTTCAACCCGCCCTGTGCGTTCACGCCCTTCGCCACCTGCCCGCTGCCGCCGCCGGAGAACTGGTTGCCGATTCCCGTCGAGGCCGGCGAGAAGCGCTGGCTGGGCGGGCATTGAGCCGTGGCTTGAAATACTTGCTTGCTGCATTGCACCAATGTAATATTAGCGTCTAATTATATTTTGATGGAGTCAGCCATGTTGCGTTTCGACATTGCCCCGGTGTGTTCCAACGCCTATCGCTTTCAGGCGACGATGAGCTTTGCCATCGCCGCCATCTACCTGTTCACCCCGTACCAGTGGGTGTCCCTCCTGCTGGCCGTCGGCGGTTTCATCCGCGGTTTCGTCAATCCGCACAAGTGCCTGTCGTACAAGCTGTTCGCCGGCATTACAGACAAGCTGGGCATCCCCAAGATGCAGAATGCCGGTTCCAAGATGTTCGCCGACAAGATCGCCGCCATCGCCGGGACCGCGATGTTCGTGACCTGGCTGATCGGCTCCCCGGTTGGCATGATCCCGGCCTACGCTATTCTGATCTTTGCCTTCATTGATCTGGCGACCGGCTTCTGTGCCGCCTGCTGGGCTTACGGCGCTTACTACAAGTTCAAGCAGGCCTGAACGTTATCGGCCGGAATGAAAGCGCGGGAAACCGCGCTTTTTTTTTGTTAACCGATATGGTTGGCCACTGCCCACACCGCGGCTTCGACGCGTGAGCGGAACTTCAGTTTCTTGAGCAGGTTGCGGATGTGCACCTTGACCGTGCTTTCCATGATGTCGAGTTCGCGCGCGATCAGCTTGTTCGACATGCCGCCGGCCAGGCATTTCAGGATGGCCGTTTCGCGTTCGGTCAGGCTGGCCTGGGTGCGTTGTTCGACCACGCTTTCCTCGCGCAGGGCCGTCGCCAGCAGGCTGGTCAGTTCCGGGCTGATGGCCGTTTTGCCGTGCATGGCGCTGTCGATCAGCTTGAGGATGTCGTCCGGGTCGTTGTCCTTGAGGATGTAGCCGTCGGCCCCGCTGCGGATGGCGGCGATCAGGTCTTCCGGGGCGTCGGAAACGGTGACCAGGATGATGCGCGCATCGATTTCCAGGTCGCGCATGGTGCGCAGGGTTTCCAGGCCGTTCATGCCTTTCATGTTGAGGTCGAGCAGGATCAGGTCGGGATCGAGGCGCTTGGCCAGTTCGATGCCTTCCTGGCCGCTGGCGGCTTCGCCGACGATTTCGAAACCGTCGGCCAGGCCGAGCAACTGGCTGACGCCACGGCGGAACAGCGGATGGTCGTCGATGATCAGGACACGGGTGGTGGTGGGCATGCTGGGTCTCTCAGGGTTCGGTCTGCCGGTATTTTTGCGGCAGGAAATGCAGGCTGATCGTGGTGCCGCCGCCGAAGGCCGTCTCGACATCGATGTCGCCTTCGAGGATGTGCGCGCGGTCGCGCATGATGCTGGTGCCGAAATGGTTTTCGGGGATGTCGGCCGGGTTGAAGCCGCGCCCGTTGTCGCGAATGCAGATGGTCACGGTATGGTCCGGCGCCACGAAGATTTCGACCGAGGCCCGGCTTGCCTGGGCGTGGCGCTCGATGTTGGAGAGCGCCTCGCGGATGATGCGGATGACGTGCATTTCCTCGTTGCCGGAAAGCACGATGCCGGACAGGCTGTTGTGCAGCTGCACCGGGAAGCCCAGTTTGTCGGAGAATTCGGCAATCGTTTCCTGCAGGGCGACGCCGAAGCCGCGCTCGTCGATGCGCAGGCGGAAGGTGGTGATCAGTTCGCGCAGTTCGCGGTAGGCCGAACCCAGTCCGTCCTTCAGTTCTTCGGCAATGGTGCGGGCATCGCACCCCTGTGCGATGCATTTCTCCAGGCGCGTGACCTGGATACGCAGGTAGCTCAGCGACTGGGCAATCGAGTCGTGCAACTCGCGGGCGATCACCGAGCGCTCCTCGAGCACCGCCAGCCGATGTTTTTCCTCGGTGCGGCGCATGTTGAGCAGGGCGTTCGAGACGTGGTGGCCGATGGTTTCGATCAGCCGCGCCTTGTCGGCGGGTAGCGGTTCGCGCGAGCGCAACAGGATCGGTAGCGTACCGCGCATGCCGCTGGCGTCGCCGATCGGCAGGACGACGGTGCTGCCGGCTGCCGCCTGTTCGCCCAGCGGATGGGCGGCGCGGTCGAAGCACTGGGCGCAATCCTGTCTGCCGCACCAGCGTTCGACTTCCTCCGGTGTCAGGTCGCCAACCACCGGGTGGGCAGGCAGGTGGCCGTTGTCGCTGACGCAGATCATGCTGTGACCGAGTTCCAGCGCGTCCTCGACTTCGCGCAGGATGCCCTGCAGTTGATCGAGCGTCAGGTCGCTGGCCGACAGCTTCTGGCTGACACGATAGAGCAGTTCCAGTGACTGGTTGGTGCGGGTCAGCTCCTGCGTTTTTTCCTCGACCTTTTCCTCGAGGTGGGCATACATGCTGGCGATTTCCTCGACCATGGTGTTGAAGGCGCGGCCCAGCTGGCCGAGTTCGTCGCCGCCGACATGGCTGACCCGGGTCGAGAACGAGCCGCGCGAAACGGTCCTGGCCGCCTTGAGCAACTGCGCCAGCGGCTGGACCAGTTGCTGGCGCAGCATCCAGCTGGTCACCAGGCTGACCATGATGATCAGCGTCAGCAGGCCGAATTGCGTGGCGCGTAGCCAGCGGACCTTCTGTTCGAGGTCTTCTTCGATCAGCACGACGACCCGGTCGATCTGCTCGACGAAGGTGGGGATGTCCTGCGCCATGATCGTCAGCGCATCGACATTGCCCTCGGCGGCGAGCCGGGCCAGCGGACGGATGTGCTCGACCCAGCGCCGGTTGACCACGTTGATTGCCTCTTTCGACGGCGAGTTGCCGACCGTCTTGTCCTGGATGAAGCGGTCCAGTCCGTGCAGCCGGCGTTCGAACTGTTCCAGGGTCTGCTGCGCCTGGGCGCGTTTTTCCGGTTGCAGCACTTCGCTCAGGCTGCGGAAGCTCATCATGCGCAGCGAGCCGGAAACGTTGATGGCGCTGGCCTGGCCGCTGATGTTCTCGGCAATGACGGTCGAGGTGACGATGGACGCGAAGGAGAGCAGGGCGAGGATGCCCATGGCCAGCCCCAGCCGCACCAGCACCGAATCCTGCAAGGCATCCGAAATGGAAGAAAAGAAACGCTTCATGGCCGGTATTGCGGATTACCTCTTTTTTGCCTGGGGGTATTCGGATTGCCCGGGCAGTTTTGTGTGCCCGGATTCATGCGCTTGATTCTACGGGAAAAAACCTCAGCGATTGCGGCAAAGGTACTACCTATTAAGGGGTAGATCGCAGTTCGTCGGGTCATTTTCCGGGGCTGTTGGCGCTCAACTCACGGGCGTAGGATCGGTTGCAGATCAACTTTCAGGCAAGCACAACATGCTCAGTCGCCGCGCTTTTCTCGGTGTCGCCCGCCCCTCCCGGGGAAATCCGGTGCGTCCGCCGTGGGCGTTGGCCGAGAGCGTTTTCGTCGATGCCTGCACCCGCTGCTCCGCCTGCATCGAGGCTTGTCCGACCGGCCTGCTGCTGCGCGGCGACGGCGGTTACCCGGAAGCCGATTTCACGCCGGGCCGCGCCCCGGACGGCTGCACCTTCTGCGGCGACTGCCGCACGGCATGCACCCCGGGCGCCTTGAAGGCCGATCAAAGCTGGTCGCTCAAGGCGGTCTTTTCCGACGATTGCCTGGCCGAACAGAAGGTTGTCTGCCGGACCTGCGGTGAAAGCTGCGAGGCCCGCGCCATCCATTTTCCTCCCCGGCTGGGCGGTGTCGCCGGGCCGCAACTCGATGCCCTGGCCTGTACCGGCTGTGGCGCCTGTCTCGCCGATTGCCCGACCCGGGCGATCCGCATCCTTTCCGTGAATACAACTGCCAACCGAGGTGTCGCATGAAGATCGTCAGTCTCGTTCTCAAATACCTGCCCGAGCACACGCGTGCCGTGCAGCTTGGCGTCGAGGCCGTGCCCGGCGCCTCCGTCGCCCACGATCACGGCGACGGCCGGATGCTTGTCCTGATCGAAGACGGTGAAGGCTATGCCGTTTCCGATTCCATCATCGGGGTCCATCACGTGCCGCACGTGATGTCGGTGACCCTGGCTTACGAATACTGCGACGACGCGCTTGAACCCGAGGAGGCTTGACCATGACCATGAATCGCCGTGAATTTCTGAAGACCCAGGCTGTTGCCGCTGCTGCGGCGACCGCCGGGATTCCGCTGGCTGCCAGCGCCCAGACCGCCCGTGCCGGCGGCCCGACCGAAGTCCGCTGGGACAAGGCCGCCTGCCGCTTCTGCGGTACCGGTTGCGCCGTGCTGGTCGGCGTCCAGAACGGTCGCATCGTCGCCACCCAGGGCGACCCGGACTCCCCGGTCAATCGTGGCCTGAACTGCATCAAGGGCTATTTCCTGTCCAAGATCCAGTACGGTGAAGACCGCCTGACCAAGCCGCTGCTGCGCATGAAGAACGGCAAGTTCGACAAGAACGGCGATTTCCAGCCGATCTCGTGGAAGCAGGCCTTCGACATCATGGAAGAGAAGTGGAAGGAAGCGCTCAAGGCCGACATGCAGGCCAACGCCGGCAAGCCGGTCAATGAGATGACCTCGTCGATCGGCATGTTCGGCTCCGGCCAATGGACGATCTGGGAAGGCTATGCCGCCGCCAAGCTGTGGAAGGCCGGTTTCCGCTCCAACAACCTCGACCCCAATGCCCGCCACTGCATGGCCTCTGCTGTGGCCGGCTTCATGCGTACCTTCGGCATCGACGAACCGATGGGTTGCTACGACGACATCGAGAACGCCGACGCCTTCGTGCTGTGGGGCTCGAACATGGCCGAGATGCACCCGATCCTGTGGTCGCGCATCACCGACCGCCGCCTGACCCATGCTGGCGCCGAAGTCCATGTGTTGTCCACCTTCGAGCATCGCAGCTACGAGCTGGCCGACAACCCGATGATCTTCTCGCCGCAGACCGATCTGGCCATCCTCAACTACATCTGCAACCACATCATCCAGAGCGGCAAGGTCAACCAGGACTTCGTCAAGAAGCACGTCAATTTCAAGATGGGCGAGACCGACATCGGTTACGGCCTGCGTCCGGCGCACGCGCTGGAAAAGGATGCCAAGTCGAACGGTTATCCGGGCGCCGACGGCAAGCCCAAGGGCGATACCGGCGCAGCCAAGCCGATCACCTTCGAGGAATTCGCCAAGTTCGTTTCCGAATACACCCTGGACAAGACCGCCAAGCTGTCCGGCGTGCCGGCCGACCGCCTCAAGCGCATGGCCGAGCTCTATGCCGATCCGAAGAAGAAGGTCGTCAGCTTCTGGACCATGGGCTTCAACCAGCACACCCGCGGCACCTGGGTGAACAACATGATCTACAACGTGCACCTGCTGACCGGCAAGATCTCGACGCCGGGCAGCGGCCCGTTCTCGCTGACCGGCCAGCCGTCGGCCTGCGGCACGGCGCGCGAAGTCGGCACCTTTGCCCACCGCCTGCCGGCCGACATGGTCGTGATGAACCCGGATCACCGCAAGTACTCGGAAAAGATCTGGCAACTGCCGGAAGGCACGCTCAACGCCCGCATCGGTTTCCACGCCGTGCTGCAGAGCCGCATGCTCAAGGACGGCAAGCTCAAGTGCTACTGGACGACGACCACCAACAACATGCAGGCCGGGCCGAACATCAATGACGAGATGTACCCGGGCTGGCGCAATCCGGCCGCTTTCGTGGTCGTTTCCGATGCCTACCCGACGGTGTCGGCGATGGCTGCCGACCTGATCCTGCCGTCCGCCATGTGGATGGAGAAGGAAGGCGCCTACGGCAATGCCGAGCGCCGCACCCAGTTCTGGCGCCAGCAGGTGTCGGCACCGGGCGAGGCCAAGTCCGACCTGTGGCAGTACATCGAGTTCTCCAAGCGCTTCAAGGTCGAGGACGTGTGGCCGGCCGACCTGATCGCCAAGAAGCCGGAATACAAGGGCAAGACCCTGTTCGACATCCTCTACAAGAACGGCGTGGTCAACAAGTTTCCGCTGGCCGATCTGGAAAAGGCCAACGGCCACGCGATCAAGGGCTACATGAACGACGAGTCGAAGGAACTCGGCTACTACCTGCAGAAGGGCCTGTTCGAGGAATACGCCGCCTTCGGTCGCGGCAAGGCCCACGATCTGGCCGACTTCGACGTCTATCACAAGGCCCGCGGCCTGCGCTGGCCGGTGGTCGATGGCAAGGAAACGCTGTGGCGCTTCCGCGAAGGCTACGATCCGTATGTCCAGAAGGGCGAGGATTTCAGCTTCTACGGTCACAAGGACAAGAAGGCCGTGATCTTCGCGCTGCCCTACCAGCAGCCGCCGGAAATGCCGGACAAGGAATTCGACCTGTGGATGTCCACCGGCCGCGTGCTCGAACACTGGCACACCGGCACGATGACCCGTCGCGTTCCTGAACTGCATCGTTCGGTGCCGGAAGCCGTGGTCTTCATGCATCCGGAAGATGCCAGGAAGCGCGGCATCCAGCGCGGCATGAAGGTCAAGGTGGCGTCGAAGCGCGGCGAGATCCAGCTGCGCGTCGAAACCAAGGGCCGCAACAAGCCGCCGGTCGGCCTGGTGTTCATCCCCTTCTTCGACGAAGGCAAGCTGGTCAACAAATTGATCATCGATGCGACTTGTCCGATTTCCAAGGAAACGGATTTCAAGAAGTGTCCGGTCAAGATCACCCGCGCCTGAGATCGCAGCGAGCCTGAATCGTGAGCACGAATCCCACCGCCAAGCCTGAAGGAAAACCCGGCGTGTCGCCTGCCTCCCTGGCACGCCGGAAATTCCTCAACGGCATCGCCGCTGCGGCCGGTGGTGGGGTATTGCTCAGCCTGGTTCCGCTGCTCGCCGCCCGGCCGGCCGGGGCAACCCCGGCGCAGGCCTTGCGGCCGCCCGGCGCACTCAACGAGCCGGATTTCCTGGCCGCCTGCGTGCGTTGCGGCCTGTGCGTTCGCGATTGTCCCTACGACACCCTGGTGCTGGCCCCGGTCGGCGGCGAGGTGACCGGCGGGACGCCATATTTCAAGGCGCGCAGCATCCCTTGCGAGATGTGCGAGGACATTCCCTGCGTCAAGGCTTGTCCGACCGGCGCACTGAATCCCAAGCTCACCGACATCCTCGATGCCCGCATGGGGCTGGCGGTGCTCTCCGACCATGAAACCTGCCTCAATTACCTGGGTCTGCGCTGCGATGTCTGCTACCGCGTCTGCCCGGTGATCGACAAGGCGATCACGCTGGAGAGCATGCACAACCCGCGTTCCGACCGCCATGCCTTGCTGCTGCCGACGGTTCATTCCGAGCATTGCACCGGTTGCGGCAAGTGCGAGGCGGCCTGCGTGCTGCCGGAAGCAGCGATCAAGGTGATGCCGGTGGCGCTGGCCAAGGGCGCCTTGCCCGACCACTACCGCAAGGGCTGGGAAGAAAAGGCACGTCACGGCAGTTCGCTGATCGGCGATCAGGTCGAGATGCCGGTACGCGGTCTCGAAGGCAAGGCCTACGGCGATGTGCGCGTCGATCGCGATGCGCCGCCGCCCGCCGGCATCGATTCGGGATGGAAGCCATGAGCGCCACCCGCAATCCCATGCATCCGGGCCGCGACGCCGTTCGCGACAAGGGCTGGCTGGCGGCACACCGCTACCTGATCCTGCGCCGGGTCTCGCAGTTCGGCATCTTGCTGCTGTTCATGACCGGGCCCTGGTTCGGGCTGTGGATCGTCAAGGGCAACCTGGCCTCGTCGCTGACGCTGGACATCCTGCCGCTGACCGATCCCTACCTGTTCGTGCAAAGCCTGGCCGCCGGTTTCATGCCGGCCTCGGCCGCGCTGATCGGGGCGGCCATCGTCATCGCCTTCTATGCGCTGTTCGGCGGTCGTCTGTACTGTGCCTGGGTCTGCCCGGTCAATGTCGTCACTGACGCCGCAGCCTGGCTGCGCCGGCGTCTGGGTCTGAAGTCGGGGCGGGCGCCCGACGGCAATACCCGTTACTGGGTGCTGGCCGGTTCGCTGCTGCTGGCTGCCTTCACCGGCACGCTGATGTGGGAGGTCGTTAATCCGGTCAGCATCCTGCAACGCAGCCTCATTTTCGGCCTCTCCGGCAGCCTGGCCGTGGTCCTGGCGATCTTCGCCTACGACCTGCTGGTTGCCAGTCGCGGCTGGTGCGGTCACCTCTGTCCGATGGGCGCCTTTTACGGCCTGCTCGGCCAGAAGTCGCTGCTACGCATCACCGCCGATCAACGCGGCAAGTGCGACGACTGCATGGACTGCTTCGCCGTCTGCCCGGAACCCCAGGTCATCCGTCCGGCGCTCAAGAAGGCCGGTCAGGACAGCCCGCTCATCCTCGATGCCGATTGCACCAATTGCGGTCGCTGCATCGATGTCTGCAACAAACACGTTTTCCACTTTACTCATCGGTTCGATCAAAGGAGCGATTCATGAAAAACAAGAGCCGCCTGTTCACTGCTGCTTTGGCCGCGGCACTCATGGTTTCCACACTGTCGTGGGGGCCGGTCCATGCGTCTGAGGGTGGGCTCAAGAGCCTGCGCGGGGCTCCCATCCAGGCCCCGGAGACCGAATCCGCCGATCCGTTCAAGGTGATGAAGGACAGCCCGCCGATCGAGCGCGACTACGTCCAGCAGCCGCCGCTGGTGCCGCACAAGGTCGATGGCTACAACGTCACGATGAAGTACAACAAGTGCATGGATTGCCACTCCTGGAGCCGCTACAAGGAAACCGGCGCGACCAAGGTCTCGCTGACCCACTTCAAGACGCGCGACGGCCAGGAGTTGTCGAACATCTCGCCACGTCGTTACTTCTGCCTGCAATGTCACGTCCCGCAGGTCGATGCCAAGCCGCTGGTGGCCAACAAATTCAAGCCGGCCGAAGGCATTCGCTGAACCCGGCTGACGGAGAAGAATCATGGAAAACAACAAGCCTGCAGGGCTGATTGGCAGGGTTCGTGGCTGGGTTGCCGGTATCGGCGTGGTCACGGTGCTCGGTCTGTTCGGTGCCGGCATCATCTTCTGGGGCGGTTTCAACACCGCGATGGAATACACCAATACCGAGAAGTTCTGTATCTCGTGTCACGAAATGAAGGACAACGTGTACGCGGAATACCAGAACACCATCCATTACTCGAACCGTTCCGGGGTCCGGGCCGTTTGCTCCGATTGCCACGTACCCAAGGAGTGGGTGCCCAAGATGATCCGCAAGATCCAGGCGAGCAAGGAGGTCTGGGGCAAGATCACCGGTGTCGTCAATACGCCGGAGAAGTTCGAAGCGCACCGGCTGACCATGGCCACCCGCGAATGGGAGCGGATGAAGGCGAACAACTCGCAGGAATGCCGTAACTGCCATAACTTCGAGTATTTCGACTACGGTGCCCAGGGGCGTCGTGGTGCCAACACCCACCAGCAGGCGTTCAACGACGGCAAGACCTGTATCGACTGCCACAAGGGGATCGCCCACAAGCTGCCCGAGGTCGATCAGTCGATCACCGTGATCAACGCCGACGGCGCGCCGCCGCAGGTCTTCCATCCGCCGGTGAGCGGCAGCAAGGACTAGGACTTTTCAAACCACCTCTCGAGCGCGTCCGGTTCCTGCGAACCGGCGCGCTTTTTTTCGTCCGTCAGGCCTGGAAGAACGCTTCCAGGTCGGTGAACACGGCGTGGTCGGCATGATGCCGGCGCACCGCGCTGACGTCCTCCAGCTTTTCGACCTGCCGGATCATCTGCGGCAGCCGCTGGTCTTCGTTGACCAGCAGCCAGATCCGGCTCTGCCGGCCGTCGCCGACCGGCAGGCAGAGAATGCCTTCGACGTTGTAGGCGCGGCGCGAGAACAGGCCGACCACATGCGACATCACGCCGGGGTGGTTGGCGACGTCGATTTCCAGCACGGCGCGGGACAGCGCCTGGTTTTCGTTACGGCTGACAGCGTTCATGCCTGGGCTCCGATCATGTCACGGTTGGCGGCGCCGGGGGGCACCATGGGATAGACCTTCTGTTCGGCGTCGATGCCGGCGTGGATCAGGCACGGGCCGGGGCGGGCGAAGGCATCGGCCAGTGCGGCGCAGGGATTCGCCGCCTGGTCGAGATCGACGGCGGCGATGCCAAGCGCCCGGGCGGCGGCGACGAAATCGGGCATGGCCTGGAATTCCGAGGCGAACAGCCGTTGCCCGTAGAACAGCGTCTGCTGCTGGTGCACCAGGCCGAGGACGGCGTTGTTCATGAGCACGATCTTGACGTTGGCGCGCTGCTCGGCGGCGGTGACCAGTTCCTGGATGTTCATCAGGATCGAGCCGTCGCCGGTGAAGCAGACCACGGTGCGTTCCGGCGCGGCGAGGGCGGCGCCGATGGCGGCCGGGACGCCGAAGCCCATCGTGCCCAGACCGCCGGAAGTCAGCCACTGGCGCGGCCGGCGCAGCGGGTAGGCTTGCGCGGCCCACATCTGGTGCTGGCCGACGTCGGTGGCAACGATGGCGTCATCGTCGAGGCAGGCGGCGACGGCGCGGATCAGGCCGAAGTGCGAGCGCGGGTCGTTGACGCCGGGCAAGGGTTGCGGGTGTGCTGCCTTCAAGGCGTCGATCCGGGCATTCCATTCGCTGCGCGGATTTTCCGGCACCAGCGGCAGCAGGCGGGTCAGCGCCTCGGCGACATCGGCAACGATGCCGACGTGGGCGGTCTTGATCTTGTCGAGTTCGGCCGCATCGATGTCGATGTGGATGATCTTCGCCTGCGGGCAGAATGCCGCGACCTTGCCGGTGGCGCGGTCGTCGAAGCGGGCGCCGACGGCGATCAGCAGGTCGCATTCGTCGAGCGCCAGGTTGGTGTAGGGGGCGCCGTGCATGCCGAGCATGCCCAGCGACAGCGGGTGGTCGACCGGCATCGCGCCGAGCGCCATCAAGGTCATCACGGTCGGCAGCGTCGACTTTTCGGCGAGTTCCAGCGCAAGTCCGGAAGCACCGGCGTGGATCACGCCGCCACCGAGATAGAGCAGGGGGCGTTTGGCTGCGGCGATCAGCGAAGCGGCTTCGGCCAGCGCCATGCCGTCGGCGGGCGCCGGCATCACGCGCTGGCCGGGTGCCGGCCATTCAGTGACCTCGATGGCGCGGCTCTGCACGTCCTTGGGGATGTCGATCAGCACCGGCCCAGGGCGGCCGGAAGCGGCGATGGCGAAGGCGCGCGGGATGACATCGAGCAGTTCCTCGGTCGAGGAGACCAGGAAATTGTGTTTGGTGATCGGGACCGACAGACCGTAGGTATCGACTTCCTGGAAGGCGTCGGTGCCGATCATTGCCTTGGGCACCTGGCCGGTGATGGCGACCAGCGGGATCGAATCGAGCTTGGCGTCGGCAATCGCGGTCAGCAGGTTGGTCGCGCCGGGGCCGGAGGAGGCCATGCAGACGGCGACTTCGCCGGAGACGCGGGCCATGCCCTGGGCGATGAAGCCGGCGCCCTGTTCGTGGCGGGCGAGGACGTGGCGGATCGCGGTCGACTGACCGAGGGCGTCGTAGATCGGCAGGATCGCGCCGCCGGGATAACCGGTGACCAGGCGCACGCCCTGGCGTTCGAGCAGGCGTACGGTGATCTGGGCACCGGTGAGGGTTTCGTTGGGGGTTTCGCTCATCTGAGGCTCCTGGGGTTCTGGCGGTTCCGGGAGGCTCAAACAAAAACCCCGCCGGTTGCGCCGGCGGGGTTTGGGGAAACTGTCTGCTGCTTCTGATTACCCGATCCGCGACGGCGCGTGCGTAACGACGCCTACGCTAATGACGCGTACGACGACCAGCAGCGAGACTGCGCGGGCAGCAACGGAGCGGAAGGCGGTGTAAGCGTTCATCGGATCGGAGGATTGAAAGTTCAGCGAAAACGCACTATCGCCGAAGTTTCAGGAAAAAACAACAACGGGATGCGTAGGGTTATTGGCGATCAGCAGGTTTTCGCCGCGCGGCAGGCCGCAATCGACTGGTTTGCCTGAATGGCCGGCCCGCCCGCGCGCAGCCAGCCCATGATGCCGGCGCGCACGTTGTAGACCTTGGTGTAACCGGCCTGTTGCGACAGGAACTGGCTGACCGCCTTGGTCCGGTTGCCGGTGCGGCAGATGACGATGACCGGCTGGTCGGCTGCAGCAATCGGTTTGACTTTCTCCAGCCAGGCCCCGGGATTGGCCCGGCCGCGCTCGTCGAAGAAGGTCAGCAGGTGGCTGCCGGCAACGATCCCGGTCTGCTCCCATTCGGCCTGCAGGCGGATGTCGATGACCGGCACACCTTCCTGCAGCAGGCGGGCGAGTTCCCGGTTGTCGATATCGACGACTTCGGCTCGGGCAAACAGGCAAAAGCAGGCTATGCTTGAAGCAATGAGGAAGCGGCGCATCATGGTCTGGTCGGTGATTAATCAGCGTCCGATTATATAGTGATCGATGCGCAATGATTTCCTTGACCTTGTTATTAATAAAACTCAAAATATGTCGTAAATAACAAACAGAATGCATTTGTGACAGTCATGAAACAGCGTCTGCGTTATCTCCCGTTGAACGAGCTTGCCGAGGGCATGGTGCTCGGTGCTTCGCTGACCATCGCCGAGCATGGTGTCACCAACTTTGCCTTGCCGGCCGGCCATGTGCTCACCGAGGACAATCTCTGCCAGATTGCCCGGCGCGGCGGGGAGTTTGCCTGCATTGCCGAGGAAGACCCACGCAGCGACGAAGACCGTGCGGCCGAACTCGCAGCCCATGCGGCGCAGCTGCAGCGCATCTTCGCCAATGCCGACATGGAACGGCCCGCGGTGGCCGGATTGCACGCAGCCGTCCTGGCCTACCGGAGCCTCTGATGCCACTGCATCTCAAGGAAAGCGAGATCATCGAACGGGCAGCCCTGTTGCCGGCCTTTCCCACCGTCGTCAATGACATCCTGGAAACCCTGGACGACGAGAACGCGGCAATGGGCGCCCTGATCCAGCTGGTCGAGCGCGACCCGGTGATCACCGCGCGCGTCCTGTCGATTGCCAACGCGGCCGTCATGGCGGGCCGGACCCAGCGTGACCTGCGCGACATGCAGGTCGCCGTTTCGCTGATCGGCCTGTCGAAGCTCCGGGAAATCGTGCTCGCCGTCAGCCTGGCGAAATTCTCGCGCGAAAGCGGCATGGGCAGCCATTTCTGGGAGCACAGCATCGCCGTGGGCGTGGCCGCTCAGGAATTGTCGCGGATCGGTCACTGTTCCCGTGATTTCGCGCTGGTCTGCGGGCTGCTGCACGACATCGGCCAGTTGTGGATGGCGCGTTGCCATCCGCTGGAATTCCAGATGGTGCGGATGAGCATGGAGCAGGCGCCCGACCTCGACATCCTTGACGCCGAAATCTGGCACTTCGGCCTCGATCACTGCACCATCGGCCGTCTGCTGGGTACCGCCTGGCATCTGCCGGCACCGGTCATCGCCGCCATCCAGCATCACCACGATGCGCACCCGCCGGCCGACAAGCTGATCGCGGTGACGCATCTGGGCGAAGCGGTGGTCAATGCGCTGAACATCGACTCCCACAATCACGCCAGCGTGCGTCACGTATCGGCAACCGCCTGCGATGTGCTGGGCATCGACTGGAACGACGACTTCAATTTCCTGTTTGGCCGGATCGAAGCGCGCTCGCGCAATCTGGCCCGGATATTCGGCTGAGCGCCTGCCAGCGCAACCAGTGACCGCAGGCCGAACGCGCACGGCGCTCGGAGCCGTGCCAGCCGCCACCTTCGCACAGACCGGTCACCGTTTCCGACTCGACGCTTACCGTATTCGGGCTGTCGCCCGTCTGGCGCGGACCGGTCCAGCGCTCGCAACTCGCGCAGCGTTTGCGGTCGACCGCCTGGATCACCATGCTTTGCCGTTTCAGCGCGGCGGCTGCCGGCCTTTCATCATTTCCTGCATGTTGTACTTGCCCATCCCCGGCATGATCACGTCGCCGGCCTTCTGGCCCGGTTGGCAGGGGCCGAGCCAGCGCGCCTCCTGAACCATCTTCATTTCCTTCATCCCGTCCTGCGGCGGATTGAAGCGGGTGACCATGTCGCTGCGGTAACTGCGGTTGAAGTCGCCGGTGATCTCGGCATCGGTCGTCGCCGTTGTGCCGTCGTGCCGGCAGACCGAGTGGATGGTCATCTTGCCGGCGCCCGGCTTGATCTGCATGACCGGGCAATCCGGCTTGCCACCGGGGCCGGAAGCATCGTTCATCACATTGTCGCTGTTCTGGTCGATGCACATCTGCATCGGGCCCTGGCCGGGCATGCCGGGAGGCATTCCGGACATCTGCGTGCGGATTTCCCAAAGGCCCGACTTGCGCTTGGGCACGTCGGCGGCTGCGGCGGTCGAGGCAATGCAAGCGGCGAGCAGACTCAGGGCGATACGGGAGGTTTTCATGGCGGCGTCTCCGGTCGGGTAAGAGCACTCATCGTAGTCTGCTTTGGCAGCGTCGTCATGGGATAATCGCGCCTTTTTCCGGGGCTGGTCATGGCGCTCAAATCCACGGTCTTCAAGGCCGAATTGCAGGTATCCGATCTTGATCGCGGACATTTTGCCGAATACCCGCTGACGGTTGCCCGCCATCCCTCGGAGACCGACGACCGGATGATGGCCCGCATCCTCGCCTTCGCCATGTTCGCCGGGCCCGACCTCGCTTTCAGCAAGGGGCTGTCCAGCGACGACGATTGTGCCCTGCAGGAAGTCGACCCGTCCGGCGTGCTGCGGACCTGGATCGAACTCGGCCAGCCCGACGAAAGCCGTATCCGCAAAGGCTGCAACAAGGCTGACCGCGCCATCGTGCTGGCTTACGGCGCGCGTGCCGTCGATGTCTGGTGGCAGCAGACGGGGCCGCTGCTGAGCCGTTTTTCCAATCTCACGGTGCTGCGCCTGAGCGCCGAAGAAACCCAGGCCCTGGGCCGCTTGGCCGAACGGACGATGAAACTCTCCTGCACCATTCAGGAAGGCACGATCTGGCTGGCCAGCGGTGAGCAATCGATCCAGTTGTCACCTGAAACGCTGTTGAGTGCTCGCGCTGCCTGAGGCGCGTCGGTTTGGTCTTCCCCGAGTCAGGCTGAATCCCGGCCTGATTCAAGCCATTTCAACAAGGTCGTATAAAGCACGCCCGGTTTGGCCGGCTTGGCAATGAAGTCGTCCATGCCGGCATCCAGGCAGCGCTCCTTGTCCTCGGCAAAAGCATTTGCCGTCATGGCCAGGATGGGGATGGTCTGGTAGTCGGGCAATTGCCGGATTTGTCGTGTGGCTTCCAGTCCGTCCATTTCCGGCATCTGCATGTCCATCAGGATCGCGGCGTAGCGACCTGAGCGGGCCTTTTCCAGCGCCTGTCGGCCATTTTCCGCCACATCGACCTTGAGCCCGACATCCTCGAGCAGCATCTGGGCGATTTCCGCGTTGATCGGTTCGTCCTCAGCCAGCAGGATGGATTTCCCCGCATGGTCGTGCTGGATCGCCTGCTCGGCAGGGTCGATTCCGGTGGCGGCATGCTCGGCGGCTTCGCGGGTTTTCCTCAGGACGGTGGTAAACCAGAAAGTGCTGCCCTGGCCCGGCGTACTGCTGACGCCGGCACTGCCGCCGGTCAATTCGGCGATTTTCCGGGTGATCGCCAGTCCCAGGCCGGTACCGCCGTACTGGCGCGTGGTCGAATTGTCGGCCTGTTCGAAAGCGTTGAACAGCCTGGGCAGGATTTCGGGGGCAATGCCGATACCCGTATCCTCGACTTCAAAACGCAGGGTGGCGGTGTCGTCGGTTTCGCTTTCCTGGGCCACGCGCAGGGTGATGTGTCCGGTGTCGGTGAACTTGATGGCGTTACCGGCGTAGTTGAGCAGCGCCTGCTGCAGCCGGGTGGGATCGCCGCTGAGGTGATGGGGGAAGACCGTGGTTTCGATGTTGAAGCGCAGTCCCTTATCCCGGGCCTTCTGGCCAAGGATCGAGACGACACTGCCGAGCAGGGCTTCAACGTGAACGGGGGCATCTTCCAGGGCGAATTTTTCGGCCTCGATCTTGGACAGGTCGAGCACGTCGTTGATGATCCTGAGCAGGTGGCTGCCGGCGTTCTCGATCTTGTCGAGCTTGTCGGCCTGCTGGGCGGTCAGGCCACCACGCCGCAGGATGTGGGCCATGCCGGTGATGGCGTTCAGGGGCGTGCGGATTTCATGGCTCATGTTGGCCAGGAAGGTACTCTTTGCCCGATTGGCCGCCTCAGCCGCTTCCTTTGCCTGCGCCAGTTCGGCGGTACGGGAAGAAACCAGTTGTTCGAGGTGGTTGCGGTACTGCTGCAGTTCGATTTCAACCTGCTTGCGTTCGGTGATGTCGGTCGAAATCCCGCACAGCGCATAGATTTCACCTTGGGCATTGCGCAGCGGCAGCTTGATCGACAGGAAGGCGCTGGTGATGCGGCCGTCAACGGTGGTGTTGATTTCCTCTTCGGTGACCCGTTCGCCGCCTTCGATGACACGCCGGTCATTGCCCCTGAGGTTGGCAACGGTTTTCGGGTCGAAGAATTCGCTGTCGTCGTGCCCGAGTATTCCGTCCATCTCCCGGCCGAACAATTCGCGCACCAGACGGTTGGCGTAGGTGTAGCGGTAGTCCGGATCCTTGATGTAGATGTAGGCGGCGACGCTGTCGAGTATGGTGGCCAGACGTGCTTCGCGCTCGCGCAATGCGGCCTGCTGTTTCTGATTGTTCTGGTGGTAGGTATTGAAGAGTTCGCGCGTCCAGCGCGAGAACAGCCAGGAGGCGCCCAGGCCGAGGAGCAGGGCGGCCAGCGCGGCAAGAACGATGTTCAGCCCCTGCTGTGCCGATATCTCGTGAAACCGTGCCTGTTCGGCCGCCACTGCCGAACGTAGTTCGTCATCGAAAACCGTGGTGATGACAATCCAGTTCCAGGGAGCATAGCTCTGGATGTAAGCCGTTTTCGCAGCCAATTTACCGCTGCCTTCGCGTGGCCATTGGTAGCGGACGATGCCGCCGCCCTGTTGCGCAACCGCCTTGAACTTGTCCAGCACTTCGCCGGCGAGACCCGGCAATGTCGTGCTGTCCTTGCCCTCCAGCGAAGGATCGGAGGGCGAGATCAGCGAGCGGCCATCGGCGTCGATCAACCCGGTGTAACCGGTTTCGCCGAAATGATGGGCACGCAGGCGCTGCATGGCGATTTGCTTCTGCTGTTCCTCCCATTCGTAGAGATAGTCACCGGTGCCGATCAGCCAGTCGTAAGGTTCAAAATAGCGCACATAGGCCAGTTTGTCCGCCATGACCTTGGGGTTGTCCGGTGTGTACCAGCGATAGCGAGAAAACCCTTCGCCGCGTGGTTTGCGCGCCGCCTCGATCAGGCCGCGCATGATGTAGTGGCCGGTATCGTCCTGGTTGTCGAGGTTGGTGATGCCTTCAAGCTGAGGAGCGGTTGGCAGGAGGATGAACTGGCCGTTCATGTCGTCGATGAAGAAATAACCGCGGCCGTTGTAGAAACGTACAGGGCGAAGTGCCTCGATGATCAGCTTCTTGACTTCAGCGGCTGGGCGGCGCAACGACTCACGTTGGTGAATGGCTTCGGCAATCTGTATCGCGTTATCGACCTGCAGCGTGATGCTTTCGCGCAGGACGGTTTCCGTCCTTTTACGGGTAACTTCGATCGCGGTGATGGCGTTGCGCATTTCCGCCTTCAGGCGGGCCTCGGTCTGTTCGTTGAGTGCCTGCTCAATGCGGGCAAGCGACAAATTCGCGTCATGGCGGTTCTGCCAGGAGTAGAAACCGGCGAGGGCAAAGGTCAGCAGCAGCACGATCAGCAGCGTGCCGACGAGGTGTATCCTCGGGATGGTTTTCTGGTTTGCGACCAGTTGCAAAGTCTCTCTCCTGCGACACTTCGGTCGCTAACGCCTTGCAGATTCGCGCTGCTGCAGGCCGATTGTTCAACGACGCAAGACCCGCCACAGCATGTCGACGCCGGAGACGATCAGGTCGCCGATGTCCATCTGGTTGCGCTGCTGGCGCTGTTCCCGATCGTAGCGCGATTTTTCGCGTTCGGCGAGAATGATTGCGTCGCCGAGCATTTCGACGTCGCGGGTGGTGCGCCGGGTTTCGGCATGGTCGAAGCGGGACAGCGCCTTATCCACCGCATCCGGGTCGAGGATGGCGATGGGCGTGCGGCAATGCCGGCAGGCGTGGTCCTGGCGGATGTCGACCGGGGCGCCGCAACCGGTGCAGCGCACGGTGCCGACCTTGCGCGCCAGTTCGTCGATCTCGCTGTCGCTCAACTGGCGGACGAAACCCTTTTCGATCATCAGCTGGGCGAAAGGTGTGAACCGTCCGTGCTTCTGCAGGCAGCGATGGTAGTTGAACTGGCCGCCGTGCCTGGAGCGGTCCAGGCCGTGCAGCAGCCGCTCGTCGCAGCGCGGGCAGTGCAGCACGTCGCGCAGCGGCAGGCGCTGCCGGTCGCGGTGCTCGTGGATCAGGCGGAACAGCTCGATGACGCCGCCCGGGGTGATCTGCACGCTTTCGAATTCGTCGAACCAGATGCCGTGGCAGTGAAAGCACAGGTCGATGATGACTTCACCGTGGTGCATGCGCTCGAAGCGCCGCTTCTCCATCGGCTGCCGGCACGAAGGGCAGGGCGTCGGTTTCATCCGCAACTGGCGGTCGGGCGGATGCTGCCGAGGTTGAGGGTGACGCCTTTCTTCATCTTGCCGATCACGTGCATTTCGCAGGCTTTGCAGTCGAACTTGAGGATCAGCTTTTCGTTGCCGTTGATCAGCGTCATCGGGTCCGGCTTCAAGTGCTTCACCTCCTTCGGACAGAGGTTGAAACTATAGCGCAGGCAGTGGCGGGTGATCATCAGCGAGACCATGCCCTTTTCGTTGCCGGCCTCGTAGGCCTCGTCGATCAGCCGTACGCCGTGCTTCTCGTAGAAGGCGCGGGCCTTGCTGTTGAACACGTTGCCGAGGTAGGTCAGCTCATCCTGCGGGTAGGGCACGGGGTCGGCTGCCGGTGCCGCGCGCGGTGGGCGCGGATGGCTGGCGATGCGCGCGGCTTCGAGTTTTTCCGCCGCTTCGCGGCGCAGTGCGTTGATCGCGCCGACCGGCAGGAACCAGGCCTGGCTCAGTTGCAGCTCGACCGCTTCGGCGACGAACATCGTGTTGCCGAACTTGCCGAGATTTTCCTTCAGCTTGGCCAGCGCGGCGTCCGGGTTCTGCGCCAGTTCGCGGCCGATCCGCTCGTCGCGGGGCAGGGTGACGGAAACGCTGACCTGGTCTTCGTCGCTCAGCGTCAGCACGAAAGCGTCGGCCTGCTCGGCGAAAACTGCCTTGACGCTGACGCGCCGGTCGGCCGAATCCTTTTCCAGCGCGCGCTCGAATTCCTGGTCGCGGTTGCGGAACAGGGTGGTGCCTTCGCTCAAGTCGGCCGGGATGTCCATCGGGAAGAGCTTCCTGCCCTCGACCCGGTTGATGCGCATTCCCTGCACGTCGCCGTGGGCGTCGTGGAAGCAGACGCCGTCGCCGTTGTGGAAGGTTTCGCCGGTATTGACCGTGAGCCAGCCGTCGCCGATCTCTTCCACCTCGCCAATCGGCTCGCCGACGAAGGCCGGCGAATCGAAGGCGCCGATGTCGTCCTGGCGGTCATTGGCAAAGTAGTCGGTGTAGCCGCGGTTGAAGGTCTTTTCCGGCTGCGGCGTGAAGGTGAAGGTCGAACGGCCGCTGGCGGCGCGCACGTAACGCGGGTCGGCGGCGATGATCTCGTCGAGCAGCGTGCGGTAATGCGCGGTGATGTTCTTGACGTAGGAGAGGTCCTTCAAGCGGCCCTCGATCTTGAACGAGGAGACGCCGGCCTCGACCAGCGCGCGCAGGTTGTCGGACTGGTTGTTGTCCTTCATCGACAGCAGGTGCTGGTTCTCGGTGATCGTCTTGCCCTTGTCGTCGACCAGCGTATAGGGCAGCCGACAGGCCTGCGAACACTCGCCGCGATTGGCGCTGCGGCCGGTGTGGGCGTGGCTGATGAAGCATTGTCCGGAATAAGCGACACAGAGCGCGCCGTGGACAAAATACTCCAGCGCCAGCGTCGTCGCGTCGGCCACCTGGCGCACTTCGGCGATGCTCATTTCACGCGCCAGGACGATCTGCGAGAAGCCGGCATCTTCCAGGAACTTCGCCTTGGCCGGGTTGCGGATGTCGGTCTGGGTGCTCGCATGTAGTTGAATCGGCGGCAGATCCAGTTCAAGCAGGCCCATGTCCTGGATGATCAGGGCATCGACGCCGGCCTCGTACAACTGCCAGGCCAGTTGCCGGCTGTCTTCCAGTTCGCTGTCGTGCAGGATGGTGTTCAGCGCGACGAAGACCTTGGCCCGGAAACGGTGGGCGAATTCACACAGCTGTTGGATTTCGCCGACAGAGTTGCCGGCGCCGTAACGGGCGCCAAAAGCCGGTCCGCCGATGTATACGGCATCGGCGCCGTGCTTGATGGCTTCGATGCCGAAGTCGGCGTTCTTGGCCGGGGCCAGGAGTTCGAGGGGGTGCTGGATTCGCGTCATGGCGCCTTAGTAGGTGAAACGGGGGGCAAGTTCCTCGATATTGAACTCGCGCAGGATGGCTTCGGCACGCTCGCGCGCATTGCGGCGGGGCTTGCCGCGCTGGCTGGCGATGATCAGTTCGTTCTTCATCGAGTGTTCCCAGCCGACCAGTTCGGTGACGGTGACGTCGTAGCCGTGGGATTCCAGCAACAGACAACGCAGCACATTGGTCAGATGACTGCCCAGTTCGCGGGTGTGGATCGGGTGCCGCCACAGTTCGGCGAGCGGTGTCTGCGCCAGCGATTCGGCCTTGCGGGCGCGCATCGTCGCCGCCACTTCGGCCTGGCAGCAGGGCACCAGCACGATGTGTTTCGCCTGTCGCGTCAGCGCGAAACGGATCGCGTCGTCGGTCGCGGTGTTGCAGGCGTGCAGCGCGGTGACGACGTCGACGCGGGCCGGCAGCGCGTCCGAGGTCATCGATTCCTCGACCGTGCAGGCCAGGAACTGCATCCTCGGAAAATCCAGCCGCTGGGCAAGTTCCCTTGATTTATCAACGAGTTCCTGGCGCGTCTCGATGCCGATCACGGTGCCGCTGGCACGGCTCTTGATGTACAGATCGTAGAGGATGAAGCCGAGGTAGGACTTGCCGGCGCCGTGATCGACCAGGGTTTCCATGCCATCGAGCAGGGGCTCGATGAACTGGGCGAGATGGTAGACCTGCTTGAGCTTGCGGCGGCTGTCCTGGTTCAGTTTGCCGTCGCGCGTCAGGATGTGCAGTTCCTTGAGCAGCTCGATCGACTGCCCGGGACGGATCTCCGGAAGGGCGGCAGGGGTGGTGGGCGGATGAGGTTTCTTCGACATGGCACGATTATCGCATTCATCTGCACAAGACCCGAGTGTCAACCGGACACCGAATATGTCGTTATTGGTAACATCGTTTAGGAGACAACAAATGGGAAGTCTGAGCAACGAATCCTTCGAGCAATTCCTGGATTCCCTGAAGAAGGCCGGTATCGTGATTTCCAATGAAGCCGAGCTGCGCGAGCGCCTGGCCGAAGCGCAACGCTGGCGCTATGCTTTCCAGACGCTGGCCGCCAACGGCAAGAGCATCGGCATCAGCTTCGAGGACCATACCGCCGGCAGCAATGTCGCTGAAATCGAACGCGCCTTCAGCGAGTTCCAGTTCTCCGAGAAGAGCAAGGCGGTTTTCTCCGCCAGCCTCAAGCACTGAGTTTCGCTGTTCCGCGAAAAGCGGGGCAGGAAAAAGAAAGACGGGCGCCGAAATGGCGCCCGTTCTGTTTTGCGGATCGCGCTCAGCGCGTGATCGGCTTGTAGCGGATACGCTTGGGCTTGGCGCCTTCTTCGCCCAGACGGCGGCGCTTGTCCTCTTCGTATTCCTGATAGTTACCCGGGAAGAAGGTCCATTGCGAATCGCCCTCGGCCGCCAGGATGTGCGTGCAGATGCGGTCGAGGAACCAGCGGTCGTGGGAGATCACCATGGCGCAGCCCGGGAATTCGAGCAGGGCATCTTCCAGCGCACGCAGGGTTTCCACGTCGAGGTCGTTGGACGGTTCGTCGAGCAGCAGGACGTTGCCGCCGGACATCAGCGTCTTGGCCAGATGCAGGCGGCCGCGCTCGCCGCCGGACAGGTTGCCGACCAGCTTGCCCTGGTCGCCGCCCTTGAAGTTGAAGCGGCCGATGTAGGCGCGGCTGGGCATCTCGAACTTGCCGATCTGCAGGATGTCGCTGCCTTGAGCCAGTTCGTCGAACACCGTCTTCGAACCGTCGAGGCAGTCGCGCGACTGGTCGACGTAGGCCAGCTTGACCGTCTGGCCGATCTTCACTTCGCCCGAATCCGGCTGTTGCTGGCCGGTGATCATCTTGAACAGCGTCGATTTACCGGCACCGTTCGGGCCGATGATGCCGACGATGGCGCCGGGCGGGATGGTGAAGCTGACGTTGTCCATCAGCAGTTTGTCGCCGAAGCACTTGCTGACGTTGTTGAACTCGATGACCTGGTCACCCAGGCGCTCGCCGACCGGAATGAAGATTTCCTGGGTCTCGTTGCGCTTCTGGTATTCGTGCGAGGACATTTCCTCGAAGCGGGCCAGACGGGCCTTGGACTTGGCCTGGCGCGCCTTCGGATTGCTGCGCACCCATTCCAGTTCCTGCTTCATCGCCTTCATGTGGGCGTCGACCTGCTTGTTTTCCGTCTCCAGGCGGGCTTCCTTCTGCTCCAGCCAGGACGAGTAATTGCCTTTCCACGGAATGCCGTGGCCGCGGTCGAGTTCGAGAATCCACTCGGCGGCGTTGTCGAGGAAGTAACGATCGTGGGTGACGGCGACCACGGTGCCCGGGAAGCGCACCAGGAACTGCTCCAGCCATTCGACCGATTCGGCGTCGAGGTGGTTGGTCGGTTCGTCGAGCAGCAGCATGTCGGGCTTCGAGAGCAGCAGCTTGGCCAGGGCCACACGGCGCTTCTCGCCGCCGGACAGGACGCCGATCTTGGCGTCCCAGGGCGGCAGACGCAGCGCGTCGGCGGCGATTTCCATCTGGTGTTCGGTATCCGAGCCGGCGGTGGCGATGATCGCTTCCAGGCGGGCCTGTTCTTCGGCCAGTTTGTCGAAGTCGGCTTCCGGGTCGGCATAGGCGGCATAGACCTCGTCGAGCTTGGCCTGCGCCTGCATGACTTCGCCGAGCGCCGATTCGACTTCCTCGCGCACGGTCTTGTCGGCGTCGAGTTGCGGTTCCTGCGGCAGGTAGCCAATCGACACGCCGGCCAGGTGCTGGACCTCGCCGTCGTATTCCTTGTCCACGCCGGCCATGATCTTGAGCACGGTCGATTTGCCCGCGCCGTTCAGGCCGAGCAAGCCGATCTTGGCGCCGGGGAAGAAGGACAGGGAAATGTCCTTGATGATCTGCCGCTTGGGCGGGACGATCTTGCTGACGCGCAGCATCGACATTACGTATTGAGCCATGGTGGTGCCTTGTGACAATGACGAAACGTCAGAGTGTACGAGGGTGTTCCGAAAATGACCAGTCCTTGTCGGCGAGGAGGGGACAAATTGCTGCCCGGCAGGCTTGTCGCTAAAATCCAACGTGTTTTTTCGGTGCGCTCACGAGAGTTCAATCCCAGGCCGGGATAAAATGTCGCTGAATTCCAACATGGTTTGCATGTTGTTGATTTATCAATATAAATGGATGGATTTGGATGAAGCGGATTTCCTTCCTTCAGGGCATGCTGGTCGGCTTTGTATTCATCGTCGCCCTGCTCGGCGGTGTTGCCATCCATGGCTGGCTGTTGCTCGAACAAATGGTCGGTCAGAACCGGGACAACACCGCACATGCGCTGGCACTGACAGCCGCGGTGCAGACCCTGGAAGAGCGTAGCGTCGACCTCGAGCGCAGTGCCCGGCAGTACCTGATTCTTGGCGATGCCGATTTGCGCGAGCGCTTCCGCGAGCATCTCGACGAGTCGCTCCAGCAACTGGCACAGATCGAAACGCTGGCCGGCCAGGCGCTCGGCGATGTGCCCAGGGAGTGGCGTCTGGTGGCGGCCTCGGTCAATCGCAAGCTCAACCGCCAGGGCGAGCGGACCGAGCACGACATCGCCGGCATGCTGGATCGCCTGGGGGCGCTGAACAACCAGATTGCCGAGGCGAGCAAGCGCTGGATCGAGCAGAAGAACGCGCTGCTGCTCGACGAACTCGAACGGCACCGTCTGCAACTGGGGGCCAAGCTGGTGCTCTCCCTGCTCGGCGCGGTGGCCGTCGCGCTGGCCATGGGCTGGTGGCTGCTACGCCCGGTGCGTCAGCTCGACCGGGCGATCCGCCGGCTCGGTGCCCGCCGCTTCGACGATCCGGTGATGGTCGGCGGGCCGGTCGACTTGCGTCGCCTGGGGCGTCGGCTCGACTGGCTGCGCCAGCACCTGGCCGAACTCGAATCCGACCGTCAGCAGACCCTGCGCCATGTGTCGCACGAACTGAAAACCCCGCTGACCGCCCTCAAGGAAGGGGTGGCGCTGCTCGACGAGGAAGTGCCGGGGCCCTTGTCGCCCGGCCAGCGGGAAGTGGTCGGCATCCTGACCCAGAACGTCCGCGGCCTGCAGGGGCGGATCGAGAGCCTGCTCGGCCTCAATGCGGCGGCTTTCGACGCACGCCAGCTCAACCTGGCCCCGGTCGAGCCGTCGCTTCTGCTGGCTGAGGCCGCGCAGCGACACGCGCTGGCGGCCCAGGCCCGGACCCTGGAAATCGCTTGCCGGGCCGACCCCGGGCTGGCCCGGCTCGATGCCGACAAGATGGCACTGATCCTCGACAACCTGCTGGCCAACGCCATCGACTTCAGCCCGCAGGGTGGAAAGATCGAACTGCATGCAGCACGCCTCCAGCATGCCTGGTGTTTCGATTGCATCGACCAGGGCTGCGGTGTGGCCGAAGAAGACGCCGAACGGATTTTCGAACCCTTTGTCCAGGGGCGCCTGCGCGCTCCCGTCGAGCGCCGCGGCAGCGGCGTCGGCCTTTCTATTGTCCGCGAACTCGCCGGTGCGATGAGCGGTAGCGTCCGTCTGCTGAACCGCGGACAGGGCGCGCATTTTCGCGTGGAGATTCCCGATGAGCAGTAAGTTGAGCATGGCCGTCAGCCTGACGGCGATACTGGCAGCCGGTTGCGCCGGATTGTCCGACAAGGCGCCGGTCGCGCCAGCGACATCGGCGGCAGTGCCGGTGGTGCCGGGGCCCTTGGTGCCCCAGGCCCATGAGGACGCACAGGCGGCAGCACTGGCGTACCGACTGTCGGTGCTGCAGTTGCCGATGCCACAGAACGTCAACGAGCGTAATCGCCTGGTGAGCGTCAGCGGCGATCCTGGCGCCCAACTCCGCCTGGCCTTGCTGCTGGCGCAACCCCGGACCGGCAACGGCGATCTGGCGAGAGCCCTGGCCCTGGCCGACGGCATCGTCAAGTCGACCGACCCGGCGGCGCAGGCCTTGCGTCCGCTGGCTGCCCTGCTGGCCGAGCAATTGCTCGAACGCCAGCGTCTGGAACAGCAGGTCGAGCGGCAAGCCACACAGTTACGGGATAGCCAGCGCCGGGTTGGCGAGCTTCAGGAAAAGCTCGAAAGGCTGGCCAACATCGAACGCAGCCTGCCCGGCCGTCCGCTACCCGCCGGGAGAACGCCATGACCGCCCCGGCCGCAAGCGGCGCGCACATCCTGGTCATTGACGATGACGAAGATATCCTGCGCTTGCTGACCATGCGCCTGCAGGCGCGCGGCTTTCGCGTCACCGCGGCGACGTCTGCCGAAGAGGGGCTGACCCAGATCGCCATCGACCCGCCACGCGTTGTTGTCAGCGACATTCGCCTGCCGGGTCGCGATGGTCTTTCCCTGTTCGAGGAACTGCGCGTGACCCGCCCCAGCCTGCCGGTCATCCTGCTGACCGCGCACGGCACCATACCCGATGCCGTCGATGCCACATCGCGCGGTGTCTTCGGTTACCTGACCAAACCGTTCGACAGCCAGACCCTGCTCAGCAAGATCGACCAGGCACTGGCCCTGTCCGCAACGGCAACCGGCCAGGCGGTGGCAGCCGGTGACGAGAAGTGGGCGGAAGGGGTCGTCTATCGCAGCGCCCGGATGGCCGAACTGATGGCCGACGCCCGGATGATCGCGGCGTCCGACGCGAGCGTGCTCATTCGTGGCGAAAGCGGCACCGGCAAGGAAGTCCTGGCGCGTGCCATCCACCGGGCCAGCCCGCGAGCCCAGAAACCCTTCATCGCCATCAACTGCGGTGCCATTCCCGAGCCGCTGCTCGAATCCGAGTTGTTCGGCCACGTTCGCGGTGCCTTCACCGGCGCGGCCACGGCCCGCCGCGGCCTGGTCCAGGCCGCCGATGGCGGTACGCTGTTCCTCGATGAAATCGGCGACATGCCGCTGGCGCTGCAGGTGAAGCTGTTGCGCGTGCTGCAGGAGCGGGCGGTCAGGCCGGTGGGGGCGACGCAGGCGGAGGCGGTCGATGTGCGCCTGATCTCGGCCACGCATCGCGATCTGGAGGCGGCGATGGCGCAGGGCCTGTTCCGCGAGGACCTCTACTATCGCCTCGACGTCGTTTCCCTGACCCTGCCGCGCCTGGATGACCGGCGCGAGGACATTCCGCTGCTTGCGGCGCATTTCCTGCGCCTGCTGGCCAAGAAATACGGCAAGCCGATCAACGGATTCGCCCCGGATGCGATCAAGGCGCTGGCCACGGCCAGCTGGCCGGGCAATGTGCGTCAGTTGTTCAATGTGGTCGAGCAATGCTGCGCGCTGACCTCGACGCAGCTGATTCCTGCCTCCCTGGTGCAACGCGCCTTGCGGGCACCGACCATGGAGGCGCTGAGCTATGCGGAGGCCAAGCAGCGCTTTGAACGCGATTACCTGGTTCGCCTGCTCAAGCTGACCGACGGCAACGTTGCCGACGCGGCACGGATCGCCGACCGCAACCGTACCGAGCTGTACCGTCTGCTGCAGAAGTACGACCTGACACCGGCGATGTTCCGCAGCGGGGAGGAGGGCGAAAGCTGAGATCCGGGAGGCGGAAAACAAAAAAGCACCCGATGGGTGCTTTTTTTGTCGACTGGCGCGCCCGGAGCGATTCGAACGCCCGACCCTCTGGTTCGTAGCCAGATACTCTATCCAACTGAGCTACGGGCGCGCTGTCAGAGCCGCGCATTATACGGGCCTTGCCAGAGATTGCAAGGGGTTTCGGGAAAATAGCGGAAATAAAAAACCCCGCCGGAGCGGGGTTTTGGAATTTGGTGGGTGCTGACGGGGTCGAACCGCCGACATTCGCCTTGTAAGGGCGACGCTCTACCAACTGAGCTAAGCACCCATCTGCGGCCAGCGCAGAAGGAGCAGCATTATATCAGTTAACGGCGTCCTTGAGGCCCTTGCCGGCGCGGAATTTCGGAGACTTGGCAGCCTTGATTTCCAGGGTCTTGCCGGTGCGCGGGTTGCGACCGGTGCGGGCAGCGCGCTCGCCGACGTAGAAGGTGCCGAAACCGATCAGGTTAACGCTGTCACCGGCCTTGAGGGCGCCCTTGATGGCTTCAACGGCGGCGTCCAGCGCGCGGCCGGCAGCAGCCTTGGAGATGTCGGCCGAGGTGGCGATCTGATCGATCAGTTCAGTCTTGTTCATGTAAGTCCCCTGAGATAGGTTTGGAGTGGTGAAAAATCCTGTGAGGGGCGATTTATAGCGTCCCCGAAATCCTTGTGTCAAGCGGATTTTGAGCCGATTCGGGCGGCCCTGCAGGCTGCTTGCGGATGCTGTTGGCAAGACAACAGCATCCGCGCCTTTGAAATCAATGGGTAAGCAGCGTGTTTTTCACCGATTCCTCGTTTTGCGTCGCCAGTTCAGGCGTGCCAGAAACAAGCTCCGGCAGGGGTTCCGGCATGCTTTCCAGCGCCCGTTCGAGGACCTGGTCGATCCATTTCACCGGCACGATCTCGATTCGATTCTTGAGATTTTCCGGCATTTCGGTCAGATCCTTGACGTTCTCTTCCGGGATCAGCGCCGTCTTCAGACCGCCGCGCACGGCAGCCAGCAACTTCTCCTTGAGCCCGCCGATGGCCAGCACCTCACCGCGCAGGGTGATCTCGCCGGTCATGCACACGTCGCAACGCACAGGAATGCCCGTGTAGGACGAAACCAGGGCGGTGGTCATGGCAATGCCTGCCGACGGGCCGTCCTTGGGCGTGGCGCCCTCGGGAACGTGGATGTGGATGTCGGTCTTCTCGAACACCTCGTCCTTGATGCCCAGGCGGCGGGCACGGGCGCGCACGACCGAGCGGGCGGCTTCGACCGATTCCTTCATCACGTCGCCGAGCGAGCCGGTGCGGATGATGTTGCCCTTGCCCGGCATGTTGGCGCATTCGATGGTCAGCAGTTCGCCGCCGACCTCGGTCCACGCCAGCCCGGTGACCTGGCCGACCTGGTTTTCCTTCTCCGCCATGCCGAAGCTGTAGCGGCGAACGCCCAGGTACTTGTCGAGGTTGCGCGAATTGACCGTGATCTTGCTGTCGCGGGCCTTGAGCACCAGCGTCTTGACCACCTTGCGGCAGATCTTCGAGATTTCGCGCTCCAGCGCCCGCACACCGGCTTCCCGGGTGTAGTAACGGACGATGTCGCGGATCGCGCTCTCGGCGACGACCAGTTCGGTCTTCTTGACGCCGTTGTTCTTCATCTGCTTCGGCAGCAGGTAGCGCATCGCGATGTTGACCTTCTCGTCCTCGGTGTAGCCGGACAGGCGGATGACTTCCATCCGGTCGAGCAGCGGGGCAGGGATGTTCAGCGTATTCGCGGTGGCCACGAACATCACGTCGGAAAGATCGAAATCGACTTCGACGTAATGGTCCTGGAAGGTGTTGTTCTGTTCCGGATCGAGCACTTCGAGCAGGGCCGACGACGGATCGCCGCGGAAGTCCTGGCCGAGCTTGTCCACTTCGTCGAGCAGGAACAGCGGATTGCGCACGCCGACCTTGGTCAGGCTGGTCAGGATCTTGCCCGGCATCGAGCCGATGTAGGTACGGCGGTGGCCGCGGATTTCGGCTTCGTCACGGACGCCGCCGAGCGCCATGCGCACGAACTTGCGGTTGGTCGCCTTGGCGATCGACTGGCCGAGCGAGGTCTTGCCGACGCCCGGGGGGCCGACCAGACACAGGATCGGCGCCTTGACCTTGTCCACGCGCTGTTGCACGGCAAGGTATTCGACGATGCGTTCCTTGACCTTTTCCAGGCCGAAATGGTCGCTGTCGAGAATCTTCTCGGCGGCGCGCAGGTCCTTGCTGATGCGCGTCTTCTTGCGCCACGGCAGGCCGATCAGCGTTTCGATGAAATTGCGCACGACGGTGGCTTCGGCCGACATCGGCGACATCAGGCGCAGCTTCTTCAGCTCGCCCTGCGCCTTGGCCAGGCCTTCCTTGCTCATGCCGGCGGCGGCGATCTTCTTGTCCAGCTCTTCCAGATCGGCGCCTTCTTCGCCTTCGCCGAGTTCCTTCTGGATCGCCTTGACCTGTTCGTTCAGGTAATACTCGCGCTGGCTCTTCTCCATCTGGCGCTTGACGCGGCCACGGATGCGCTTTTCCACCTGCAGGATGTCGATTTCGGCTTCCAGCTGCGAGAGCAGGCGTTCGATACGCTCGCGGACATTGTCCATCTCCAGCACTTCCTGCTTCTGCTCGATCTTGAGCGGCAGGTGGGCGGCGATGGTGTCGGCCAGGCGGCCGGCGTCCTCGATGCCGGTGATCGACGACAGGACTTCCGGCGGAATCTTCTTGTTCAGTTTGACGAACTGGTCGAACTGGGCGACCACGGCGCGGCGCATCGCCTCGATCTCGTGATCTTCGGCACCGGTCTGGGCCAGCGGCACGGCGGTGGCCATGAACACGGACGACTGGACGTCGATGGCCTCGATGCGGGCGCGCTGCGTGCCTTCGACCAGCACCTTGACGGTGCCGTCGGGCAGCTTGAGCATCTGCAGGATGTTGGCCATGCAGCCGATGCGGTACAGGTCATCGGCTTCCGGTTCGTCCTTGGCAGCCGACTTCTGGGCCACCAGCATGATCTGCTTGCTGGCCTCCATGGCCATTTCGAGGGCCTTGATCGACTTGGGGCGGCCGACGAAGAGGGGAATGACCATGTGCGGAAACACGACGACATCGCGCAGCGGCAGCAGCGGCAATTCGAGGGTTTCCGGGAGCGTGTTGGGGTTCGACATCAGTCTGCCTTTGAAATAGGTATGTGCCCCCTAGCTGGGGGCGAAAAACCGGATTTCAAGAACCCCCGGCTCAGTTCGAGCCGGAGACCTTGGGCTGGTCGGCGTAGATCAGCAGCGGCGGGGTGTCGCCGGTAATCATGTTCTCGTCGATGACGACCTTTTCGACATTCTCCATGCCCGGGAGTTCGTACATCACGTCGAGCAGGGCATGTTCCATGATCGAGCGCAGGCCGCGGGCACCGGTCTTGCGTTCCAGCGCCTTCTTGGCGATGGCGGAGAGGGCGGACGGGCGGATTTCGAGCTCGACTTCCTCCATGCCGAACAGCTTCTGGTACTGCTTGACCAGGGCGTTCTTGGGCTCGGTCAGAATCTGGACGAGGGCGTCCTCTTCCAGCTCCTGCAGCGTGGCGACCACCGGCAGGCGGCCGATCAGTTCCGGGATCAGACCGAACTTGATCAGATCCTCAGGCTCGGTTTCGAGCAGGATCTTGCCGACTTCCTTGCCGTCGTCCTTGCTCTTGACCTCGGCGCCGAAGCCGATACCGCCCTTTTCGGAACGGTTGCGGATGACCTTTTCCAGGCCGGCGAACGCGCCGCCGCAGATGAACAGGATGTTGGTCGTGTCGACCTGGACGAAATCCTGGTTCGGATGCTTGCGCCCGCCCTGCGGCGGAATCGAGGCGGTGGTGCCTTCGATCAGCTTGAGCAGCGCCTGCTGCACGCCTTCACCCGACACGTCGCGGGTGATCGACGGGTTGTCCGACTTGCGCGAAATCTTGTCGATTTCGTCGATGTAGACGATGCCCTGCTGGGCCTTCTCGACATCGTAGTCGCACTTCTGCAGCAGCTTCTGAATGATGTTCTCGACGTCCTCACCGACATAGCCGGCTTCGGTCAGCGTGGTGGCGTCGGCCATCACGAAGGGCACATTGAGCATGCGTGCCAGCGTCTGGGCGAGCAGGGTCTTGCCGGAGCCGGTCGGGCC
>OGCL01000259.1_pt1 | contig 60160 bp, 60 predicted proteins | sample 1570041 | NCBI WGS metagenome assembly OGCL01 (sample SAMN06266162, study PRJEB24511) | hot springs metagenome | isolation source: Hot spring water | place: South Africa: Limpopo | collected 2015-06-22
TAGTGTCAAATCTCCCACTCAAAAGATCTTCTAAATATTTATCCTTTCTCTTAAGATCTACCAAGATCCCGCCAACGGTGGTATTGGTTGAGCCTGTTCCTGATGGGGGCGGATTTATAACTATAGTTTGAAACCTTGTATCTATTTCTATGGGAGGGGCGCCTATTGAATCATTCGAGCGCCTGAACTCAATAATGTATTTTTCGATATACAAAGTACCTGGCTGAATAGTAGGATTTGGGTTTATAAGGCGGGCAGAGATATTTATGTTTGCTCCATGGTCGGCAAAATACTCTGGATATTCAATACCTTCCGGTGTAACGCATATATTTCTAATTACATCAACACTCTTTGTCAAATAGTCAGATTTCTGATAATAAGGACTTGTTGATATATCAAGAATTACACCAGTTTTTTCTGTATCGCACGAGCCGGGAGAACCGGCTCCGCCACCTCCACAGCTTGTAAGGAGTCCAACAATGAGTAGTAAGGCAAAAATTACAAGGATAGAACCTCTTTTCATTAATCCTCCTTTATCGATAAATCAAAATTATTAAACATAATGACCCCTTACTGTTAGCTGTCCAAGGATTAGATGATCTCATTTTTTTGCTATGGGCTCATCTATTAGTTTAGGGGTGATAAATATTAAAATCTCTTTGGTGTTATTAACTGTGTTCTTATTTTTAAACAGCGAACCCAAAAGAGGCAACCTCATCAACCCAGGAACGCCTTCGGTGGTATCAGATTCGATCCTCTGATATATGCCTCCTATTACCAGTGTTTCGCCGCTCTGCATTATAGCTCTTGTATTACCTTCTATCTTTGTTGTATATGGCGCTTGGGAATCGGGCCCGATTGGCAAAAAAGCAACGAGTTCTTCCTTAAGTGCTAGGATATCCATTATTAATTTATTATCGTTTGTCAGATGCGATGTTACTTCTATAATGATTCCAATATCTTTAAATTCTGTGTTGTAAGTTTTATCTGCGCCAGAGCCTGAGACTTCGGCATATGGGATGCTAAAACCTTGCATAATTCTCGCTTTTTGTTTTTCAACAGTTAGAAGGCTTGGCTTTGATATAATCCTACCTTTCTGCGCCTGCTCTATTGCTGAGAGTTTTAGATCAAGGCTGAATGTCCCTGCAGGGTTTAATAAACCGAATGTAAAACCAGAACCTGTTTTAGTAGGGATAGCAGTTGATGGACGGGCAGGCATATCAATTACATATTTGCTGCCAGTGATAGGGTTAGTCCCACCAATTGACCAGAGTGTGCTTGGATCATTATAGTTGAGTCCCCACTGGATGCCTAATGCTTGCTCATCTCTTACATCAAGCTCAACAATCCTTGCCTGGACAAGAATCTGGGGACTTGGCTTATCCAATTCAGCAATCAATTTATCTAACAACTGGAAGACTGATGGAATATCGTTAACAAGAACTATGCCGCCTCTTTTCCGATAAAAAGTCTTTGCTGTCCCTGCACCACCTGTTCGCCCAATCGCTTCACCTGATGTAAACTTGTCCACAGGATCTGGAGACAATACATCCTTTGCAGGTGAGGCAACTATGCTGACACTGCCTCTTGAGGTTAGTACCTTTGCTTCCTTAATAGCTTTCTCTATATCATATATATCCGCATAGCTAATTTTATATGTCTTTACTTTCAGTGAACCAGCCTTATCTTCACTCTCTTTTGACTTTGCGATATTTTCATTTGCAGCTATATAAGTTGAATAGGGCTGAACGTTTATTATGTTGTCCTGCTTAGTTACTGAGAGTCCGTATGCCTTTGAAATAATATCCAATGCCTGTTCCCATTGGACGTCTTTTAGCTTCATAGTAATCTTGCCCTTCACGTCAGGATGGACAATGATATTGTATCCACTAACGTCTGTTAGTAGCTTTAGAATTGCTGTAACATCAGCATCCTGAAAGTCAAGGGAAATAAGCTTTGGATCGGCTGGCTGAGGAGGCTGCGTTGCAGGCGCTACCTGCTGAACCGTTACAGGCTTTGAAGTTTCAGATTTATTTGTCATGTCTCGCCTTGCAATCTCGACCTTCTGTTTTTCAGGGGCTTTATAGGGAATATCGACAATAAGTTCGTCGTCAAATGTAAAAGCAGTTACATCCGGTTTGCTTATAAAAGAAATTCCAACCCTCAATCCACCACTATATGGTGTATGAGTGATGTTTTTTATTGGCATAGGAAGCTGTGAAGGCAGAGATGTTGCCATTTTAACAGCAGGTATATCAATAATAACTTCGTTTTCAAACTCTTTAACGAAAGGTTCAGGCATGTTGCCATCGCCTTTTATGACAAGTTCAATCGAATCTGCAGTTTTATCAAATTTGATGTCTATCACGCTCTTTGCGCTTGTGGAAGAAACAGTAAACTCTTTAAGAGATAATTCCTCTTCCTTGATCTTTACCACAAGGACGCCTTCTTTCATCGTAGCAGCGATATCTGAGGGGTTGTTCAGGAGTATCTCGAGCCTCGAAAGCAAGACTGGGTCAGTGATTTGTGACGGTTTAATCTCTGTTATGCCGGCACTCTTGGAAAATATCCTCTGGTTAAATTTGCCAAGCCTTATTCCCTGCAAGTCGAGTATTGCTGTAAATGGGTCTGAGGCTTTATAAAGAGTGTAATGCATAGGACCATCCGCCTTGATTGTAATAGTATAATCGGATACCTCGATAGCAGTAATTTCCTGCTTTCCATCTTGAACGGCGGCATTTGCCTGATTAAAATAGCCAATACCAAAGATCATAAGCAATAAAGAAAAGATGCTCAGAATACGGAAAATACTTCCACCATTTACAATCGAAAGCTTATTATTTTTCACAGTTCGCCTCATCCCTGTTCCTCCGTGCGGAGTCTTAAAATTATATCTTTTGGTTTAGAAATGCCTTTTTTGTCTTTTATCATTTGCCTCACAACCACTGAATCTTTTGTTATAGTCTCAATTATTCCACCGTCCAATCCAATCCTGAGCCCCTTTTTAACGGTATATGACTTGCCGTCAGGCAATGTAATCATAGCGTGATATTGATCACCGCTCCAGACTATTGCGATCAGGCGAAACGACTGGAGCTCATCCTGTTCGAGCAAGCCCGATCCTTTCTTCTTTTCAGCAGATTCTCTTATGAGCAGCGATCTAAAGGGGTCTCTCCTGCCCTGAGGGGCGTAGTCGTAACCAATAGCTGTTGAGGCTGTTGGCTCTTTTGAAGGCGCAGAAACAGCCGTTGCAGGTTTTTTATCTTCGGCAGGTTTAACGACCTTTTGAGGAGTAACCACCTTCTGAGGTTCCTGTCCGCTGCAGCCGAAAATTACAGCACCCATAAGCAAAATTAGTGAATATAAATAGATTTTTTTCATTTCTTCTCTTTTGTTTTTTCTTTTTCTTTCTCTTCCATTGTTTTCTTTTCTTCTTCAGAAATTACTGAATATGTAAGAGCAGTAAAACCAGCGTTCAATTCCTTGCCGAGTTTCTGGATTTTTGGGTCCAGTGTTTTAATATTCAAATCATTTAAATTAACGACCCTGCTCAATCTGGTAAGATTTCCAAAAAAGTAACCGAACTGATGATACCCGCCTTTCATCTGCACTTCTACTGGAATCTCGTAAACCTCTTTTGTTTCGTGAACATTTCTTGCTTTGGGCTTCCATAATGTCACTTCGAGGCCAGCCTGGGTGCCTAATATGGAGACCTGCTTTAGAAGCCCAGTGATGTCCTTTTCCTCTGGAAGTTGCATTTGTAATTCGACTAACCTTTTCTGAAGTCTTTCATTCTCTGCGATTAAAGTAGGAAGCCTCTCAGCATGTATCTTTAGTAAATTTATTTCATTATTTTGGGCGCTGACTTCTGATTTTAATTTAGTGTGCTCTTCCATCTGGGGCATTATAAACAAGGTTACAAAAATGGCAATTATAGCAATAGCGGGTAAAACCAACAGCACCCCTTTTTTGAAGTTAGAGATATTTTGAACATCAAATCCCAGTTTCATTTCCATAGCTTGATCAAACCCTAACCTTGAAATTAAGCTTGAATTTATAAATCGGCATTTTGTCTATTTCTTCAGACTTTGATTCATCCAAAGAAATATCTTTGATAATCTGTGATTTTTTTAAATTTTCCACATAAGCTACAACATCGAGATTGGTAAAGGCGAATCCTTCAATACTTACCACGTTGTCCTTGTATAGTAACGAGGAAAGCCAAACCCCCTGAGGCAAGTAGGAGCTCACTTCATCAAGTATCCTAACGGGAACAGCCTGATTTTTGCGGAGTGATTCAATTAATGTAGCTTTTTGCCCGATACTCGCATTGAGACTCTCAAATTTTTTCACATCCTGAATATTCTTCTGGAGTTGAGCAATTAAAGCTTTATTTTGTTCGTATTGTTTTTTCAGACTTTCCTTCTCACTGCTCATATAATAAGTGATTCCTAACATTGCCAAAAAAGTTGCCAAAGCTATAATCAGGATTTTTGTCAGAAAAGTCCTTGCAGGAGAAGCAACGGCGACTTCTTTTTTCTGAACCCGTTTTTCTGCAAGTAAATTAATCTTTAACATTACCTGTCTCCAGCCTGTCTAAGGGCAAGTCCTACTGCAGTGGCGGCAATAGGAGCCATCTCTTTGATAAAAGAGGGATTTAATTTTTCCGGTATAAATATCTTCCTAAAAGGATCAACAATCTCTACTTCAACATCCAATCTTTGGGACATTAAAAAAGCAAAATCTTTTATTAGCGCTGCCCCACCGCAAAGAATTATCTTGTTCACCTCTTGTTCATAAAAATTGCTTCTGAAAACCTCTATAGAACGGTAAACTTCAGCATAAATCTCATCGGAAGCTTTATTGATGACTGACTGAGCTTCTCCTGGAGGAACCCCTTCAATTGGAAAGCCCTTTTTAAGTCTTTCAGCATCCTCTCTAGGGAGTCCAAAGGTCTTTTCGAGCATCTCAGTGTGATAGTTACTGCCCACATCGCTTTCCCTTAAAAAAAGCGGTATGCCGTCTTGTAAGATATTGACGCTTGTAGAACTTGCTCCAACATTTACAAGGGCTACGTTTTTTATTTTGGTGACATCGTAGTTCAACTCATACATATTGTTGAGAGCAAACTGCTGAACATCTACGACTGCTGGTTCGAGTCCTGACGAACGGATTGATTCAACATAATCATTTAGCAAGTCTTTCTTAACGGCGACTAGCAGAACCTCCATCTGATTGTCAGTTGGTGATTTTGGACCTATAATATGATAGTCCATGGCAACTGCATTGAGGTCTAACGGAATATATTGCTCGGCTTCGTATTTGATTGACAAATCAAGCTCCGCTCCTGTCATAAGAGGCATGGAAACTCTCTTAATAATTACCGAAGATTGACCGCTCAGACCTATTGCTGCCTCTCCTTTTGAGATACCTGCCCTTTTTAAGAGTTCTTTGAGAAACTCAACAAGCCTTTGTTTATCGGCAATCCCGCTATCGGCAATTATCCCCGGCTGAATGGGCAGCATATCAAAAAGGGATAGTTCATAGCCCTTTTTGGTATCCTTGAGCTGAACAACTTTGATATAGCTTGATCCTATATCAACGCCTATGGGAAGTTGTTTATCTGCAAACATGCTATATCATAAATACCATTTATAATCACAATTGTCAAGTGTTTTTTTTAATTTTTTTAAAAAAAATTTTAATGTTTTTATAAAACCCTTTATTTTCAGTAAAAATCCGTCACGATATTTTCTTAATTTGAAGATAGAAAGAGATGATTTTTGTTTTTTCGTAAGCCTCACCTTATCGGGATTGTGATAAATTTATGCAGGTTTTTTGCTTTTGATGTTCTTTTTGTGTAACACCAAAGTGCAGTATGGTATATTAATCAACGTACCTTTTTGATTGAGACCGAAAAAAATTTTAAGGAGGCGCAGCTGGAAAGGATATCTAAAATTATCGAAAATGACAGGCTATTCCACCTTTTCGAGATGAAGCTGGTTAACGCCGGCGAAGGATTTGCGCTTTTAAGTGCTAAGGTTAAAGAAGACTTTCTGAATGCACACCAGATAGCTCATGGTGGTTTAATATTTGCTCTCCTTGATGTTGCCTTTGCGATAGCTGTGAATTCAATTAATGATGCTGTCGGGGTGCAGTGGAGCTTCAATATGTTTCGCCCAACTCCTCTGGGAGACACTGTAATTGCTGAATCAAAGGTCATTCATAGGGGTAGAAATCTTCTTGTTGTCGAATTTACCGCCAAGAGCAGCCAAACGCAAAAACTGCTTGCTCAGGGAATGGCTACAGCTATGCCATTACCGATAGAAAGAAAAGGGGATAGGGGAAAAGGGTCAAATAGGGCTTAATGAACGAATTGATTGTAGTGCAGGAATCAGATGCCTCAACGAGGCTTGACCTATTTATAGCGAAAAAGACCGGCATAACCCGATCCCAAGTCCAAAAGCTCCTGCGTGGGGGCGACATCCTTGTGAATAATGTTTCTGCTAGCCAGAGTTACAAAGTCAGAACAAACGATATAATTTCAATTAAAAGATCGTTTAATGAATCCCAAACTCTCGTCCCCGAACCCTTACCTATAAACATTTATTATATGGATGATTATCTTGCAGTAATTGACAAACCTCCCAATATGGTTGTTTATCCATGCGCCGGACATAAGAGAGGCACTCTGCTCAATGCCGTCTACCACAGAACTAGCAAGCTGGCATCAATAGGAGGTCCGCTCAGAAACGGGATTGTGCACAGGCTCGATAAGGATACTTCGGGTGTAATGGTCGTTGCTCTTGATGATAAGGCGTATTACGGCTTAGTTGAACAGTTCAAGAAGAGGGAGATTACGAGACAATACACTTGTCTTATTGACGGTAGTCCTAAAGGTGAGTTCGGAGAAATAATGAGTCCTATAGGACGCTCACCATCTGACAGAAAAAAAATGTCGACAAGGTCAAAAACTGGCAAGGAGGCTATCACGTCATGGAGAGCGATCAGGAGATTTGCAGGTGCGACATTAATTGAAGCCAAACTTGGAACAGGAAGGACTCATCAGATAAGGGTGCATTTTGCCTCTATAGGGCACCCTGTTCTTGGCGACAGGGTATATGGCAAAAAGACCTTTCTCCTGGTAGGTAAAGAGAAAATCAGCTTCCCACGACAGATGCTGCACGCATCTATTCTGGGATTCAATCATCCAATTACAGGGAATTATCTTGAGTTCAGAAGTCCTTTGCCTGCAGATTTTTCAGATTGTATCTGGAAATTAGAAAATACTGGGTAATAACACAACATACACCTTTCGACCCTTCGACAGGCTCAGGGTGACAAAAAAGGCACTCCCATCCTGAGCTTGTCGAAGGGCAACCAATGCTTTTTTATAAACAATGCTTAAATATCTTCATCAACAGTATAACGGAGCCTTTTCTTTTCCGAGATAATTCTCTTTTCGGCTAAAACCTTCTCCTGAGCCCTTTTACTCCTTCTTCTTTTTTGTTTTCTTATCTTCTGTATTTTTTTTGTTTGCTCGCTCTCTTTATCCTTCACTATTTTTTCAATCTTTTCCACAAGAATGACCCTTGCGTGATAACGGTTCAAGGACTGAGAGCGCTCCTTGCTGCATTTAACGATAACGCCGCTCGGGGTATGCCTAAGCTGCACGCATGTTGATGTCTTATTTACATTCTGCCCACCTCTACCGCTTGACCTGACAAAGGTCTCCTCTATGTCCTCTTCATTAATGTTGAGTTCGGACATTTTTTGATATAAAGCCTTTTCCTTTTCAGGTGTGACAGGAAATCTTTTCACGGATTAGCCGCCTGACTTGATTCGGAATTTTCCACTTCGATTTTAAATTGACCCGGCGGCATGTCTCTGTCGCTGGTAATATTGATAACAGCGCCGAAATTTTTTTCGAGACTCTGGATATCCCTCCTTTTAGCGTTAAGAAGATAATTAGCAGCCTCAACAGGAAGAATGCAGCAGATTTTCTTTATACCACCTTTTGAAAGAGACAAGTGTATCTTTCTCATGGCTGAGACTGCAACAAGCTCGCTTGACCTGAATGTGCCTGTGCCGTCGCATACATTGCATTTTTTATGTATAGATTCGGAATATCCAGCCCTCAGCCTTTCCCGCGTCATCTCGAGAATCCCGAACTTCGATATCTGAGAGATGTCTGTATGAGCCTTGTCTGATATGAGGGCGTCTTGGAGTCTTTTCTCAACCTCCCGTTTGTTTTTATTGCTTGCCATATCTATGAAATCAATTACTACGATCCCTCCGATATCTCTTAACCTTAATTGCCTTGCGATCTCGTCAGCCGCTTCAAGGTTTGTCTTAAGCGCTGTTGCCTCAATATCCTCTTCTTTTCTGCTTCTTCCTGAGTTTACATCAATGGCAGTAAGCGCCTCGCCTACATCAAATACAAGATACCCGCGCGAGGGCAAATATACGTATCTGTCATTGATTTTTGAGATTTGGTCTTCGATATTCTGGTTGAAAATAGGCATTTTATCTCTGTAAAGTTTAATATTAATCTTGCGCCATGGGAGGGTTTTGCGAAGAAATTCTTTTGTGCTGCGGTAAGCCTCCTCATCATCAATAATCACCTCAGAGACGTCGGCAGTCAAGTAATCCCTTACCGTTTTAACGGCGATATCATGCTCTTTGTAAATAAGCGCTGGGGCAGCAGTTCTTTTTGAATCATTCTGAATCTTACTCCACAATTTAATCAGATATTTGAGGTCATTTGACAATTCATCCTTTTGCAGCTCTGAGCAGGTAGTTCTGAGAATAAACCCCATTTTTTTGGGGGGCTTAAGGGAGGAGAATATCTCTTTCAATCTATCCCTGTTTTCTTTGCCCTCGATCTTCCTTGATATTCCAACCATTTCCTGCCCAGGCATCATGACGAGATACCTTCCCGCAAGGGATATATAAGTCGTAAGAGATGCACCTTTTGTGTCTCTCTCATCTTTTTCGACCTGAACAAGCAATTCCTGCCCTTTGACAAGAACATCCTGTATTCTCACTTTTTTGCCTTTGACTGGCTCCTTATAATAATCAGGCATAATCTCTTTGAACTGAAGAAAGCCGGCTTTTTTCTGCCCAAAGTCAACAAAAGCCGCCTGAATTGCCGATTCTACCCTTGTTACGATACCCTTATAAATATTTCCTCTGAGCAGTTCTTTCGAAGAGGCTTCTACATAAAAATCAATCAGAGTTTCATTTTGCAAAATTGCTACCCGTTTTTCTTCGTTAAATCTTGCATTTATAAATATTTTGTTTTTCATCGCCTAATTATTATTTTGTCTTGTTTGATCAGATGGTTTTGAAGGCAAGCTTGCATCTGTTCCACGTTCATTGTATATTAAGGTAAGCGATTGGCTCAAGAGAAGGTCGGGATATTTAACGGTTGCCTCGATAGCGTCAGCAAGCGGATAGTCAACATATAGTTCTTCGGAATATACAATCCGTATAAACTCCCGTTTAAGAAGAAAGCATCTCCTTTTTCTGCCATTTTTGTCTGGAAGTGGGATTATAACATACTCACTGTCTTGCGAGAGCTTATATTTTTTTATCAATTCGTCAATTTCTTCCATATAAATAAAATCATTTGATTCATGCTTATAACAATTTAAGTATCAATTTGTATAATTCCGGATAATTGTTCTTAACAATAACCGCATCTTCTTTGAGTAATCGCAATCCTTCCGGCACATGTTTCAGAAAAAATCTTTTACCCCTCACATTAGCTAAAAATCCATACGCTCCAAGCGCTTGCATGTGTCTTTGCAAACGGCAAATCACGAGAGATTCAAGAAATTCTTCTTTTGTAAAATAAGTTTTGTCTAATAGTTTATTCATATAATATGCTAAAAGTCTATCCCTGATGCCGTCAGCAAGTCTATGGTAAGGGTCCCATAACAAGGCAGCTATATCATAGGCTGGCGGTCCTATCCTTGCCCCCTGATAGTCAATTATCCCTGTCGAACCGTCATCTCTAATCATTATATTCTGTGATTGAAAATCCCTGTGTATTACAGTCTTTTGGAATTTGTCAGCCCTTGAAGCAATCTCACGAAATTCTTGGAAGATTGGCGCTGATTTGTCAACAGTAATATTTTTAACACCTTTTACAAACATCTCGATGAAATAATTAGATTCCCATATCAGGTGTTCGTAATCAAAATTTCTCCTTCCAAGTTCGGGGCAGTCCCCGATATGCTTAGTTGCAGCTATATGAATCAACAGCAGGGAGTCAAGAGCTTTTTTATAAATTACTTCAATTTCCCTTTGTGGGCGAGTTATTTTAAGCCACGTGTAAAGAGATACCGAACCAAAATCCTCAAAGATTGCCAAATAACGAGTATAGTCTGCCTCTATCAGGCGGGGGACGGGTATTTTTAGATCATAAAAAAAACTTGTAAATTTTATCTGACGGTCAAAATCAGGATCGTCCTTGTCTGTTTGCATCAAAATGGCTGTGCCGTTTCTTCTTTTGATTCTGAAATATTTTCGGTTAGAACCGCCGTGTCCGATACAAATAGGGTCTGCATCATGCTTTTGCCCTGTAAAAATATTTTCTTTCAGAGGAATAACAAATTTATTGCCTAAAATGGAGTTTTCATAAGTTAAGCTGGGTTTTGCATGGCTCTGTGGCATAAGGATACAATTTTTAAAGGTTGAACCTCTTTCTATAAAGCTATCTTGTTCAACTATAAGATAGCCGCTGAAATGTATGTCTCTTTTGAACTTTGCTGAATTGTGTATGTGTGCGGTTTCACCCTGATAATTTAATTGAGTTACAATAGTTGACGCATAAGCAGATGGGCTACCTATATCACTCCAGTTATGGTTATCAAAAGGGAGACAATAAATTTTTTTGCCCTTAGAAACCGCTTTCATCCAGCCTGCCACTACACTACAATAGCCGTCCTCAAGAAAATCTAAAAAATCTTGAGAATAAACCGCTATACCCATGAATGCAACCTTTGCAACATTATCACAATTTTTTTCTGTTACAACATCAACCATTAAGCCTTTTCTATTTAACTTGATTTTGTTATATTCAGGATAATCGTGGACAGCGAGTGTAGCGAGATTATTATTTGAAAGATGATGGACTAAGAGAGCGGTTAAATCGATGTCAGAAAATATATCTGAATTATAGACTAAAAAAGGCTTGCCTTGTAAGAAATCCCGTGCATTTTTCAATGCCCCGCCTGTGCCAAGAATGGGATTTTCACGAAAAAAAGTAATTTCATCTTTAAATGGTGACTTTTTGAGATAATCACTGATTTCATCTGCCTTATAGTGCAGGTTTATTCCTACTTTGGCAGGGTGGAGCGCCATAACTCTTTCCAGGACAATCTCGATCATAGGTTTGCCCAAAATAGGCACGAGCGGCTTTGGGATATAGTCTGTTAATGGTTTGAGCCTTTCACCAAATCCTGCGGCGAGTATGAAGGCATTAAAGGATTTTGCATATTTATTTTCCATGTTATTAAAGCTTCTCGGACCAAAAATGAAGGCAGGTTTTTCATGATACAACTGCCTAAATTATGTTTACAGTTTTATAGTTTCAGTTCAAAGTCAGATAATCAAATACAGCCATAAGAAAGTAAGTCAATATATCGCCCTGAGCCTGCCGAAGAGTTCACCATGACACTTTTAATATAGTTAACAGAAATTTCGTTGATAGAGGATTATATATAAAACATTTCTATTTCTGCACAACACTAAGAAGCGTAAGAATAATGAAAGCCGATAAGATAATAATTCCAGTAATGCAAGCCTTGAGCCTACCATGACTTCCCTTATCTATAAAGGGAATGCAAAAAAGCATTAATATAAAAACAAGAGGCATTACGAATGTCCCTAGGAAGGCAGTATCGCCGGGGAAATAAGCAACAAGCTTGAATAGCCATAGAAAATACCATTCCGGAAGAGGCTGAAAAGGTCTTGAGAAATCTATCTGCCTCCCGGCTTCAGGCGGAAATAGCAAGGTAATAATCAAGAGAATCTGGACAGAAACGAGCATGAAAAAAATAATCTCTGATAGATATTCAGGATAGAATCTCTTGTTTTGGTGATTGTGAGTTTTTTTGTTGTCTTTTTCCATCAATATTTAGCAGATATCCCTTGTCTCTTTATCATGTGAAAGTGGAACCACAGCAGCAGTCCCATTAAGAGCGGAAGATAGAGAACATGCAGACTATAAAATCTTATTAATGTTTTCCCATCAACCTCTGGTCCTCCACGGATTGCATACATAATATTTTTGCCGATAAAGGGTATTGTTCCTGCCATAGAAGTGCCGACCTCGGTTGCCCAATATGCCTTCTGATCCCAGGGCAGCAGGTAGCCGGTAAAACCAGAAGCCATAGCAGTTACAAAGGTGGCAGAACCGACAATCCAGTTCAATTCCCGTGGAGGTCTATAAGCCTTTGAGACGAAAACCCTTATGGCATGTAAAATTATAAATAATATAAAAAGGGTTGCCGACCATTTGTGCATTCCCCTTATAAGCCATCCGAAGGTTACCTCATTTGTAATCATCAATACACTCTTAAAGGCATTTTTGTCCGAAGGGACATAATATACAGACAAAAGCAACCCGGTAAAAACGAGAATCAAAAAATATGTGAAAGCAATCCCGCCAAAACAATAGGTGTAGCTGAGATTAGGGGGCACAGGCCTCTCCAGAAATCTCCTGTGTGGAGAGCTTATTTTAAAACGGCTGTCGAACCAATCAAATATCTTGCCCATATTGTCTGATCCCGATATAAACCTTGCCTTCTTTTATCTCCCATGGCAGCCTGTCAAGAGGTTTTTGAGGCGGACCCGCAATCACATTACCATTAATATCATATTTACCCCCGTGGCAGGCACATATAAACTCCTTGCGGTGATTATCCCATTTGACGAGACAACCAAGATGGGTGCAAATTGGTGAGAAAGCAATCAGTTCATTGCCATCTTTTTTTATAAAAACATATCCAGCTATTGTTTTATCATCAATACTATATTGATAATCAAACCTTTTCAAGCCGCTTTTTGGTAAGCTGTCCTCATCAGACAGGTAAAGAAAGAACAATTTTTTTTGTCTTATAGTGGAAGGATAAATATAAAAAAATACTGGGACTATCACGAGACTCACAAAGAGGAGGAAAAGCTTTACTATTTTTTTTAAAAAAACCCTTCTATCCACATAAATAGCCTGTCAATATTTTTTGATGACTCTTCCAGTTTTAGCCCTCTACAGATACCTTCAGCTAAGGGTCTTAACAGTAAATTTTCCCCTCAACTCTTTTCTCTGAGAAACTTCTTCAATCCTTGAATACCTTACGACTTTAGAGACAAATCATACTTTATACCTATAGACAAAGAAGGACACAAGCCAAACAAATTATCACAGAAAGGAGGAGCAAAATACTAAATCTTGAAAATTCAAGGCACAATACACATTATTTCCCATTCAACTCATTGTGAAAAGCCTTACTAATCTTAAAATGAACAGTCTTTCTTTCTGGGATGGAAACTTTCTCCCCAGTCTTTGGATTTCTGGCAACCCGCCCAATTCTGTCTCTTAACTTGAAAATTCCAAAGCCCCTGACCTCAATCTTTTCACCTCTTGCAAGGGCTTCTTTCATATTCTGAAAAATGGTATTAATTATAACGGTAAGCTCTTTTTTTGTGAAACCATGCAGTTCTTCAGAAATTTGTCTTGCCAGCACTGACTTTGAGATCATTACTTAATTCCTCCCTGAGGCAAAAATTCATATTTTAATTCAAATTTAGGGATTAATCTGAAAAATACTTCTGTTATGTTTCCCTCTATCAATTCCAAAAATAAGGATTTCTTCTTTTTGCTTACGACCTCGGGCTCACCCTCAATTCCAGCGAGGGTTGCCGCAACCTTTATGGCATGCTGCAAGTCCCCAAGTTCATCAACAAGACCAATATCTATAGCCTGCTTCCCTGAAAACACTCTTGCATCAGCTATTTTACGAATGTTTTCAACAGGGAGTTTCCTGCTCTCTGCAACATCGGAGATGAATTGTTCATGAACATCATTCATAAGCCCCTGCAAAATCTCCCTTTCCTCCTTCCCGATACCCCTAAAAACTGACGCCATATCCTTATGTTTGCCGCTTTTAACAACCTCAGTTTTAATTCCAAGTTTGTCCAGAAATTCTTTTAGATTGGGTATTTCCATTATCACTCCTATAGAGCCTGTTATAGTGCCGGGATTGGCGATTATTCTGGTTGCGGGTGACGCTATGTAATAAGCGCCTGATGCAGCTACCGAACCCATCGATACCACAACATGCTTGACAGCAGCAGCCCTCTTAACCTCTGAAAATATTTCCTGTGAAGGTGCTACTCCCCCTCCCCCAGAATTGATTCTCAAGACAATTGCCTTTATAGAGCGGTCTTTTACATATCCCCTAATCTCGTCAACGATGGCTTTAGATTCCAGGATAGGCCCTTCAACTCTCACTAATGCAATCTTGCCTACAAGGGGGGAATCTTTTAAAGTGATTGTAAAGATGGCGCTCATAATCACAAGAAAAAGAAATAAAATAAACATTAAAAAGATTACTTTTCTCACATTACCTCAGACCTTTTTCAGATTCTTCATGCTTAAGCCTATTTTTCGTTCTTCAAGGTTTAATTTTATTACTCTAACCTGTATCTCGCCGCCCTCGGTTATTTCTTTTGAATTGTCAATCTCTGAGGAATAAACTAAACCTTCTACATCGCCCTCAAGTTCAACAAAAATCCCGAAATCGGTTTTTTTGAGAACTTTACCCGTAAATTCCTCACCAAGTTTAAATTTTTCGGGGATTTCAGATTGCCAAGGATCAGGTAGGAGTTGTTTGATACCTAGAGCCATACGTTCTTTTTCGGGCTCGATGTTTAAAATCTGTGCCTCTACCTTCTGATTTTTTCTTAAAACCTCCGAAGGATGTTTAATGTGTTTTGTCCATGACAAATCTGAGATATGTATCAAGCCGTCAACCCCTTCAGGAAGCCTTATGAAAGCACCAAAATCGGTTAGGGTTTTGACCCTTCCTGTTACCTTTTGGCCGGGCTGATATCTTTCGGCAACTATTTGCCATGGCTTTGGCTTAAGCTGTTTCAGGCTGAGAGACAGCCTCCTTTCGTCCTTCTTGACGCTGAGTATAGAAACCTCAATCTCACTGTTCAGAGAAACATATTTGGAGGGATGCTTGGGACGTGGCGTCCAATCAAGCTCCGAAACATGAACGAGACCCTCAAGACCCTCTGCAATCTCAACAAAAATGCCGTAATCTACTATACTTACAACCTTTCCCTTGACAGTCATTCCTGGGGTATAAAGTTCTTCAACCGTTAACCATGGATCGGGTGCCTTCTGTTTATAACCTAAGGTAACTTTTTCTGTCTCTCTATCAAATCTCAGAACGATAAACTCCTTCTCATCCCCGATAGAAAAGAATTCAGAAGGATGATTCACCTTCCGCCACGATATGTCAGAGATATGGAGCAAACCATCAATACCCCCTATATCTACAAAAACCCCATAATCTGTAATATTCTTAACAACACCTTTGAGAATTACCCCTTCCTGCAAGGTTTTAAGAGTTTCTTCTTTCTTCTTGTTTCGCTCTTCTTCTATAACTTGTCGTCTCGACACTATCAGAGAACTCTCAGAAGCCTGATTCGGAGACTGACTGCTAAAGCTTTTGGGCGGATGCATTTTTAATATTTTAAGAGGGATTGTCTTGCCGATGAAGGAATCAATATTTTTTGCGCCTTTTAGGTCAACCTGAGAGGAGGGAAGAAAAGCTTTGACATTAAGCACATCAACAAAAAATCCACCTTTTGTCTTTTCAATGACACGCCCCTCTACCAGAGACTTATTATTATGAATTGATGCGAGTTTTTCCCATGTCCTTATCCTTGAAGCCTTTTCCTTTGAGAGCATTATGCCCTGATCATCCAGCTTTTCTATGTAAACCTCGATTATATCGCCTTCCCTTATTGAGGAAAGCTCATCTTCTGAAAATTCCGCAAGAGGAATGGCACCTTCTGATTTATACCCTATGTCAACGACTATTGTATCAGCCTTGACTGCGATAACCTTACCATCAGCTATAGCCCCCCTTTCAATCCCAACTAAAGATTTAGTATAAAGACTTTCAATATCCTTTGTTTCTTCCACCAAATTGTGGGTATCCATTATCTCCCAAGCCTCCTATATCTTTAATTCTTTTCTGTATTTCACGTATAATCCATGACGGGGTTGATGCTCCAGCAGTTAATCCAACTTTAGAGATATTCTTAAACCATTCTTCTTTAAGTTCTGAAGCAGTTTCAATATGGTATGTAGGAATGGATGTAGCCGCGCACATACTTGCAAGCTGGGTAGTATTAGCGCTGTTTTTGCCGCCTGCTACGATCATCGTATCTACCTTTGCTGCTATCTCTTTTGTTTCTTTGAGTCTGAGCGCAGTTGAATTGCATATTGTATTGAAAACCTTGAGCTCATCTATTTTATCCGCAATTTCGCCTATAAATTTTTTTAGCAGGCTCGGGGGTTGAGTAGTTTGGACTACTATTCCAACCCTTTTTTTAAATTTCGCGCTCTGAAAGTTTGAATTCATCACTATCGCATTGTTGCCTGAATAACTTATCAGTCCTTTAACTTCTGGATGTTTTCTGTCGCCAATTATTATTACCTGATAGCCTTCATCGAATAAAAGTTTAGCATATTGCTGAGCCTTTTTAACAAATGGGCATGTAGCATCTATGATGTTATATTTCTTTCTGGATAGCCTTCTCTGCAACTCAAAAGTAATCCCGTGTGTCCTGATTATAAGTGTTCCGATGTCTTTATTATTTATATCTTCTGTCGGGCATACCCCTGCTTTACTAAGTTTTTCAATGACCTGAGGATTATGTATTAGCGGGCCTAATGTAAAGACATTCTTACACTGACGTGCAGCTTTAAAGGCAATATCGACAGCCCTTTTAACCCCAAAGCAAAAGCCAGCCCTTCTGGCAGTTATTATCTCTACAGAAATCATAAAAATATTGTGAAATAATAGAATAAAAGTTTTTTCATAACATAATCAAGAAGAAAATAAACCCCCAAAAATAGCGATAGAAAAAACAGTGGTAACAACTAACTTGACAATGGGGATGGATTTGAGCGACTTTCACCATCATAAAGGACTCACCACGATGGCGAGGCGTGATGGTGACCTCGAAGGAAGATGATGCCTTCCAAGAAGGAGCTAAAAGCTATTACCATTGTCAGAAAAAGGTTCTATCTCTATTTTTGCGTAAACATCGGCATTTAGCGATAGGATTTAATATATAATGTAAGTATAAGATACCCTTGCCTTCTTGGAGGGAATTACCTTTTAACCCTCGATTTCTGACAATATTTCTTCGATTACATCTTCTATGCTTTTGCCTGAAGTATTTATATATTTTGCATCATCAGACCTTTTTAAAGGAGCGATATCACGGCTCATGTCCCTTATGTCCCTTTCTCTGATATCTGTTAATGCCTCTTCCAGTGTTATTTGATTCCCCTTTGTCTTCATCTGAAGGTGCCTCCTTAACGCCCTTTCTTCTTCTGAGGCATCGAGGTAAAATTTTTTCCATGCATCGGGGAATACAACAGTTGTCATATCTCTGCCCTCAGCAACGATATCGCTGGAATATGCCGCTTCTCTTTGTATATGCAGAAGATATGCCCTAACAGGTTTTCTTGCTGAAAATACCGACGCATAATGACCAGCCTGCTTGGTTCTGATTGCCTCCATTAGGTTGATATCCATAAATGAATCAGGTGAAAGGTTGCCAGTGGTAAGTTTATATTTTATGAAAACTTCTCCATCTAAGTAAGAAATAACGATATTTTCCAAGGCGGTGGAAATTTCATGGTCAGAGCTATTTTCGTTGAGTCCCTTTTCAACAAGATACAATCCTATAGCACGATAAAGGGCTCCGGTATCAAGAAAATGAAAACCTAACTTTTGGGCAAGAAGCTGTGATATCGTGCTTTTGCCTGCGCCAGAAGGTCCGTCTATAGCAATGACTTTTTTCATCATAGTTAATTCACCTTTCAATTATTCGCTTTAATGAAAGAAAAAAGAGGATTATGGGATTGAGGAAAGTAGATTTCCACATGACCACTCGCATCTTAATACAGCGAATTGCAATCCGAAAAATAGAGATAGAAAAGCGCTAACCTTTAAATTGCCCCATCCCCTTGCGGGAGGGGGCGCGGGGAGGGGACCTTTGGGAGAGTTCTATCGCTATTTTTGGGTGCAATCTTAAAATGGCGATGATTTCTTTAATTTTATGTTAAATTATAAAAACAAAAAAGGAAATAATCAAGTAAAACATAAAAAGTAATATGATAAATCTCTACCTTATTGATGGCAACTCATACTTTTACAGGGCATACCATGCGACAAAGGGCTTGAGCAACTCAAAAGGCTTGCCTACAAATGCTATTTATATATTCACAAATATGATTTTCAAGGTTCTCAGAGAGAAAAAACCCGACGCTGCCGCCATTGCATTTGACACACCAGAGCCGACTGAAAGGCATATACTATATGAAAATTATAAGGCACAGCGGCCCGAAACTCCGGATGATCTCCTGATCCAGATTCCGCACATCAAAGAAATAATCAATGCTTTCAGGATAACCACATTTGAGATTCCAGGTTTTGAGGCAGATGACATCATATGCACTATCGCCATGAAAGCTGCATCTGAGGGCGCAAAAGTCTTTATTCTAAGCGGAGACAAGGACATGATGCAGATTGTGTGTGAAGACATAAAGATTTACGACCCCATGAAAGACCTGCTCATTGATAAAGAACAGGTGATAAAGCGCTTCGGCGTCTCCCCCGGCAAAATACCAGAGATCATGGCTTTATCAGGCGATGCGGTGGATAATATTCCCGGCGTTAAAGGTATTGGCGAAAAAACCGCAAAGGACATTTTAAGAGAGGCTGGCGGTCTCGACGCCCTTATAGATAACCCAGAACTTATAAAGAGCAAAAGACTCCAAAATCTCATAAAAGATAATATAGAGATTATAAAAATGTGTAGAACCCTCGCTACATTAAATTGCAAACTGCCCATAGAATACAACCTACAGGATTTATCTCTAAAAGAACCCGACTGGAATGAGCTACTCCATCTTTTTACTAAATTCGAATTCACGAGCCTTATTAAATTAATCCCCTCAGCAGGACATTCCCCGAGAGGCAGCTATTACGCCCTAACGGATAAAAATGAACTCTTAAGATTTCTTGGGAGGAGTTGATGAAACAGCCTTCCTTATTTCAAGGATTTTCCCAATCTTCTTCACCTATTGAGAAAAAAACAGTGCCTACCGCGCCCTTTGATTTTCTTGCCTTTGATGTCGAGGCGACTGGAAGGGATCCAATGGCTGACCAGATTGTGGGGATTGCCTTATGCAAAGAAAAAGGGACGGCATATTATGTTCCTATCAGACACTTAAACGCTCTAAACATCCCCGATGCCCTGCCCATTCTCAGGGATGTTTTGGAAAATGAGAACATAGCAAAGATAGGTCATAACCTCAAATTCGATATCCTGATGCTCCGTCAGGAAGGCATTAATACAGCAGGCAAAATCTATGACACTATGCTTGCGTCATACCTGCTTAATCCCAATAAACAGGGGCACAGCCTCGAAGATGTCGGAATAGAATTCCTTAATCACAAGAAAAAAACCTTCAAAGAAGTCCTCGGGAAACATGAAACCTTTGCAGAAGTGCCGATTAACGAGGCGGTGCAGTACGCCGCTGAAGATGCTGAACTTGCTATGGAGCTTAAAGACATATTATTTGAAAGGCTAAAAATTGAAGGACTCGAGAAGCTCTATTTCGACATAGAGATGCCTCTGATCTATGTCCTTGCTGATATGCAATACAATGGTATAAAAATTAACTCAAATTTTTTAAATGATCTCTCAAAGGAACTGGAAAGGGAGCTTGACAATCTCCAAGCCAAGATATTTAATTTAGCAGGCAAGCGCTTTAACATCAACTCATCCCAGCAATTGGGCAGGATACTATTTGAGGATTTGGGTTTGAAGGCTGGCAAAAAAACAAAGACAGGATACTCCACTAGCGTTGAGGTGCTCCAACAACTCGCCGCCTTTCACGAACTACCAGCCGAAATTTTGAACTATAGGACATTGTATAAGCTTAAAAAGACATATATTGATGCATTGCCAAATCTGATGAATAAAAAGACGGGCAGAATACATACTTCATTCAACCAGACTGTCACCGCAACTGGCAGGTTGAGCAGCAGCGACCCGAATCTTCAAAATATTCCGATACGAGGTGAGTTAGGCACTAAGATAAGGCAGGCTTTTTTAGCTGAAGAGGGGTTTACTCTAATTTCTGCTGATTATTCCCAGATTGAACTTAGAATATTGGCTCACCTGAGCAGAGACAAGGGTCTTATAGACGCCTTTATCAAGGGGGTTGATATCCACACAAGAACTGCAGCAGAGATATTTAATATCCCTGCCGACTCAGTTACACCTGATTTGAGAAGGGCTGCTAAAACCGTAAATTTCGGGATCATTTACGGCATAAGCCCCTTTGGACTCTCTGAATCTCTTAACATAACCCCTAAAGATGCCGGAGATCTAATTGAAAGCTATTTTGCGAGATATCCTGGCGTGAGAAGTTTTATTGACAATACCTTGAAGGAAGCAAAAACGAGCGGTTTCGTTTCCACACTTCTTGGCAGGAAAAGAGGGATTGCGGATATTAACAGTTCAAATGCAAATATCAGGCAGCAGACAGAAAGAATGGCGATTAACACCCCGATTCAGGGAACAGCAGCAGACCTGATAAAGATAGCTATGATTCGTATCTTCAAGAGGCTAATTGAAGAAGGGTTTAAGACAAAGATGATTTTGCAAATCCATGATGAACTGCTTTTTGAAGCCCCTATTAAGGAAGTTGATAATGTCATTAGACTCATTAAACACGAGATGGAAACAGCCCTTGAGCTTACAGTGCCTCTTGTGGTAGACATTAAGACTGGGAAAAACTGGGCAGAGTCAAAATAAAAATTTAAACTATGAGGTAAAAATGAATATATTGGCGAGAATTATAGTCGCAAGCGGAGTGGTGATGAGACTCGCTGCGGGAATCGGCGGGGCAGTGTTAGCAATAGTTGCTCTTAAAAATGCCCTTAAGAAGTGAAGAAAAATAGGTTAAAACTTGCAATTCACAAATTCCCGCTGCTCATCAACGACAACTTAAAGTTTCCCAATCTCCTGGGCGCAGCCTATGAGTATCTTATCACATACTTTGCCGACAGCACAGGCAAGAAAGACGGTGATTTCTATATGCCCACAGAGGTTGTCCGCCTCCTCGTCCAACTTGCCAAGCCCCAGGCGAACAACACTATCTAAGATCCAATATCGGATCGGGCGGCTTCCTGATTCAATCACAAATATGTCGACGAGCATGGGGAGGAGATGTCAACAACCTTATCCTGGACGGCCAAGACTCCAGCGGCACGGTGTGGTCCATTGGCATCATGAACCTCCAATAGAGTGAATTCATCCTTTGTACTACCTTTAAGAAGTTTATCAATATCAAGTAAGATTAAAAGTCTGTCCTGAAGCTTCCCGATGCCTTTGATGTATTCAGATTCAGAGCCGCCTGCCATAGGAGGCGGGGGTTCAACGGTATCATGGGATATTCTCAACACCTCCGAGACTGAATCAACAATAATACCAATGGTTATTCCCACATCGACCACCATTATCCTTGATTGGGTATCGAGGGTTTTGACATCGAGACCAAACTTTTTCCTCAGGTTTATTACAGGTATCACCCTGCCCCTCAGATTGATAACACCTTCGAGATAATGAATGGAATTTGGAACTGCGGTAATATCAACCATTCTGTTTACTTCCTGAACCTTTAATATGTCTACTGCGTATTCCTCATCCCCGAGTTTGAAAGTCACGAGCTGCAAAAGCTCTTTGCTTGCTTTAGTAGCGGTCATCATTCCCTCCTTCGTTAAACTGCGTTAATTATTTCTCCGGCAATCTCATCAAGAGGCAGTACCTTGTCTGCCAGTCCTGCCTCAATTATCACTTTTGGCATACCAAAGACTACACAGGTTTTTTCATCCTGGGCAAAAACCTTGCCTCCGGACATTTTATGAGCTGTAAATCCTTTGAGGCCGTCATTCCCCATTCCTGTCAGTATTACCCCGAGCGCCCTTCCGGGATAGCACTCAGCTACAGACAACATAAGCGCATCAACAGATGGTCTATAGATAAAGTCTTCTGTCGCTGTTGTTGTATTTGCTATTGTCTCTATGCCGCGTCTCTTGAGTCTCATATGTCCCTTGCCAGGCGCCACAAGAGCGAGTCCCGGCTTCAGAGGCTCGCCGTCTTCAGCCTCCTTAACGGTGATATTGCTGAGCTGGTTAAGCCTCTCAGCAAAAGGTTTTGTAAATGTTGCAGGCATGTGCTGCACTATAACTATGGGCACGGGAAAATTCTTAGGAATCTGAGGTATTATCTGATGAAGCGCTCCGGGTCCCCCAGTAGATGTGCCTATAGCCACAAGCCCTATTCTCCTGCTCCCAGATGAAGTTGAAGTTATCTTTAAAGGCGGCTGGGATATTTTTAATTCAGAGGTCTTTTTGGCCAATATCTTGCGTATATCCTTTCTGCCAATCTGCTTTATTTTATCGATCAAAACTTCCTTGATTTTTACAATATTAAGCGAGAGGTCAGCAAGATTTTTTGGTATAAAGTCAACCGCTCCAAGTTCCAAAGCCGTGAGGGTGTCTTTGGCGCCTTCAGTGGTCAATGAGCTGACCATAATGACCGGCACAGGATGTTTTTCCATTAAATGCCTGAGCGCTGTAATGCCGTCCATTTTAGGCATTTCTATATCCATAGTGACGACATCTGGTTTGAGAATAGCCGCCTTATCTATTGCCTCCTGTCCATCCCGAGCCGTGCCAACTATTTTAATGTCAGGGTCGGAAGATAGCATGCTCGAGATGGCATTCCTCATAAACGCTGAGTCATCCACAATGAGAACCTTTACCATATCAATTAAAGTCCCTTTACTTTGATTTAAAAACTATAATTTATACCTTAAACCCTTGTGTAGAGCTTTTTAATTCATCTGCTATTTGAAGCAAGCCGGTTACTTCTTGCATAATTTCTTCAGACATTGCCTCCATATCTCTTGATATTGCAGATGTCTTCTCAATATTGCCCGCAACCTCCTCAGAAGCAGCAGATTGCTCTTCGACAGCTGTGGCTATCTGGGTAATCTGATCTCTGACCTTCTGGACTTTTTCTACAATATAATTTAAAGATTCGCCCACCTGCCTTATGTATTCGGTAGCCTTTGTAACCTCTGAAGACGCATCAGACATAGACTTCATGGTCTGTTCTGATTCGGTCTGAACAGCCGAAATCTTACCGGAAATCTCAGCGGTTGCCTTTATGGTTCTTTCTGCGAGCTTTCTAACCTCATCCGCCACAACTGCAAATCCTCTGCCCTGTTCCCCTGCTCTGGCCGCCTCGATAGCGGCGTTCAGGGCTAAAAGATTCGTCTGATCTGCTATATCTTTTATGACGGTTACTATATCGCCTATCTCATTAGCACGATTATTAAGCTTATCTATCATTGATGCAAGCTCTACAGTCGATGTATAAACCCTGCCCACTGAACCGACAGCCCCGTCAGCAACCTCTTTGCCTTTTGTAGCTGTTTCCATAGCCTTTGCAGAAGTCTCAGATGCTACAGAGGCATTTTTTGCTATATCGGTTATTGTCTGTGTCATCTCCTCTGCAGCAGTGGCGATATGAGAGGCTTGTTTTGCCTGATTCTGAGCGCCGTCAACGGACTTGCGTGACTTTTCTTTTAATACACCAACAGTCGCGACAACATTGTCGGCGGATGTAATTATGCTTTTAATCATTACGCTGTAAGCATCAAGCATTTTATTGACGTTTTGAGCCATCTGCCCTATTTCATCGCTGCTCTTGACATCAATCCTCTTTCTTAAATCACCTCCGCCTTCGGCGATCTGCCTTATAGCTTCATTGGACTGCCTTAATGGTCTGACAATAATCTTGCCCACGCCAAAGGCAATTCCTAATAATATAATCGTCAAAGCAACCATAGCTATGATGATCGTCATCCTCAATTTAGACATAATTGCATGAATATCTTCTACATACACGCCAGTGCCTGTTATCCATCCCCATGGCTTAAAAAGCTTGACAAAGGATATTTTAAGAATTGGCTGCTGTTGGCCGGGTTTAGGCCAATAATAGTCAACATAACCATCGCCTTTATCTTTCGTTACCTTGACCATTTCAATAAAAAGAAGCTTGCCTTTGGGGTCTTTATTTTCCGACAAATCCTTTCCATCCAATTCAGGTTTTATCGGATGCATGACCATTTTGGGATGCGAGTCAATAATAAAGAAATAATCCCCATCACCATACCTCATGCTCTTGATTCTTTTATGAGCCCTTTCTTTCGCATTCTCAGGTGTAAGCTCGCCTGATTTAACCCTTGCTTCATATTCGCCTAATAATGTGTCAACAGTTTCTACAAGATATTTTAAACCTATCCTTCTCTGCTCAATTAAATTCTTTTCCACAAAAGGCAGCAAAAAAAATATAACGCCTAAGACAAGTATAATAATAGAAATAAGCGAAACGCTCATAATCTTCTGGGATACACCCCAGTTTGCAAACCTTAATAGCTTCATGCCAAATCCTCCCTATAGTTATATTTACTATCGTATTTATATAATTAAGATTTTAAAAGCCGAAATCTTTCAAAAGGTCGTCAACCTCTGATTGAGAGACTTTGTCAGGAGGCGCTTCAGCTGCCCTGCCTGTTTCCACCTTTATACCGAATGTCTTTATTACCCTCACAAGCTCTGACTCAACCTCGCTAATAAGGGTTATTACCTTCTTAATCGTCTGTCCTGTCAAATCCTGAAAAGATTGGGCTGTAATCACCTTTATCAGGTCGTCCTCGAGGTTGTTTTTATAATTCTTTAGATAATTAATTGAATCCTCGGGTCCTTGAAGCCTTCTGATATGCGAAGAGACGTCATCCATAATTAGAAGATGCTTTTCTGCTATGCCCATTGTGTTATCGGCTGCCTCTTTTGTTTTGTCAATCACAAAGTTAAGCTTCTCAATAACCGACGGCATCTCATTTTCTGTTATTTCCTTCAATCTCGGATCTAAAGACTCCTTAAAACTTAAAATTGCATCATGGAGCTTCCTCGTAACCTTTCCAACTTCTTTAAAGAGATTTCCCTGTCCCTTTTTAATAATCTCTTGAACTGCAGCGTCAGCCTTTTCATAATCCTGAATTGCAATAGCATTCATAAAACCTACTATGTCGTCCAGTATAAGATACCTGGGGTCATGGGCAGCTATGCCGCTTTTTTCAAAAAAGTCTCTTGCATTAAGAAGCTCTTTTACTTTTACCTCGCCAGCCATAGTATGTACACTCCTAACTACCTCGACTTTAGTGCCGTCGTCCGTTTCCTTGATTTGTTCATAATCTTCAAATATATCCATATCCTCATTAGGGATAAGTTTGGTGGTATCAAGCAAAACAACCAATCTGTCAGGCAGCCTTGCAATGCCTTCAACCTGCTCAATGCCGCCCTCAAGGAATTCATTGCATGCCTCTATTGTTGATTCATCAATATTAATAACGCCGCTTATGCCGTCCACGAGCACTCCGAATATCTTTTTCCCGCTCGCCACCACTATAATTTTATTGCCTTTCCTGTCGGCATCAGGAAGGCTTACTAGTCTTTTAAGATTCAGTATCGGGATGACATTGCCTCTGAGATTTGTAACGCCTTCGATATAGTGAGGGGAGTTGGGTATTTTTGTTATCAAAGGTATGTTTATAATCTCCCGAACCTTTAATATTGGAACAGTATATTCATTATGATTCAGATAAAATCCTATATATTGCTGCATAAAACCTCCACATTGTTCACTAATTTTTCCCCTTCTTAAATCCCAGAGCATTTCTTGCAATGCTTGCAATGTCAAGTATGAGCACAACCTTGCCGTCTCCAGTAATAGTTGCTCCGAGTATGTAAGATGAGACTGCATCTAAACCATCTATCGTCTTAATAACAACTTCTTCCTGTCCTAAAAGCTCTTCCACGGCAAGGCAAAACTTCCCGCTTCCTATGGAAACTATCACAGCATACTTACATTCAATACCTTCGCAACCTGCACCGCCGAGTATGTATGAAAGGGGATAGATCGGGTATACCCTTTCCCTTATCTTGACCACTTTTTGCCCGACTACATCATACATATCGCTGCTGGAAATCTTCGTAATCTCTTCCACAGGCATAAGCGGAATAGCGTATCTTGCTCCCGCCGCCCTCACCATAAGAGTCTCAATGATTGCAAGGGTCAGAGGTATGCTTATAATGAACGAACTGCCTATGTCCTTTTTCGTGGTTATCTCTACATAACCATTTAATCGGGATATATTTGTCTTGACAACATCCATGCCGACTCCTCTGCCGCTTAATTCAGTTGCGGCATCCTGAGTCGAAAAACCTGGAAGGAAAATAAGATTAATGGCTGATTCGTCGCTCATTTTTGATAATTCTTCTTCAGTTATAAGCCCTTTTACAAAAGCCTTTTGTTTAACCTTACTTACATCTATGCCTTTGCCATCATCTGTTACGGTAATAACAATCTGATTCCCCTTCTGATATGCCTCAATCGATATGATTCCTTTTGGTGGCTTCTTTTTTAAAAGCCTTTCCTCTTTTGATTCGATTCCGTGATCAACTGCGTTTCTGATTATATGAATAAGAGGGTCGCCAATTTGTTCAATAACTGTCTTATCAACTTCCGTATCCTCGCCTTTTATTATGAGATCAACATCCTTATTAAGGGTTGTCGCTATATCCCTTACAAGCCGCGGGAATTTTCCGAATACCTTTTTTATAGGCTGCATTCTCATTTTCATAACGGAAAGCTGCATATCAGATGTGACAAGGTCAAGGAATGACACAGTTTCATAAAGGGCGTCAATATTTGAATCATCAGAGTATGTCTGACCAAGGTAATTCATAATGTTCAACAATCTGTTTCTGATCAAGACAACCTCGCCTGTGAGATTCATCACTTTGTCTATCTTGTCGATATCAACCCTTAGAGTTTGGATAGACTCCTTCACAGGGACAGTTGAAGTTGTCTTTTCAGAAACCTGCGCCTGAGAAATACTTAAAGATTCGTGATGCTGCTCAGGAATTGCCGTTTCAATCTCCTGAATCGAAGAAGATGCTTTAGCGCTGTCTTGCACTGGAGATTCAAGAGATATATAATCAGATGCAGATTGTGTTTCAGGAGTTGGGGAGCCCTGCGCATTGCATAAGGCCGTTTCAAGTTCTGAAAGGACGGTCGAGACATCTTCAACCACGCCGTCTTTATGTTTTATATGCTTCAAAAGCGTCCTTATCATATCCACGCTTTTAAGAATAGCATTCATAAGATTTGTGGACAGGGCAATCTCGCCTTCCCTCAATTTCTTTAAAATAGACTCGGATAAATGGGCTACATCAACAATCTGCTGGAAGCCTAAAAACCCGGCAGCGCCTTTTATAGTGTGCATGCTTCTGAAGATTTGATTTATTATCTCTTTATCATCGCCCTTAGCCTCCAGTTCTACAAAGAGTGGGTCAATAGTGTCGAGAGATTCCTCCGATTCTGTTATAAATTCACTTATAATTTCATCAAATTCATCAGGCATTTTATCTCCAAAATTATCTCGATATCGGTAGTTTTCAGGATTATGAATCTAAAAACAGACTAAAGGTAATCAATTTTCCATCTTCGCGAGTATCTTATCCATTTTTTCTTTCAATACTTCAGCCGTAAAGGGTTTAACCACATAATTGCTAACTCCTGCCTTTATCGCCTCTACCACTTTTTCCTTTTCCGCCTCTGCCGTAACCATCAACACAGGCAGGTTTTTTAAATCAGGATCGCTTCTGACTTTCTTTAGCAGACCTAGTCCGTCGAGATTAGGCATGTTCCAGTCCGATACCACAAATTTAAAACTGCCGCTTTTTAGCTTGGTATATGCCTGCTCTCCATCTTCTGCTTCTTCAATATTTTCAAAGCCTATCTGCTTTAAAATATTTTTGACAATACGTCTCATTGTCGCGAAATCGTCAACAACCAAAATTTTCATTTTGTAGTCAGGCATCGCCCCCCCCTTTAAACATTTTCTTGATAATGTCCTTTATATTACTTGAGACAGTTTCAGCAGTTACAGGCTTTACAAGATAAGCATTTGCGCCTGCCTCCATAGCCTTTTGTCTCTCTTCAGGGTCAGCTTCAGTAGTTACCATTAAAACGGGAATATGAGACAAAGTGGGATCTGACTTCAAGGTCTTAACAAGCTCAATGCCGTCCATATATGGCATGTTCAGATCAGACATTATAAGATTAACAGTGTGCGATGCGAGCTTTTCAATAGCATCAAGTCCGTTTTCCGCTGAGACCACCTCGAACCCCTTTGACTTAAGATACATGCTTAATATCTTTCTTGTTGTCTGGCAATCATCTACAACCAAAATTTTCATAACTTAAGCCCTCTGATATACAACAACTTTGTTTATTACAACTGGTTTAAAGGCACGGGTAATATTGTGAAGGCTCTCGGATAGACCGATAATCAAGTACCCTCCTGGTTTAAGACTATCATAAAGTAGCGATACAGCCTTCTTTTTTGCCTTATCATCAAAATAAATGAGGACATTTCTGCAGAAAATGATATCTTTCCCCCCCATCAACTTCATCTTTTTCTCATCTATCAGATTAATATTCATGAACTTAACACTGCTTTTTAAAGGCGGGATTAATTCATAGTTCTGCCCGTTTGGCTTAAAATATTTTCCACAGTATTGAATAGGGATATTTCTCATGGAATAAGAATTGTAAACAGCTTTTTTAGCTGACTCCAATACCCGATCGCTGATGTCTGAACCGATAATTTCCTTCTTTATGCTGTATCCTTTATCGGATATCAATATAGCAAGCGTATATGGCTCCTCACCTGTAGAGCATGCCGCAGACCAAATAGATATATCTTTTTGCTTTTTTAGTAATGAAGGCACTAAGTGATCAATAAATACATCAAGCTGCTGAGGCTCTCTGAAGAAGTAGGTCTCGTTGGTGGTTATGGCATCAAGCAATGCCGGCAATTCATCAGTAGCATTGCCGTAAAGCAAAACATAAAGATAATCCTCGTAACCGCTTAGTTTTTTCTCCTGTATTCTTTTTGAAAGCCTGTTTTCAAGAAGATATTTCTTTGTATCGGCTATAAAGATGCCGCTTTTGTCATATATAAAATCTCTGAGTTGTTTAAATGTGGTATCTTGCAAAATTTTCATAGCGTATTACCAACAGCTTCCTGCGCCCGCTGCCTGATTGCATCTACTTTATGATTCAATAACGGTTTCAAAATTTCGGAAATATTGATATCATTATATGAAGCAATCCGTGATATTGCATCAATACAGGAAAGCACAACAGGAATCTCCTCCGATTTAAGCATGGGGACTATTGATTCTATAAGATCCGGATTGACAGAATTGCCAAGAGCCTTTAAAGCATAAATCCTAACCCATGCATCGCTGTCTGTGAGCATCGGCAAGATCTCCTCTGAACCGCACCCTACTTCAGCGAGTGTTAATAAAGCCGTTTTTCTTATATTCACATTTTCATCTTTAAGTGCATCAAGCAACTTTTGACGAGCTTTCTGCTCATCAAAAGAGCCAAGGCTCATGATGGCAGCAAGCCTGACATTCAGGTTTTCATCTCCCATCAGGATATTGAGAACATCGAAATCTCTCGAATATTTCCCGACTATCTCCTTTGTATAAGCATCAAAATCATTTAGACGTGATATGACTCCATCAGAGTCTATTGCAAGCATGGCTTTCACCATCTCTTCCTTCACATCAGGATAAACTTCTTTGTCAAGAAGCCTTAATAGCGAGCCGAATACCGATTTATCCCCTTTATCTCCCATTTTCCCCAAAGCGGCGGCAGCATACTTCCTAACATGCCCGTCGCTGTCTTCAAGGGCATTTGTGAAGAAGTCGTCTAAATCTTCACCTCCTAATTCCTTTAATGTATTAATACTCGCCCTTTTTACATCCCTCAAATCATGTTCAAAAACCTTTAATAAATAAGGGACGGCATCTTTGCAATTCTGGCTCTCAATTATATTAATTGCGAGTGTCTTAGCGCGGTATTTAGCGTCTGGGTCACTAATTATCCTTATCAAAGACTGTGCGCAGTCGAACCCTGTAAGCAGGTTTTTCACTGCCTCAAGTGTATCCATTTCATCAGGCACAGATGGGTCAAGCGAACCGGCAATATCCAGAATGGTGGGTATCGCCTTGTGTTCCTGCAAATCTACGAGACCCTTCAGGACTATCAGCCTGTCTTCCCATTCACTGTTTATAAACATATCAATAAGCACATCAGCTATGCCTGGAGCCAGAGCCGCACCTATCTGTATGAGACTTTTGATTGTTGCCATCTTTTCAGAGCCATAAGTTATAGAAAGATGGTCAAGTAAATACCTCTCCGCTGATTTAATGCCCATCCTGCCAATAGCTTCTATTGCAGCAAATCTAATGGTCTCAGAATCTCTCTTAAATAACTGTGCAATAGGCTCTATAGTGGATTCATCCTTCATTAATGCGAGCGCTTCAAGCGCAGAAAAGCAAACCCATTCTTCATCATTAAGCGCTTTGATTAATTCAGGAATCGCCTTTTTATAATTAAAAATCCCCAGCGCTTTGGCCGCAGATGCCCTTACATTTGCATTCTTATCATTGTAAAGCAGCGAAACAAGGTCGTCCAGATAATCGCAGTAATTAATTTCTATAAGCAGATCAATGGCAAATTTTCTAATGTCATCATCCTTGTCTTTGAGCAAAAGGCGCAATAATGGTACTGTCTCATAACCTATATCTTTGAGGATTATCATGGCGGTATTTCTTAAAAATGAATCTTCCCTCAGAAGAGGCAGCACCATATATGCGGTAGCCTCGCCTCCTATAGAAATAAGAGCCCTCATAGCAGCATCTTGAACACCTGTGTTAGTATCCCTAAGGACCTTTATTAATGGATAGACGGCTCTTATATCAGTATTCGCTAAAGACTCAGCCGCCTTTCGTTTTTTAGAAGGTTTGGGGTGAGAAAGGTCTTTAATTAATTTTGAGATATTTTTTGCCAAATAAAACCTCCTAAAAAATTTTTCTTTCAAAAAAGCTATATTACTTTTCTATAAAATGGATAAAAGAGATAGAAGAGGGCTATATGTATATTATCGGAATTTTATAAAAAATCTTTAATGCTATTGGTACTCTAATTTTCATCCTCAGGTAGATAAGCGCTTTATTGCGTAACTGACATATCTTACTTTCATTCATATCCAGTACTCTCGCTATTTCCCGCATTGTAAGTCCATCCCAGTAGTAAAGAGATAAAATAAGCTTCTCTTTGGGTGGTAATTCTTCAATGCAAGGGGCAAATAATTTTTTATCCCTCTCTTCAAGCTGTCTCAAAGGACTAATAGCGTTTTGGTCTGCAATGTGCAATGGCTTTGGCTAAACTGCAATCTTCTCAATTTTGTTTTTTCGCGAACTCTTCAAGGCTCATTGCAGTTATAAAATATGGCTGCTCGATTATCATAAATAATATAATAATCATCAAAGTGAGCTCAAGCATCTGAACAATCTCATCATCAGGTAGTTACAAAAATTAATTGACAAACTCAAGAAAAAAGTCCAGAAAACATAGGAATCAACCCTTGAGCGTAGAATTTAGCGAATTTATGAGGAATTAGAGCCTCAAGAATGAAAATAGACAGGTAAGAAATTTTATATATGGGGCTGGGTCTCCCCAATTGTCGCAATTACTGAACAGTCGGATTTCAGAGCTAATCACCTTTTATGCATTCTCAGAAAATTCCCCACTGATCGGTCATAAGTCTTTTCAAACTCCTTATTAAAAAAACAGGCAGGCAGTTGTTCCTTTTTTCTGTGGTAATGCAGGCACTCACAGCATTTGAATTTCTTCTCGCAGGGTTCGTATGTGCAGTTGCAGTAAGCCTTGTTTTTTTCCATAGTGCATTCCATAGTTACCTCCTAAATAAACTATCTATCAAAGGGGGTTTTTACTCAAAACAAAGGCATCCCTATGGTTCTGAAGAATGTCAATCATTCTTACGATAGACTCGTCATGAAGACAACTAACCTTTCTGGGGTCTATGCCATTTTTTCTTCTCTTATTCAAGAGACTAAGAAATACCATGCTTTTATAAATCCTTTTATTAGTCTTGAACGAGAATATATAGCTCTCAAGGGTATGCTCGAGAAATCTATCATTTCTTCTCTGAACTGCAGGGCTGATGGTGACTGAATGTAGCCAGTAAACTTTGTCAATAAGGCTGTCTGCCTTGAGTTCTATCCATGTGTGAGACATTGGCCGTTTATTTACGATTAGCGTCTCGTGGGCAACTGTATCAGCCGCAAGATGGCAGAGATAGCCATAGACAAATGCCTTTTCCGATGGCGTATCTGCCTGTTCAAAAAGTTTAATGCCCATATCCCAGCTATGAGAGCTTTTCTCATCAGGAAGGTATTTTTTGCCGAGTATCATATCAGCCATAAGATTACCATAAATAAAATCTTCCTTATGCCTCCTTATAAGTTCCATAACAGCCGAAGGTATCAAAGCAGCGAAGGAATATATTTCGTTTCCAAGAAATATGTGTGTCAATGGCCCCCATGCAAAAGCAACAGTTGGGCACAGAAGAATGGTCAGTAATACAATAATGAACATCATTAGTTCTCCTTTAAAAAGTTCAGGATAAGATTTACGCCAATGCCAGTGGCGCCTTTTGATAGGTAGGGCTTGTCTTTATCATTCCAGGCTGCCCCTGCAATATCAAGATGCACCCATGGGGTATCTCCGGCAAATTCTTTCAAAAAATAGCCAGCGGTTAATAATGCTGCGTTTTTGCCTCCTGAGTTCTTTATATGAGCAATATCGCTCTTGATATAGTCCTTGTATTCATCGTAAAGTGGCATTTGCCAAACCCTTTCGTATGTTTCTTCAGAAGCCTTTTTAAGTCTTTCCATCAAATCCTGATTGTTGCCCATCATTGCAATGGCTTCGCTTCCGAAGGTTATCTTGCAGGCTCCAGTCAGGGTTGCAATATCAATAATACCCTTTGGGTTAAAATGCTTTATGGCGTAACCGATTGCATCCGCCAAAGCAAGTCTCCCTTCTGCATCAGTGTTTACAATCTCTATCGTCTTGCCTGTTATGCTTGTGACAACATCACCAGGCTTGGAGGCGCTGCCACCTGGCATATTTTCTGTCGCAGGAAGTATGCCTACAACATTGATAGGCAGTTGTAAACTGGATGCAGCCTTTATGACAGCAAGGGTCACGGCCCCCCCTGCCATATCATATTTCATCTTTTCCATTCCTTCCGAGGGCTTTAGGGAAATGCCGCCGCTATCGAAAGTTATAGATTTCCCGATAATAACATATGGATTGCCCTTACCGCCCTTGTAATCAACAACTATAAATTTAGGCATCTGAGCCGAACCTTTTGCAACGGATAAAAAGGCGTGCATGCCTTCCTTCAGAGATTCTTTAGTATCAAGAATTTTGACTTTCACATTCCCACCTGCCAATGAATGGGCGGTTTCTGCAAGAACTGCGGGGGTCATATCATTTGAAGGGGTATTTATAAGGTCTCGGGCAAAGTTTGTTGCGGATACTTTAGCATCAATCCATTTAAGAGATTTTTGATTTTCACCCTCAAGGATTATTATATTGCTAATTTCTTTGCAGTCTTCGGGTTTCTTATATCTCTTAAAATTATAAAGGCTTAAAAGCCCGCCTTCCAGAAAATATGAGGATGGTTTGCCCTTCAGAGTAGATCTGCCAAGCAGGGAGTTGATTCTTTTTGCAGAAAATGCGATGCTCTCAATGCCTATGGCTTTGAGAAAAGAAAAAGCCTTGCCGCCGGCTTGTCTTATAGTTTCTGGTGTTATATCAGATTGTTTGCCAAGACCTGTGAGCAGAATTCTGTCGGAATTGATATTGCTAACATGCAATAAAGTATTAGAGCCGCGTTTGCCTGTAAATTCTTTTGACTTGAATACTCTTTTAATCAAGCCACCAATCAGCAGATCAATGGGGGCAAGAGTTTCAGGAAAGCCGTTTTCCAGGAAAGGAATAATCAATACATCGGCTTTAATCTTTTCTTCAGGTATGTTCTTTATATTTAATTTCACTACAATTGTCCCTTGAACAGGCTATTGAATGAGTTACTCACTTTGAAGCTCTTTTTTGGGGCGATTGATTTCATTCATTGCAAACTCGACACCCTTTGTAATTATTTTAACTACAGCAGAGGACGCTTCAATTATAGCATTTTTTATGATATTTTCCTCCAAAGGGGTAAATCTTTCCAAAACATATTCTTCTACAGGGACATCTGGACTCCTACCTATGCCAACTTTAACTCTTATAAAATCTTCTTTGAGAAGTTGGCGAATTATCGACTCTACCCCCTTATGCCCTCCTGAAGAACCTTTTTTTCTTATCCTGATAACTCCGAGCTCAAGGTCTATATCATCATGAACGACTATAAGCCTTCTATCGGCATCTTCTATGCCCGTTAGTAAATCTTTAATAGCCTGCCCGCTCCGATTCATGAATGTAAGAGGCTTTACGAGCAAAACCTTTTCACTATCTACAAAACCCTCACCTGAAGCGTAAAGCGTGTCTTTTCTTAAAATGATGCCTAATTTGCTTGCTAGGTGATTTATCACCTGAAAGCCCATGTTATGCCGTGTTTCAGCATATCTTGTTCCTGGATTACCAAGTCCCGCAATAATCCACATAGAACTTAACATATTAGACATTAAAAATCATAGAGTTACGAAAAACCTTAAACACCTTCCTCGGCTACCTTTTTCCCTTTCTTAGCAACTACTTCTGGCTCTGCAATCTCGGCAGGGGCTTCGGCAACTGGAGCAGCTTCGCCTTTCAAGGCTGTTATTGTAACAACAAGCTCGTCAAGGTCTGTAAGAATATCCACCCCTTCTCCGAGCTTAAGGTCGCCAACATGAATAGATTGTCCCACTCCCAGATTGGAGACATCCACATCAATATGTCCAGGTATATTCTCAGGCAGGCACTCTATTTCGACCTCTCTGAGCCCGTATTGCATGACACCATTATCCCTTTTTACTCCTATTGCCTCCCCAGTTATTACAATATGAACCATAACGCGAACAGCTTCGGTTGAGGAAACCTCTAAAAAATCGGCGTGTAACAGGCTTCCCTTAATGGGATCGACCTGATAGTCCTTTAAAAGCGCCTGCCTTGTCTCTCCGTCAAAATTAAGATTCACCAAGACCTGTTCCCCTGCTGTCTTACTTATAAATTGTGAAAATTCCTTTGTAGAAAGTTCGATAGGCATAGATTCACCAGCCTTGTAAACTACCGCTGGGATAAAGCCTTTTCTCCTGAGCCCTCTCGCAATACCCTTGCCGGTTCCTTCTCTCTTTTTTACATTAAGGGTTAAACTCTGCATCTTTCCTCCATATTAAATTAAAAATTTTCTTGCACTAATCAAATAAAGAGCTTACTGAGGATTCGTCATGAATCCTTTTAATCGCTTCTGCAAGTAATCCGGATATACTTAAAACCCGCAGTTTAGGGCATCTCTCCGTTTTATCCGCAAGCGGGATGGTGTCAGTTACAATAACCTCCTCAAGAGAAGAAGCGTTGATTTTTTGAATTGCATCTCCAGAGAGCACAGCGTGTGAGCAGGCGGCAAATACCCTTACTGCGCCATCTGCTTTTATTGCATCGGCAGCCTGTGTAATCGTTCCTGCTGTATCAATCATGTCATCAAGAATAACAGCATCCCGATTTTTGACATCACCAATTACATGCATAACCTTAGAGACATTAGCCGATTCTCTTCTTTTATCTATAATAGCAAGGGATGCCTTTAGCCTTTTTGCAAATGCCCGTGCCCGCTCAACACCGCCTGCATCTGGCGATACTATAACAAGATTCTCAAAACCCCGTTTTCTGAAGTAATCATGCAAAATAGGGGCTGCATATAGATGGTCAACCGGCACATTGAAAAAGCCTTGTATTTGAGCTGCGTGAAGGTCTATCGCCAGTATTCTGTTGGCGCCTGCTGCTTCGAGCAGGTCGGCTATGAGCTTGGATGATATAGGCACACGGGGCTGCACCTTTCTATCCTGCCTCGCATAACCGTAATAAGGGATTACGGCTGTTATACGCCTTGCAGATGCCCTTTTAAGAGCGTCGATCATCAAAAGAAGCTCCATAATATTATCATTAACAGGGAAACACGTCGGCTGAATTACGAAGACATCGGATCCCCTGATGTTTTCGTTAATCTGAATCATTATTTCGCCATCACTAAATTTGGTGACGGTTGCGTTAGTTAAAGGAACTTTCATGTGCTCGCTTACCTTTAAAGCGAGTGGTTTATTTGCATTTCCTGTGAGAAGTGTAACCCCATCCGGCATTTTTCCCTCCACTTAAAATAGCTTAAAATCAACTCAACCATTTAAAAGGAAAAACAGAGACATTTAAACAGATTTAAATAAATCAAAAAAATATATGTAAAAGCTAATTTGGTAATCTCATAGTGCTAACTGGGGCGCCAGGATTCGAACCTGGGTATGGCAGATCCAAAATCTGCTGACTTGCCGCTTGTCGACGCCCCAAAATAGCCTGAGCCTAACAATGTTACGAGTTTTTTAAAGTATCGGCAATTTTATGCCAATATGATTTAAACCTTTTTGAGGCAGTAATGGCTTCCTGCTTGTTTTTAAACAGACCGAAAACAGCCGAACCGCTCCCTGTCATCACCGCTAAATCAGCGCCTGAACTGAGCAATTCCCTTTTCAATTTGTGAACAATTGGAAAATACTCCAAAACAACAGGTTCAAAATCATTTTTAATGAGATTTTTAAGATGTATAAAGTCTCTATCTACAAGGGCTTTATGAATTAACCTAATATTATGTCTTTCAGGGTTATCCTTTGTCAAATCACCCTGCATCGATTTTTTTTCATACATTTCAAGCCTTTTTTGCGCCAACATGCCATAAGCCATAGCAGTTGAAACTGAGACAGGAGGCTTAACTAAAAGTAAGGTATAAGAGGTATCAATCATTAAAGGCTCAACTATCTCTCCCCTTCCTGCTACAACAGCAATAGGAGAATGGAAAAAAAACGGCACATCAGAGCCTATGAGTCCCCCGATCTTTTCTAATTCCTTATTATTAAATCCCAGTTGCCAAAATTCATTTAGCCCTATCAATGTGCTAGCGGCGTCGCTACTGCCACCTCCGAATCCAGCACCTATAGGTATTGATTTATTAAGCGTTATTTTTGCGCCCTTATCTATGCCTCCATGCTTTTGAAGCATCAGTGCGGCTTTATAGACAAGATTTTGTTCTTGAGGTAAATCAATATTTGAAAAAACATCTATCTTCCTTGAGTGTTCTATTGTTAGTTCATCATAAAGATTTATACATTGAAGGAGTGATAGAATATTGTGGTATCCATCGCGTCTTTTATCAAGCACATGCAGAACCCAGTTAATTTTGGCAGGAGCTAAAAGGGTGAGCATCCTTATTGATCCGATTGCCGAGAACCCAAGTCTCTGATTTTACCTTCAACCCTCTCTTTCAACCCCTCTTCTTTTTCGTGAAATCTGAGCGATTCAGTCCATGCTGAGACGGCTTTTTTGTAGTCTCCCATCTCCTTATAAATGTCGCCAAGATGTTCGTATATGACGGGGTCATCTTTAGTTAATTCCAAAGCTCTTAAAATTACTACAAGGGCTTCCTCTATTCTTCCAAGTTTGAAATAAACCCATCCGAGGCTATCTGTGATGTAACCATTGCCAGGTTTGAGTTCAACAGCCCTTTGTATAAGAGAGAGAGCTATCTCTAAATTTATTCCTTTATCAGCATATGTATAACCGAGATAATTTAGGGCATCGGCATTGTCGGGGTTTAGTTCAATTGCTTTTTTCATATGTTTTTCCATTTCAGAGAATTTACCGGTTTTATCCTTTACAATCCCGAATTGAAAATGGAGATCGCTATCATCTGGAAAAAGGGTCAGCCCCTCCAGCAAAATCTCTTCGGCTTTATTATAGTTCTTAAGTTCGATAAAGGCATTTCCAGCATATACAAATATCTCAGGTTTCCCTTTTTCAAAACTAAGCAGCTCCTCATAAACTTTTGCAGCTTCGGTGAAACGTTTCTGCTTTGAATATATCAGGGCAAGGTTAAGAAAGGCGCTTGTGTTTTTTGGGTCATTTGCAAGGAGTTTCTTAAATTGCTCGATAGCTTCATCATATCTTTCTACTTCCATAAACGCTAAAGCAAGATAATATCTCGAAGAAATATCATCAGGCCTTGCCTCTGTGACAATCCTGAGGTCATAAATAGCTTTATCATATTGCTTCTCCTGCAAATACAACAAGCCGAGCCTTCTGTGTATGTCTATGTTTTCAGGCATCATCATCTGGATAAGTTTAAACTGCTCAATAGCCATCTTGTATTCTCTATCGCTGATATAAAGGACCGCAAGCCTTTCTCTCGCCATCAGATTATGGGGATTAACCTCCAGAGCCTTTCTATAATAGGCGGCTGCAGCTAGATTATTGCCCTTGTTTTCATTCACTATGCCGATGTTCACATAGGCGGAGTCAAAGGCTGGATTGATCTCGATGATCTTCTTAAACAGTTGCTCCGCTGTGTCATAATTATTGCGCCTTACATTTATTGTTGCTATGTAATGTAATGCCAGGATATTTTCTGGGTCTTTCTGTAATAGGGCTTCAAATATGCTTAGACTTTTTGGTATGTCGCCTTTTGACAAATAAAGGGTCCCGAGAAAGAGTTGTGCATCCTTATTTGGAGTATCGATTTTTACTACCTTCTCGAAGATGTCTATTGCATCATCTACCCTTTTTTGAGAATTATATGCCTCTCCAAGGGCTATCAGTGCAATGGTATAATCAGGATTTTGCCTTACCGTTTTCTCCAGAACTGAAATGGCATCAGATATCCTTCCAAGCCTGATAAGTATAAGGGCTATTTGGGTGCCCAGATATGGTGAATCAGGATCATATTTCAAAGCATTCTGGTAATGAGTTAACGCCTCTTCCCATTTTCTCTCGTTTGAAGCCAAGCTGCCAAGAATAAATTCATAATAAGCTTTCTTGCTGTAATCATCCGGCGCTTTTACAGCAAATTCTCCCGCCGAGATTTGCCCAAAAAGGGCTAAAAACGAAAAGGCAAGGAAACAGGTTATGAAAAAAATTGAAAAAATTTGCTTACAGGACATATTTAATTATTGCACAACGGTTTAACAAATATAAAGAACCACATAAAGGTCTAAAATTAGCTATAGAAAGTTGTTATTACATTTGGAGTGAATCCCTCGACAAGCTCAGGGTGACACTTTTTAAAAGTTAACAAGAAAACCTTTGGTTGCTCGCAATTGTATTTTAATCAATTAGTTTTTGCTTCTATCGCTGATTTGGAGAAAAACTGGTCTCTTTAAATACTTTAGAAATAAATTTGCCTTGTAAATAAACAGGCGAAAATTTATGAAGTATCTTTACAGGCTTAAGATGGTTCTTTCAAGGCTAATAAGGGATATAAACCGCTAATAATCATATCCCCAAAAGTTCTTACAATCAACTATTGAGATAATCAATGACATCTTTAGCGCTATAATCAGTGCCAAAGCTCTTTGCAAGATAGGCAACAACGGAGAGATCTTCGCCACTCGTAACAACAGGGGGCTCAATGCCATTACTACGAACCTGACCAAGCCCGATAGTAGCCATCAAACCATTACACAAACAAAGTTTTCCGAGCGTTTCTTTCACTGAGCCGCCTTTTGATATGAAGCTTTCAACCGGTTCTGCCGGGCAACGATAACCAACTCCGGATTCTCCCTTACAGTAAAGGCGTCTTAAGTAACCGAGGTCGCAGACTCGCTTCCTCTGGATATTTTTATGAAGAAACGGAGCTGTATTCTCCAAACAAACGAGTTTGAAAGGATATCCTGTTGGTGAACCATTAAAATCGGTTAGAACCTCTATAGAACCATCCATACATTTTTTTATAATATCCTGTTTTATTACATCGCTGATTGCAGATTCCTTACAGAAAGCAAAGGCTGTTCCTACTTGCACGCCGTTGGCTTTAAGTCCAACAGCTTCTCTGAGCTTTTGGGGCGTTCCATAACCCCCACCGATCCAGAAAGGGCGATCAAGTTCAGCTATCTTTGCAATATTGGGGATATCCTTTTCGGTAAATTGCGGCGTAGCCTGAGAATGCAGGCGGTCAGTTTTACGGGGGGGTGCATTATGTCCCCCTGCAGTGTGATTTTCAACAACAAATCCTTCTATACTCCCTGATGCCTTTTTAATTAAAGTTTTTGCCACGATATCAGAAGATACGATAGCGAGAAATTTAGGCCTTTTCAACTCCGGCAGTTTGCCCACGGCAAACTCTTTGGGATCAAAACGCTGAAAGTAGCTTTGAAACGTTGTATTATCCTCAACATTTAGTTTAAGTTCCACCGATTTCCAAACTGAAAGAGAATCCAAAATACCAGGAATGGATAGTGGAATCCCAGCTCCCATCAATATGCAATCAACACCACCCAGCATAGCACCAAATAAAGAAGGAAGGGTAGGAAGCTGAATTTTCTCAAGATAGTTGATTCCTATAATGCCGTCATGTCCTTCTTTAGATAAAAAAACCTCAACAAAATTAGCCATAATTATTAGCTCTGTAGAAGACTTAGACATATTTAAAGACGGCATAGGGATTAACTTAAAGGGGTCTTTATCTGCCTTACCACCCTCTATGAAATATGCCTCCAATGCACGATTAACCATATCCTGCCAGGGAAAATGGAGCAAAGCCCGCCTAATATAACCTCCTGGATCGCCCAACTGAAGCCGCCTTACAAAAACTGAGTCAATTGCAGTACCTGAGACAACACCCATCTGCCCCTGCATGGAGACTGCTCTGGCAAGGCGCCAGTTAGATACACCGATACCCATGCCACCCTGTATTATTTTAGGAAGTTTAGCCACTGTTTATAACAACTTATTCTTAGTTAAAAGAAACATCAATAGTTTATAATTTACACTGATCTAACAAATCATCAAGATATTTTGAGATCGCCATTAATGTCCCAAAACAATTTTCAAAATTAAGGTAGAAAGTATTATACATGATTTAAACAATTATTTATCGCAAATGTTGAAAGAATCTAAAAAAGCTTTAAAAATATTAACAGACATACCCATCCAAAATAAATTCTTATATACTTTCGGATCCAAGGGATATGATGCGATTTCTGGAGTCAAAGCCACGGGTAACCTCAAGGAGGCGAAAGACGAAGCGGAAGCCTCAACTGCCAAATATGAACTCTCACAAAGGCTTACATATGCACGAAGGTAGTTCTTTGGCAAAGAAATCGCGTTATATCCCTGCTTGAATATTCTTTTGGACACCTGTGATTAACCGATTCAATTTAAACTATAAGTGTACAGGTTATCATTGTCTGTCGTATTACAATACGCAATGTATTTTTTATTTTTTATTTTTCATTTTTCATGCTTATTTTGCAAATGAAATATTAGATATTGCTAATATCTAATATTTTCTGTTATAAATAATTAAGAACTTTTAGCCTACCCTGTTAGTGTAAGGCAGGAAAGTTATTCCTACAAATTATTACATTTAGGGAGCTAAAGCAGGATATTCGGTGTGCAAGCCCCATTTTGGAAGGAAGCCTAAGGTATCCTCGGTGCTCCCACCTGTCTGCAGGGAGATAATTTTCAACTTCACGGCAGGGTGGGTAATAAAAAATATCTCTGATGCAGCAAGGTAGTTTACAGGCAGTATTTATGGATAGCGGGAATTCATACTTAAATAATAATAAAGGGGTCTGGGTTAAAGCATTTTCAGGGTTACCATAGATGAAAACAAAAAGATATCGAGAAAATTTATTCCCCAAAAATTCAAAGAAAGAATTCATTTCTTAAATTACTTATCCATCAAATTCTGCCTCAAGATTGCTCTTAATCAGCTTTACAGGCGCCGGAACTTTTGAAAACTCATAATCCTTTGACTCTGAATGCCTATTTTTGTTTTTTGGCCGACTCTGACCGGTGCGTGTCTTGCTAAACATATAAATTTATGGAGGCACATATAGCTTATGAATAGTGCTTTATTTTATCTAATCGCAATAGCCGCGGTTTTGACTATAGGTCTAATTTTACTCTTTCTCGGAAAGAAAAACCTCGATAAACAGAGAAAATCTCTGGAACTGGAAAAAGAAAAATTACTCGATGAAGCTAAGCGTGAGGCTGAAAATATCAAAAAAGAAGCCCTGATATCAGCAAAAGACTCAGCATATCAACTGAAATCCGAAGCAGAAAAAGAGATCCGGGAGAGAACAAGGGAGCTTAATTTGCTTGATAAAAGGCTCAGGCAAAGAGAAGAGCAGATCGAAAAAAGACTTGATGTCATTGAGAAAAGAGAAAATGAATTTAACAAAAGGGAAAGAGAAATAATCAGCAGAGAGAATAATCTGGTAGAAAACGAAAAACGCTATTCCGATTTAATAACTGAACAAACGGTTATTTTGGAGCGTCTATCAGGCTTAACAACGGAAAAAGCAAAGCAAGAACTAATGAAAAGGGTTGAAGCTGATGCAAAATTGGATTCTGCAAAGCTTATCAAAAAGATTGAAGATGAAGCAAGAGAGAATGCAGAGAAAAAGGCAAAAGAGATTATAGGATTAGCTATTCAAAGATATGCAAGCGACTATGTAGCTGATGCAACTGTCTCTGCCGTTAGCCTCCCTAATGATGAGATGAAAGGAAGGATAATCGGCAGGGAAGGGAGAAACATAAGAGCCTTTGAATCGGCAACAGGGGTAGATCTCGTTGTGGATGACACACCTGAAATAGTGACTCTCTCGGCACACGACCCCGTAAGACGCGAAATTGCCAGAATCGCCCTTGACAGGTTAATAGCCGACGGCAGGATACACCCTGCAAGGATCGAGGAAATAGCTGAAAAGGTAAGAATGGAAGTAGAAAATTCAATAAGAGAAGAAGGCGAAAAAGCCGTATTTGATTTAGGGCTTACATCAATACATCACGAACTGGTAAAAATCATAGGAAGACTTAAATACAGGCAGTCGTATGGACAAAACATTTTACAACACTCCCTCGAGGTGGCATATTTTGCCGGCATGATGGCTGGTGAACTGGGTGTTGATGTGAAACTGGCAAAAAGGGCTGGGTTGCTTCATGATATCGGCAAGGCATTAGATCATGAAATGGAAGGCTCCCATCAGGAGATCGGCGTTGCCATTGCAAGAAAATATGGAGAAAGCAACAAAGTAATTAACGCCATATTAGCTCATCATGGTGATGTTGATCCCATATGTATCGAATCTGCCCTTGTCGCTGCTGCCGATGCCATGTCTGCCGCAAGGCCTGGAGCAAGAAGGGAGAGCATCGAAAACTATCTCAAAAGGCTCGAGAAACTGGAAGAAATGGCAATGTCCTTCGATGGAGTCGATAAATGCTATGCAATTCAGGCTGGAAGAGAGATAAGGATACTCGTTAGACCTGATGAATTGAACGATGAATTATCATCCCTCGTCGCAAAATCTCTGGCTCGCAAAATCGAGTCTGAGATGACATATCCTGGACAGATAAAGGTTACCGTCATCAGAGAATCGAGATTTGTAGATTATGCAAAATAAGCCTGTTTATGCAAAATTGACAAACTGACGAATTAAACTTTGTTAGATATTCCTAATGGCTGGTTAGAATATGAAGATTGATTGGATTAGACGATGAGAGTGCTTCTTGTTGGCGATATTGTTGGCAAGGTAGGAAGAACAACACTCAAGTTTTTTCTTCCTAACATTATGAGCAGGTATAAAATTGACGTAGTCATCGCCAATGGTGAGAACTCTGCAGGAGGCTTTGGCATCACCGAGAAAACAGCTTTAGAACTCTTTAGTTACGGGGTCAATGTTATCACTACCGGAAATCATGTGTGGGACAAAAGGGAAGCAGTCTCTTATATAGCTAAGGAGGGAAGGATTCTGAGACCATTAAATTATCCTGCTGGTGTGCCCGGCTCCGGCAGTATAATATTTACAACTAATAACAAAAAGCAGATTGCTGTTTTATGTGTCTCTGGAAGGGTATTTATGAATACACTGGAGTGCCCGTTTAGAACTACAGAGAGTGAAATTGCCAAACTAAAGGAATATACCGACATTATCGTCATAGATTTCCATGCAGAAGCTACTTCAGAAAAAATAGCTTTTGGGTATTATATGGACGGAAAAGTGAGTGCAGTAATAGGCACTCATACCCATGTTCAAACAGCCGATGAGACCATTCTCCCAAATGGAACAGCTTATATCACCGATGTCGGTATGACAGGACCATTAAATGGGGTGATCGGGATCGATAAGGAGCAGATTATTCAACGATTTCTGACACATTTGCCTCGTAAATATGATGTTGCAGGCGGCACTGGAATTTTATCCGGGGTTGTCTTTGAGATTGACGATAAAAACGGCAAGGCAATTTCAATTCACAGGCTTCAATTAAAGGGAAAATTAGTGGAGGAAAATTGATGAATGCAAGAATCAAATGGGTTGAAGGTCTTCAGTTCATAGGAGAGTCTGCCACGAACCACGCAATTATAATGGATGGAGATGTAGATTCTGGGGGTAAAAATACCGGCATGAGACCTACTGAACTTCTCCTCATCGGCCTTGGCGGATGCTCGGGGATGGATGTGGCATCTGTTCTCCAAAAAAAGAAACAACAGGTAACAGACATCATTATAAATATTAAGGGAACACAAGCCGAATCATATCCCAAGAAATTCACTGACATTGAAATTGAGTTTGTCGTAACTGGGAAAAACATCTCTGAGGAAGCCGTAAAGAGGGCTGTTGAACTTTCGATGGATAAATACTGTTCAGTTAAGGCAACCCTTGAAGGCTCTGCAAAGATAACCTTTAGTTACAGAATTGTAAAAACTTCATAATAGATTATATTTATAATATATTGAACAGCTTCCTTCTGCGCTAACCATGCATGCCCCTACAGGATTTTCAGGTGTGCAGATTTTACCGTAGAGATGACAATCTAGAGGTGTCTTGATTCCTCTCATGACAAAACCACACTGACAGCCCTCTGGCTCAGATATGTGGGGAACTGTTACGGCAAAGATAAGGTCTGCATCTCTGTAATGGTATTCCTTCCTGAGTTTTAGGCTGCTCAGCGGTATAGCCCCAATACCCCTCCAATATCCGTCGCAAGGCTCAAAAAATCTTTCTACTAAGGCAAGAGCCTTTTGATTTCCTGCTTCTTCGACAACGCTTTTATACTGTATCTCCACCGACGCCCTTGACTCTATAATCTGTTTAAGTAACATAGCTATCCCCGATAATATATCTTCAGCGTCAAAGCCCGTTATTACTCCAGGCTTTTTATATTTCTCTGCTAAAAATTTGTAAGGTTTGGCACCAATCACAGCGCTTACATGTCCTGGCAGCAAAAACCCATCTATGGATACACTGTCTGTTTGGAGCAGCATCTCAAGTGCAGGGGGGACAAGTTTATTTACTGTATAAACATAGAAGTTTTCAAGCTTCTGGATGTCTGCTTCCAATATCGTAGCAGCAACAGAAGGGACAGTAGTCTCAAAGCCAGAAGCAAAAAATATAACCTTTTTATCTCTCTCCTGCTTTGCTGTGTTGAGACAATCTTTAGCAGAGTAAACAACCCTGATATCGGCGCCATCTGACTTAGCCTCTGATAACGATTTATTTCCACCGGGCACTCTCATCATATCCCCGAAGGTGCATAATACATTGTTGCGAACGAAAGAAATGGCAATAGCTTTGTCAATATCTTTTATCGAGGTTACGCATACCGGACAGCCAGGACCACTAAGTAAGCGGATGTTTGGGGGCAAAAGGCTTCTGATGCCATGATTAAAGATGGCTACAGTATGAGTCCCGCAAACCTCCATTATATTAATGGGGCGATATGTTTTTTTGCTAAGACTTGCAATTAAGTCGAGCAACATTTTAATATTTTTTTGTTTATCCAGTTTTTACTCCAAAATATAGCGATGGGAAGAACTGTTTCAAAATTTTTATAATCGACAAATTTTATAATTTTACTTTATTCTTTTAATAAAATTCATTTTGCTAAAGTTCAATGAAAATTCACAGGTGCCCAAGATAATATTCAAGCAGGGATATTACACGATTTCTTTGCCAAAGGACTATCTTCGTCCATGTCCTAAAATAGCGATAAGCACCTCGTCATCGCGACCCTGAGCAAAGGGAAGGGGAAGCAATCTCGCCTTTTCTGGTGAGATTGCCCTGCCCCCTCCTGGTGCTTACAATGACAGTCAAATAATATCTTTTGTATTTCTATCGCCGATTTGGGGATGTAATAATTCCATTTTGTATAAGAAAAGCTTAAGTGTTATAATTATAATATTATTTTGGCTGTATAAAAAAGTTGGGATATACTACCTTATTTCTGCTCCTTTTAGCAGAAAAGAAACATCTACTAATAACCTTACCTTTTCTAATTTTTAAGATTGAGTTTTTCAAAATAGCCATCTTCTTATCGTAGGCTATAGAATTACTAAGGATTGCATAAGTAAGGCATCATTATTGAAAAGCCCCTCTGGGGCAAAGAGGGGGTAAGGGGAGGTTAGGAGGGATTTGATAGTCAATGTCTTCCTACTCATGACCTTATTACTATAAATTATGAACCCAGAAATCTCTGATAAGTTCACATTACACTCAATAGAAAAGATATTCCGAGGCAAATTTTCTATCGCATCGAATGTGAAACTCCTCTGGAAAGGGGTTGATTCCTTTAAAACTATTTTTGACTCTATTAGAGCTGCGAAGGAGCAAATCTGCCTCGCATTCTACATATTCAGAAACGATGAGACAGGGAAAACCCTTTCTGAAATTCTCAAAGAAAAGAGCCGTGAGGGCGTCAGAATCTACCTTCTCTATGATCATTTCGGCTCTTTGGGCACCCCGCGAAGCTTCTGGAAGGGGATGAAAAATGCTGGCATTAAGATAATGGCATCAAGGCCATTCAAGTGGTCTAACCCTTTCCATTATGTGCATAGGGATCATAGAAAACTTATCATAATAGACATGAAAAAAGCCTTCACAGGAGGATTGAACATAGCAAACGAATATAGTGGTTTGCACATTAAGCATAGAGAAACAAGCTGGAGGGATACGGGTATATTCATGGATGGCCCCATAGCGTGTGAACTTTTTAAAAATTTTGCAAAGAGTTGGTATGCATGGGGTGGAGAAAAAATAGAGCATTTTTGCAGCAATCCAAAAACTGCCGATGAGGTGAAGCCTCACTCATCTGAATCTCCAGAATTAGTGAAATATAAAGGCGGTCTGCTTACAATTCCCATTTTTAGTGACTCTGCCAGAGGCAGAAGAAAGATGAGGAAACTCCTTTATTACAGCATCAATAATTCTCAAAAAAGCATAAATTTAACTACTGCCTATTTTATTCCCAGTTGGAGAATGATAGACGCTCTGGTAAATGCCGTCAAACGAGGAGTAAAAGTAAGACTCCTCGTCCCAGATAAAAGCGATGTCCCGGCAGCATCATACGCTGGACGGGCTTTCTTTGCGAGATTACTTCACGCAGGGGTTGATATTTATACATATCTTGGTCAGATACTGCACGCTAAAACCTATGTTTTTGATGATTGCTGGAGCATAATAGGCTCAACAAATCTTGATTTCCAGTCATTTAGATACAACGATGAGGGAAATATAGGGATACTCGATGCAGGCTTTGCTTCCACCTTGATAAATATATTAGAGGAAGACATCAAGAATTCCAGAAAGATAGACCTCGAGTCGTGGAAAAACAGACCACTTTTTGATAAATTCAAGGAGCATTTCTTTTCACTTTTTAGAAGAAGACTCTGAGAATCTTTGATTTGGTGGCGGAGAGGGAGGGATTTGAACCCTCGGTGAGGTTTTAGCCCCACACACGATTTCCAGTCGTGCCTGTTAAGCCGCTCCAGCACCTCTCCATTTTGCTGCCAGATAAATGCCCAAAACTTAAAAAAATTTGTCCCTTGGGCAAACCATTTAAAGTAGCGGTTTTAATATAACACATACAAAGGCATTTTGGAAAAAGCTGCTTGGGACCTGCCACTATTGATCGTCATTGGTGCAATTATTGCGCCATATAATGCATTTATTGCATCGGCATAAGTGCAGATGCAAACAAGAAAGCTCATTTAAAGCACTTCTGTCTAAAAATTCACTGTTGGCACGCCAATTGCTTTTTTTATAAGAAAGTCGTTGTTAATCGAGAGGAGGTGAAAAAAATGAGAAAATACATAGTCATGTTCCTTATAACCGCTCTATTGCTAATAGCCACGACTTCGGCATTTGCTTTTGGTCCTGGATATGGCATGGGCGGCGGCAGAGGTTATTGTAATCTGGGGAATATAGCACCAGAGCAGGCTCAGAAATACGCGGATTTTCAAAAGCAGATACTGCCGCTCAAGCAGAAAATGTTGGCTTTAAGGACGGATTTGGCAACTCTTTATGCACAGACTGCACCCGATTGGAATGCTATCTCCCAGAAGCAAAAAGAAATCGTTGATACAAAGATAGCTATCCAGAAGGCTGCAAGAGAAGCTGGTGTAACAGGTGCAGGCAGATGTTTGCAGCAGGGCACAGGAGGCGGCATGGGTGCTGGTGGTTACTGCCAGCCTGCCTATGGAAAAAAGAAAATGAGAATGGGGGGATTAAGTTTTTAATTTACCATTGAATAGTTACCCCGCTTATTAACAATTAAAGCTATAAGTGGATTATCAGAAAAACAACGGAAAAACAGGTATGGACTTGCCAGAGTCTCAAATCCTCTTTTGTTGCGAAGATGCCTAAAAATGAGAATGAAAAAAAATGAATCGCAACTTTAATGTAAAAGGCGAGCTACTTCCTTTCCCTCGCAGTCACAATTCTCCATGCATGTTTTTCGTTGATGGCAGGGCAGCCTGAAGGCTGCCCTGTTCTGGCATTTTATGTTAATATAGGCATAGTAGAGATGAGTTACATTAGCCTTTTTATATTTATTTTTATCTTTTTTGTCTCCGAGCCGTATTGCGCAGATGCTGACCTTTCCAATGTTTATGATGAAAATACCGAAATAACAGTTTCTGGGGCGGTCATTGAAATTGTCGCACAAAAGAGAGGGCCCGTAATCCTGAAATTAATGCCTGCCAGAAGGATATATCATGTAGTTACTGCCCCGCCATGGTTTTTGAGGGAACACCAGGTTGTTTTCCGTTCAGGGACGCTGATTGAAGTTAAAGGCTCGAAGTATTTCAGCAGAGACGGCAATATTTATATCATCAGCAGGGAAATTAGAAATCCCGAAACCGGTAGAAGGATAATATTAAGAGATTTACACTCAAAACCTGTCTGGGGTGGGCACGGAATGCATAGAAAAGACCCCTGATTATTTGTTTAATTCATGAAACGCCCTAATTCTTTTTGCAAGCTCACGAACTGCATCAGTCATGGAAAAACCATTTTGCATTAATTGTTTAACGAATTCAGCTTTGGCTAACTCACTTATAATATACTCAGTCGTTCCGCTGATTTCACAAAGGTTGCTTCCTTCATTAAGCTGTTGATTGATACAAAAATTTATATCATTAAGACTGAATTTTTGAGCAAGCCTCTTTATTTCTTTGATGTCAATATGATATTTTTCTTCCATCCAATTCCCCTTATCACTTAGACTAATTAAATCGTTACATACTTTTAGATATTATACTCAAATCAAGCTATCACCTTTCAAATTTATATCCTATCAATGATTTTCGTATTTGACATATTCTCTTGTTTCTGGTAAAAAGTTAGTATGTGGGAATACAGTGACAAACTTAAGGAATTGTTTTTGCACCCCAAAAACATCGGGAAAATAGAAAATCCCGACGCAGTGGGAGAAGTCGGCAATATTGTATGTGGGGATGCACTTAAGCTGACCCTTAGTATTGATAAAGAGACACAGAAGATAACAGATGCGAAGTTTCAGACTTTCGGCTGCGCATCAGCAATAGCAAGCTCATCTGCGCTCACAGAGATGATTATCGGCAAAACCCTTGAAGAGGCTCAAAGGATTACAAATAAGGATATAGCTGAATATCTGGGGGGATTGCCTGATGAGAAGATGCATTGTTCAGTGATGGGAAAGGAGGCGCTGGACGCTGCAATCGCAGATTACAAGGGTTTGGAAAAACCTATTCATGCTGAGGGAAGGATTATTTGCAAATGCTTCGATGTCTCTGAAGAGAAAATTAGAAAAGTAGCTCTGGAAAATCATCTCACCACCGTAGAAGAGATAACCAACTACACAAAAGCAGGTGGTGGATGCGGCACCTGTATCCCCGATATCGAAGCCCTGCTTAAAGAAATCTGGTCTTTGAAGGCTATACCTAAAGCCCCAACGACGCCTAAAAAACTCACCAATTTACAGAAAATAGCCCTGATACAAGACATTATAGAAAGAGAAATCAGACCAAAGCTTCAATCAGATGGAGGAGATTTAGAGCTAATAGATATAGAGGGAAACAAAGTAACAGTAGCCCTACGAGCCATGTGCCTCAGTTGCCCTATGGGTGATATAACGATAAAGGGAATACAAGAGAGATTGAGAGAGTTTGTTAGCCCTGATATAATAGTTGAATCTCAATGAAAACGATATACCTTGATAATAATGCTACCACTGCCATTGCCCCCGAGGTTTATGAGGCAATGATACCCTACCTGACTGAGCTTTACGGAAACCCATCGAGCATGCATACCTTCGGGGGTCAACTTCATAAAAAGATAGAAGAAGCAAGAAGTAAAGTTGCTGTTTTGATAAACGCAACCCCTGACGAGATTATCTTTACAAGCTGTGGGACAGAAAGCGACAACACCGCTATAATGAGCGCTGCAGAAGCCTTCCCCCATAAAAAACATATAATAACCACAAAAGTAGAACATCCTGCCGTCTTAAACTTCTGCAGGAGGCTTGCGAGAAAAAACTATCGTATCACTTATCTTCCCGTGGATAGCCTTGGCAGGCTTGATATGGAGCTATTATACAAATCTCTTGACGACGATACCGCTGTTGTCTCGATAATGTATGCCAATAATGAGACAGGAGTAATCTTCCCAATTAAAGAAATTGCACAGACTTTAAGGGAAAGGAACATTCTATTTCACACTGATGCGGTTCAGGTTGCAGGAAAACTCCCAATAGATGTAAAAGATTTGGGTGTAGATATGCTCTCACTCTCTGGGCATAAGATTCATGCGCCCAAGGGCGTAGGGATTATATATGTGAGAAAAGGTGTGCGCTTTAATCCTTACATTATTGGTGGTCATCAGGAAAAGGGAAGAAGAGGGGGGACAGAAAATGTCGCATCCATAATAGCACTAAGCAAGGCTTGCGAACTTGCAAAAAGGTCTTTAGACATAGAGATGAATCATGTTGCAAGGCTAAGAGATAAGCTCGAAAAAGGGTTATTAGAAAACTGCCCTGATTGTAGAGTTAATGGTGACAGGAATAACCGACTTCCCAACACAACAAACATAAGTTTTGAATTTGTAGAAGGGGAGGCGATACTTCTCAGACTAAATGAATACGGTATTTGTGCATCATCAGGCTCCGCCTGCACTTCTGGTTCATTAGAACCCAGTCATGTCCTGAGGGCTATGGGTGTCCCCTTTACCGCAATTCATGGGTCTATCCGATTTTCCCTCAGTCGTTACAACACTGAAGAAGAGATAGACATAGTTATAGACGTTACAAAACAAATAATAAAAGATTTAAGAAATATCTCGCCCTATGGAAAAGGTCTATCAGCCCTGAAAAACTAAATTGTATGGTAAACTAAGGCACAGAAAGTTGAGATATTTTTATACGCAGAAACTTATTAGTGCCTCTGTTTAAAAATGTTACATTGTCGCCCCGAGCTTGTCGAAGGGTGGATTCTCTGGTCGAGCGTTCGACTCGCATGTCAGCCTGAGCCTGTCGAAGGAAAACATGATTAACTTAGACCAGAAACTTATACCTGAAAACAGCGATAGAAATATAAAACTGCTGGTTTATAGGTCATTCCGAGAACCTGCAGGGTTCGTTGCAATCTCATTAAAAATAGTTTAAGCTTTAAAGGTTGAAAGTTTTAAAAACCTTCAACTTGAAACTCACAACTTTTTCACCAAGGAGGACCATATGTTGCAAGAATTCAAAGAATTTGCTGTTAAGGGAAATGTGATTGACATGGCAGTTGGAATAATAATCGGAGCTGCATTCGGAACAATAGTCAATTCACTTGTAGCAGATGTTATTATGCCTCCTATTGGTTTGCTTCTTGGCAATGTTGATTTTAGCAACCTCTTCCTAACCTTGAAAGAAGGCGCGGCTCCGCCGCCTTATGCGACCGTTGCAGATGCGAAAAAGGCAGGTGCTGTGACATTGAATTATGGGGTGTTCATAAATACCATAATAAGTTTCTTGATAGTTGCTTTCGCTATATTTTTACTTGTAAAAAATATCAACAGGCTCAAAAGGGAAAAGGAAGCTCCTCCTGCAGTTCCAACAACCAAGGAATGCCCTTACTGTTTTTCCAGTATTCCAATTAAAGCCGTTCGCTGCCCCAATTGCACTTCCGATTTGAAGGGGCAATAGCATCGGGGTAAACTGCGATTATAGGCTAACAGCATTAGAGTAGGAATGATTTGAAACAAGGGCGTAGTGTGCCGTTATTAGCTTTATTGTAAATTTGCAGATTTTCTATTATCATTAAATCATGATAAGAAAGGTAGTTTGTGCAGGCACTTTCGACCATCTTCACCCCGGTCATATTGACTTCCTTAAACAAGCCAAGTCGCTGGGAGATACGCTCGTAGTTATAGTAGCCCGTGATGAGACGGTCAGAAGAATCAAGGGTTTTCTGCCGACTCATAGAGAAGAAACAAGAAAAAAAAATGTTGAAGACTGTAAACTTGCCGATCTCGTTATATTGGGAAATTACGATGAGGATATACTGAAAATATTAGATGAAATCAAACCCGATATAGTGGCTCTTGGCTACGACCAGAGGGTTAATGAGGATGCACTCTCAAGCAGATTTCCCCACCTTACAATAATCAGGATGCAGCCTTATCATGCAGAAAAATATAAATCTTCGTTTTATAGGCAGTTAGACCAGAGAATTCCTTGAAATCCAATCAGATTAGATGTTATAAATCTTTACCCCCATCTGAAAGCCTGAATTGTTGCTGACATATTGAGAACACAATTACAAAATAAACTGATTGGAAAGGCAGTTTTAGCCTATGTCATCGTTTTTACCGTTAACTTTGCGTCTTTTTTAGCCCCGCAGGGATTTTTTGATTATCTAATCCCGATTCTCTTAGTCGCATTGCCAATGGCAGCAGGCGTCAGGTTGAACTTCTCTTTTTCCGGAAGGCATTTTATTGCAGGGCTTTTAGTTTCTCTGGCGATTCTTTTTCCTTACGCCTTGATTGAGTTTTATGCCGGCAGGACATTTAAGATGCCGGGCACTGAGTTGATTGCCTTTCAATTTCTCGCAGTTTCAATACCGGAGGAGATTTTTTTCAGGGGGTTTTTGCAGCAGAGCTTTGGCAATAACTATAAAGGGATTTTAATAACTAGTCTCTTGTTTTCTCTTGCACATCTGCCGATTTTTATTTTTTATAACAATATCTATGCGCTACTAACCTTTTTCCCATCAATTGTAATGGGGCTTCTGTATATGAAGACGGAGAACATTACGCCCTGCATCATGTTTCACTTTTTATCGAATATCTTGTGGGCTGGTTTCAGGTAGATTAGCGAGCTTCTGTAAAGAGCCTTAATATTCTCTGTTGTATGGCTTTTGCTGCATACTCTGGATCCGGGGCTGCCTTGATAGGTCTGCCTACTACTATATAGTCTGCGCCATTGTAAAAGGCTTCTTCGACATCCACTGTCCGTTTTTGGTCATCGGCAGATTTGTTTAATACAGGTCTAATTCCTGGTGTTATGATAAGAAATTTTTCGCCCAGAGACTCTCTTAATTCATGAGCTTCAAGCCCTGAAGATATCACGCCGTCACAACCAATCTCGAGAGCCCTTTTGGCTCGTGAGAGAACAAGTTTTTTGATATCGACATTGAAACCAAGGTCTTCGATATCTTTCTGATCAAGGCTGGTGAGCACCGTAACGGCAAGTATCTTAATATCCCCCTTTTCTTTAACAGACGCCTCCAGGATTGAATCGTTGCCGTGGACAGTTGTAAAGGTGATGCCTTTCCCCCAGAGTTGTCTTATGGCTGAGCGGACTGTCTGGGGGACATCGAAGAATTTGAGGTCTGCAAAGACCTTTTTATTTTTCTCGTGAGTAAGCCATTCCAGGAGGTTGAAATAACTGCCTGACATGAACAGCTCCAGTCCGAGCTTATAAAAACTCACGGCATCCCCAAGTTTGTTCACAAGGCTTCTTGCCTCTTGTTCATCAGGGACATCCAGCGCAAAGATGAGTCTTTCAGTGGGGGGGATGTTTTTTTGGGAGAGGAATGCTGATTTTATCTTAATGCTCCTCGCTGTCTGTTTCTTGCTCAGGCTCTTCTGTAGGGCTGGAGATATTACCCATGGCGTCAGCGAACTGTAGGCTCTTGTTTCTGCCGGAAAACCTCACTATATCATCGACAAAGCCCTTGGAGCCCGGAATTTCAGCATTATAAATACCCCTGTTGGTAATCTTGTAGCTTTCCAATTCTGTTTTTAAGCCTTCTCGTGATGCAGAAACCTTTCTCATTATAATATAACCGTATTTTTTCTTAAAAAGCAGGATTGCATATTTGAGATATCTAACCGATGCGTCCCAATTTTTGAGGGAAAATTCAATATCAGAGTGAATCAGTATTTCATCGTTATTAATCTCAATAGAAGATATACGGACCTCTTTGGAGAGGCTCCAGAGCGCTTCTGCGATTTTTTTTGAGTCTAATACTGCTGTGCGCGGCAGCTTAATGTAAAAAGCCCTTATTTCTTTGTAAATTTCCATTCAGCTATTATACCATTTCATCAGAAAATATTCTCAAATAGAATCTGCCCCCTAATATAGCGACAGGAAGAACTGTTTCAGGATTTTTATAATCTACTAATCTTATTTTAATTTTGCTTTATTCTTTATAATGCAAAACCTTTTGCTAAAGTTTCATGAATTTTTTTATAAAGTGTCGTATAACAATCCTCATCCAGCCCTCCTATCTGACTTGTTGATTTTGCAAAGCTTCTCAGTTCTATCGCCGATTTTTGGTCGGGACTAAACCTTATTTTAGAGAGTAGCTATTATCAAAAAATACCCCTTTATTTATTTTTCGACCATGAGGTTGCTTTTAACACTCTTGACTCCTCTCACGCCTTTTGAAATTTCAATCAGTTTTTGTTCAGCATTCTTGCTAGGAACAACCCCTGTAAGCGTTACATGCCCCCTAAAAGAATCAACATTGATTTTTAGATACTTGAGATCAGGGGATTTGATTATCTCCACATTTATGGCACTTGTGATTGTAGAGTCATCTAATATCTCACCTGCTGTTCTGCCTGTGACAGATGCACATCCGGCAAGAAGTAAAAACAAGAGAATTGATATTAAAAGTCTTTTCATACTCCCCCTTAGGATTTGTTTTAATTGACATTAATGGGATAAATTTGAGACCAATGGCGATTCGAAATCAACGGACGGAAGGTCTGCAAGGGCGTTTTTCATAAAATTCGCCCACACAGGCGCAGCTGCCCTACCACCTACCTCCGTTGAGCCTAAAGATTTCCTCATGTCATCATATCCAATCCATACACCTGCTATGAGTTGGGGTGTATAGCCAACAAACCACGCATCTTTGTAATCACTCGTTGTCCCAGTCTTTCCGGCGGCAGCCCTGCCGATATTCGCCCTCATGCCAGTTCCGTAAGTTATGACGTCCCTCAACATTGATGTTATCTGGGATGCAATGACAGGGCTCATCAGCTCATACCCGTCGGGCAGATTTTCTTCCAGAACGGCACCCTTTGAATCTGTAATATATTTGATCGAGATAGGCTTGAACCTTTTTCCGCTGTTGGCAAAGGCAGAAAATGCAGAGGTAAGCTCAAGGGGCGTAAGGCTCATAGAACCTAAAGCTATTGACAGATCTCTTGGCATATTTGATTCTATCCCGGCATTTTTAGAAAATGCAGTGATACCATCAACTCCTATAGAATCAACGAGTTTGACTGTCACTATATTTCTCGAGTGTGCAAGCGCTTCTCTAAGCGTGGTAGGGCCATAATGTTTGCGGTCGTAGTTTTCGGGTTTCCATTCTTCAGAGCCCCAGCGATATGTAACAGGTTCATCAATAACAATGCTTTCGGGTGTATATCCCTTTTGTAGCGCAACGGCATAAACCAGAGGTTTAAATGCCGAACCAGGCTGTCTTTTAGCCAATAATGCCCTGTTGAATTCGCTCTTAGAAAAGCTGAAGCCTCCAATAAGAGCCTTGATATAACCTGTTTCGGGTTCAATGGCAACGACGGCACCTTCAACTTCAGGTTCCTGCTCAAGGCTGAAGGAGACATTTTTACCGGAGATGGATTTTACCTTTACATGAATCACATCACCTTTTTTAAGGATATCCGTAAGTTTAAGTTTGGCAATGGTCTTGACCTTCCCGGTCTTTGTATCTAAAATGTTGCCTGCCCATAAGGCATCCTGCAATGCCAGTTTCCCGATTATGCCTCTCGTTTTTACTATAGCCTCATTGGCAGTAACAGATAAAACTGTCCCTGTGGAGATATCGCCTGCCGATGCAGAAAATGATGTCTTCTGTTCGGCATCTTGTTCGCCATCCTTGATCTGTTTATGCGCGATAGCACCCCTCCAGCCCTTCCTTTTGTCAACATCTCTCAGCCCTTCCCGCAATGCTTTTTGAGCCGCTACCTGAGCTCGTCTGTCAAGGGTTGTATATACATTTAACCCCTTTTTATATACCATTTCCTCCCCGTATTTCTGTTCAATTTGCTGCCTTACATACTCGAGAAAGTAGTTATATGCCTCTGTTTCTGTCCTTAAAGAGGACAGGTGAATTGGCTGTTTTTTATACTCAGTCCTTTGCTTAGGTGTGATGTAACCTTCGGATTCCATGCGTTGGAAAACAACATCCTGACGCTCTTTAGCCCTTACAAGATTGTTAAAAGGCGAAAAGGAATTCGGCGCTTTAATTAAGCCGGCGAGAAGCGCAGCTTCTGGAAGTGTCACCAGACTGATGGATTTGCCGAAATACAACCTGGCAGCCATCTCGACGCCATAGGCACCGTGACCGAAATATACCTTATTAAGATAAAGTTCGAGAATCTCCTGTTTTGTTAATTCCTTCTCAAGCTTAATCGCAAGATGGGCTTCTTTTATCTTTCTCGCAATGGTTTTTTCAGGAGAGAGAAACATTATCTTGGCGAGCTGCTGGGTTATCGTGCTACCGCCTTGCTTTAGACTGGCATGCATGATATCAACTATTAATGCCCTCGCTATACCTATGTAATCTATCCCTTTATGAGACCAGAATCTCGAATCTTCAACGGCTACAACGGCATTGATCAGATGCGGGGGAAACTTGCTGTAAGGGACATAAATGCCCTTGTCTATTTTAAATTCACCTATAAGGGTGTTGTCGTCGGCATAGACCTTCGTTCCTTCGAGGCTGCGGTATTTTTTCAGCTCAGAAACGGCAGGAACACCCTGTGCAAGGGCGAGGTATCCCCCTACAATCGAGCCAAGAACTACAATCAGAAATATAAGAATCAGAAAACGTTTCACCTGTAAATACCCCTTTTAATTTAAAGCAGCACTAAACATAATCCTGAGCCTGCCAATGGTCATGAGAAGCAAGGTGCAATATTTTGGTCGCCTTTTGGTTTGTATTAATAAATGCAGGTTTACAATATAAATTATAATAGGACAGGAATGAATTTTACAACTTAAAGAGTTATTAGAAGGTTCAGCAAAAGGATGGGATGGCATTAGAAAAGGGTCATATAATCGGGATAGGGAAAAATGTTTTAACCCACTACCGGATTATCCTTTATTCACTATTACTAAGGAGACTAAGGAGAGCATGAGTAAGGCATCATTACCAAAAAACCTCCCCATACCCCTCTTTTACAAAGAGGGATATCTTTCTCCATTAGGTAAAGGGGGGTTTTATAATCAATGTCTTCCTACTTATGCCCTTAGTAGTAACTAATACTTCAGCCCTGTCGTGGCAAATAGTTTATTCTCCTGCAGTCTGTCTCACTTTTTCATAAAATCCCGGAAATGATATATCAACACATTCCGGATTATTAATAATAGTCTCTCCGTCTGCAATGAGACCTGCAATAGATAGCGACATAGCTATTCTGTGGTCTCCATAACTCTCTAAGGTTGAACCCGTGAGTTGAGCCTTGCCTTTTATATCAACACCGTCGGGATATTCTTCTATCTCAACCCCCATTTTTCTTAGCTCTGTGACCATTGCCTTGATTCTGTCAGATTCCTTTACCCTCAATTCCTGAGCGCCCCTTATCTCCGAGATGCCCTCAGCTTGTGATGCGAGAACGCATAAAATCGGGAACTCGTCTATGAGCAAGGGCATAACTTCACCGCCTATTTTTATTGGCTTAAGTTTGTCAGCGGTCTTGCAAAAAATATCAGCAACCGGCTCACCCGAAATATCCCTCCGATTTTGAAGCTTGACGGCAGCCCCGACCTTATCCAATACATTAAGAAGTCCTGTTCTCGTTGGGTTTATACCGACATCCTTAAGCAGTATCTCTGAATCAGGGATTAGGGCAGCTCCAACAATAAAGAATGCGGCAGACGAAAAATCTCCCGGCACAGTTAGATCAAAAGGTGATAAATGCAAATTTGGAAGTTCTTTGCCAACTATTTTTATGACATTCCCTTCAACTTTTACCGGGGCGCCCATCGCCGACAGCATCCTTTCCGTGTGGTCTCTTGACTTCGAAGGCTCTGAGATAGAGGTAGTTCCATCTGCATAAAGCCCAGCAAGCATTAGGCATGACTTTACCTGTGCTGATGAAACAGGCATTTTATACTCAATTGCCCTCAATCTCCCACCTCTGATAACTAAGGGCGGATATTTGTCAGCAGCCCTTGCCATAACGTTGGCTCCCATTTCTTTAAGAGGATTTATAACCCTTGCCATTGGTCTTTGCTTCAAGGAATCATCCCCTGTCAATATTGACAAGAACTGATTGCCGGCAAGCAAACCTGACAGAAGCCTTATTGTCGTTCCTGAATTGCCGCAGTTTATGACGTCAAAAGGCTCTTTAAGATTGCCCAGACCTTTACCATAGACTATTAATTCTGTCCCATAATTTCCTTTTGATTGAATCTCGATTCCAAGACTTTTCATAGCATTCATAGTGCTTATGGGATCTTCTGCCATAAGAAAATTTCTAACGATACTCTTGCCATGAGCAATAGAGGCAAAGATTACAGCTCGATGAGATATTGATTTGTCAGGCGGAATAGTTATTTCACCTTTTAGGGATTTAATCTTTGATAATTTTATTTCGCGCATATATTGGTTTCCTTAGTTTAGTGTCGTAATTAACCAAATTGAATAAAATCTTACCATAATTCTTTGCTTCCATCAAAAGCCGTATCTTACGGAAACCTTGCCGTTATCAAACCGTGAAAC